>Ga0126381_100006203_pt1 | contig 13216 bp, 10 predicted proteins | sample PanSoiMetPlot_28_FD_96465 | JGI IMG/M metagenome (GOLD analysis project Ga0126381, IMG submission 96465) | Tropical forest soil microbial communities from Panama - MetaG Plot_28 | ecosystem: Environmental > Terrestrial > Soil > Tropical forest > Bulk soil | place: Panama | collected 2016-02-17
CAGTCCGTCTGCCCCGCGGTGCCTGCATTAGCGGGCAGCGCCTCGGCGCGGAACGTCGCCGGTGGTATGGGGATCACGCCGGATGGCGCCAGTTTCGACGCGAGCGCCTGTAACACCGCGAGAAGAGGAATTGCCGCCAATGCCGCGACGCACAGCCGGCTGCGCAATTTCGCGGGACCGCGGCGCAGGAAAAAAAGCTGAACCCACAGAAGCGCACCGAGCAGCGCTACCTTGACCGAGAGAATCGCGAGAGTGAGAGTTGCGGGCGTCATTGGGTCTCCTTCTCTTCCTTTTCAGTTTGGCTTGTTCTAACTTTGTTTTTTCAACCATGCGGGACGATTCGTCGAGATTCCTGTTGACTGAGTGAAAGCGCGCCGGGATCGAGAAATGCCGCGACGGCATGTACTGCGTCCGAAATCGTGACGGGGCCGATTTCCAATCGGCCGCGGGTTACCAACCACTGCCCCACAGGGGCTGCGCGATAAACTTCGGAATCTCGGACGCACACCACTAGTTTTAGCTACATCAACCGAAAGTTGACTTCGATGGTCGCGGCGACATTCACCGGCTGCCCATCCTTCGTTCCGGGCTGGAATTCCCACTGCGCGACCGCGTCCATGGCGCTCTGGTCCAGGCCGGGATCAAGTCCTTTCACGACCTCGATGTTGTCTGCTTTGCCTTCACTAGTCACTACGACTTTGAGGACGACCGCGCCTTCAATCTTGGCATCCTTGGCTTCCTGGGTGTATTTCGGCTCGACCTTGTGTAACACTTTCGGAGCGGTGATGCCGTCCGCCATTTTGTAGGTCTTTTGCACCGCGACTGGACCTTGGGCGAGCCTACCTTCCTGTGCGCGGACCGGCTGTTGCAACAGCTTCGGAGGCGTGATGCGGTCCGCCATGTTGTAGACCTTTTGCACCACCACCGGCTCCAGGGCGAGCTTACCTTCTTGCGCCCGGCCTGGGGATACCGCAAGAGTTGCAACCACGAAGGCTGCGGTCACCGCAAGCGAGGCTGCCAGCCAAACTTTGCGTATGCGAACGGGACGGGATTCGAGCAGGCGCGCGAAGCGGTGTTTCACGGAATCGGCGCCCGACCCCGCCATCGCGCAGGACACTAAATCGGCCGATCGCAGCGCGCGAATGTTGGTGAGCAGAAACGTCGCGTACTCGTGAGCTACGTGGCCAGCCGCGATAACCGCTTCGTCGCAGGCCAACTCCTGTTCGCGGGAAAGGCGCGCCGCGAGGATCCAGACGACCGGATGGAACCAAAGGATGGCGCGAACCAACTGCGCCAAAAGAATCGACCAGTGATCCGCGTGGCGGAAATGCTGGCGTTCGTGCAGCAGGACCATCTCGCGCTGGGACTCCGTCCATTCGGGAAACTGGGCCGGGACGAGAATCGCGGGAGACATCAGGCCGACCAGGATCGGAGTCTGGACGCCGGCGGCGCGAATCTCCAGAGCGTTGTCACATGCAATCGGGTCGAAGCCAATCAGTTCCGACTTGCGGCGCAGACGTGCAAGCGCAACGCGCCCGACGACCATTCGCGTGAGCATCACCGCGACTCCCGCCATCCAGGTCCAGAGAAGCCAGTCCGCCGGCCCCGCGGTGTTTCGATTGGCGGCCAGCGCATCGGCGCGGAACGTTGCCAGCGGCAGGGAGATCACGCCGGCCGGCGCCAGATTCGACGCAAGCGCCTGCAGCACCGCAAGAAGAGGAATTGCCGCGATTGCTGCGACACACAGGCGGCTGCGCAATCCAGCCGGGCCCCGACGCAGGAAGTAGAGTTGGATCCACAGAAGCGCGCCGAGCAGCGCCACCTTGATCGAGAGAATCGCGAGAGTAAGGATTGAGGGCGTCATTGGGTCTCCTTCGCTGCCTTGGCTTTTTCGACCATGCGGGACAATTCGTCGAGTTCCTGTTGAGTGAGTGAGAACGCGCCGGGATCGAGAAATGCGGCGACCGCCTCTTTCGCCGACCCGTCGAAAAACGTATGCAGGACGCGCTGTAGGGCGGAGCGGCGCGCGGCCGACCGCGGGACCGTCGGGAGAAACAGATAGCGGAGACCTTCTTCCATGTGGCGGACGAGGCCCTTGCGTTCCAGCACGCGGAGGATGGTGCGGACCGTGGAATTCGCGGGGGCGCTGTCTTTTTCCAAAGCGCCGAGCGCCTCCTGGATCTCGGTGGCCGTCGCTTTCCCCCTGGCGTAGAGGATGTCCATGATCTGGCGTTCGCGCCGCGAGAGCGCCGGTTCGGGATTGGAGTTCTTAGGCGGCATGTTAATAAATTCGCTATCTGCGTATAAATTAACAGGAGTGCGAATAGATGTCAACGGGAAAATTTTGGTTGACGCAGGCGGTCAATTCGTCCGGTCCAGCGATACTAATTTGCCTTCCCCGGAAAGCCTTGCAATCAGGTACACGGTCCGAGTGGCGGTAGACACCTTGTAGAAATACAAAGGACGCTTCGATAAAGCGCCGGGATCGGGGTCATCACCGCTGCCGAGATAGGTGATGCTTTTGAGGCCCTTGACCACCTGATCGATCTGACCGGGTAAGGTCGCGGCTCGCGTGATCCGGGGAGTGTCAAAATTCTTAGGGCCGATATCCTCGAGGAGCAGGCGCATCCATTCCGGGCCGTAGAACCGGCCCTCTTCGTTCTCGCCTTCCCGATGAAGTGAATCGTAGGCGAACGCCGCTGTCGCATTGTGCGGCGACCAATAGTGCGTGGCACGCTCGAAGATATCCCGGTTCGCCGGCGCGTCCCAATTACGCAAGACTTCCAGTGCCGCTCGAACCACTGTATGGGGCTGCTGCTGGTTCACCATGGAGCGAATGCGTTCGATGTCTTGAGCATCCGGAGCAAGGGCTCCGAGCGCACGGACCGCGCCGGTTCTTCGCTCGAAATTCGGATGATCGAGCTCTGCCTGAAAGAACGCGCGTAGAGACGGCCGCCGGAGGGCAGCGAGCGCGTCGATCGAGATGAAAACCGGGAATCGGCCGGAATCGGCGCGCAAGACACCAGTGATTTGAGGCAGCATTTCCTCGCTCGGATCCTGTTTGACGAGCCCGTTTAGCGCAGCCTCGCGATCCGTTGCGTCGGGCGCATACCTGAGGATCGCCAGCAGTTCGAGGGACGTTCGCGCCGGGTCCCGGCGCTGCAGCGGCACGTCACGATCCGGGTCAATCAGAACAGCGTCGGGTTTGGTCTTCAGCGGAATCCGAAATTCCTGTTGAAGGCTGTCAAATGTAACCTGCCGTCTCAACAGGCTGCCGGCGCTGATGAAGCCGAGGGTCAAGTTCAGGCGATACGGCGGCAAATTGCTTTGTACTTGATGGAGCTTAACGACGGCTTCTCCGTGTGCTTCATCCCAGTCGCAACTGTGGGCAACGACAGGATGGCCGGCACGGTAGACCCACTGATCGAAGAGTTCGCGCAAATCCATTCCCGATGCTTCCGACAAGGCAGAGCGCAGGTCATCGGAAACAACCGGGCGGTTTCGATTGCGAACCAGGTAGAGGTGCAAGCCTTGGAACAGAGCTTCGTCGCCCAGCTTCCTGCGCAGCATCTGCATCACGAGTAGGCCTTTGCCATAGCTGATTCCGTCATCCGTCGCGTGGTGAGAGACAGGCGAATCGATGGCGAGGGGAAGGGTCTCGTGCTCTACGTGGAAATATTGGCTGCGAAAACCGTCCACTTGATACTGATAGGCGGCTGCGCCGTATGCGTGTTCGTAATAGAGGGCTTCGAAGAATGCGGCGATGCCTTCGTTCAGCCACAAGTGTCCCCACGTCCTGCAGGTGACGAGGTCGCCAAACCACTGATGGGCAGCTTCGTGCGCTGTGGCCCAATCCATATTGGCGTCGCCCATGCGGCCATCGTGCAGAATGTTTTCTCCAAAAATAGAGGCGGTGACATTCTCTTCGGCGCCGTGATAGTCATACGCCGCGGTTTGGGCATATTTCTCCCATGGGAACGGGTAGTTGAGCACGGTGGAAAAGTATTCGAGGATCTTGGGCGTACTGCCGAAAGATGGCGTTATGAATCTGGACCTGCCAAGGGGAACGGTGTAAAGCAGCGGCACATTCCGCCAGGCTGCCTGTCGTTGTTCGAAGGGGCCCGCAATGATGGCATTCAAATAAAGCGCGTGGGGCTCGGGCATTTGCCAATGAAATACGGTGGTGTGAGCGGCTGGATCGTCGTGTTTCGAAATGAGGGCTCCGTTGCTCACCACCATCCAGCCCAGCGGAGCGTGGATGACGAAATCGGTTGAGGCGAAATCGCCCGGTTGGTCGAAGGAGGGCAACCAGCCCTGAGATTCGGTTCCAGTCCAGAAGCCCTCGTGCCCGTCCCCTGGTTCGCCGGGCATGATCCAATGCAGGCCAAGGGCCGAGGGTTTCCCGGTCGTGTACGCATAGCGGATCTTTACCTGTATGTCGCGATCGACAGGCAGAGGGGCACTGCTCGTCACTCGCAGACTGTCTCCTTTCCGGTCGCACTCGGCGGAGTTACCATCAATGTCGCAGCCAAGCACGGTCACGCTTTGGCCGGCAGAGAGGGCGATGGTATGGGAACCGGGGAGACTCATCCGGACCGTATTGACGACAGTTCCCTGCATGGTCATCGCAGGATAGTTGAGGACCAAATCGAGGGAGACGGCTTTGAGAGTTGGTTGAACCGGATTGCCGGACTGGGCAAGGGCACCCGAGAGGAATCCGATGATCCCGAGCGTCGCAACTGTAACTTTCGTCATGAACCTCCAGGCGCGCTATTCCCGACCGAACAGGTACACGCCGCTCGAATCCGCCACCGGCGCAGCAGGCACTGGAATCCCTTTTTCCTGGTAGGACCGGATCATGGCAGCGATTCGTTCGGCGGCCACTTCCGCGGAGTCGCGCGAATAACTGCGGAAGCATAACTGGCTCCAGCCTTTCGATCGCACGACATCCAGCAGTTCGGTGCCTTGCAGATGGCCAGGGGCGCGCACGTTTTGAATGGAGCTTCGCGCGTCGAAGCCGATCGCCCGGGCGAGATCGAGAGAGGAGGAATCCAGCAGCCAGCGGCGGATGCCGTGACGGGAGGCGTCGGCCGCGAAGGCTTCGACCGTGGCGCCGGCCAAGTACATGAGCAATCCTTCGGTGATCATCAGGGTGGGGACACCGGCGGCGGCTGCGAACAGGGACGCACGCTGCGCCTCGCTAGTCACATCCGCGGCCAACCGCTCCAGACGGCACTTCGGTTTTTCGACCGCCATGGCATTCGTTTTGTAACTTAGCATCTCCGGAAGATCGACTTCGATCCAGCGCAGGTCGGGCGAAAGAGCCAGACGCCACGGCCGCGTGTCGAGCCCGGCTCCGACACTCAGCACGACCTCGATGCTTTCCCGTGCGATGGTCTCGATGATCAGATCATCCAGGAAGCGGGTGCGGACCCCGATGCCGAAACAGATCAACTGCCAGCCGGTGATGCCATGCAGGATCGCATCACCGCGCGGCCCGGCAAGTTTCGCTGCAAATGGATCGCGCACCAGGCCGTCGGGGCGCGCGGTTTCGAGGGCGCGGCAGGCCGCCACCATGAGTGCGGTGTCGCTGACATGCTGGATCTGGTCCGGGCTTGTGGGGGCCATGATTCATTATCGGGAATCGGGGGCGACTGGGCGTCAGGTGGCTGGGACTCAGCTTGTAACCTTCTGTTCCGTGTTGGGTATTGGTCCCCATGAGGACCATGCACTGGACTGTCGCGCTCGTTCTGTTGCGCTCCTTCCTTCTCCAGGGACAGGAGGCGCCCGCCCGGCCACGCTTTGCGGTCGTTTCGATCAAGCCGACTCCTGCGATCAAAAACGGTAAGACGTTTCACCTCGCACCGGACGGTGGATTCCGAGCGGGAAATTACAGCCTGAAGGATCTGATCCGGCTCGGCTGGGACGTTCGGAATTTTCAGATTTCGGGCGGACCGGGCTGGCTCGACACCGAAAAATACAACGTGGAGGTGAAACCCGAGGCGCCGTTCGCTGCCCACAGCACAGAGGGCTTCAAGTTGTTGGGGGAAATGGTGCAATCGGTCCTGGAGGACCGGTTCCAGCTGAAGGTGCATCGGCAAACAAAAGAGATGTCGGTCTACTACCTCGTGGTTGGGACGGGGGGGCCGAAACTCAAACGCACAGGAGATGCGACGGACACCAGCACGCGGATGGGGGACAGCGAAGGACACATGTGGGCCATCAAATTTGACATGCCGTTGCTTGCCCGATATCTGGGCGGCGAGCTGGAGCGTGCCGTCATCGATAGAACCGGGCTGGACGGGGTTTACGATTTCGAACTAAAGTGGAGTCCGGATCAAAAACCCACAAGCACGGGGGATATCGGGCCTTCTTTTTCCACAGCGCTTCGAGAACAGCTCGGGTTGAAATTGGAATCCGGGAAAGGGCCGGTTGAGACGATCGTCGTCGACTACGCCGAAAAGGCATCGCCGAACTAGTGTACTGCGTCCGAAATAGTGACAGGTATGGGCGGTCGGTCGGCGAACTTGAAAAGGCCGATTTCCAATCGGCCGCGGGTTACCAACCCGCACCACAGGGGCTGCGCGATTGAGAAAGGATATTAGTTACCGCTTGCTTACGCGCGCGGCTCGGCCTGATCCGCTGTCCGAAAGATTTCGTCGATTTCTCCGGCCAGTCCGGCCAGGATGCGAGCTTCCTCGCCGAGGTTCTCGGCGCGTTTCGCGCCATCGGCGGCATTCTCAGCGTTGGATTGGGTTCCGCGACTGATTACATTGGCCGCCGCGGCAATCTGGGTAATACCTTGCGTCTGCTCATTGGAGCTGCGGGCAATGGACTGCACGCGATCATCGAGCTTACGCACGCTCTCCTCGATTTGCTCGAGTTGCTTCGCCAGCTGTTCCGTGGCAGAGACGCCTTGATCTCCCGCACTCATCGATCTCCCGATCTTGTCCGAAGTTTCCTTAGCGGCTTCCGCAGACCGGCGGGCGAGGTTTCGCACCTCATCGGCTACGACCGCGAATCCCATACCGGCCTCGCCGGCCCGCGCGGCTTCGACTGCCGCGTTTAAGGCCAGGATATTGGTCTGGAATGCGATCTCGTCGATGATTTTGTTGATCTTGACGACGTCGGCACCCGCCGCACGAATCTGGTCCATGATGTCCTTCAGCGTTCGAACCTGGCCCGCACCGACCTCGGCGGCGTGGCGCGTTTCTCCGGCCAGCTGCGCCAAAGCCTTCGAATCGTCGAGATTCCGTTTCGCCATGGCTTCCATTTCTTCAAGAGAAGCGCCCATCTCTTCGACCGAGGCCGCTTGCTCCTGAGTGTCTTTCGCCAAGCGCTCGCTGGTTTGAGACATTTCGACAGCGCCGGAAGACATGGCTTTCGAAACTTCGTCGAGGCTGCTAACGATCTGATCGGTCTGTCGGGTCACGCGCCGCGCCATGACGAAACACACCACGCACGTAATGGCAAGCGCCGCGAGCCCTATCACAAAGAGAATTCGCGTTCCGGTGGCAGCAATTCCATCGATCGACTCGATACTCTCGTTGAACTCCTTTTCCGGTACGCTGACGGCCAATACCCAGTCCCACGGCTTGAAATACATCAATCGCGCCAGTTTCTCGGACCCGCTCGGATCTCCGGGATTTTGCCAGGAGTATCGCGCGGAAGCGATCTCATTGGCTTGAAGAGCAACCGCCCTGCGGCACATCTCCTGGATGAAGAAATGACCGGAGGTGTCCTTTGCGTTCCAGATGTCCTCGCCGTCATGCTTGCCGCCGCCCGCAATCACATAGTGCCCCTTGGTCGTGCCAGTGGCATTCAGGACGTAAACGTAGCCGGTCCGGCCGATTTTGATGTGCTGGATCGCTTGCCGTAGAGGTTCGATGATCGTGTTTTCAGGTACACCGGCATAAATCACACCGACGATACTGCCGTGGTCGTCGCGCAGAGGCTTGTAGGCGGACATGTACCACTTGTTAACCACGAATGCCCGGCCGACAAAGGTCTCTCCCCGAAGAACCGTCGCGATTACGGCGTTCGGCTTGCCGTCGGGGCCAATCGCGGGAATATACGTTCCGATTGCCCGCTCGCCTTTGTCGTTAATCACGTTAGTGGCAACGCGCAGCATGTCCCCGGCTTCATCCATTCGCTCGAAGATCGTGGTGGTGGCTCCATCAAGCTTCTTCACCGTATCAACCACCGGGACGGATACTTTCGGGTCATGGACCTGGCCTAGCCACGTGCGGCCAACCATCGCCTTCGGCAGGGAAACGGTCGACTTGACCTTCGTGAACTGGTTTAGCGCTTCCCAAGTCACGGTGGCCTTGGGATCCAGATGGAAGTCTCCGGCCTCATCCAGCACGACCGTAGCAGTTTGAACGCTGCCCGCTACCGAGGTCTCGAGAGCGGCACGAGCCGTTTCGCAGAGCGCGTATACGTTGTGGGTGATGTGGTCGAGGTCGGACTCGGCCAACTGCGTGGCGCCGCCCGCCGCGACTTGACGGAAATGGGAGTTCTGCCACAACACGGCCGTGCCGAAGGTGAGCAGCGGACCGCCCGTCAATAATAGCCCTGCGATGAGGAGCTTAGCGCGAAAACTGAAATTCATTCGTATCTCCAGAGACTTATCGGCAGAATGGGCAAAAAGTCCGGTACCTTTCCGATCTAAAAACTTCCAACACGCCACCGGCCGGTTCTCAGAAAAATCCGCGCTGGATCTGCCAACCGGGCGAATCAGTGATGAAATGTCAAGATGTACCTTTCGCTGAACAGCGTGCCGATCGGCGGCAATCTCAGCTGGCGCCAATTCGCCACACTTGCATCGATGACCGGATTCAAAGGGGTCGACGTGATGCTCGATGCCGCCATGTCGGACGGCGTGGCGCGCACACGGAGTGCGTTGGACACGCTGCACCTGCGCCCGGCGTTCGTCAATCTGCCGGTGGATTTCCGCAAGGACGACGAGACCTTCCGGGCCGGCATGCCGAAGCTCGAGGAGGCCGCTCCGTTCGCCGCGGCGATCGGATGCCCGCGCATGATGACCTACATCATGTCGTCGAGCGACACGCCGAAGGACGAACTCCGCCGGACTTATAAGGCGCGATTCACCGATATCGCACACGTGCTGGCGCGCTCGCACTGCCGGCTGGGGCTGGAGTTTCTCGGCCCGCTCGCGATCCGCAAGCGCGGGAAATACGAGTTCATCTGGCAGATGAACGAGATGCTCGAGTTCGCCAAGGAATGCGGGTCGAACGTGGGGCTGACGCTGGACGCATGGCACTGGCATCACGCCGGCGGTACGGTGGACGACATCGTCAACGCGGGAAAAGAACGCATCGTGGTAGTTCACTTTGACGATGCCGCGCGGCTGGCTCCGGAGGACGTTCGCGACAATGAGCGCCTGCTTCCCGGCGAAGGGGTCATCAACCTGACCGGTTTCCTGAAGGCGCTCCGGCAGATCGGCTATCAGGACTCGCTGAGCATTGAAGTGTTCGGCCGCGGGCTGAAACAGATGCCGCCGGAAAAAAGTGCGGCGATGTGCCTGGAATACGGACAGCGGGCGCTGCAGAACGCCGGGATAATCGAAGAATGACACGCCATTTCGCGATTCTTCTCATTGCGGCCGCGGCCGCGCTGGCGCAGTCGCCGCGGGAGATTGTTCTGCACGCCGCGCGACTGCTCGACGTGGAATCGGGCCGCCTCGTGACGCCGGGCGAGGTGCTGGTGCGGGGCGAGCGGATTGTGGAGGCGGGCGCTTCGGTGGCGCATCCCGCCGGCGCCCAACGGATCGACCTGGGAGATACGACGCTGATGCCGGGCCTGATCGATTCGCACGTCCACCTGTTTCTGCATCCCGGCGCGGAGGATTTGCAGACGGTGGAGGAATCGGTTCCGCAGCGCACCATCATTGCGACACAGGCGGCGCGGGCCGACCTGATGGCGGGCTTCACGGCCGAACGCGACATGGGGACGGAAGGGGCGGGGTCGGCCGACACAGCCGTGCGGAATGCGATCGATGCGGGGATGATCCCCGGGCCGCGCATGCGGGTGAGCGGCAATGCGGTGGATATTCTCGGCGGGCACGAGGACGCGATTCAGTTCAATCCCGAGCAGCACGTCCTTTCAAACGCGACCTACGCCAACAATGCGGTGGAACTGGTGACGGTGATCCGGCAGCAATTCAAAGAAGGGGCGGATTTCATCAAGATCTACGAGACGGGACACGATTCGTTCGTCGGCGGGAAGTTCTCCACCCCGTTCCAGTACACCGAAGCAGAGCTGACGGCAGCCGTGCAGGAGGCCGCGCGCACGGGAAAGCGCGTTGCGGTTCACGCGACGGGCGAACCGGGAACGCTGTTCGCAGCCAAAGCCGGAGTGGTATCGATCGACCACGCCGACCAGTTGAGCGCGGAGACGATGCGGCTGATGAAGTCCAAGCACATTTACGCGGTGCCGACGTTCGCGATCAGCGAATATTTCGCCGATCATGCGGGGTCGGCGGATGCGGCGGCGAAGCGGCGCGAAACGCTCGAATTTCATGCGCGGCAGTTTCGGGAGCAGATGGCGGCGGGAATCGAATTCGCCACGGGGTCGGACGTCGGGCCGTTTCCGCATGGGACGCAGGCGAGGGAGTTTGAGCTGATGGTGAAGTACGGGATGAAGCCGCTCGCAGCCATACAGGCGGGGACTTTGAATGGCGCGGATCTGCTCGGATGGAAAGGGCAGCTAGGGGTCCTGAAGTCCGGATACCTGGCCGACATAATTGCGGTTCCGGGGGATCCGCTGCAGGATATCGGTGCACTCACCAAAGTGTCGTTCGTGATGAAGGGCGGAGTCATTTATAAACAGTGACCTGGTGTAGAGTGTAGTTAACGACCATGGTGGTGCGAATCCGATTTCGCCAGGGCCCTCGTGTGGAGAAGCGCGAGGGGAAGAACAGCCGTATTGCATGGCTGGTGGCGAGCCTTTTGACGCTGGGATCGGTCTCGTGCCTGGTGCTCGGGTTGTGGCGGCTGGGCGAGGACTTCGGGTGGACAAGTGCGTTTGTTTTTGCCGAGGGCTCGATTCTGTCGCATTGGCAGGTCTGGGTGGTCGCCGCATGTGCGATTCAATTTGTGGTGTGGCGCCTGAATCGCTACGGCACGCCGGTAGAGGAAGAGGGTTCGCCGGCGGCGAAGCAGGAGAAACCCGAGACCAAGGCTGCGGCCAGCGCCTAGGATTTGGCGGGACGAGTTACAATGATATTGAAAGGGGGCGCACCGGATTCGACGGGATTGAATCGTTGTGGTAAGGCGTGCCGGGTTCCGAGCTCCCGTAAAACGATCGGAAAAACACAACTGCCAATAACACGCAGTTTGCATACGCTGCTTAATTTAATTTAAGCGCGCGCTCCAGCCGGTGAGCCCATGCGCCGGTGAGTGAGCGTCATTTTATGGGATAGGGCGTACGGCTTCTGTTCGTAGTCGGGCGCTCGAGATCAATCGGACTAAGTCCCGGCTTTCTTAGCAGATTCTAAGGTCGGGAACGAAAACTGCGAATCGGCTACGCACGTAGGCTTGCCAGGGCGGGCTTTCTCGGACGCGGGTTCAATTCCCGCCGCCTCCACCAAAATAACGCCAATAGAATCAATAACTTGCAGATGGTCGGGTGTCACGTCAATTTTAGGTGATTAGTGGCATGCTTGACTTTCTGGCATGATCAACCTTTTCCGCCGCCACCGCTCCGGATGCTCAAAGGGTGGCACCCGATCACAGGATTGTCCGAGTAAGCCAAAGTGTGCAATCCACTTTGAAGGTGTAGACGGCGCAGGAATCCGGCGGAAGCGTCAGTCGCTGATCGACCCTGCAACCGGCAGCGGAGTCCGTGATTGGAACCGAGCGATTGAGATAATCCGCGAACTCGAGCTTCCCGTTCCGGTCGAACCTGTTGCCAAACCTCAGGTGAGTTTAGAATCCGCGATTGCCTCGTTTCTGGCGTTCAAATCGCGCCGCAGCCTCGACGTTCAGCGGAAATCCAAGCTAGTTGTGGGTCGTCAAAAAGCTGTCGGACTTAGAAATGAGTGAGTTACGAAGAATCAAGGATTCAACAGTTCTGCCGTTAAACCTTGCCGTTAAGACCTTGTTATTAACGTAGAGGATGGCTGTGGGCCGCAAAAATCAAATCCGGTGTCAGGCCGCCTCCTTCACCAGGCTGTATTCATGGTGCAAACCGCCAAGCACAGCCCTCTTCACGACGCGGTGGCCGTTTGGCAACTCGTGTCTTTTGTTTCCGGTCGGAACAGTATCCTGGTTCGGCTCCGGAATCCCAGGTCCGAGTGAGGAGTGCGGGCGGCCTCGGTTGTGATGGGCGGCCCAGGTCTTGACCGTTATCTTTACCTAGCGCTCATTGAACGGAATCAGAAAGTCTAGACACTCGCGCCGGAGGCTGCCGCCGAACCGCACACACACCGCATCGGCCATCGGCGCCCGGATCGGAGTTCGCAAGACTCGCACGCCGAGGTTCGCCACCTGCTGATCGAGTAACGCGGAGAAAATGCTGTCAGGATCATGAATCAAAACCGGTACGGATGGTCATGCGGCAAGACTTCCCGAAACTGCTGCAAAGTCCATTCCGCCGTTGGATGCGCAGTGACGTTGTGGTGAACGATCCTCCGGCTGCCCAACTCCAAAACTACAAATATATAAAGGATGCGGAAGCTGGCCGTGACGACGACGAAGAAATCACATGCGATGACCACCTTGGCATGGTTGCGGACGAAAGACAGCCATCGCTGTCTGGGATCAGGCGTGCGGGCCGGACGACCATTGCGAAGGTATTTCGCTACCGTCCGGGGCGAAACGCGGATCCCGAGTTTCGGCGTCAACTCGTTGGCGATGCGTTCCTCGCCCGAACTCAGATTGTCACGGGCAGGTTCTTCAGCAGTGGGGGCCGTCCTGGCGATTTGGATTTCCACTGCCAAAAGAGGCGAAACCCGCGGCGATGCCAACGGACAAGAGTGTCAGTTTTGACGACCACCAGCACCATCCGCCAATCGACGAACCGGCTCACAGTCGCCAGCAACCATCGAGTAGGCGCGGTGGCGTTTGACCTTCCGTTCCTAGTGTCCTGAGTTGGAAATTCGTTGACAAAGTCTTTCGACCTTTCCCAAAATCAGATCCGCGTCCGCTGTCCATGTGAACGGTTTGGGATTTTGATTGCGCTGGTCCAGGTAAGC
>Ga0126381_100006204_pt1 | contig 13215 bp, 13 predicted proteins | sample PanSoiMetPlot_28_FD_96465 | JGI IMG/M metagenome (GOLD analysis project Ga0126381, IMG submission 96465) | Tropical forest soil microbial communities from Panama - MetaG Plot_28 | ecosystem: Environmental > Terrestrial > Soil > Tropical forest > Bulk soil | place: Panama | collected 2016-02-17
ATCCATGCCATGATGAGGCTGGCATAAGGTATTTGTGGGTCGAGTCCCTCGCGCTCGAACACCATTTCTCCGTAGGGGATACGCCCGACCGAATCTCGCTCTTTCGCTTCTTGTTCAAAACTGGAGGAAATCCACCCGAACAGCTCTCCCAGCCAGTCCGGCTGGCTCGTTTCCGGATCGATTCCGAGGCTTAGAGGTATTTTTATTCCTGCGTAGGAATAATATGTGAATCGTTTATGCCCATTCCTGCGATGCATCTCAATGTACCGCGCAGGAATATGAAATCTTTCTTGCCCCGTCGACTCGGCTGTTTTCCTCCCGTAGAAACAGGAAATGGTAGCGCCGTCCATTCCCCGATCGACCACGCGGTAGCCGTAAATTGCGGCGAATACACGAAACGCATAACTTATCCTGGCCCGCATGGCGGATGACACTTCGCAGCCGAAACTAAGGCAGAGGGCGGAAGGGCAGGGCATTTTTCAACTGTTAGGACAACACGATCATTGTGGCCACTTCCCATGAGCCGCGTGTTAAACATGTGTAAAACCTCGCTAAAGCGTTCTGATAGGTGGGAAAGGGACCGCGATAAACGCGAACAGGAAGTCGTCCCGCTTTTGGTTGAAACTTGAAAGAGAAAGTAGCGGCTCTCGGACTCGGACAAGGGTCGTAAGACCCTTGGCCTACTCGACGCGCGTCGCAGCTCCGAAGTGTCGACGAATTGGGTAGTATAACAAGGTGGATGAACTAGGCCGTCATTACCTTCAATCAGTCGACGCAGCCCCTGTTCGGCTGATAGGACAAGTATTGCCCTTATTGCTAAAACTCACCTAACGACCGATCCTGATTCTACGGGCTGCGGCTCGGGCCTGCCAGCGCGCTCGATTTGCGCATTGATCTCCGCCCCGATCAGGCACGCTAGTCCGGTCACATAGAGCCAGACCAAAAGAATCATGACCGCTCCCAGTGAACCGTACGAGACGCTGTAACTATTGAAAAAATGCAGATAGATGCGGAATCCGAACGAGGCCGTTAGCCATACGAACCCACCGAAGGCCGAACCCGGCGTGAACCAGTGCCAACGACGGCGCTCCTTTAGATTGGGGCCGAAGTAATAAATCAATGAGCACGATATACTAACGAAGAAAATAGCAGCCGGCCATTGCATGCCCTTCCAAACAAGGACGATCACGGGATGCAATCGGAGCCCTGTCCCTAACCAGCCAACAAAATGGCTACCTAGCAACACCATAAACAACGCCGTGAAAAGGAGGATCGAAATAAGTAGGCTCAGTCCGAGTGTTATTGCACAAACTTTGAACCAGGGCCGATCCTCGCGGACGTGATGGGCCAAGTTGAGAAAGGAAATCATTGAACTTATGCCGCCGGAGATGCACCAGAGGGCTGAAACTAGGCCAAAGGTCAGTTTTCCATGACTAGCGTGTACCCCCAACTCAGTGGCCACCCTTCCTAAAAGGTCGAACGCAGCCGGTGGAACAAAATCTGCGAAATAAGAAAGCAAATCGTTTTGAAGTTCGACACTGTGCGAGACGAACAGGCCAAATAGTGTAACCATCAAAAGAATCAGCGGAAAAAGAGCGAATAAGAAATAGAATGCCAACTCAGCGGCCCGTCCGAAAACATTATTTGCGATGATCTGCTTGAAAACGATGCGACCCAGGTGCCCAGGAGTCAGACCTCCCAGCTTCCAAAGAGATTTGGTGGCAGTGGAGGGTGGGCCTATCATTTATCTACAGCCGGAAGCACGATCCAGCTCTGCAGCACCCGGGTGGCGTTGTGCCCTGATCTTCATGTAGATTGCAGGCGCTTTGAGTTCACTCAGGCTTAGAAGTTCTTCACCCACTTATAAGCCCTTGTAGGTCCGCCTTCAAGTACTGATATGAGTCTCCTCGATTCGCGAGGCCGGACCGGCCATTTATCTTGCGCCAATCGCCATGTAGGGAGGAGCCCATCACGGATGTTTTGAGGTACTTCCACCCGTGTTTTCTGTCGACTCGGGAGAAGGCTTCTTGTATTTTTTGGCAATCGCTCTTCCGAGATCGGGAAGGAATTCCTTCACAACGCTAAATGCGGCGTTGCTCCCCATGCTAATCCCGAAACTCACGGCCCCGTCTTTCGCCGAATCCTGGCTCGGGGGCAACCACAGTCGCGCCACGAAGGCGCCAGCCGCCACGCCACTCAGCTGCGAAATGGAGATGGCCCGGCTCCCGTCATCGTGGCGGGCAAGAACCGTGCTGCAAAGCGCGTAGCTTGTACGTGGCCAGAATCCCTTTTTGCCAGAATTAAAGTAGCGATTGTCCTCATGCAAGAGGCTGGCCAATCCGTAGGTGACGGTCCGTTGGATAGAATATTGTCCGAGTATGTTTGCGAATCGCTTGCCGTAGCCGGACGCTCCCTGCTCCCACTCTTCGGGTTTGTCCTTCCATTGGTCGATTCCCGCGGAGAATGCTGCCTTCCCGTACCCCAACGGGTTGATCATGGTTTTGAAGTAGATCTGGGTTCTCTCTTTCTGAGATAAGGGCTGGAAATCAGTCGCCTTCTTAGTGCCAGCCATATTGAGGTAGTTGAACAGATAGCCGATGCCCCTGTCGATTGGGCTGACGTTACCGGCATTCGCGGCCGGGGACTGAGTCTGCGCCCCTAGCTGTGGAGCCAGTAGCAAAATCAATGTGCAGAGCCCTGAAATGCATTTGGTTCTCATAGTCGTTCGCAGAGTCACCAACGTTGCGGAAATGATGAACGCGCGCAATTCTTGTGGCAGTTACCACCTTTGTTGCTCGCAAGCTTGCCTGATTGAGGTCTCCCGCAAGCGGGGGCTGGAACCACATTGGGCCGGAACAGGTAGACAATCTAAAATACTACAAGGGTGTATTCCCGCCGACTGGTAAATATGCCAGCCGGAAAAACGTCTCCGGACACCGTTTATGAACCTACAACACAACTCCAAATAGTCGGGCGTCTTACTTGCGAGCTCGCTTTCAGCGTCAGATTCACCACTTCTCCCGTTGTTGTCTCCAGCATCGCTAACGTTTGCTCGCGAGCGTGCAAATCACATCCTATAATTCGCATCCGGCCTCCTTCGGCCCGAGCACTGTTAGGGTGAACACCGAAACAGCCTACTCGGCTCGTCGTGAGGCCGACCTCGTTATGTCATCAATCGGATAAGTATTAGTTGTAGTACCCGGTTGGTTTCAGATACTGCGCACGAAAGCGCAGCCTGCTGAGAGCATCCGCTTGTTACCTTTGTCGTCCGCTTTTTGGCCTGGTGTCCTAATCGTCGTGATGTTCCCGCATCGCCCGCGTCACCAGAGTCGGTGTTGTAGGTGTGTCGAACAACAATCCCTTAACTGATACAGTGCTCCCCGGCACCAAGGATCCAGATCCTGTAAAGTCCATAAAATCCATCTCGGATAGCGAAATCACGTTGATTTTTGTCACCGGGGGATTTGCGCCAGTGAACAAGGGAGAAAGCCCGACCAAAGTGAACGTCCCGTTGTCGGAGTTCACGGTGCCGATCTGTCCCGTGACCTGAGACGGCCACAGGCGCACCAGATCGGTCGTCAATGCAGGCGTTCCATTGATGGTTGAGATATTCTGGGCTCGCACCTGCACATCTTGACCAACCATCAAATCGGCCCCACTGGCAAAACTCAAATTGGAGAAGCCGAAGCCGTGGTCTTCTCCAGTCTCCTCTTTGCCGATCTGAAAGGTCGCGCTCGGCATTATCGTGACTACCACCGGAGACCCTTCTGGCAATCCACTCACATTGGGTTCTTCGTTGAAGACCACCATATGAAACTGTGTTGCGCTGTCCACACTGGTGATGGTTCCCTTGATCGCCTGCGTGTTGACCTTCTCCTCGAACTCCACCCGTTTGGCCAGCATCGAACCCATGCCATTTTCACTCAAGCGCACATTCAGCACCTGACCAGTTTGGATGCACGTAAAGTCCACCGGATTCGCCGTGCACCCCGCACGGTCAAAATCCTCGTAAAACGTATTGTTGTCCACGGTAATCGTAAACGACTGCCCGCTGCGCTTATTCATCAAGGTGAACTGATTGTTCCCGGTGGCCGTCACGACGCCTTCCACTTCATCCAACTGTTCCATTTCCTGGTCGTCCTCGTCCTGCTGGCGAATTATCAGTTTGTTCACCGCCACGGTGGGTGTCACGGACAGGTCGGTCTGGATAGAGGAAATCAGATTGAAGTCTAGTCGAACTCCGACGACGGATTGAGGAGTGATTTGTATCGGGAAAGGGGATGAGCTGATAGTGGCCGTCGAGGAGTTGAAATTCGGGCTGAATTCACAGACGGAATTGTTGCCGCAAGACCCAATCGCCGCTCCGGTATGATTCACAATGGTCATTTGCGCGCCATTGAAGGTCAGCGTCATGCTGCTGTAAGTGTCGGGTGGTGTATTGAACAAGCTCAGAAAAGCTGTGTCCGTCTGCAAATGACCGAATTCCACTTCGACTGGGCTTGCTAGCACCGATACGGCAGGCTTGCTCGAGTCCGAGGGTTGCAATTTCACACCGGTAATCATGGCTTCGAAAAACAACACTGCCACTCCATCGGGTGGTGTATCCCCGATACTTAGGCTCACGGGAACACTACCTGCGACAGGAGAAGTTGAAGTTGGAGATGATCCTCCGCAGGAAGCTAGAAGAAAACAGCTATAAAGGGCGAGGGCAAATAGAATTGATCGCCGCATGATGACACCTCATCCTTTCAAGTAATCGGAGGGACATTTCCTTTGTGGGGACAGAAGAGGCTGGGTCGGACTAACTGTCATTATACGTCTGCAAACTCTAGCTGCAAGCCTTACCGCGAAAGCACTCGACTCCGGCCAGCGTAGCTTCCGAAGCAAGCGCTATCATCGGAAGCAGGTAGGTACCGGAGTCAACATGTCCAATTATCACGACGGAGGTAGCTTAGGTCCTTCATGGCTCCTGCGCATGTGAGAACAAAACAGAGGGGATGAGAAGGCCGGTCTCCCGCGGGATGCGCTACGCTCCCAATGTTAGACGTGCTCGAAGGCCTTCTCGTCGTTGGTATTCTCCCTCGCACATTTCGTTCATAGCATGTACTGGCCGAAGCTTTTGTTCTACTTTCTCGCGCGCGTCGCACTCGGTGCGACGGCCTATATCACGAAATCTATCCCTCCTGCCATTGCGTCCCACATAATCGGCGACTTAACATTTTTCACGATGGTGTGGCCGCGCGATGCGGTGTCGGAAAGTGGAACCGACCGTTGGTTCTGGACACACGCGGCGCAGACGGTCGTATTTTGCCGTTTTGGCGGTCTAGGCTTTTGCTAGGCTGGCCAAAGAGAGCGGCGCAACACAACTTGTGGAGCCAGCAAACCAACATGCTTGAATAAACGCGCCTATCGCCGAGGTGGGTACTAGCCAGCTTGCGAATGCTGATCAAACGCGTAGAAAAGCACATTTACCGTGGTAAGCCACAGTAGCAACCCGAAGGACAGCCCAACAACACTCGTCCGAAAGCTTGGGTCAGAGATGAAAAATGCAGACCCACCAATCGCGCAGCCTAGAATTCCTGTGCCGTAATAGACAGATCTGCCAAACAAACTTGCTAGTGGAAAGAAATGCAATCCGACAATGAGTGCTATCGCGGACGGAATGAAATCGGGTCGATGCACAGCGTTGAGAAGAATGACAGCGAGAAAAATAGCGGCCCCTTCTATCCCTGTAATCCAGCCAAAGCGCCGCCCGATTTGCCGCCCAACGACCGTCTGCTCGAGGGTGGGCGGTGCAGTTTCAGAAACATGCGAAACTCGACGCACCACGGTTGCGATCCATACCCCGAGCAGGAGTCCAGCGACCAATAGTCCCGCTCGTAACCATCCCGGCGAGGGCCGTCCACCAAATACCCCTAAAAAGAGCCATATTGCACCGAAGAAGAACATGATGGTGGCGCCGACCGCCGTTCCACTCCGCGCATGTAGGCTCATGAAACTAGGGTACGATCCGCTCCTAATTGTTCGCAACCGGAATGAATTCCGTTGAGCCTGGCTGGTGCTGTGCCCTTGGCCGCTGTTGGTGTGTCTAAGTAGGAAATTCCGATTTACCACCGGTATAAGCGATGCGATCGTGTCTGTGCTCTTCGGCGAGCCGAACCTTGCGGGCGCCGTAGTCGCCGGACCAGCTCGCGTGGCAGCACCATGCGAAGATGCTGCTTCTCTTGCCGGAAGAGTTCCCATTGGGCCATGAGCTCATTCCGCTTCAGAGGATCGGGTTTACTAAAAGTGTTCTACTGTTTGCCAATGCCTACAAACCGGGCAGGAGCAGCGTCGAATTGCTCCTTGTGTTCCAGGGAACAGAAGTGGTAGGTCGTTCCCTTATAGAACGACTTGGGACCATTGGCATCTACATCCATTCCACACACTGCGCAGAGTGGATGATTGTTCGCCGAGGTGCGCAGCTTAGCGTAGATCAGGTTCGAACTCGGATTCGCCCATCCTCGCCCCTGATACTCCATGTCGTAAGCTGCTTGCTCGGTGGCTTCTCGGCCGAAGTATCGCTCTACGACCCGAAATGCCAAGTCGATTCCGCAGGAAAGCCCGCCGGAGGAAGCAAGATTGCCATCTTCGACGAACCTCACACCTCGTTTGACGTTAATGTCGGGAAACTTTGTGGCCAAGTCCACATAGGAAGCGTGGTGGGTCGTCGCGGATTTGCCAGACAATAGACCCGTTTTCGCCAATACAAAGGCTCCGGTACAAACCGACATAGTGACATCCGCAGTCTTCGAGCACGTCCGAATCCATTCAAGGGCCGCCTCACTCGGATCATCTTGTGCCGGAATCACGATTACTCTGGGGGCGGGCGCGCTTTCCAGAGTGTAGTTCGGAACGATTTGCATTCCGCCAGAGGCGCGAATGGGGCTCAGCTTCTCCGCCACCGTGTAAAGCTCAAACAAATTCCTACGGCCTGTAATCATCACATTGCCGAAGACTTCCCAAGGTCCAACGAAATCGATAAGCACCGCGTCTTCTGAAATCAGAAAAGCGACCGGGATGCTCCCTTTGGCGGGAGGTTCGAGCGCATTGCGCCTGCGTTGGGGCGTCGCGGTTCCGTCGAAGGGATCCGCGGGGCTGGCATCCGAGAAAACCTTGCCAAGGGTAGGGACTGCAGCCATCAGCCCAAATGCCGCTGATCTTTTAAACAGTTCTCTTCTTTGCATTCCCATTGTCCTTTTTTTGCTAATTTTGCCTACCGACGAGAAGCGAATCCGCAATGATTGTTCGGGCTCGCCGTTTACGGTCGCCGAAACAGCCTTCCGCAAAACCCAGGAGAGGCCTCCGCTGAACTACTGTCCTGGAAAGGCATCGACTGGAAGCTTGAAGGCGGTACCTAGGCATGCGCAAAGTATGCGGTCAACAAGGGCCATCGGCCATACCGCTTACTGCATCAGGCCGACGATTCACGGCTTTTTTCACCTGGCCGCGACGCGATAGAATACGATCTCGTTATGGGGACGCAGTCTGCTGGGTTAAAGACGAAACGTTGGCTATGGATCGGGTCAATTTGGCTCACCATCGCATTGTTCAGTGCAAGTCAAAATGTGCTAGTCATGCGATCGGAGGGCATGCACCACGCGTGGACTCGGCTGTTCGTGACCTTACTGTTTTCTTGGCTCGTTTGGGCCCTGGCTACTCCGGTGGTGCTGGAGTTAGGCCGGCGCTACCCTCCCACACGGTGGAGGCCGATCTCCACATGGGTTGTTCATTTTTCCACGCTGATAGCGATCGCGTTGGTGTCGGGGGCGTGGGAGGCCTGGCTCCAGGGGTCATTGAATCCCCTAGCCCTGAGTTCTGGGCCCGGCCCCTTCGTAGCTTCGTGGCTCGACTCGTTTTATGGCGGCCTCTTCCAATCCGCATACCTGTATGCCGCTCTCGTAGCCATTAGCTACATCGTGGATTCGAAAGACAGATTAGTTCGACAACAGATTGAAACAGCGCGCATAAACGAGGCGTTCTCCAAGGCACAACTGGAGGTGTTAAGGCGGCAGATCGAGCCTCATTTTCTTTTCAATGCGCTCAACGCCATCGCTGGGTTGGTCCGCGATAAACAAAACGGGGCGGCGGTATCCATGATCGCGGGCTTGAGCGAATTTCTCCGCAAGGTAATTGAGGGGCAGGATAGGCAGGAGGTACCACTCGCAGAGGAAGTGCAATTCTTACAGAAGTATTTGGAAATTGAGAAGGCTCGTTTTGCGGACCGCCTTCATGTCAGTGTCGACGTTCCCGAAGAACTCCTCGCAATGCAAGTCCCCAGCTTGATTCTGCAGCCAATCGTGGAAAACGCCGTAAAGCACGGCATTGCGAAACAGGTCCGTGGAGGGTGGGTTCGGGTGACAGCGGATCAATCTGACGGGCTGCTCACACTTCGAGTCTATAATGACGGGCCCCACCTCGACGAAGGGTGGGAGAAAACCCAACGCGGTTTGGGAATTTCCAACGTGCGTACTCGGCTGAGAATCAAGTATGGCGACGCGTTCCTTTTGAGTCTACGCAATCAAGGATCCGGCGTTGAAGCATGCGTTTCTGTACCGGCCAAGAAGACCTTAGTTTGAAAGATCTGCCACACGCTCACCCATGATCCGAACACTCATTGTGGACGATGAGCCTTTGGCTCGCCGCAATCTCGCTGTGTTGCTGCGCGACGATCCCGAGATCGTCATTATTGGCGAATGTGCTTCCGGCCTGGAGGCGGTGACGGAGATCCAGCGGTCGAAGCCCGACTTGGTCTTCCTCGATGTGCAGATGCCGGAATGCGACGGCTTCGATGTGCTCGAGCTGCTTGGGACAGAATCGCCACCTGCGGTTGTCTTCGTCACTGCTTATGACCAGTATGCATTGAAAGCGTTTGAAACCGGAGCCCTCGATTATTTGCTGAAGCCTTTCGACGACGCGCGATTTGCCCGGACTCTTGTCCGTGCGAAAGACCGTATCGAACAGAGTAAACGAGTTCCGACGAAGACAAAACGCCTAGTCATAAAGGGCACCGGCCAAGTTTGGTTTGTGAATGTCAGCGATATTGACTGGATCGAGGCGGCAGATTATTACGCGTGCCTCCATGTCGGTACAAAAACGCACTTGCTGCGCCGGCGCATGTTGGAGCTTGAGCGGGAGTTGGACCACGACATGTTCTGCCGGATACACCGCTCGAGTATTGTGAATTTCGATCGAGTGCTACGACTCGAAATCGGTAAGGACGGGGAATACGAAGTATTGCTCGTCGACGGAACCAAGCTTCGCTTGAGCCGACGTTATCGCCAGCAACTACAGGCCCGACTAGGGGTTGGGAAATTGCCCCGAACATAAGTGACAGCAACTTTTGCGACCCTGAGGATGGGGCCGCTCAGTCGGCTCTTTTCGCATAACCACGCTGCGTTGGGTCAGTTTCGGGTCAGCCGACCACACGCGGAATGAGCCCTTTCCCTCCAGATCCAACGAGCCAACACGCGCAGGCTACCGTAGACAGGAGAAAGGCTGACTGGCGAGGATTAATATAGATCCACGGTTGAGGAGAGCAATAACCGCTGTTTCAAGCTTGTCGAAAGGCTGGTCTGGACCGGGCGCGGGCTGAAGTTTTCCCTGTCGATCCATGCCGGGTTGCCTACTCAACGTGAGGGTAGCAGCTCACTTCAGAGCTGCTTTGCGTTCTCAGCCTATTGCTTGACGGAGGCTTTGGCTGCCGCGCTAGCCTGAGGGCCCTGCTCAAATTCGGCCTTTGTCAGGTTTACGTGCCCCACGGACTGCGCGACAATCACGCTGCCGCGCGGAACCTTATCGTCATGAGACCACACGTGGAAGATAATTCCATCTGTCGTGGAGACCAGGTCGGCCACTTCCCTCGCCTTGTCGGGTGGCAAATCGTGCACCTGCACGCGCCCGGTGGCAATCTCCTGTTTGTGGTCGTGCCAGTTCTTGTTCCAGTCTTCGAGCGATACCGCACCGGTCCGCGTGATGGATTTGGCGATGATGTATTCGACTTGCTCGAGACGGGCAGCGGGATCGTCTGAGCTATAGCACAGGCACTCAATCACAGGTTCGGGTGACAAGACCTTGCAGTAGTGATGGTAGGGCCCCATTACCTTCCCGGCCACAACGTGCGGAGCCGTGACGTGAATGGTATGGCCATCCGCCGGTGTGCTGCGTTGCGTCGAGCCTCGGCTCTCTTTTGTCTCTTGTGCCACAGATGCGCCAAGAGCCAATATGCAAGCCACTAGGATCCCTGGAACTGTTGTTGTTCTGAGTTTCGCGAATTCCATAGTCGAACTCTCCTAACAGGTGAAGGGCCGACCAGCCTGCGATCCGGCCGGTGCTCCGAGCCCACATCTGGTGTGGTCAAGGTATAAGGGCACGTCACGGTAGAAGTCCTTCGCTGAAACTGATATTTTTCTTACCAACTTCTTACGGCGGTAAAGCGCTGTGGATAAGCTTGCGGATCGGCGTGTCTTTCGATTCGGGCGGTTCTGCCTGGACCAAGTCGAGCGCATCCTGCTTCGTGACAACCGACCGGTTCCACTCCCGCCTAAGGCCGTCGACACCCTGCTATTGCTGGTACGAAACGCGGGTCATGTGGTTGAAAAACAGGATCTGCTAAAGAACGGCTGGCGAGATGCCATCGTGGAAGAGGGCAGCCTCACTCGTACAATCTCTATCCTTCGCAAGATTCTCGACGACGGCGCCGACGGGCAAGAGTTCATCACCACGGTCCCTACAAGAGGTTATCGGTTCGCCGCACCGGTAGAACGATTGTCGTCCCATCTGGCCCCGCCGCATTCCTCAAGAGTCATGTTGGCCGTGCTTCCCTTTGAAAATATGAGCGGTCGTAAGAGCCAGGAATACTTTAGCGACGGTCTCACCGAAGAAATGATCACGCAACTCGGTCGCATAAACCCTATCCGCTTCGGAGTAATCGCACGTACCTCTGCCATGCAGTACAAGAACTCGACGAAGACGGTTCGCCAAATCGGGCAGGAATTGAACGTAACACACATTGTCGAAGGCAGTGTACGTCGTGCAGGTGGACGGGTTCGCATTACTGCCCAACTTATTCAGGTCAGCGATCAGACCCACCTGTGGGCCGAGAGCTACGAGCGACGGACTGGCGACATCCTTGCGTTGCAGAACGAAGTGGCTCAAGCCATCGCGCGACAGATTCAGAGCAGACTCGTTCCTCAAGACCGGGAGAGATCTGCGCCCTCGGGTTGCATCTCTCCAGAAGCCTACGAAGCCTACTTGAGGGGCCGGTACTTGTGGAATCACCGGACGCTTGGGGCCTTGCAGAAAAGCATTAACCACTTCGAGAAGGCCATTCAGATGGATCCGACGTACGCAGCGGCGTTTGCCGGAATGGCAGATTCGTACCTGACTTTGCAGGACGACGGCCACTTGCCGACTCTAGAAGCCACCGCGAAGGCAAAGCGCGCCGCCTCAGAAGCACTCCGCTGTGATGAGGCGCTCGCCGAGCCGCACATCTCGATGGGGCACGCTTATTTCCACGAGTTCAATTGGCCTGCGGCAGAGAGAGAATTCAAGCGCGGACTTGAACTGAACCCGAATTATGCCGTCGGCCATTTTTATTTCGCTAACTATTTGCTCGCCCGTGGTTGCTTTCAAGATGCCGTCGGGGAAGCTCGACACGCCAAAGTTCTGGATCCCGTCTCCTTGCCGGCACGCTCAAATATTGCAACCGCGCTCTATTATTGCGGACAGTACGATCAGGCGATTGAGGAATGCTTGCAAGTTCTGGAGATTGACCCCAACTTTGCTAGAACCTATGAGGACCTCGGTCGCATTTACAGAGAAAAAGGAATGTGGGTTGAAGCCATTGAAGCCTTTAAGAAGGCGGTTACCTTCTCAGGTCGCGGTTCACCGTACATGGCGGAACTTGCGCACACATTTGCCTCCTCGGGACGACTCAAAGATGCAGTGCGGCTTTTGAGGGAGCTCACCGAAAGGGCTCGCAGGCGACATGTGTCATCCTATGCGTTCGCGCTGATCTACGTAGGCATGGGAAACAAGGATCAAACATTCGCATGGCTGGACAAGGCCTACCGCGAGCGAGCCAGCGCGTTACCCTTTTTGAAAACTAATCCAAGCCTTGCCAAGCTGCGTTCAGACCCTCGCTTTTACGGCCTCCTTCGACGCATGAGTCTTGAGGCATAACGCTGTCGCATGTCGCAATCAGAGGCCGCCGGGAGGCATGGAACGCAGGAACTCAAGGCCGCAGCGGAACGTCTTGCCAGCGCACTCGCGGACGTGGATGAAGAACAGCTAGTGAGTGAATTCAAGGAGCTGCGTCGGCGCGGGAAGGGCGCGTCCCGCTAAGATGATTGTTCTCGATGCAAACATCCTTATTCGGGCCATTCTCGGACGCCGTGTTCACCAGCTCATTGACACCTACTCCAGCCAGGGTGTTTGTTTCTTCGCACCTGATGTTGCCTTCGATGACGCCGAGAAATATTTGCCTCCACTATTGAAGAAGCGAGGCAAACCCACCATGGACGTTTCGGCATCGCTGGACTATTTGCGAAATTTCATCGAGCCGGTTGCGTTGGGCGCTTGGTCGAGACGAGAACGACTGGCAAGTGCTGGCGACCGCGCTCGCCTTGGCCTGCGGAATCTGGACCGAAGATGTCGACTTTTTTGGTACTGGGATCGCGGCTTGGACTACAAATCGCATCGAGATTTTTCTAAAGGCGGAAGTACAAGGCCTTGAATCGCAGGAAGAGTGAACCCTCAAGATGCGTTCTTATTCGAGCCTCTACACCTGTTTGTCTCATATCTACGGCCGATTCGAGGCCCAAGGGGATGTTCCTTATCCCAATTCAGATTCGAGAAACAAGGGTTGGCTCCCCCAAGGCGACGATTTTTCTCGGAATCTTCGTGTCAAGCGAACCACACCTTCCGTTACCTGACTCTATCTGGGTACCATGATCTACTAGGGTGTGTGGTTCAGCGGCGCCATCCCTCATCATGAATGGGCGACTTGCTAGGTGCATCGTTGAGAGCTCTTCCCTTGTCTTTTAGCCCATCGAGCGTCGCCTTAGAATGTTCATCCACGGCGCCGACAGCGGCCACCAAACAGGAATACATGAATGCCTTCATTCCTGTTCGAAATTGCTCTGTCGCCCGCTCTGCGGAACGCGCCACCTCTGC
>Ga0126381_100006205_pt1 | contig 13213 bp, 9 predicted proteins | sample PanSoiMetPlot_28_FD_96465 | JGI IMG/M metagenome (GOLD analysis project Ga0126381, IMG submission 96465) | Tropical forest soil microbial communities from Panama - MetaG Plot_28 | ecosystem: Environmental > Terrestrial > Soil > Tropical forest > Bulk soil | place: Panama | collected 2016-02-17
CTCACCCCGCAGCAGGTCATCTCTCAGGTCATTCAGAGCGGTCTTCGCGGACGCGGCGGCGCCGGTTATCCCACAGGCCTCAAGTGGAGCACCGTGGCCAAGACCGGCGAGCAGGAAAAGTACGTCATCTGCAATGCCGATGAAGGCGACCCCGGCGCCTTCATGGACCGCGCGGTCCTCGAAAGCGACCCCCACCGTGTACTGGAAGGCATGGTCCTGGCGGCGTACGCCGTCGGCGCGCAGAAGGGCTTCATCTACGTGCGTGCCGAGTATCCGCTGGCCGTGAAGCACCTAAAGGCGGCGATTCGCCAGGCCGAGCGTCTCGGTCTGATCGGCAATAACATCTGCGGCAGCCGCTTCAGCTTCCATGTCGATATCCGGCTTGGCGCCGGCGCCTTCGTGTGCGGCGAAGAGACCGCGCTCATCGCATCCGTGGAAGGCAAGCGCGGCACCCCGCGCCCGCGGCCGCCTTATCCCGCCGAAGAAGGCCTGTGGGGCTGCCCAACCCTCATCAATAACGTGGAGACCTTCGCCAACATTGCGCCCATCCTACGCAACGGAGCGCAATGGTTTGCCTCCATCGGCACGGAAAAGAGCAAAGGCACCAAGGTATTCGCGCTGGCCGGCCGCGTCAACAACACCGGCCTGATCGAGGTGCCGATGGGCATCAGCCTTCGCGAAATCATCCACGAAATCGGCGGCGGCATTCCCGAAGGCAAGCGTTACAAGGCGGTACAGACCGGCGGCCCTTCCGGCGGCTGCATCCCCGAATCCCACCTCGATTCGCCCGTCGATTACGAATCACTCGCCAAAATCGGCTCCATCATGGGCTCCGGCGGCATGATCGTCATGGACGAAACCTCCTGCATGGTCGACGTGGCCAAGTACTTCATGGAATTCTGCATGAGCGAATCCTGCGGCAAGTGCATCCCCTGCCGCGCCGGCACCCAGCAGATGCACCAGTTGCTCGAGAAGATCGCCGCCGGCGAAGCTACCGACGCCGACCTCGCGCTTCTGGAAGAGCTCTGCGATCTGGTCCGCCACACCAGCCTCTGCGGCCTGGGGCAGAGCGCTCCCAACCCCATCGTGACCACCCTCCGCTACTTCCGCGAAGAGTACGAATCGCACATCCACGGCCGCGGCTGCGCCGCCGGCGTCTGCAAGGGCGCCAGCCACGCAGCCAAAGCAGCGAAAGAGGTGACCGCGTGAGCGCCAAGGCTCCCGTTCGCATCAAGACCCTAACCGTTGACGGCCGCGAGGTCGGTGCGCGCGAAGATCAGACCATCCTCGAAGTCGCCCGCGAAAACGGCATCTTCATCCCCACGCTCTGCGACCTGCCCGGCCTCACCGCTCCCGGCGCCTGCCGCCTCTGCCTGGTCGAGGTGAAAGGCGTCAACAAGCTCCTGCCCGCCTGCGTCACCCACGTCGCCGAGGGCATGGAAGTCACCCTCAACTCCGACCGCCTCAACCGCTACCGCCGCGGCATCCTCGAGCTCCTGTTCGCCGAGCGCAATCATGTCTGCTCCGTCTGCGTCACCAATGGCCACTGCGACCTGCAGTCGCTCGCCGTGACGCTCGGCATGAATCACGTCCACTTCCCGTACCAGTATCCGAAGCTTCCCGTGGACGCCTCGCACGATCGGTTCGTAGTGGATCACAACCGCTGCATCCTTTGCACGCGCTGCGTCCGCGTCTGCGACGAAATCGAGGGTGCTCATACCTGGGACGTGATGGCCCGCGGCGTGGAATGCCGCGTCATTACGGACCTCGCGCAGCCCTGGGGCAAATCCGAAAGCTGCACCGGCTGCGGAAAGTGCGTGCAGGTCTGCCCCACAGGCGCGCTCTCCGAAAAAGGAAGATCCGTAGCCGAAATGTCGAAACGAAGGCAATTCTTGCCGTACATCACGATGATGCGGGAGGGACGCCGATGACCGCCCTTGCCGCGCCCGCCAAAATCCGCCTCGCCACCGTCTGGCTCGACGGCTGCTCCGGCTGCCATATGTCCCTGCTCGACACAGACGAGCGCCTGATCGATCTGGCCGGCCGTGTCGACGTTGTCTGGGGGCCGCTCGTCGACAACAAAAAGTTCCCGGAAAACGTCGACGTCACGCTAGTCGAAGGCGCCATCTCCAGCGAGGAAGATCTCGACCGCATCCGCCTCGTCCGCTCGCGCACGAAAGTACTGGTCTCGCTCGGCGACTGCGCCGTCACCGGCAACGTCCCCGCCATGCGCAACAAGTTCGGCATTGACGCCGTGCTCCACCGCGGCTACCTGGAAAACGCCGCCCTCGATCCGCAGATCCCGCGCGAAGTGATTCCGCGGCTTCTGCCCACCGCCCGCCCGGTTCACGAGGTCGCCCAAGTGGACGTCTTCGTCCCCGGCTGCCCGCCCTCCGCCGGCCTGATCTTCTCAGTCCTCAGCGAACTGCTGGAAGGCCGCATCCCGAACCCGGCGGCGAGGTTTGGATAAAACGCAATGCTGATGAAATTTATCAAAACAGGAGAGCTCCGAGCCGCGAGCTGCGAGGCAGCCCGTTCCGCGGCCGTCTCGAAGCTCGCCGCTCATCGCTCATAGCTTATTTATGCCCAGGCAAAAAATCGTCATCGACCCCGTCACCCGCATCGAGGGCCACTCCAAGATCTCCATTCACCTCGACGAGCAGGGCCGCGTGGAAGAGGCCTATTTCCACGTCACACAGTTCCGCGGCTTTGAGAAGTTCTGCGAAGGTCGGCCCTTCTACGAAATGCCTTCCCTGATGGCGCGTATCTGCGGTATCTGCCCGGTGAGCCATCTCATCGCCTCCGCCAAAGCCTGCGACTCCATTCTCGCCGTCCGGATCCCGGAAAACGCCGCGCGCCTGCGCCGCAGCCTCAACCTCGCGCAAATCGTGCAGTCGCACGCCCTCAGCTTCTTCCATCTGTCTTCGGCCGATTTCCTGCTGGGCATGGATAGCGACCCCGCGAAGCGCAACCTCTTAGGCGTCCTCGAAGCCCATCCCGAAATGGCGCGTGACGGCATCCGCCTCCGCCAGTTCGGCCAGCAGGTCATCGAATGGCTCGCCGGCGAGCGCATTCACCCCGCGTGGATTGTGCCCGGCGGCGTCAATGAGCCGCTCACCGCCGAGCGGCGCGACCGCGTCCTCGCCGCGCTCCCCGAAGCTCTGGCCATCGCCGGCCGAACTCTCGACTGGTTCAAGAGCAGCCTGGAGAAATTTCGCGAGGAAATCCGCACCTTCGCCAACTTCCCTACCCTTTTTTTCGGCCTGGTCGATCCTGACGGCGGCCTGGAGCACTACGACGGGCAACTGCGCGTACTCGATTCCTCCGGCCACATCGTGCAGGACGGCATCGCCGCCGAAGACTACGGAGCTTACATCGCCGAGCTGGCCCACCCCTGGACCTACCTCAAAACCAGCTACTACAAGCCTCTCGGCTACCCTGAAGGCACCTACCGCGTCGGTCCGCTGGCCCGCCTCAACCTCATCGACAAGTGCGGAACCCCGCGCGCCGCTCAGGAATGGGCGGAGTTCCGCGACCTCGAACGCGGCGCCGTCCTTAGCAGTTTCTACTATCACTACGCCCGCCTCATCGAAATCGTCTTCGCACTGGAAAAGATTCAGGAGCTGCTGAACGCGCCTGAGGCCCTCGACACCAACGTCCGCGCCTACGCCCGCGCCAACAATTCGGAAGGCGTAGGCATCGCCGAAGCGCCTCGCGGCACCTTGATCCACCATTACAAGGTCGATCGCGACGGCCTCATCGTGTGGGCCAACCTCATCATCGCCACCGGCCACAACAACGCGGCCATGAACCGCGGCGTTTTGCAGGTGGCGCGCCATTTCGTGCATGGTAATCGCCTGGAAGAAGGCATGCTCAACCGCGTCGAAGCCGTCATCCGCGCCTTCGACCCGTGCCTGAGCTGCTCCACTCACGCCGACGGCAGCCTCGTGCTACGGATCGAACTGCGCGACCACTCGGGTAATCTAGTCGATCAGATCGGTGCGTGAGCGGCAGGGAGGGATAATGTCCCGTGTCCTGATCATCGGCTACGGCAATCCCCTCCGAGGGGACGACGGCTTCGGCTGGCGCACTGCCGAGCGCCTGCGCTCCACAATCGACGACCCGCAAGTGGAGGTCCGCGCGCTTCACCAGCTCACGCCCGAGCTGATGGAGCCGCTGAGCCGCGTCGACCGCGCCATTTTCATCGACGCCGCGTGGCCCGCGCCAGCCGCTTGCCGGACAGGCTCCGTCTTCACTCACCATCTCACGCCCGCGGCGCTCATCGCAGGCTCCCGTACGCTCTACGGCCACGCCGCTGAAGCCACGCTCCTTACGACACCCGGAGAGAATTTCGATTTCGGCGAGAGCCTCTCACCCGGCGTCGAGCGCGCGCTCGATGAAACCATCGCCAGGGTACACGCTATCTTGCGCCGCCCATAGCCTTTTTGAGCTTGCCCACCAGCCGGTCGGCTACTTTCCGCTGCCCGCCCCGCTTCAAGGCCCCAAACAGCAGACTGCGGTCGCCCGCTTCATCCGACCAAAGCAGCACTTTGCCTTCCTTGTCGAGCAGCGACACGGTGCCTGTAGCCACATCGTGCAGCCCCAGGTAGCGGCCCGTGACCTTCGCGCCGGTACCTTTTTCCTCCTCAAAGACTCCCGTCAGGATCGCGTCGCAGTCGGGCTTGTCCAGAACCACCACTACGCGCCCCTTCATCTGCTTCACAAACTCCGCTCGCAGATACTGGTCCAGGTCTTCGGGCATTTTGTCTATAAAGATCTTCCGCACGTCGTACAGGCTGGGCCCCTGCGAAGCCGTCGTTTGCGCGGCAGCCGCGGGGGCGGCGGGCGGAGCATCTTGAGCCACCAGCCCAAATGCTGCCAGAACGAGTGAAAAGAAGCGCATCACCCAAATTGTGCGCGAATCCACGCCTGTTCGCAAGCCGTCTGCTTGGCACAGGAAATGCCTTAGCCAAGGTGAGAAGGTGTCGTATGTTCCGCAAACTCATCCAAACAAACGACGATCCTATACTGGCCGTACTCCGTTTCGCCCTCGGTGTTGTTTTCTTTGCGCACGGCGCACAGAAAGCCCTCGGTTGGTTCGGCGGCGCGGGCTACAACGGTACCATGGGATTCTTCACACAAAATCTCGGAATTCCCGCCGTCTTCGCGGTCCTCGCCATCCTGGCGGAGTTCCTGGGCGGCATCGGCCTGCTTCTCGGTTTCCTGACGCGCATTGCCGCGTTCGCTATCGCTGTGGACATGCTCGTAGCGGTCGCTCTGGTGCACGCATCCAACGGCTTCTTCATGAACTGGCTCGGCAACCAGCGCGGAGAAGGCTACGAGTTTCACATTCTCGCAATCGCCATGGCGCTCTTCATCATCGTTCATGGCGCGGGAGCGCTCTCCCTAGACCGCGCGTTTGAACTATCCGAGCGGCACCGCCCAACCCCACATCCCGAACCCATGCGCGGCTATTAAAGACCTGTGGCGCAGGATGGCATCGGCGATCGATAATCACCGCGGGACCGACACCAGTCGGCCCGCAGCTTTTCAACCTTCCCCTGCGCGAAGCGAGCCTCCTACCATTGCAGCCTAAAGCTCCCCTGCGCCTGCCTCGGCTGGAACCCGAACCCGCTAAACGACGTTTGCAAGCTCGAAATCCCATTCGCGCCCGGTGGATTCGTGCCCTGCAAATTGAACACGTTGAATACATCGAACGCCACCTGCAGCCTCGCGTTCTCGGTCAACTGAAAAACCTTCCGCAGCGACGAATCCACGTTCCAGTTGATCGGGCCAAGCAAGTATTGATTCCTTAGCGGGGCCAGCCCCGTGTCGTACCGCACCCGCACCACCGAGTTATTGTTCAGCGTGATGTTCACGTAGTTCGTGTCGTAGTTGGCGGCGTTTGCGTCAGTCGTCTTCCCGCCCACCGGCCACGGATTCACCGGCGCCGCCGCGGGCTTGTAATTCGACGGCAGTCCGAAAATGCCGTTGGGAATGCCGTAAGCGTTGTAGCTGTCGATGTACTTCTGCGAGATGTATCCGTTCCAATACAAATAACCCGCGTAGCAGCGCGCGTCTGCAATGGTCCTCGCGGTTGCCGGTGTCGCAGTGCAATCGGTGATCTCGTACTTCTTCCCGTACACCTGCGCGTTCCCGTTATACCACCAGTAGGTGCTGTCGCTGTTAGCGGCAAAGTTGGTGTTTTCCGACGAATCCAGCGCGAACCATGAGCTCACTATCGTCCCGCTGCCGCTCAACGTCCATCCTCCGATGGCCGCGTTCAGCCACTTCGGCGCACTTGTTGCCAGCGCACGGCCGTGCCCGAAGGGCAGATCGTAGATCCAGTTCCACCGCACTCTGTGCTTCGGCACGCCCGTGTCGCGCGCATAACTCAGGAACCGATTGAGCCCGTCGAAGCTCGTCGGCACCGTCCCCGGCAGAAACTGTGACGGCACCGCGCCGGGCGAATCGCGGAAAGAATTTCCCGCCAGCCGATACGCGTTCGTGAGCGTATAGAAGAACTGAAACTGCAGCCCGTGGTTGAACCGGCGCGCCACTTCCACCGCACCCATCTCCGAGTTGCTCATCCCGGTCTTGGCCAGGAACTTGATGTCGGTGTAAGCATTCTGGTCGTATGGCCGCCGCAGCACCGAAGAATACGATCCCGTGGGCGTGGTGTTGTGGGTCTCCGTGTACCAGATGTAATCTGACGCCTGCGGGTTAATATTGCTCAGCTGATCGAGGTTCCACGCGTGCCGCCCGTCATATCGCAGCCGCACCACCATCCCGTGCCCGATCTCTTTCTCGATCTCCACGTTCCACTCGTGAATCTTGGCGTTCGGCTGATCCGGCGACAGCGCCACGATCGATTGCCCGATGCCAAGACTGTTCGGGCTGGCCACGTCCACCGAATTCGTGCTGCTCACGCCGGCGATATACACCGGCGCGTTGCGCAGCAGCCAGTTGGAAATGCCGTCCGGGCTCTGCGCCGCGCTGTTCGGGTTGTAGCTAAAATTCGCCTTAAACGGCGCCATAGACGAAAACTGCGCCAGCAGCGTGCGCATCGGCAGCAGTGAAATGTACATCCCATACCCGCCGCGGATCACGAACTGCCTCCGCCCGTCCCACACACGATAAGCCGCGCCCATCCGCGGCCCGAAATCGAAATAGTTATGGGAGAACAGATTTGTGGGACGTCCTGCCTGCTGCGCCGTTTCGAACGTCACATTCACCTTTTCAAAGCTCGAAACCACCTGCGGCGTGGTCGCCCCGATCCGGTAGTAGTAACTCATCGGCTCCGGCAGAATGATCGCGTGGTTCTGCGTGTCGAAGCTGTTGATCAGGTGATGCTCGTCGTTGAACGCAGGGTTGATATCCCAACGCAACCCGGGTGTCAGCGTCAGCCGGTCCGAAGCCTTGTAATTGTCCTGTAAGTAGAGCGAGTAATTCTTCTCATCCACCTTCATCACGCCGCGCGAAAGATACACGTTGTAATTGGCCGCATATCCCAGAAAGAAGTTCGCCGCGTCGAAGCCCGTGTTAGGAACTGCCGAAGGACTGGTCGTGCTTCCAAGGGTGGAACTCTCCAGCGCCGTCGCCATGCTATTGAAGTTCGCCGTCCCAGAGATGTTGCCCTGGTCCGGTTCGAGCCGCTGCACTTCGTCGTGCCAGGCGCCGCCGAACTGAATGTTGTGGGTGCCCCGGACCAGCGACCAGTTCTGCTGAGAATTGGTAATCGTGCTGCCCAGCGCGCGGCGGTTGTCGCCTTCCACGTACTGCGTGAAGTTGGTGCCCACGTTCAGAATCGACGGCCACCCGACCTGCCCGTAGGGATTCGGCAGCCCCAGCGTCGAAGCCCAGTCCTGCTGTTGGTTCGGCGGACCGTCGATCGTCTTCGTCGTCTGCCACGTCCGGTTGATCACCGTCTCCACGAAGAGCCCCGATCCGAACGAGTGCGTCTCGTTAATTCCCGCCGCCCACGACTGCATGGGCAGATAAGTCACATTCGCCGCCAGGTTCGACGTCGGAACACCCGTACTGCCTCCCGTGCCTTGAAAATACGCCGTGCGCGTCCCCCAGTTAGTCTTCCCATACAGATGATCGTTGTCCCCGATGCGATGGTCCACGCGAATGGTAATCGGGTTGTCGTTCAGGCTGCCGAGCCCGTTGGTCGGAAATGAGTATTTCAGATTGCTCGTGATGTTCGGCTCGGTAATGTCGGTCGGCAGCGGCGTGATGCCGTAGACATACTTAGCCAGCGGGCTCTCCCGGTTCAACGGAATCACGTTGTTGGGAAACGGCTGCCGCACTATAATGACGCGGTTGTTCTGCGTCTGCGACTGCCCTGTGAGCGGATCGTAGATCGTGATCGGCAGCGCAGTTGATGTTTCCAGCCCGCTGAAGTCGCCATTGCGCATGGCCTGCGTAGGAACCGAGTAACTCTTGGTCACGCCCTGCCGCAGCGCGGTGGAGTCGCGCGCCACCATGAAGAAGGTCCGGTTGTGACCGTCGTAAATTTTCCTTCCATTGATGCCGAACGTCGGCAGCATCACCGGTGCGCCGATAAATCCGCCGTATTCGTTGCGGATCAACTTTGGTAGCTGAAAAGGCGCGCCGTTGGGATTCACGTCCTCCCTGTGCCGCGCCACGCCCCACGCATTGTTGCGAATCGTTTCGTAGAGCGAAAAGTGTATACGATTCGTTCCGCTCCTTGTGGTAATCATCACCGACGTGGGCGTTGACGACTTGGCATTCCCCGTCGAAGTTTCCACCCTCACTTCGCCAATCGATTCCAGCCCCTGCAGGCCGGTCGACCCGCCGAACTCCCGATTGTTGGCCGAGGCGCCATCCTGCGTGTACGTAGTCGAATAGACCATCAGCCCTCCCGAACGTACACCGCCGTTCACGTCGATCACCTGCTCGACACCGGGCGTTACCTCGGAAAGCAGTGTGTTCAGATCGCGCCCGTTGATCGGCAGTTCCTTGATCCGCTGGCTGTCGAGCGTGGTCGCATCGGTCGGCTCCGTGGTAGTGATCTGCGGAATCTCCTCCGTGACCATGACGGTCTGGCTCACCGCCCCCGGCGACAGTACCGGCGCGATGGCCACTGTCTGACCTGTCTCCAGCGTCACCTCCTGCTCCCACGCCTTCATGCCGGCCGCCTCGCACCGCACCCGATATTTTCCGATCTGAACCGGCGGCGTCGTGAAGTACCCGTCGCGATTCGATTCCAGCGTGCTCTTGTCGCCGGTATCGAGATTCGTAAAGGTGAGGCGTGCTCCAGCCACCACCAGCCCCGAGGAATCCTTCACCGCCCCTTCAATCGCCGCCCCGCCGGACGGCGCCTGCCCCAACAGCACCCAACCGGCACTCATCATCAATAAAATCAGTCGCATGCAGTTTATCCCCGGATGAGCGGTAGTATATCGGTTTTTCCCGCGTAATTCTCCGCTCCTCCGCGTATCCGTCATAGGATTCGTGACCTCAAACACCACGTACAGGCCAACCCGCCGCACGCTATAATCGCTACTTAATGGATGTTTTTGAGGAGTTAATGCGCTTGCGCAACCTGGGCCAGAAATGCGCGCTCGCCACGATCGTCGAGGTCCGCGGTTCCATTCCCAGCTACGAAAGCGCGAAGCTGCTGGTCCGCGAGGACGGCTCCATGGCCGGCACCATCGGCGGAGGCTGCGTCGAAGCCGAGGTTTGGAATGCCGCCCGGGAAGTCCTCGAGACCGAGAAGCCTCGCCGCCTCCAATTCAATCTGGGCCAGGACGCCGCCTACGACAACGGCCTCATCTGCGGCGGCCAACTGGAAGTTTTTGTGGAACCCGTTCTCCCTATCCCACACACCTTCATCTTTGGGGCCGGCCACATCTCGAAGAGCCTTTCCAAGGTCGCTACTCTGGCCGGTTTCTCCACGGTCGTGGTGGATAACCGCGAGTCGTTCGCCAACCGCGAGCGCTTCCCCGAAGCCTCTGACGTACAGGCCGCTGAATACGAAGAGGTCTTTCCAAACCTCCCCATCAACGAAAACAGCTACCTGATTATCGTCACGCGCGGACACCGCGACGATATGCGCGTGCTCAAGCTCGCCATCTCCTCTCCCGCCCGCTACATTGCCATGATCGGCAGCAAGCGCAAAGTTCTGAACGTGGTGCGGGAGCTCGAGAAGGAAGGCTTTCCTAAGTCCGTTTTTGAACGCATTTTCGCCCCCATGGGCCTCGATATCGGTGCCATCTCGCCCGAGGAAATTGCCGTCTCGGTAGTGGCCGAGATGATTGCCGTGCGCCGCAACGCGCAATCCCAATGGCGCGCCCTTTCCCTTTCGGTCTTCGCCGGCGATTCCCGTCCCGCCGCGCTCTCCCAGTGACCGCCGGTCTGATTCTGGCGGCCGGCGCGTCGCGGCGCATGGGCACGCCCAAGGCCCTGCTGCCCTACCGCGGTGAAACCTTCCTCAACCGCCTGATCAGTCTCTTCGCCGTCCACTGCTCCCCAGTGATTGTCGTGATGGGCGCCGGAGCCGCAGGAATCCGCGCCGCTACCACGCGGCCCGCCACATTCGTCGTCAACGCCGACTGGCCCAACGGACAGACCAGCTCGCTCCAATGCGGCCTCGCCGCCGTGCCCTCTGACGCCGCTGGCGTGCTCCTCACCCTGGTCGATCACCCTGCAGTCGACGCCCTCACCATCGAGCGTCTACTCGACGTGGGCGGGACAGGCGATGTCGCCTGTCCAGGGCAGGCGCAGCCGGCCCCGCTCCTCCGCATCCCGCGCTACCACTCACGCCGCGGCCACCCCATCTTCTTCTCCCGCGCCCTCATTCCCGAGTTCCTTGCGCTTGCCCCCGGCGCCACCGCGAAAGATGTCGTCCACGCCCACGCTGCCGACACCGACTTCCTCGATCTCGACGACCCCGGCATCCTGGCCGATATTGACGACCCCGCTGCCTACCGCGCGCTCACCGAGGCCGCTTTATGAGAAAGCTTTCTGTCGGCCTCATCTCGAAGATCGCCGGCGCGCTTCTCTGCCTGTTGCTGGTGGTCGGCCTCGCCGCGCCTTATATCAACGCCTCGAAGTATGGCGAACGGCTCCGCCGCTCGATGCAACAGGCTCTCAACCGCCGCGTCGAATTCCGCGGCCCCGTCAAGTTCAGCCTGTTCGCCGGCGGCTTTACCATCGAAGACGTCGTCATCCACGAAGACCCTTCCATTGGCCTTGAGCCCATCGCCCACATGGATTCGGTCTCTGTCCGTCCCGCCGTCTTCCCGCTCCTCGGCGGGAGGTTTGAAATCGCGTCCATCCGCCTGGAAGGCGCCATCGTCAACCTCGCCAAGACTGGTCCCGCCGAGGAGTGGGGCCGCTGGAACTTCTCCTCCATCGTCAGCCGTTCGGTGATGCACACCGCCCCCGCCCTTCACGTCCGCAACGGCCGCATCAATTTCAAATTCGGCGACGAGAAGACCGTCTTCTATCTCCTCGATACCGACCTCGACATCACTCCGCCTTCATCGTCCGGCCGCGGCTGGCTCCTCGACTGCACCGCCCAGGCGGGCCGCACCGATCGTGCAGCGCAAGGCCTCGGCGCCTTCACTCTCCGTGGCCGCTGGTACGTAGATCCGGAGCGCGTCGACCTCGACTTTCAGCTCGACCGCGCCCGCCTCGAAGAGATGGTCGCGCTCTTTCAGGGCCAGACCGGCGGCGTCTACGGCAGCCTCTCTTCGCGCATTCATCTTGCCGGGCCCATCAACCAGATCGGCATCGTCGGCCGCGTGCGCATCGGCGATATCTACCGTTGGGATCTTCTGCCACCCGGCGGTCAGAGCTGGCCCCTCGATATCCGCGGCGTCCTTGATCTCACTTCGCAGCGCGTCGAGCTCGAATCGGCAGCCACCGTCAACCCATCCCAGCCTCTCTGGGTCAAGTTCCGCGCGACCGATTATCTCTCCCAGCCGCACTGGGCCGTCGGTCTCAACTGGAACCACTTCCCCGTGCCCCCGCTCATGCAACTCGCCGAAAACCTCGGTGCCCACTTCCCCTCGGGCGTGAAGCTCGGCGGCTTCATCGATGGCGCCGTCGGCTACACGGGTCAAGGCCGGCTGCAGGGTGCATTGGCGCTCCACGAGGCGTCTCTCGCCATCCCCAATTCGCCGCCCGTCCGCTTCGAACAGGCGCAGGTGGTTCTCGATCCCGGCCACGTCCGTCTCGCACCCGCGCTCGTCCGCACCAGCGATGGCGGCCAGGCCCAGGTAGAGGCCGACTACGCACTCGACGCCGGCACGCTCGACCTCGCCATCTCCACGGCCTCCATGCAGGTCAGTTCGCTGCGCGCCCAAGTGTCGCTCGCAGCCGTCCCCTGGCTCGCTCAGCTTCGCACCGGTGAATGGTCCGGCACGCTCCGATACCACCGCGAACCCGAAAAAGCCGGCTGGACCGGCGATCTCGAAGTCACCGGGGCCGAACTCCCCGTCCCCGGTCTCGCCGATCCCGTCGAACTCGCATCGGCCCACGCCACCATCGAGGGTGCGCGAATCTCTATCGATCGCCTTCGTGCCAAAGCCGGCAAGCTGCTCTTCATCGGCGACTACCGTTACGAACCGGCAGCCACGCATCCTCACCATCTGCGCCTGCGCGCCTCCCGTTGGGATGCCGCCGACATGGAGACCGAACTCCTGCCGACGCTGCGGCGCTCCCGCAGCCTCCTGGCCCGTGCCCTCGGCCGCACCGCGCTCCCCGATTGGCTCAAGGATCGCGAGGTGGATGGCGCCATTCAAATCGATCATCTGCTGCTGGCCGGTGTGCCCGTCGACAACGTGCACGCTCACATGCTCTGGAACGCCGGACGCTTGGAGTTCGACAACCTCGAAGCCCGCGTAGATCGTGCCGCCGTCTCCGGCCGCGTCGGCATCAACATCCGCGGCCAGCGCCCCGCCTACACCTTCGCCGGCAAAGTTACCGGCCTTGACTGGCAGGCGGGCCTACTCGATGCCGAAGGTAAGCTCGAAACCTCCGGCTTCGGGATCCAGCTTCTCGCCAATCTTTCCTCCGAAGGATCCTTTGTCGGAACCGGTCTCGACTTCGGCCCACCCGGCCCCTTCCGCAACGCCTCCGGCGGTTATTCCCTCGCCTTTGTGCAGGGCGTGCCCAGATTCAAACTCAGCGGACTCAGTCTCCGGACCGAAGACGACTCCTTCACCGGCCACGGCGCCAC
>Ga0126381_100006206_pt1 | contig 13213 bp, 11 predicted proteins | sample PanSoiMetPlot_28_FD_96465 | JGI IMG/M metagenome (GOLD analysis project Ga0126381, IMG submission 96465) | Tropical forest soil microbial communities from Panama - MetaG Plot_28 | ecosystem: Environmental > Terrestrial > Soil > Tropical forest > Bulk soil | place: Panama | collected 2016-02-17
CTAATGACATCGTTCGCCTTCATCGCAGGCGTGACGCCCCTGATGCTGAGCAGTGGAGCCGGCGCCGAGATGCGCCAGTCGCTCGGCACAGCGGTCTTCGCTGGGATGTTGGGAGTGACGCTCTTCGGAATATTTCTCACACCGGTTTTCTACGTTGGGATCCGTAAATTCGGCGGCGGGAAAAACGCCATTGACCCTGCCCGTCCCGAACAGGCTGAGCCCGCTTTGGTCGCGCAGTAGGACTCGTCATTTGGCAAAGGTTACGCTCTAGGCGTGAAAGGGCTTGCGAAACGCCCTGAATGCGCTTCATTCAGTTCCTCAGCTTTGCGCCGTTGATACCATCTATTTCGCGTACTGAATGACCTCGGCCCCCAGTCCATCGTTGATTAATTTGTTGCTCGAAAGCGGTGTGTCCTCGCGTGAGGAGGCTGCGCAATTGGCCACCAACTTAAATGGCGGTTCGTGGGTCGGCCAGGTGCTGGACTCCGGTAAAGTGGACGAGCAGCGTTTTCTCGGCGCGATTGGTAACTTCTTTCGTGTGCCGGTTGTCTCGATCGATCCCAAGAAGATCGACCGCACGACATTGTCGATCTTGCCTAGCCGTTTCGTTTTTCAACACTACATCCTGCCCATCGAGGCAAAGGAAAATGCGGTCGTGCTTGCTACCTACGATCTGTTCAATTCCGTAGGCCGCCAGCTCGCTTCGCAGCTTTTGAAGAAACCGGCCGAGTGGGTGCTGGTGCCCCGTGCCCAGCTTCTCCGCGCGATCAAGACTCTCTATGGCATCGGCGCGGAAACGTTCGATGAGATCCTTAAAACAAACCGGTCCTTTGAGGTCTTGCAGGACACCGAAACCGCCATCGAGCTGAATGCCGACGATCCGGAAGCCTCCGTGGTGAAATTCGTAAACCAAATCATCCGGGAAGCCATCATGGAGCGCGCGACCGACATTCATGTCGAGCCGCTCGAAAACGATCTGCGGATTCGATATCGAATAGACGGAATTTTGCACGAAGTTGCTGTGCCTCCGCAATTGCGCGTCTTGCAATCGGCCATCATCTCGCGCCTGAAAGTGATGGCGCACATGGACATCGCCGAGCGGCGATTGCCCCAGGATGGTCGAATGAACTTGCTCGCAAATAATCAAGAGATCGATGTGCGCGTTTCGACAATACCAACTGTCAATGGCGAATCGATCAGTTTGCGCTTGCTCAGCCGCGGCGAGCAGCAGTTCAATTTTGAGCGGCTCGATTTGAGCCAGAAGCAGGAAAAGATCATCCGCCACCTTCTTGCCCAACCCAATGGAATCATTCTTCTCACCGGCCCGACTGGCTGCGGCAAATCGACCTCGCTTTATTGCTTTCTCAGTAGCATCAATTCGGTGCAACGCCGGATCATCACCATTGAAGAACCGGTCGAATATCGAATTGCTGGTGTTTCGCAAATCGATGTGAAACCGGAGATCGATCTAACTTTCGCCAAAGGTCTTCGTCACATTTTGAGGCAGGACCCGAACGTGGTCATGGTCGGGGAGATTCGCGACATTGAAACTGCCGACATCGCCATTCGCGCAGCCATGACTGGCCACCTCGTCTTCAGTACACTGCATACGAACGACGCAGTGGGTGGCATCACGCGTTTGCTGGATATGGACGTGGAACCGTTTCTGCTCGCTTCAGTGGTGAAATCGTTCATCGCGCAACGGCTCGTGCGCACCATCTGCCCGGACTGCGTGCAAATGGTCGATTATCCACGGGAATATCTGGCCGAGATAGGTTTTCCTGTAAAGGAACTCGGCACCCGTTTTCGGCGGGGCAGCGGCTGCGATCAATGCCGACAGACCGGATATCAGGGGCGCGCGGCGATCTACGAAATTTGTCTTATCACGGAGCCGCTCAGAAAGCAGATCATGCAGAAACGCGATGGCGGCGAGCTCAAACAATGTGCCGTTACCGAAGGGATGGAAACGCTGCGGCAAGACGGTTGGCGGCGGGTCGAGCAAGGGAGAACGACCATTGAAGAAGTGGTGCGTGTTACGCAGACAGACGAAGTGATGGCCGAAACGACCGAGGAGGCCGAGCCGGTGGTGGCGAGCTAGCGCGCACGACAATTGTCAGCGCACGGGATGACAGGCGTTGATTATTGGCCGCGCAATTCGCGGATTGCTTTTGCGTGATCTTTGGAGTGAAAAATCGAGGTGCCAGCGACGAGCACATTCGCACCGTTTTCGATCGACACGCGCGCGGTTTGAGGGTTGATGCCACCGTCGACTTCGATGTCGATCCGTTTATTGGAATCGCTCCAGGCCTTTGCGCGCCTCACCTTTGCCATTTGATCTGCGCGAAAGGCTTGTCCGCCAAAACCGGGATGCACGGTCATAACCAGTAACATGTCGATTTTTGGGAAGAAGGCTTCGATTAAATCGAACGAGGTCTCTGGATTTAACGTGAGCCCGACGCGACAACCACTGTCTCCGATTTGCCGCAGCGTTTTGGCGACATCGTGTTTCGCTTCGGGCTCGACGTGAACCGTAATGGAGTTGGCGCCGGCCTCGACAAATCGCGGTACGTAGTGATCGGCATGCTCGATCATGAGATGAACATCGAGCGGGAGAGTCGTTAGGCCGCGCACAATCCGGACAATCTCCGGGCCGAAGGAAATGTTATCGACGAAATGTCCATCCATAATGTCGCAATGGATCCAATCCGCGCCGGCCTGCTCGACGCGCTGAACTTCATCGCCCAGATGCGAAAAGTCCGCAGCGAGAATCGATGGGGCGACGATCACTTTTCGCATGAGTGATGGAGTAAATGAGTAATGGAGTAATGGAAAAATTCCAATACTCCATTACTCAAGTACTCCATTACTCCAGAATATGCGCTTGACGACGGAAGGCTTCGTTTCATGTTACGGCGTTTCAGCCGGTCGAGTCGCGCTCGCGGGAAAGTCCTGCGAAGGCTTCCCTCGGACTGGAAAGTGCTGGTAATAAATCATTCATGTTCAACGGACTCTTCGGGTGGTTATCCAACGATATCGGGATCGATCTGGGCACGGCTAATACGCTGGTTTACGTAAAAGACCAGGGCATCGTGTTGCGCGAGCCGTCCGTGGTAGCGGTGCAAGCGGGCACCAACAAAGTGCTGGCGGTCGGTGATGAAGCCAAACGCATGCTCGGGCGAACGCCTGCGAACATCGTTGCGGTGCGGCCACTCAAAGACGGCGTAATTGCCGATTTTGAGGTGACGGAGGCGATGCTGCGGCATTTTATTACGAAAGTGCACAATCGGCGAGTGCGCGCGCGACCGCGTGTGGTGATCGCGGTTCCATCCGGGATTACAGAAGTGGAAAAGCGCGCGGTGCGCGAGTCAGCCACGCATGCAGGGGCACGGGAAGTTTATTTGATTGAAGAACCGATGGCGGCCGCAATCGGGGTGGGACTTCCGGTGCAGGACCCCGCCGGAAATATGATCATCGACATTGGAGGCGGCACCACGGAGGTCGCGTTGATTTCACTTTCCGGAATTGTGTTTAGTCGCAGCGTTCGTGTGGCGGGGGACGAACTCGATGAAGCGATCGTTCAATACATGAAACGGGCTTACAATCTGATGGTCGGCGAGCGCACAGCCGAGGAGATCAAAATCAAAATTGGCAGCGCCTATCCGAGTGAGAAGGAAACGAGCGTGGAAGTCAAAGGACGTGATCTGGTCGCAGGATTGCCAAAGACGTTGATGATCACGTCGCAGGAGGTCAGGGAAGCGTTGCTCGAGCCGATCTCGACAATAGTCGATTCAGTGCGCATCACTTTGGAGCGATGTCCGCCGGAGCTTTCGGCGGACCTGGTCGATAGAGGCCTCGTGCTGGCAGGCGGCGGCGCATTGCTGCGCGGTTTCGACAAGCTTTTGAGCGAGGAAACAGGTTTGCCTGTCCATGTTGCTGAAGATCCGCTCAGCGCAGTGGCGGAGGGGACGGGCAAATGCCTCAATGAACTTAAATTTTTGCGTCAAGTGGCCTCGGCAGATCGCCAGTGGCGGTAAGCACAATTGCGAATTGTCGGCTGCGGATTGCGGATTGGTCTCCGTTTTGCCGCTGATCTCGATCGCCTTTGATCCGCAATCCACAGCCCGCAATTCGCAATGAAATGAGCCGCGCAAACATCATCGTGTTGCTGATCTTTGGCGCCATCCTTGGGTATTTCCTCAGTTTTGGTCCCGAGACAACGAGCAAGTTCAAGGCTGGCGTGTATCAATTGCTGGCGCCATTTTTGGGCGGTGGTTCAGGACTGCGAAAGCAGATTACGTCTGTGCGCACTGGGCTGAAATCGCTCGACCAGTTGGAGCACGAAAACGCCGCTCTGCAGGTCGAAAATCGACAGCTCAGGGCGACCAACCAGGGCTTGCGTGATGTCGAACACGAGGTCAACCGTTTGCGCCACGCGCTCAATTATCGCGAACGATCGGTCTTTAAATTATTGGCGGCCGAAATCCTGACGCGTGATTCTTCGACGTGGTGGCGAACGGTGACGATCAATCGCGGGAAGCGGGATGGTGTCGGCGTTGATATGCCAGTGATAACAGACGAGGGCTTGGTGGGGAAAACTACCACCGTCAGCGACACGATCGCAGTGGTGCTTCTGGTCTCCGATGAAAACTGCAAAGTCGCGGCATCTGTGGAGGGGAGCCGGGAACAGGGAATAGTATCAGGGCAGCGCTCCGTAGAAGGACTCAACCCACTCTTGAATCTGAATTTTTTATCGAAACAAGCCGACTTAAAGCCGGGGCAAAAGGTTTACACCTCTGGGGTAGGGGGCGTTTTTCCATCTGGCTTGCTAATCGGTGCGGTGAAAAGTTTCCGCGTGCGCGAACTGGATGGACAGGCTCAGCTCACTCCAGCGGTCGATCTTTCGCATCTGGAGGATGCGTTCGTAGTAACGGGGCGAAAATGATTTTTTTCTTCCTTCTGCTGTTGCTTGTCCTGATCGCGCAAATTGCGGAATTTTTCATCCCAACGTTGCCCTGGCTCTACAATGCGCACGTCTATCTTGTGCCTGTGATCGTCTTTTACGGTGCAATGGCGTTGCCGTTTCCGCTCATGCTTGCGCTGGCGTTGTACGCCGGCCTTCTGCTGGACGCGCTTACAGTGCAAGTGATCGGCGGGAAGGTTGAAATTTCAGCCGGATCGTCGATACTGCTCTACGCTATACTAGCGGGAATCATGCATGGGCTAAGACCGCTTTTTGCGCGGGGCCGCTGGGAAGTGCACTGCATCCTAAGCGGTGTATGCACCTCTTTGATACTTCTGGCGCAATATCTAATGATCGCGTTCCGCCGCGGCTCTCTTGTCTTTAGCCGAGAAACGTGGTGGCAAATCGGCGGACCTGGTTTGATTGCGATGGCATTGGCGCCGATTTTTTTTTGGTTTCTGCAGTGGATCGCCCGGATGACCGCTTATTCTTATTTGCCTGAAAGGGAGCGCGCCGAATGAGGGGGCGTCGCACAAATTCGCGTTTGCGAATTCAATTCATGGCCCTGCTCATATTGATGGGTATCGCCGCCCTTGGCCTAAGGCTCTGGTGGATACAGGTAGCGCATGGGACCGAATGGACTGCCCAACTTCGTGGCAGCTCCCAGGCCACGGTGCGAATTCCATCGGTGCGCGGAGAGATCAAAGATCGCAACGGACTGACACTCGTTCAGAACCGGGCCAGTTATGAGGTTGATTTTTATCTGCCGGAAATGGTCAAAGGCTATCGCGAGCGCTTCGGTTCACCACCTTTGACGGAGTATCGAGCGATTATCAACGGAATGCCGAAAGACCAGAAAGAGCCAGACATAATCCAGATCGTCAATGACGGAATCATCCCGCGGCTTAACGATCTCGATCTTGCGCGCGATTACAACGCCAGCCGGCTGCAACGTCACTACCGCAACGACACCGAAGTTCCCTTTTCCTATATCAAAGACATCGATTTTCCCACCATGGCGAAATTCTCGGAGCATGATGTCGGGTTACCCGGCGTGGATATCGCCATAAAGCCGGTGCGTTCCTACGTGTACGGCGCGCTCGCTGCACACCTTCTCGGCTACGTAGGGCCGCCGGGTGACGTCGATAAAGAGGAAGCGAGGAAATTCACGTTTTATCAGGGGGACGTGGAAGGGAAGTCGAATGTCGAAAAAATCATGGACGAGTATCTCCGCGGAAAACCTGGTGTGCGTTATTTACGGCGCAATGCGAAAGGCACCATCGATGGCGTCCTGCGTGAAGATCCTCCTCAGCAGGGATCCAACGTCTATCTGACGATCGACACGCGCATTCAGGCGATTACGGAGGAAGCGCTGCGCGCAGTGAGTCGAGCTGGTGCGGTCGTTGTTGATCCAAATAATGGCGACATCCTGGCGATGGCTTCTGTCCCATCATTCGACCCAAATACTTTCATTCCGAGCATCAAGGCGAAGGATTGGAAGGCATTGCAGAAAGACGAGGGCGATCCGTTAGTCAACCGGACGATTAGCTGCCTGCCGCCAGGCTCGACATTCAAGCTGATCACGGCACTCGGCGGATTACTGGGCACGAAAAATCTCGCAAACGCCCATTACAGCTGCGGTGGCGGCGTGAGTTATGGCGATCACTTTTTCCGGTGTTGGGTAGCCGAAAAGCATTACACGCACGGAAACATCGGACTCGCGGATGCAATCAAGGTGTCATGCGACTCGTTTTTCTATCAGTACGGAAACGCAGCTGGCATTCAGTCGATTGACGCCGTTGGCAAGATGTTGGGAATTGGCGAAGAATCGGGCCTGCAACTATCAGGCGAACAAAGCGGCAATATGCCGGGTCCGGAGTGGATGCAAATTCACCATCCTCAGGAGAGGTGGTCGCAGGCGCAAACGGCTAATGTTTCGATCGGCCAGGGGTACACACTTGTTTCGCCTGTGCAATTGGCAATCGCCTACGCGACAATCGCAAACGGCGGCGTGTGCTATTACCCACGGCTGGTGGATCGAGTTTTGAACCAAGACGGCTCGCCCAAGTTGGACGAGCATGGCAAGATCGCAGTGCCTCAGACGCCACGAGTGCGAACGGACTTACGTCGGGAAATCTCACCTGACAAAATTGACCTTGTGCGCAAAGGCTTTTGGAAAGTTGTGAACGAAGATGGAGGAACCGGTGGCAGGGCGCGTTTGAAAGATTGGGTGGTGGCGGGGAAGACCGGCACCGCGCAGGCCAGCGAGCGTGGCCACGAGGAAAACGTTGCGTGGTTTGCTTGTTTCGCGCCATTTGACCATCCGAAGTACGTCGTTGTAGTGATGGTGCAAGGCGCCTCGGGGCACGGTGGCGAGGTCGCGGGCCCGATCGCCACGCGCATTCTCGAACGCACGCTGGCGCAGGATGAAGGCAAGTTCGATATGCAGGTCGCCTGGCTTGCACCCGCGCATAAGGCCAATCCGCTCCAATTGATCAAAGCGGTGACTTATCATGACACGGGAGGCAATCTCGGAGGCGAGGACGAAGAAAGCGCGGACGAATCGCAGACTGCCACTGCTCAAATGGCGAGCTCGGATGCGGCGCCCGATGTAGAACCCGAGGCGGATTCCCAGGGGAAGGTGAAACGGCGAGCTGCCGCTGCGGTGGCACGTGCTGTGCCCGTCGCCACGCCGCAGCCGCGCAACTTTTTCGAAAAGCTCTTCGGAATCCGGCGACAGCCGGCGCCCGCGCCAACACCGCCGCCTACCCATCGGCGTGGAACACGATGAAACTTCGACCGGAAACGCTGCCGCAGTCCGTATCGGCGATGCCGTTTCTGATCGGCCAACTTTTCCAATTTTATGATAGACAAGGTAAGAAAAATTTTAGGTCTTTCCTCACGCAAGACCGGCAACAAACTGGTGCTGAGTGTAGAAAGACTCGAGTCGCGCGTGGCCCTTCTAGAAAACGGCCGCCTGGAGGAATACAGCGTCGAGCGTAAGAGCTCGCGAAATATAGTCGGCAGCGTTTACAAGGGCAAAGTCAAGAACATCGAAATGGGATTGAAGGCGATGTTTGTGGACATCGGCTTCGAGAAAAATGCGTTCCTCCATTTTTGGGACGCTATCCCTGCCGCGCTTGATAGCGGAATCGAAGAAATTGACCGGCCCTCAAACAAACGGCCGCGCAAACGGATTACGGCGAAGGATATCCCGAGCATTTACCCGGTCGGCTCCGACGTAATCGTTCAGGTCACCAAAGGTCCAATTGGCACCAAAGGACCGCGAGTCACGACGAACCTCAGCTTCGCCGGGCGCTATTTGGTGCTGATGCCGTTTAGCGATCGCAGCGGTATTTCGCGTAAAATCGAGGACCCGAAAGAGCGGGAGCGTCTCCGCAGGATTTTGCGCCAACTCGACATTCCCGATGGCATTGGCGTTATTATCCGCACGGTTGGGGAAGGACAGCGGGCCCGATATTTCGTTCGCGACCTGCGTTTCCTTCTCGATCAATGGACGAAAGTGGAGCAACTGATTCGCGAGCGTCAGGCGCCCTGGCGTATGTTCGAGGAGCCGGATTTGGTGGAGCGGACCGTGCGAGATTTTCTCACCGAAGAGATCGATGAAGTGATCTGCGATGATCGCGAATCGACAAACAGAATGATCGACATGGTCGGACAGATTTCGCGTCGCGCGCGGAATCGAATCCATTTTTACGATAACGCCACGCCGATTTTCGAAACCCATGGCGTGCAAAAACAAATCGACGACGCGTTTCACCGGCAAGTCTGGCTTAAATGCGGTGGCTATATTGTGATTGATGAGACCGAAGCTCTTGTGGCGATTGACGTGAATACTGGCCGCAACAAAGGGGGACGCGACGTCGAGAAAACGATTTTGCAGACGAATCTGGAAGCGGCGGACGAGATTGCGCGTCAACTTCGATTGCGCAACATCGGGGGTTTGATCATCAGCGATTTCATCGACATGAAAAGCCGTAAGGACCAGCAAATGGTTTACAACCTAATGAAGGAACGACTGAAGCGCGATAAAGCCAAGACCCATGTGCTTCCGATTTCTCCCCTCGGGCTGATGGAAATGACCCGGCAACGCGCGCAGGAAAGCCTCAGCGACACGATTTACGAGAATTGTCCCTATTGTGGCGGACGAGGTGTGGTGAAAACTTCGATGACCACCAGTGTCGAATTGCATCGCACGCTCAATACGGTTATGCGCAAATATCAGGATAGCATTCACGATATCCGGGTAGTCGTGAACCCGGACGTCCTGAAGCGATTAAAAGAGGAGGACGAAGAGTTGTTGATAGAGATGGAGCGACGTTACGCCAGCAGGCTCACATTTCGTGGCGATCCGACCTTTCACCACGAAAAGTTCGTCATCACGGATGCAAATACAGGGGTGGAACTCAAACCCTGAACGCCTTAAGCGTTGCAAAAAGCGCTTGCAATTTTCGGTGAGGTGTCCGAGGGAGTGCTGACTTTCGTTATTGACACATGCGCTCCAAGATGCTTGGAGTAGGGGGGAAAACTTAACCAAAGGAGAAAAATTCGATGAGAAAAGCAGTGTTGGGTCTATTGGGAATTGCTGCAATCGCCTCGGTGGCGTTTGCCGGGACTGAAACCTATTCGGGCAAAGCAGTGGCACCAGCCCCACCCCCATGTCCCGAGTGGTACGCCGATCAGGAGTTTAACGTGAGTCTGTGGGGTACTTACGTTTTTCCAGGGCACAGCTGGACGGAGGACCGCTACCTGCAGGGTGCTCAGGGCTGGGGAGGTGGTGGAGACGTTAAGTACTTTTTCCACCGTTACTTCGGTGTTGGGATCGAGGGCTGGGTGGTAGATGCCAAGCGTCACTTTGTTCGGGACGATGATGGTGACCCTATCACGTCCCCAAATATCGGAAGCGAGCACCGCGCCGTTGGCGCCGTCTTGGGTACATTGACTTTGCGTTATCCAATCCGTTGCACACGCTTTTCGCCGTACATTTTTGGCGGAGGCGGCGGCATCTTTGGCGGCGGCGAGCCTCAATTCTTCGACGAGTCCGACGGGGAGAATCCCAGCGACAAAACTGAGACACGAGCGATTGGCCAGTTCGGCGGTGGCATCGAAGTCCGCTTCACGCCACACATCGGTTGGATCAGCGATTTTAGCTGGAACGTCGTCGATGGGCCGCACAATAACTTTGGCATGGTCCGCACCGGCGTGAACTTCGCCTTCTAAGAGTCGGCCATCGCATTTAATTAAAGCGGCGTCCGGTAACACCGAACGCCGCTTCTTTTTTGTACACAAAATAGCTCGCGCACGAACGACGGGGCCAAACGCGATTGGCGTTTGCGAATGGCGGCATGCGCACGAAATTATCCAGATGTCATTCGTCGAAACCCTGGACAATTTGGCCTTGAGGAAATCGGAGTTGGTTCAGCGCTTCGAGCATTTGATCGTCCCGAAGTCGGATCAGGACCTCGAGGCGATGGCGCAAGTTTCGCGCTCGCTCACATTGCAGAATTTCGGACGGACGATGCGCCTGTTTGCTCCCCTCTATCTTTCCAACGAGTGCGTCAACAACTGCCGGTATTGCGGTTTCTCGCGCGACAATCCGATTCTCCGCGTCACACTCGATGTCGATGAGGTGGCCGCCGAAGCGCGGCATCTCGCGCGTCAGGGATTTCGCCAAATCCTTCTCGTAGCGGGCGAGCACCCGAAATTTGTCAGTCGCGACTACCTTGTCGAATGCGTGGGTGCGTTGGCCCCGGATTTTTCGTCGATTTCTATCGAAGTCGGCCCAATGGAGACGTACGATTACGTGCCGATTGTCGAAGCTGGCGCCGAAGGTCTGGTCGTTTATCAGGAAACATACAACCGCGGCCTCTACGCGGAGATGCATACCGCCGGTCCGAAACGCGACTTTAATTTTCGGCTCGACTGCGCGGAGCGCGGTTACACTGCCGGTTTCCGCCGGCTTGGCATTGGTGCGCTGATCGGCTTGTCGCGCTGGCATGATGAAGCTATGGCGCTCGCGGCGCACTTGGAATATCTATTCAAGCGCTGCTGGCAGGCACAAATCACCGTGAGCCTGCCCCGGTTGCGCCCCGCAGCCGGCGGATTTCGTCCGCTTTTCTCAATGACCGACCGTGAATTGGCGCAGTTGGTTTGCGCGTTGCGCATTACTTTCCCACACCTCGGCATTGTGCTCAGCACACGCGAGCGCGCACCGTTGCGCGATTCCCTGGCTTTAATCGGCGTTACAAGTATGAGCGCCGGGAGTCATACCGAGCCCGGCGGTTACACCCGGCAGGGCCGCGAACATCTTCACCGCACCGTGCGTGGCCGTATCGTCGCGCCGGAATACCACGATGGCGAAGATCAACTTGCTACAGGTCAATTCGAGATCAGCGACGAACGTTCCCCCGCCGAAATAGCAACAGTCCTTCGCCATCGCGGCCTCGAACCGGTTTGGAAAGACTGGGATCAAGCCCTTTGCGGAGTGTGAGAGGAACACCGAACACTCGAACATCGAACGTCGAATCAAATCTGTCAGCGAAATGAGTTACTGTTAATTCGTATCCATTCGTGGTTAGTCCTCCCCGGAAATGAAGATTTCTCTTAATGGCGAAACTCTGGACTCTCGCGAAGCCAAAACGATCGCGGAGCTAATCGACTGTTATCGATTGCCGCCACAATCGATTCTGGTCGAGCACAACGGTCTTGCTGTGCATCGACACGAATGGTCAGAACGATTATTGTCTGAAGGTGACCGAGTCGAATTCATCCGCGTCGTCGCAGGCGGGTAAACATGAATTTTGTTAGACCAATCGTGTTCATATAATTCCCGCGAAGCTTATGAAACTGCGCTCGATTTGTGTCCTTGCTACACTGCAAATGAGTTTGTTGTTAGTGACAGCACAAGAAACGCCAGCTCCTGGCACATCCACCTCGCCACAGCAACATCCCGAAACTTCGGGTGGGCCCACACAAGGTGTTGCGCGCCGCGATGGATCGCACGACTTCGACTTCCTCATCGGTAACTGGAAAGCTCATGTCCGCAGGCTTCCCGACTGTCTCGTCGGTTCGACTACCTGGGTGAGTATGATGGCATCTCCGATCATAAGAAGCTGCTCAATGCCAATGCGAACTTTGAGGAGTTCGAGGTGGATAATCCCAAGAAACAGCTGCACATCAAAGCGCAGACGCTCAGGCTATATAATCCGGACTCGCATCAATGGAGCATTTACGGCCTGGACCTGGACAAAGGCATTCTGAGCCTGCCGCCGGTGGTCGGTCAATTTACTGGTAATCGCGGCGAGTTTTACGATCAGGAAGAGTGTATTGGATTTGCGAACTGACTCGGTAGCACTACCTCTGCCAGGTAGGGCTAACCAAGCGCGCTTTTTACCACTACGCGCATCCCATCGGATTGGATCACGGTGACGGGTGTTTGCGGGGCAATGAATTCGCCTTCGGTCACAACATCGACAACGTGATCGGCAAAACGCGCTTTGCCGCTCGGTCGCAAAACGGTGACTGCGGTGCCCTGCATTCCGGGCGCGAGCGCGAGCGCGGTGGCGAATTGACGCGGCGGGCCGGCAAGCGATGGGCCTGGCGGATTTGAATCGATCAAAGCGAAGCGGCGGTAAATACTTGTGCGCGGCAAATAACGCGCTAGCAGGGCGATGATGATGAATGCCCCCACAATTGCGATGAACATGTTAAGCAACGGCACCGCGAGCATTCTGCCGGTCGGGAAAAACGGTTGTTTCGGATAGCGGTCGACCATTGTCCACAGCAGCGAAGCGATCATGAGAAACACGCCAACCACACCAAAGACAATTGTTGTGTGCGCGAAAAAAAGAATCTCGATCAGGACGAGAACCATTCCCAGAACAAAGAGCGCGACGACTTCCCAGCCAGCAAGACCGGCCAGATAATGCCCGAGAAAAAATAGGGCGAAACAAATCGCAGAGATAATTCCGGGCCAGGTCACACCCGGAATTTTGAATTCGAGATATGCGCCAAGAATTCCGACCAGTAGCAGCAAAGGCGCGAGCGCAGTGATCCAAAACGCGATCTGTTCGAAACCGGTGGGTTCGAACGTAACGACGTTGCCTTTAAGGTCGGCTTTTTTCGTTACATCGACAATTGAATCGGCGATACCTTCAGCGAGCAACGGTTTGCCATTGATTCGTTCGGTTGCTTCCTGGGCATTGAGCGTGAGGACCGCTCCCTTGGGATGAA
>Ga0126381_100006207_pt1 | contig 13210 bp, 10 predicted proteins | sample PanSoiMetPlot_28_FD_96465 | JGI IMG/M metagenome (GOLD analysis project Ga0126381, IMG submission 96465) | Tropical forest soil microbial communities from Panama - MetaG Plot_28 | ecosystem: Environmental > Terrestrial > Soil > Tropical forest > Bulk soil | place: Panama | collected 2016-02-17
CTATCTGGAAGGTTCGGTCGTTCCGGTGAGCCGCGCCGATGCCGTGCGTTGGCTCGAGCGCGCTGCGACCGAGGGCCATGTTGAAGCCCAGTGGCTGCTTGCTGCCCTCTACATGCACGGCGTCGGCAAGTCGGCAAACCGGCAACCGATCCAAGGCGAGCGCGCCGTCCCGTGCTTGTTCTCAGGCGAGCAAGCGCCCGAGCCCGACTTTGTCGCGGCGCGAAAATGGGCGCGCGCGGCAGCCGAGCATGGCTCCGCGGATGGGCAAGCTGTGCTCGCATACATCCTGACCTGCGGTCCGGAATCGATGCGCAACCCGGTGGAGGCACACCGGTGGTACGCGCGCTCGGCGCAGTCCGGTTGTCCCCAGGGCGCCTTGGGCTACGCGCTGTCGCGGGCGCGACTTGTCAAGTGCGAGGAAGACAAGCTGGAGATCGCCACGCATCTACGCCGCGCCGCGCAGGCGGGGCTCGCACCGGCGATCTATCTGCTCGGTGTCCTGACCGAACGCGGTGTCGGCATGGAGCGCGACCCGGCGGCTGCGGCGCAGCTGTACCGGCAGGCGGCCGCCAAAGGCAACCGCTCCGGCCAATCAAGCTGGGGACGCGCGCTCATGTGGGGGCGCGGGGTCGAGCCAAACCCGGTCGAAGGCGAATCGTGGCTGCGCCGAGCAGCACTGGCGGGCGATCCGGATGCGGCAGCGTTGCTGGGCGACCTTTACGTCCAGGGCGGGACTCTACCGGCCAACTACGCGGAGGCAGCGATCTGGTTTCGCCGCGCCGCGGAGACCGGTCATTGCATAGCTGCGCGGGCACTCGGCCTGCTCTACCTGAGCGGAGCCGGGGTGGCGCGCGATCCAAAAGAGGCAGTGCATTGGCTCCGCGTTGCCGCCGACGCCGGCGATCAGCACGCGCGGGTGGACCTCGCCAATCTTCTCCTAAAGGGCTTCGGCGATGGACGTCCGGAAGACTTGGCGAAAGCGCGCCTTTGGCTCGAGCAGGCGGCCGCATCCGGAAACCTGATCGCGGCGTTCAATTACGGCCTGTGCCTGTTGGAGGGCGCTGGTCTCGAGCGCGACGACCAGCAGGCGGCCCGGTGGCTCCGCCGCGCGGCCGACGGCGTGGCGGAGGCGCAGTACTGGTACGGGCGGATGCTGGCCGAAGGGCGTGGGGTCGAGGCCGATAGCAAAGCAGGTCGCGCCTGGATCGCACGGGCCGCCGCGCTCGGCATGCCTGAGGCAGAGGCGGCGCTCGCCGAGATGATGATCAACGGCCGCGGCGGGCCGGCTGATCAATCAACCGCAATGGCGCTGTTCGAGAAAGCCGCCCGCAAGGGCCACGTCGGTGCGATGTTCGCGCTGGGCGCACTCGCACGCGATCAAGCTGAGTGCAAGCCGGTCAGCCGCGCGGATTGCGCCGCAGATCTTGCGTTTAGCGCATGTTCCGGAAAGCATGCGCTCGCGAAAGCGGGGGTGAGTCCCGGTTTTCCGACAAAAACATGCGCCAATGCAGGAGAAGCAGAGCGTATCCCGATCCACTCGATCGGGATACGCTCTGGCGCGCGATCGGACGCAAAACCAGCTTCCGCTTTCGCTGATCGCCCTCCAAGCAGCGCCGGCTCCGGCCTTGGCCATGCAGTCGCGCAACGTTGGTTGCGGGCTGCAGCGGAGCGCGGACACCCGGAAGCCCAGAGGATGCTGGGCAACGCTTTTCAGCTCGATCAAACGATAGCAAGCAAGATGCCGACGCGGACCGGGCATCATGCCGCCGGGGACTGAATACGCACGGGGTGTTCCAAAAAGAGAGGCCGCGCGTCACTACGGTCACCATTCCGGTGGGTGCGCCACTCAAGGCCGCGCTTGATGCCGTGCCGAAGATCAGCCCGGTGATCCTGATCTCGACCGACAAGCGCCCTTGGACGGCGAATGGATTCCTGAGCGGGAATATGGGTTCATCCGAGCGCGTAACGAACTTGGCGCGTCGAAAGAAATTGCGTGCGCGGTCCGTATCACGGCGGTTGACGCGCGGACGCCTGTGCGTCGGGGTGGACCAGCGACCGGCGCTCCTATTCGATCACCTCGTTGGCGCTCAACATGAGGCCCATGGGCAGCTCCAGCCCAAGCGCCTGCACGGCCTTGAGGTTGATCGTCAGCGTGAATTTGCTGGGGAGCTGGATCGGCAGGTCGCCGGCATTCGCGCCCTTGAGGATGCGATCGACGTAGTAGGCCGCACCCCGCCAGGGTTCGACCGCGTCGGTTGAGTAGCTCATCAGGCCGCCCGCCTGCACGAATTCAGGCATGCCGTAGACCGCAGGCAGGCGGTAACGCGCTGCAAGCTCGGCGACGATCCGGCTGTTGCTTTTCAGGAAGTTATCGGTCCCGATGATCAGCCCGCCGTTCGGGCGCCTCGCAATGCGTTCAATAGCGGTTTCGATGTCCGAGGGCTCATGCACCGGCAGCGCCATCACCTCGACGCCCGCGGTTGGCCCTGCGGCCTCGATGGCATTCAGAAAGTACTTTCCCTGTGGCGAGGTCACAGGATTGAACATCAGGCCGACATGGGAAAGCGCGGGGGTGATCTGCCTGATCAGGTCGAGCCACTTGGTCGCGATCGAGAACTCGTACATCACAAAGCCGGTGAGGTTGTTCCCTGGATGCGCCAGATTTGCAACAAAGCCCTGCGCAACCGGATCAGAAACCTCAACGAAAACGATGGGAATTGTTCGGGTTGCCTTCAGCGCTGCCGCGAACGTGACGGTTGTGCTTGCGACGATCAGATCAGGCATGAGCGCGGCCAGCTCGGCCGCGTTGGCGGTGATCAGCTTCGAATCAACGTCGCCCCAGCGATACTCGATCTGCAGGTTCTGGCCACTCCTCCAGCCCAGCGTGCGCAGGACCTGCTCGAACGCCAGCACCTCCGCCTTTGCCAGCACATCGTTTGCGGTGGTGTTCTGCAGCACACCGATACGCCGAACGCCACCCGTCTGCTGCGCGCGGGCCGCTAGCGGCCACGCCGCCGCGCCGCCGATGAGGGTGATGAAATCTCGCCGTAGCATATATGCCCCCAAGGAATTGAGGTCAGGCTAGCGATCAAGCTTACCACGTCAGGCATCGCCGGGGTGTGACGTGGATCACGCTTTGGGCAAGGGAGGAACCCTCGCAAGAGGCCCCATGCCGCGCGGTGGGCCGACGCGCAAGTCGCGAGCTTACAACCCCGCGCCTCGCGCGTGACTTCCGCAAGCGCCGGAAAAGTGACACTATTCGGCGCCGCACGGCGAGTCACCCGCGAAACCCCGCCGAACATCCGGGCAGGAGCCTGAAACATGCGCCTTAACATCCTCTCCCATCGTGTCGTGCTTGGCGTTGCCCTGTTGCTGGGCGCGCTCCCGGCGCGGGCGGCCGATCCGCCGCAGCCGCAGGAGGGCGACTTCTTGGTGAAGGACTTCCGCTTTCACACCGGCGAGGTCCTGCCTGAGCTCCGGCTGCATTACCGGACGCTGGGCGCGCCGAGCGGCGAGCCCGCGCTGGTGCTGCACGGATCGAGCGGGTCGGGCCAGACCATGATGGCCAAGACCTTCGCGGGCGAGCTGTTCGGCCCGGGCCAGCCGCTCGATGCCGGAAAATATTTCATCATCATTCCGGATGCGCTCGGGTCCGGCAAATCCTCGCGGCCCTCGGACGGCATGCGCGCGCACTTTCCGAAATACACCTACGAGGACATGGTGACGGCGCAGTATCGCCTGGTCACCGAGCATCTCGGTATCCGCCACCTCAAGCTCGTCATCGGCCAGTCAATGGGCGGCATGCACGCCTGGATGTGGGGCGAGATGTATCCCGACTTCGTGAGCGTGCTGGTGCCGATGGGTTCTCAGCCGGTCGCGATGTCGGGACGCAACTGGATGCTCCGCCGCATGATGATCGATATGATCCGCTCCGATCCCGCCTACAATGACGGCGACTACAAGGAGCAGCCGCCGAGCTTCAGGCTTGCCGCAACCTTCTTCAGCATGGCCACCAGCGGCGGCACCCAGGCGCTCTACCGCGCGGCGTCCACGCGCGCGCAGGCCGACAAGGTGGTGGAGGCGCGCTTGGCGCAGCGCTTTACCGCCGATGCCAACGACTACATCTACTCGTATGAGGCCGCGCGCGACTACGATCCCTCGCCCGGCCTGGAAAAGATCAAGGCGCGGGTGCTGGCGATCAACGCCGCCGATGACGAGCGCAACCCGATCGAGCTCGGCATCACGGAGCGCGAGATCAAGCGCATCAAGAACGCCCGCTACTATCAGATTCCCGCCTCCGCCGAGACCCGCGGGCATGGCACCTCCGGCGATGCGAGGTGGTGGAAGCAGCTGCTGCCCGCTCTCTTGAGCGAAGTACAGACCGCGGGCCAGTGACCACCGCTACTGGCCAAGCTCAGCCGCCGATTTCGGGGGAAGCGATCCCGCGTCGACAGGAGACAGAGCTGCGCGCCACGCCCTCCCACTGGAGCGGCAGGATCTCGCCGCTGGTGGCGCTGCTCGCCGCGATCCTGCTCCTTCTGATCCTGCCGCCGACGCTCTTCCTGATCAACACGAGCTTCCACCTCACCAATCCGGACGGCTCGTTCGGCGCCTTCACGCTGCAACATTACCGGCGGCTGTTCGCCAGCCCCTACTTCGCGGCAAGCTTCGGCAACACCGCCATCTATGCGGTCGGCACCGCGGTGGTGGCGATCGCGCTTGGCGTCGTCCAGGCCCTGATCGTGGAACGCACCAATACGCCCGGGCGCGGCTATGTGCTGCTGGCCGCGATCCTCTCCCTCGGGGTGCCGCACGTCCTCTATGTGGTGGCGTGGCTGCTGCTGCTCGGTCGCGCCGGGCCGGTAAACGCCCTGATCGCGCTCGTCGGCGGCGCCGACGGCCCGGCGCTCGACGTCTATTCCATGTGGGGCATGGTGGTGATCGAGGGCGTAGGCTTTGCGCCGGTCACCTTCCTGCTGATGTCGGCGGTGCTGCGCTCCACCGATCCTTCGTTCGAGGAAGCCGCCATGATGAGCGGCGCCGGGCCGCTCCTGACCTTCCGCGCCATCACGCTGCGCATGGGGCTCCCCGGCATCCTGGCGCTGCTGCTGCTCGTGTTCATCCGCGCGTTCGAATCCTTCGAGGTTCCGGCGCTGGTCGGGCTCGCCGGCAACGTCAACGTGCTGACCACCACCATCTATCAAAGCTCGAAGAATTCCAGCATTCCGGACTATGGCGAATCCGGCGCCTATTCGGTCTGCCTCCTGCTGATCGTGCTCCTTCTGCTGGTCTGGCACCATCGGCTGTCCGCCAATGCCCGCCGCTTTCAGACCATCACCGGCAAGGGCTATCGGCCACGCGTGATCGATCTGGGCCGCGGCCGGTACCTCGCGGCGGCTTTGCTGCTCGTGACTTTCGTGCTGGTCACGCTTCTGCCGGTCGGCATGCTGGTGTTCACCTCGCTGCAGCCGTTCTACGAGGGTGTGACGCCGGAATCGTTCGCGCGCTTCACCCTCGACAATTACGACACAATCCTGGCTCCCGGCTCGTTCCGGGATTCCATCGCCAACACGCTCATCCTGGGCGTGGCGACCGCGACCGCGGTGGTGCCCACGACCGCGCTGTGCGCCTGGCTCGCGGCCCGCCGGCGGCCGGGCGCCTGGCTGCTCGACCAGATCGCGACCGCGCCGCTGATCTTTCCGGCGATCGTGATGAGCGTCGCTTTCCTGCAGGTGTTCGTGAACCTGCCGATCCCGCTCTACGGCACGCTGCTCTCCGTCGTCATCGCATCCACCGTCCGTTTCCTTCCCTATGGCATGCGCTACGCCTACGCGGGCGTGTTGCAGATCCATGCCGACATTGAGGATGCGGCCAGGACCGCCGGTGCCGCCGGCGGCCGCGTCTTCACCCGGATCGTCCTGCCGCTCATTTCGGCGGCGCTGGTGAGCTGCTGGCTCTTCGTCTTCCTGCTCGCCGCGCAGAACGTCGCCTTGCCGCTGATGCTGGTCGGTCCCGGCACCGAGGTCATGGCGGTGACCCTTTTCGACCTCTGGCAGAACGGGCAGGTGACCGAACTTGCCGCCATGGGGGTCCTGTGGGTCGCCCTCATGCTTGCGGTCAGCACCCTATTTCACGTGGTCTCCCGGCGTTATCGCTTCGACGTGCGCTAGGTTCTTTCCCGGAGTGCCGGTCGGGTGTTTACCCGAATTGACAAGCGCGGAATTGTTCTTCGCATGCGCCATGGCAATTCCGGTCGGCGTGTTTGATCCAATTTGAGACGCACAGGAGTACTTCGGTACCAAGCTCAGGTGCTCTCCCTACAAACAAACAATCACCCAAGCGCTCGGTAAAATCTTCCGCTGATTCCGTCACCACAATTTTGACCCAAGGGTTAGTCAACTTCGCGATATCGAGCATACCCGGTGGCCGCGGAGGGGGCGGCTTCCGCTCTGTCAATCAACCGGGATCAAGAAACAATCGAGCAAGAAACGATCCAAGCAAGAGGAGAAGTGTGACCTCTGAAATCCGTCGGGAGAGCGTTGCAGGGAGTAGGGCCATGAGTACGCCATCGGTGAAGCCATTCAATCCTTTCGATCTGTCGCCTTACGCGCCCAGGAAGGCGCGCATGCAAGTTGCCGCGGAGTCTGCGGCCGAAAACGACGCCGCGTCCGAATCCGCCGCTGTCGATGAGGCGCAGGACGACGGCATGCATGCCGGGCCATCCGCCCCGCCCGACGCCGCGGAGGAGCCTGCCGAGCGCGAATCTACGCCGGAGACGCGCGATCCCGACATGGAGCGCATCGAGACGAGCCTGCGCTGGCTGCAGCGGGAGGGTGGCTCGAAGCGGCTTCCGCGCGCCGTGCAGCTGCCGCCGATCGCCGGCCTTCGCACGGTCGGCACCGGCGCGCGCGCGCACGGCGACGACCAGTTCATCAATGGCATCCGGGTGCCGCATTCGCTGGCGCCTGAGCGCCTGCGGCCGCCGCCGGAGATGCGGGAGCGGCGCGACTACCTGCGCGGTCCGCTGCGGGTCCTGGTGGCGTGCCTGATCGCGGCGCCGATCGCCTATTACTTTTCAGTCGGAAGCTTCACGTTGTCCACGCAGCCGCCGCGCAGCGAGACGCAGGCCGAGGCGCCGCGCGAAACCAAGCTTGCGTCCATCGCGTCGCGGGTCGTCACCGCCAAGCAGTTTCCCCTTCCCAGGGAGGACGTGCGGCCGGGCGAGGCCGACGACTACAATTCCATGTTGGCGTCGCAGAACCGCGCGGCGCCGCAGCCGCCACCGGCCGCCGACAAAGCTGTTACGCCCGCCGTCGACATTCCAGCGGCCGCTCCGGCTGAACCCCAGCCCGCGCCGGCCAACCCAGTCGTCCAGGCATCGCGCGAGCTTGCGCCGGAGGACATCAGGCTCCTGCTCCAGAAGGGCGAGCAGTATGTCGCCGCCGGCGATCTCGTCACCGCCCGGCAGGTCTATCGGCGCGCCGCGGAGGCCGGCAATGCGGCGGCCGCGCTCGCCATGGGGGCCACCTTCGATCCAGCGGTGCTCGCCAAGCTTGGAACCTTCGGCATGATCGCGGACGCCGACAAGGCACGCGAGTGGTACGAGAAGGCCAAGAGCTTCGGCTCGCCCGACGCCGCCCGCCGGTTGGAGTTGCTTGCGGCGGCCCGTTGATCGAGCTCGTCATTTCTGCCCGGGCGGCTCGATCAGCTCGGCGGCCTGCTGAATGATCGCCTTCTCCGTCGCATAGGCGTCGGCAAGAAGCTTGTCGATGTCATGCGCGCTCAACGGATCGATCTCGAGCTGAAGCCTCTCGGCCTCGGCCAGGAACTCGGGATCCGTCATCGTGTCGTCGAACGCGCGCCGCAGCACCGCGAGCCGGTCGGCCGGCACGCCCGGTGGCGCCGCCACCGGCCGGCCGGGCTCCTGCCGGATCAGGATCAGCTCCAGCACCTTGCGCTTCACCGGATCGGTGACGAGATCGAGCGCGGCCGGGACATCGGGCAGCTCCTTGAGCTTCGCCAGCCCCAGCTGCACCAGCACATTGAGCTTGTGGTCGCTGATCCAGTGCGGTCGCGCCGCCTTGATGGTCGACCACGAGAGGCCGCAGACGCCCTCGGTCTCGCCGCTTTCGAGCGCGAGCGTCATTCCGGAGCCCGGATCGTATCCGGCCACCACCTTGAACCTGGTGCCGATGAGCGTGTTGAGCACCCGCGGCATGATCACCGAGTTCGACGTTGCCCCGGCGCCCGCGACGATCACCTCGCGCTCGCGCGCCTGTTCGATCGTCTTGATCGGGCTCGTGATCCAGGTCGCGCAGACATTCTCGAGCTTGCCGATGCTGCCGAGCCAGCTGAGCTTCTGGGCGTCGTAGCGCGCGCCCGGATTGCCGAACAGCGGGTCCATCGGGATGTTGTTGGGAAATGCCGCAATGGTCGACCCGTCCCGCTCTGCCGAGGTGTAGAGCGTGTTCGCGGCCGCAAGTCCCGAGGCGGCCGGCATGTTCTTCGGCACGATCGACGGATTGCCCGGGATGTGGCGGACCACGTAGCGCGCAAAGGTCCGGAAATAAACGTCATAGCCTCCGCCCGCGCCAGCGCCGATCAGGAACGTGAGCTGCCGGCCGCGGAAGAATGCTTCGGGCGTCTGCGCGCGGGCATCCGCGGAGCCGAGCAGGGCGGAGAGAAGCGCGATGCAGAGCGGGAAAGGCCGAATCATCTGCGGCGCTCCGTTACTTCACCGCATACTTTCGCTGCATCTGGTCAAAAAAACCGTCCGCACGCAGGCCGTCGAGGATCGTGGTGTCCACATAATCCTCGACCCGGCTGCTGCCGCCCGGGAACTGCGTCAGAATGTTCTCGGCACCCTGGCGGGACGGTTCGATGTTGCGCGGCGACTGCTGGCGGAAATCGTTGTAGCTGATGTCGATGATCTTCGGGTCGGTGATCTTGAGCTCGCGCGCCAAAATCTCCTTGGCGCGCCGCTCGTCGCTGAGCGCCAGGTAATTCCCCTCGATCGTCGCCTTGAGGAAACGCGTGAGGGCATCGCGGCGGCTCGCAAGCGCGCTGCGCTGGACCGTAATGCCGCTGAACAGCCAGGCGATCTGCTCGGGCACGAGATCGACCATGACGTTGACGCCCGCCTCGCGCGCGAGGCTGGTGAACGGCTCGTTGAGCGCGGTTGCCTTGATCTCGCCGGACTTGACCGCCGCCAGCCGCCGCGGGCCGCCGCCATATTCCTTGAGCGTCACGTCGCCGCGCGTGAGCCCCAATCGTTGCAGCGCCAGCGTCACGGTCGAATCGCTCTCCGATCCGAAGGTGCTCACTCCGACCGTGCCGCCCTTGAGATCGGCCGCCGCCCTGACGCCGGGCGCCGAGAAGAAGGTGAAGCGGATCACATTGCTGAGCGAGCCGATGAGCCGCAGGTCGCCGCCCGCGCGGTTGAGCTTCACCACCGAGGACAGCCCCACATGCATCACGTCGAGGCCGCCCGCCGCCAGCGCTTCGGCGCCGCGGCTGCCGCCGCTCATATTGACGATCTCGACGTTGAGGGCCTCCTGCGCATAGAAGCCCGCCGCCTGGGCGGTCCACCAGGCGAGCACGGTGTTGACCGGGTCGGCAATGCCGGCGCGAAACGCGATCGGCTCGGCCGCCTGCGCGCCGGCACAGGCCGCCCAGGCCAGGATGACCGCCAAGGCACGCCGGATTGCCCACATCGTGCGTCTCCCTCAGAACTCGCGGAACAGCCGCCCAAAACCCTCGATCCGGTCGTTGACGCCGCAGCGCCGCAGCGCGTCCCAGACGATCGCCTGCTGCGCCGACATCACGTTGACGCCAAGCTCCCGCTCGAGCGGCTCGATCGCGCCGGCGGTCGGCCAGTGCGGGGATGGCAGCAGGATCGTATCGGCATCCGGATGCGCGCGCACGAGCTTGCGGCCGAGCTCGATTGCCGCATGCTGGGGAATGCGGCCGATCTGGTTGAAGGGGCTGCCCCAGCCAATGGCGCCCAGAACCTCGCAGCCGAAATGCTGCGCGTAGCCGGCGATGCGGTCGGTGTCTTCGTGGGCATAGGGCTGCGCCACCACGACCTTCTTGCAGCCGAGCGCCTTGGCGGCGCGCGCCTGCGCGGACGCGCTGGTCGAGACCTTGACCCTCAGCTCGCTCTCCAGATCGGCGATCATCTGCGCCGCATTGGCGGCGCCCCGCGACAGGTTGATGGGCACGCCGCCGAGCACGATGATATCGACGCCGGCCGCCGCCATCTCGCGTGCCGCCCGCATGCTGGTCTCGTAGGACTGATCGACCTCCGCCTTGCTGCGCACCACTATCGCCAGAGTGGTGATGACAAGGGTGACACCTTCCGGTGCCATCTTGTAGAATTCGTAAGGAAACACCTCGGTGGTGAGCGGCGGCGAAGTGTAGCCAATGCGGGCCCGGTGGCCGTACATGGTTTCGCTGATCGGAGTGGGGGATGATGACGGCATGCTTACAGGGACCTTTCCGGAGATTGTCTGTTTTGTAAGGAACAAAACGCGATCTTCTTGCACCGCAGCACGATTGCAACGTGAACGACTTATGACGGCGTCAAACTGACGCTGTCAAACAACGACCTGCTTCTGTCCGCGCAAGACATGTGGTTTATATTATATCAATACTGGCGCGATGGGCATCGGTGCGCCGACAGCCGCAATGGCGCGTTGACGCCAAGGCAAACCCGGGCCCGCGGGGGGAGGAGAAAACATGGCCGTTACGGCAACCGTGTCCGATCATGCTGTTGCGTCCAACGCGACGCGATGGACGCAACTCGTCTCCTGCGTCGTCTGCATGATCATGATCGCCAACCTGCAATATGGTTGGACGCTGTTCGTCAACCCTATGAAGGAGGCTCATCCCACCTGGGGCTTCGATTTCCTGTCGTGGCACTGGGACACTCTCTCTGCGATCACGCTTGCGTTCACGATCTTCATTGCGCTGGAGACTTGGCTCACGCCGATCCAAGGCTGGTTCGTCGATGTGCTCGGCCCGCAGCGCGGACCAAAGCTGATGGTCGCAATCGGCGGCATTTTGGTGGGCCTCGGCTGGGTCATCAACTCGATCGCCGACAGCCTGGCTCTGCTCTATCTCGGCGCAATTGTCGGCGGCGCCGGCGGAGGCGGTGTCTACGCCACCAGCGTCGGGCAGGCCGTGAAGTGGTTCCCGGATCGGCGCGGCCTGGCGGTCGGTCTCACGGCTGCCGGCTACGGAGCCGGAGCGGTGTTGACGGTCATTCCGATTCAATACGTCATCCGTTCGTTCGACTATCAGACAGCCTTCCTATGGTTCGGTCTGCTTCAGGGTGCTGTCGTGTTTGTCTTGGCTTTTCTCTTGCGCGGCCCCGAGCCGGGCGAGGTTCCGGTCGTCGCGGCCCCCAAGGTGATCCAATCGACCCGCAGCTACACGCCCGGGGAGGTGCTGACATCGCCGGTCTTCTGGCTGCTCTACCTGATGTTCGTGATGGTCTCCGGCAGCGGCCTGATGGCGACAGCACAGGTCGCGCCTATCGCGAGGGATTTCGGGGTCGAGAAGGTCGTGCTCTTTTTCGGCGCCACGACACTCACTGTGGCGCTCATTGTCGACGGGGTTTGCAACGGCTTCGCGCGCCCGCTGTTCGGCTGGATTTCGGACAATATCGGTCGCGAAAACACGATGGCGATCGCATTCACGCTGGGTGCGGCCTCCTATTGGCTCTTGGGCGCGTTCGGGAGCGTGCCGCTGGCGTTCGTCACGTTTGCGGCCGCAATCTTCCTGACCTGGGGGGAGATCTTCAGCCTCTTTCCCTCGACCTGCACCGATACCTTCGGGCCCAAATTCGCGACCGTTAACCTGAGCCTCCTGTATACCGCCAAGGGCACATCTGCGTTCTTCCCGACAGTTGCGAGCCTCATCAAGGAGTACACCGGCAGCTGGCAGGCGGTATTCGTGGTCGCGACCGTCTTGAACCTGATCGTCGTTGCGCTTGCGCTTTTCGTCCTGCGGCCGCTGCGGCAGCGGGTCATCGCCCAGGGCAAAGCCGCCGGCCAGTGAGCCCTGCGCCTCGCGCATGGCGGGGCTTGCGCACGGGCGGCCCGCTGGAATAATGGATGCCACCATGCGTTCCAGTGAAAGTCATCGTGCGGCCTCGCGCGTTGCGGACGAGGCTTCCGGCCCCTCGCCGCGGGTCGACCCGATCGAGGCCCCGGAGAGCTTCAAGCGCCAAGCCTATGCGGCCCTCAAGGGAGTGATCGTCTCACTCGACGTCTACCGCAGCCGCTCCGACATCCGGCTCGACGAACGGCGCCTGGCGCAGGATTTCGGCATCAGCCGCACCCCGGTGCGCGAGGCCATGGCCCAGCTTGAGCGCGAGGGCTTCGTGCGTTCGGTGCCGCGCCGCGGCGTCTATGTGGTGCGCAAGACGAGGCGCGAGGTCATCGAGATGATCACCGCCTGGGCGGCGCTGGAAAGCATGGCGGCACGCCTGATCACGGAAAGCGCCGAGGATGCGGAGATCGCCACGCTGCGGCGCATGTTCGCGACCTTCGAGGATGGCAAGCTCGCCGCCAAGCTCGATGAATATTCCGAGGTCAACATCGCGTTCCACCAGGCCATCATCTGCATGAGCCATAACCGCGTGCTGATCGATCTTGCGGAGAACCTGTTCACCCACATGCGGATGATCCGCCGCAAGACCATCGGCGAGCAGGACCGCGCCGACCGCTCGATCCGCGACCACATGCACATCATCGAGGCGCTGGAGGCGCGAGACACCGCCCGCGCCGAGGAACTGGTGCGCAGCCACGCGCTTGGCCTGGCCGAGCACGTTGCGCGCCATGCCGATTATCTGGATTAAAACGATCTCAGGGAGACCTCCCCATGGCTGACGCAGCAGTGAAAGAGAAAGCCCCGGATGCGGCGGAGCGGGAGCTCACCGACGGCTTTCACCTCATCATCGACGCGCTCAAGCTCAACGACATCAACACGATCTATGGGGTGCCCGGCATCCCGATCACCGATTTCGGCCGCATGGCGCAGGCCTCCGGCATCCGCGTGCTGTCGTTCCGGCACGAGCAGAACGCCGGCTATGCAGCCGCCATCGCCGGATTTCTGACCAAGAAGCCCGGCATCTGTCTGACCGTGTCAGCGCCCGGCTTTCTCAACGGGCTTACCGCACTTGCGCACGCGACCACCAACTGCTTCC
>Ga0126381_100006208_pt1 | contig 13209 bp, 11 predicted proteins | sample PanSoiMetPlot_28_FD_96465 | JGI IMG/M metagenome (GOLD analysis project Ga0126381, IMG submission 96465) | Tropical forest soil microbial communities from Panama - MetaG Plot_28 | ecosystem: Environmental > Terrestrial > Soil > Tropical forest > Bulk soil | place: Panama | collected 2016-02-17
CCTATTCGGCGTTGGCGTATCTTCCGGCAGGGGCCGGCGCGGGCGGAACAGCAAACGTAACGATAACAATTAACTCATATTCTTCTCCCGAAGACGTTCAGAATCTACACGCGATGCTGATCGACCGCGGTCCCGAGGCTGTGCTCAAAGCTCTCGAAAGAATCAAACCCAAAGGACGCATTGCTATGACTGGTACGATCGGCTTCTACAATTTCAAGGTCATAATGTCCGTACCTTCATCGAACGGCCGGCGGATCCTGGCTGCAGCCGACAGGCCGATCAGCTTTCTGGAGCAGTACTATGGCACCAGGTCGACGGACTACAAGTTCGGCTTCATGGAATTAGATCTTGACCGGCGAGACCGTGGGCAAGGCAGCCTGACTTATGCAGCGAAAGTAAAGGTTATAAACTCGGATAAGGTCGAAATCGAGAATTTCGGTATCGAGCCGATAAGGTTGATGGGTGTAAGAAAGTAATGAATTGAGCCGCCCGGGATATGCGCAGCCGGCTTTAAAGAGCAGTATAGCGACCGCGATCCGGTTTCTTCATTGTACACGGACCTACGGAGCCACTTCGCAGGGAGTTGCCTGCTCTGAGGAGCTTGTTTCGGGGTTTCAATAATGGACTATTAGAGTTAAAATGCCCCGGCCATTCAGGGTGTCAACAGAACACTCAGACCTCGGGGATAGGTGGTCAGCCGATGTCCATTGAAGCCAGAGACTCGCTTCGCGATTGGATAGCTCTAAGTCTTGTAGCAGGGGTTGGCAGGCGCACTGCCGCTGTGATGATTGAAAGATTTGGGGGACCTCGGGCCTGCTTTGAGGCCGGCAGAGCCGAACTGGAAAGACATGGCTTCAAGCGAGAATGTATCGAGGCTTTAAAGGACGGTAACCAGCAGGAGCGTGCCGACGCCGAGTTGAATGGACTCGAAAAGCTGGGGGCGGATGTAATCACATTTGTTGACCCACGCTATCCCAAACTGCTCAAGGAAATCTACGACCCGCCAATCGTCTTGTACTGTCTGGGTAATTTGTCCAGGGCAGTGGGCCAACCCGCAGTCGCAATAGTGGGTTCACGCAGGTGTTCGACCTATGGTAAAGGCGCATCTGAAATGCTGGCGCGCGAGCTCGCCAGGCGCGGTGTGGCAATAGTCTCTGGTCTCGCAAGAGGAATAGATTCAGCAGCACACCGCGGAGCACTAGACGGCGGCGGCGCGACCATAGCGGTAATGGGTACAGGCCTGGATACTGTCTATCCCAAAGAAAACCGCAAGCTTGCCGAGCAAATCGCGGCGCGGGGCGCGCTACTAACCGAATTCCCACTCAACACGCCTCCTCTGTCCCAGAACTTTCCTTTCAGAAATCGAGTCATAAGCGGTATTGCGCTCGGCGTCATGATAGTCGAAGGCGCGGAGAGATCCGGGTCGCTGATTACGGCCAGGATGGCCTATGAACAAGGGCGAGATGTGTTCGCAGTCCCCGGCAATATCACGTCTTCCAAGAGTTTTGGCCCCAACTACCTGATCAAGGACGGAGCCAAGCTCGTTCAGACCTGGCAAGATGTGGTCGAGGAGTTTCCCCCTGAGCATAAATCCCGAATCCTGGCTCTCGAGAAATCCGATTCCCCTGCTGACCAGCCTCTGCTCGAAGAGGCCCTCTTAACCGATTCAGAGCGCAAGGTCCTCTCTCTAATCAAGACAGATCAATCAATCCACATAGATCAACTGATCCATACGACGAGGCTGAACTCGAGCGAGCTCATGGGAGCGCTGCTGAAGCTGGAGATGCTTGACAAGATAAGGCAACTACCTGGCAAGAGTTTCGTGAAAAGGCTTTAAGCGACGACCTGTCCGGTGAGTCGATTTCAGAAACGTCTGTCAGGCCGCTTTCGATGCTGGCCGCCGGCCGGCTGCTCGATTGAATGTCCAACGTTGGATGTGACGACCCATTAAGTTATTGTGCGATCAGCATTTCATGATGCAAGATCGCGGTACAAAACCGTGCTCGGACGGGCCCTCTAAGGCACGCATTCTTGACAGACCCACCGATAGAGAGTAAATTCGGGAATTTACGCGGAGACGCTTGACGCCGCTTGTAGCATGGAACTCGGAGGAAGTCGCGGGAACTCGAGCCCAGCGGTTGGAACTATGGCTAAAGCACTTGTAATAGTTGAATCGCCTTCCAAAGCCAAAACAATTAATAAATACCTCGGTTCGTCCTATAAAGTTTTGGCCTCAGTCGGGCACGTAAAGGACTTGCCAAAGAAGGAGATAGGGATCGATTTCGATAACGATTTCGAGCCGACTTACCAGGTAATACCTGGCAAAGAGAAGGTCTTGAAGGAACTGCGGTCTGCTGCCAAAGATGTTGAGACGATATACGTAGCAACCGACCCGGACCGCGAGGGCGAAGCTATCGGCTGGCACATTCAGGAGGAGCTGGCGGGCAAGGGTAAGAATAAGAAAATCGTCCACCGGTTGATGTTCAACGAGATTACCAAGACTGCAATCCAGGAATCGATCAAGCATCCAACCACGATCGACAAGCGCCTGGTCGATGCTCAACAAGCCCGGAGGCTCCTGGATAGAATCGTTGGATACCAGGTAAGTCCTCTGCTGTGGGACAAGGTCCGGCGCGGACTCTCGGCTGGACGGGTGCAATCAGTCGCCCTTCGCCTGGTCGTCGAGCGAGAGCGAGAGATACTCGCATTTGTTCCGACAGAGTACTGGACGATTGCTGCCAACCTGTCAGCCGCACTGCCGCCAGCTTTTGACGCAAGGCTGTTCAAGATCGGGGATAAGACGGTCAAGATCAGCGACTTTGACAAGGACCCGAAAAAGACCGAGTTCCACATAAAGGACAAGAAGCAAGCCGCCAAGATCGTCGCAGAGCTCGAGCGCGAGCAGTTCGTCGTCGGATCGGTCACCACCAAGGAGAAGAAGCGCAATCCCGTGCCGTCGTTCACCACATCCAAGTTACAGCAGGAAGCGTCGCGCAAGCTCAGATTCACGGTCAGAAAGACGATGCAGGTGGCGCAAAAGCTCTACGAAGGAATTGAGCTCGGCGAAGAAGGCGCCGTCGGCCTCATAACGTATATGAGAACTGATTCGACCAGAGTCGCCGACTCCGCGCTGGCCGAAGCGCGCGAGTTGATAGGGGCGCAATATGGAGCGCAATACCTTCCGGAAAAAGCGATTCACTACCGGTCCAAGAAAGATGCCCAGGACGCTCACGAAGCGATCCGGCCGACTTCTGCTTTACGAACACCGGACTCCGTCGCGTCTTTTCTGAGCAAAGATGAGCTCGCTCTCTACAAGTTAATATGGCAACGGTTTGTTGCGTCTCAAATGATGCCGGCGCTGTTCGATCAGACTACAATAGACATCAAGGCGGGCAAGAATTACTTGTTGAGGGCAACGGGTTCAGTGCTCAAATTCGACGGATTCCTCAAGGTATACGAAGAAGGCAAGGACGAGAAGGACGAAGAAGACGAAGAGCGGGCACTCCGGTTGCCGCACGTCAAAGAAGGAGAAGTGCTCAAGCTCAACAGGGTCAGCCCGGATCAGCATTTCACCGAGCCGCCTCCGCGGTATACGGAAGCAACCCTGGTCAAAGCCCTGGAAGAGAAAGGCATCGGGAGGCCATCGACCTATGCTTCGATCATGAGCGTTATCCAGGACCGTGAGTATGTCGCCAGGAAAGAGGGCCGCTTTGTTCCCACCGAGCTGGGTGTCATCGTCAACGACTTGCTGGTCGAGAGTTTTGACGACCTGTTCAATGTGCAATATACCGCCCACATGGAGGAGGAGCTGGACGAAGTCGAAGAAGGAAAAATGGTCTGGACCGACACGCTTTCCGAATTCTATGAGAAATTCACCAAGGATCTGGCGGCGGCAAAAGAGAACATGCGCGATGTAAAACGCCAGGAAATCTTGACCGACGAAGTCTGCGAGAATTGCGGCTCGCGTATGGCGATCAAGTTTGGGCGCTACGGGCAGTTTCTGGCCTGCACCAACTACCCCGAGTGCAAGACTACCAGGGATATTCCCAAGATTCACGACGAAGGTGGCGAAGAGACGGCGGAAGCGGCGGCTGAGGAAACCTGCGAGAACTGCGGCAAGCCGATGGTCCTGAAGCGCGGCCGGTTTGGGCAATTCCTGGCGTGCACCGGATATCCCGAATGCAAGACGACAAGGAAGATTCAAAAAGGCGGCCGCATCGCGGCGCCGGACGTTGTTCTCGACGAAGTGTGCCCAAAATGCGGCAAGAACAACCTGGTGATCAAACAGGGACGATTTGGACCTTTTACGGCCTGCTCGAACTACCCCGCGTGCAAGTATGTGAAACAAGAAACCGTCGGCGTCAACTGCCCGGACTGTGGCGGTGACATTGTCGTTAAGCGCGGAAAGGCCAAGCGGTCCTTTTACGGCTGCTCAAACTACCCCGAGTGCAAATTCGCCATCTGGGACAAGCCGGTTGCAAGACCTTGCCCGATGTGCGGCGCTGCTTTCCTGGTCGAGAAAGCCCAGAAGAATGGGCCTCGCATGCTCGCTTGCCGCAACGAAGCATGTGTTTTCAAAGAAGACATTGTAGAGGAGGAACAAGACAAAGAATCCTGAGGCGGTCCTCCGCAAGGCCTAAAAGGGGATTGAGCATCGCCTCATGTAGCACATGAGAGATAGCTGACCAAAGGAGACCCGCGATGTTACAATCTCTGGCGCCGATAGCAAGCTTGCTATTCTTAGTCATCCTTCCTTGTAACAGTTTCCAGTTAATGAGTCCTGATAGCCAGCGCGGACCTGACGCCTCAGAACAAGCCGTCATCCTGTATTTGAAGCTCTCGAATAGAGCATTCGGATCGGGTGAAGAGGCCTCGCTCATCCATTCGTTCGAAGACAAGCTCGAGCAAAGCATCAAAGAGAAAGGACTGGGTGAGTTCGACGGGGACGAGTTTGGAGAAGGCTATGCAACCTTATATATGTATTCCGCTGATGCCAGGGCGCTGTATCAGGGAATAGCCGGAGCTATCGAGGGATTCCGACCGCATCCCGGGTCGTATGTAATTCTGCGGTACGGCCCGCCTGGCGCGAGGCAAGAAAAGAAGAGGCTACCAATCTCGCGAGGGGCCAGACGCAGCACCACTTAAGGTTCCACCCCTGGGCTTGAAAGCAGACTTATTGCAACAGCCTCCGGTCTATGTGAAAATCAGATGGGCTATATCAGATTCCACGCCAAAGAAGATCATCGTTAGAGCCGTCAGGTCGAAAGCCGCGTGCGCGAAGATCAGCATCCAGATCCGGCCAGTTTGCGCAAAGATCGCTCCGAATACCAGGCCGACGAGTGTGGCCTGCTCAACACCGGCCACACGCTGGTTACTATAATGCGCAAGTCCGAACAATACCGCCGTTAACAGCACAGTGACGATCTTTGCGGAAGCAGTGGCTCCGAGCAATTTGCCCAGCCGCTCGAAAAAGTATCCCCGGAAGACAACCTCTTCTCCGAAACCGGCGACGACAATCATCATCCAAATCGCCGATGGAAGCGCGGCGCGGTTGCCTTCAAGATAGTGGAACTTTTGATTGACCGGGTCGGCGCCGAGCAGCGGCATCACGATGGCCTTCATCACAAACTTGAACGAGATCCCGAAGGCAAGGCCGATTACCAGGCTCGCGGTCCAACTCCTGGGGCGGCAGAAGCCGAGGTCGCGCCATGGCGTCCGCGACTGACAGGCCCAAATCAAGACCAGGATGGCCGCGACTGGTATGAAAGGATTACCGCCCAGCAACAGGGACGTAAGGATGACCAGAATCGCCACAACGCCAGCGGGCCCAAACCCTCGCAGCCCGCGCGCCATCGGATCGTCCGAGACCAGGGCCCCATCCGCAGGGCACGCTGGGCTATCCGGGGGCTCCCGATGAAAGTTCCCGCGAGGTTCGCCTGATGGTTGCGGGGAGAGGCTCGCGTCGCCTGGTGCCATGCAAAGGTCTACGGATGCGGTAGTGCTAAAGTTCTCTCATCAACGTGTCCATCGTCCGTTTGGCATTCTCACCGGCCCGGGATGAAAGAACTTCTCCGGCGTCATGACGCCGTCCCGCTTGAACACCATTCCGTTCTTCATGACAAATCTCACCTCCCGCAATGCATCGATATTGGTAAGCGGATCACCCGATACTGCGATGAAGTCGGCGAAGTTGCCTTCCTTGATTGGTCCGCGCTCTTTGATAATGTCGGCGGCCTTGTAGCCGTTTATCGTCATCGCTCGCAGGATGTCGGCCGCGGGAACACCTGCCGCTTTCCAAGTGTCAAGAAAGGCGATGCTCAACTCGCCACGGCTCAGCCACTCGCCTGTTTTGTCATCTTTCATCCGGTCATTCCAGTAGTCAAAGTCCGTCGAGAAAGTCAGGGGAACCTTCTTTTCCCAGGCGTCCCGAAGATTGGCCACGGTGCGCCTGAATGCTTCTTCTGTTCCACGGTATTTCGTGAAAGGAGTGTCAGTGCCGTTCAAGAAAATCCCCTTCTCGGCCATCTGGCGGTGATGCTCGGGCGTAAGCGCGTTGCCGTGGGCGATCATGTGTATACCGGCATCAATGGCGCGTTGTGCACCTTCGGGTGTTTGGACGTGGCCCTCAACCTTGCAGCCGCCTTTGGCGGCCTCGGCGATTGCCAGCTTGATGTCCTCGACCGAATAGCCCCAGGGCTTGCAGTCGATGCACAGCTTGATCGTGCGAGCGCCAAACAGCATGTTTTCGCGGATCGCTCGTACGATCTCGTCATGGCTGTTCGCGTCGATGTACTCGGGAAACATGATGTTGTGGGACTTGTACATTTCGGGAGTGGGCCAGAACTGGCCGCCAGTGCTCCCGATAATAGGGCCGGACGGGATTACCGTCGGGCCGGGCAGCCATCCTTGTTCGATTGCTTGGCGCAAAGCTGCATCCGCATACAGGCCGTTGTTTCCTACATCGCGAATGACCGTGAATCCGGCATTCAGTAGCTGAATAGCGTTTGAAGCGGCCTGGACCGCCCGCAGAGCAGTCGAATCCATCACGTAGGTCAGGTAGTAGTAGTTATTCTCGGGTTGCTCCTTATAAGTGATGGCCATGTGAGTGTGAGCATCGACCAGTCCGGGCAATACGGTAAGGTTCGATAGATCGATGACCGCAGCTCCCGCTGGAATGGCCAGCGCCGGGCCGACGGCTTTGATCTTCTCTCCTTCGACGATGATGACTTGATTTGCTGATGCCCTACCCGTCTCCGGGTCAATCAACCGGCCGGCCTTGATTACCGTAACCGGCGCCGCCGGCGATTGGGCCATCGCCGCTGCCCCCACCCCGACCAACATCCCCAATAGCAGACCAAATGTCCCTATTCGTCTTGTCATTATTGACTCCTCGTTAAGATGGTTTGGCTTCCTGTTCTGGTATACGAAGAGCGGCTGTGTCGTCAAGGTGCGTTCGTCCCATCTGGCGCTTCCCTCGTACTCGATCGGGCGCGGATTTTTTTTGGCCGCAGGCAATATCCCCGCATATTCGCCGTCTTTATACCTCGGATGGCCATGTCCCGAGCAGGTTGCTGAGCGCTGGTTGTAAAGGCCTGAGCACTTAGGGGGGTGTGTGTCAACCGACAGTCAAATGTCGAACTATAAGAACTGGTATATCCAGAAAGAAGGAGTCTGCATAATGAAGAAGAGTCGTCTTGAATCCCTCAACAGCGATATTTTTAACTCGCTCAACCCCGGTGAAGATGCGCACTTCGTGGCCGGCGATAACAATACATTCCAGGTCACGAGCGTCGTCACCGGCTATAGTCCCACAATCCAGGATGGTCCGGCCGATGCTCCGGACGTATCGATCGATCCGAACTTCCCGTTCCCGCCAATAGGCTGAGTACGAGGGTCTGTCACCCCGACCCCGGTTACCGAGAGGTCCGGGGCCGGGGCAGGGTTTGGATTCCGACTGCGCTCCTGGCCTCGGCCAGGGAGAATCCCATTCCTGGCCTGGCAGAAATCTGCCAACCATCATTCATCTGAATTGGAGCTAATCTTAACCAAAGGAGAACAGAAGCGTATGAAAAAGCAACTCTTAGAGCGCATCGATGACACCCTGTTCAGGTCTTTCAGCCCAGGCAGCGAGCCCTGGGTCGTTGGCGGCGATGGCACGGTCCAGGCGTCTGTCACTTTTTATAACGGCTGTCCGGCTGATTGCGACCAAATGCCGGACGTCTGCTCCCCAGACCAGGGGTAGTTAGATAACCTCTTCGAGTGTGCCATAGGGAAGCCTGGAGGCCCGCCGCTAAGACTCTCTTGATCCGGAGCCGGCGATTCGGTCGGCGCTGCGATCGCACCTCCGGCGTGCCGTCATTGGCTTTCTACTACTGTTTCGACGCCGGGGCGTCCCGCGAACTTCAGATCATTAGACGCCTTCCGGCTTTTCTATGGCGCACAGTCTCCTGGCGAGCTGTGCGATGCGTTAATGAGGAGCCCACCAATGATCTGTATCTTGAGCCAATCGTCTCTCGAGGTCACCACGGAGGCAGTAATCGACTGGCTTAGATCCTGGGGCATCCCTTTCGTTCGGATCAACGGAACTGACATAGACTCCTGTCCGGGACCCACATTCTCGATCAACAACGAGGATAGTGCTGTCTGGATATTCGTTGACGGCGTCCCCATAAACGCGGAGTCGATAAAAGTCGTCTGGTACAGGCGATGGGCGCACAATCATCACTACAGGCAATCATCGCTGTTTGCCGCCGAGTCCCATCGGGATCATTACAACTTTCTCGAGGCGACTTCGCATTTCGGCTCGGAGTTAAGGGCGGTAAGCAGTTTCTTTTTCCGTTCCCTCGATGGTGCCGAATGGCTTGGACACCCATCGACCAGCGTTCCAAACAAGCTCCAGGTCCTTTCACTGGCCCGGCAGGCGGGCCTCGACATTCCCGACACGCTTGTAACAAACGACGTTGACAACGCCCGCCAGTTCGCCGCCAAACATGGACAGATCATCACAAAACCGGTAGGCGACGTGTTGAGCTGCGCTTTTGACGGGCGGCCCTTCGGAACCTATACAAACCTGGTGCCCGCATCACTGCTGGATCCGGCCGAGGAAAACTGCTGGCGCGGCTCATTCCCATCATTGTTTCAGGAAAAACTCGAGAAGAAATACGAAATACGATCCTTCTATTTGGATGGCAGGTTTTACGGCATGGCGATGTTCACTCAGACGAGGCCCTCAACTAAAGTGGACTTCAGAAAGTATTCCTGGGCGGACCCGGTGCGCACCGTCCCTTACAAGCTTCCCGATGAAACAGAAGCCGGCTTGCGAGAACTAATGGATCGGCTGCGTCTCGACACCGGTTCTATCGACATGGTGCGGACCACTGACGGCAGAACAGTCTTTCTCGAGATCAATCCTGTCGGCCAATTCGGCATGGTCTCTATTCCGTGCAACTATCATCTTGAAAGAGAGGTGGCCAGCGCTCTGGCCGGTAGAATGAATGGAAAAAGAGAAAAGAACTAAATTCTTTCTCGAGGACGAAGTCTCGCTGCCACTCGAGGCGCTGTTGATGGAAGAGATGTCCACCCCGAGCTACCTAAACCGGTTCCGCGAAAGCGGAAAAGCACGTTCCGCCCAGTATGCGTGCGGGTTCTTCTACAAGCATATTTCGCGTCCCCTACCGCTCGACATACGGGAGTCAGGCGATGCCTTCGATAATAATGAGGCTCCAGAATGACGGCATCTACTAATCTCTTCCGCCTCTATGCTAATTGCTTTCCCGTAAGAGGAGCGCGGCGGAGCCTGGTGTGCGACCTTCAAAAAGGTCGCGCCCAGTTCATTCCTAACGATCTGTACGAGATCCTGACCGAAATGCGAGATCTGACCCTCTCTCAAATAAAGGCCCAGTATGATAATGAGCAGGACCAGACCCTGGAGATGTATTTCGACCTGCTCGTCGATCAAGAGTACGGGTTCTGGTGCGATGAACCCGAGCGATTTCCTGATCTGGACCTCTCCTGGGACCGGCCCGAAGCAGTAACCAATGCAATCGTCGATGTGGACAAGAATTCCAGTCACGACTTCGCGAGCATCTTTGACCAGCTCGACGAGCTTGGCTGCCAGGCCCTCCAGGTACGGGCATATGATGAATTGCCCTTGACCGAGCTAGAGCGAGTTCTTGAAGCCGCCGCCCCAACCAGGTTCAGGCACATGGACCTCGTTTTGAAGTTTCATCCGGAACTCACCGGTGATCGCCTTTTGGAGCTTGCCTGTCGATATCAAGTCATATCCAGGATAGTCGTCCATTCGAGTCCGGCGCCCGCAAAACCGGATGCTGGAAGAATGCCAGTAGTAATCCGATTCCATAAGGAGGCTTTGACTGCGGAATCGTGCGGGGAAGTCGCGCCGGCGTATTTCTCTATCACGACCGAACACTACACCGAAGGCCTCCTATTTAATACATGCCTCAACCGCAAAATCAGCGTCTCGGTGGACGGGGAAATCAAGGGTTGCCCGGCGATGGGGCACTCATGCGGCAACATAAGCCAGGTGCGCCTCGAAGAAGCGATGAGAAATCCCGCCCTGGTCCAAATCGGGAGCATCACCAAAGATCAAATTGCTGTCTGCCGCGACTGCGAGTTCAGATACATATGCACGGACTGTCGAGCCTTTACCGCGAGTCCCGGTGACCTGTATTCGAAGCCTGCAAAATGCTCGTACGATCCATATACGGCGACCTGGACTTGAGTCATGCTTGGTTTCAACCGATTTCCCATTTTTTATCAACTGGACTCGCTCGACTGTGGGCCGTCGTGCCTGCAAATGATCGCAAAACATTACGGGCGAGCGCTGCCCAAGCACCTGGTTGCGCGGCTTTGCGAACAAGATCGTCAGGGCGCATCTCTTGCCTCACTGGCCCGCGGAGCCGAAAAGTTGGGCTTCCGGACACTGGCGGTCAAAGTCTCGTTTGACGAGCTGCGCGACAAGGCTCCGATGCCATGCGTCGCTTACTGGTCTCAGGGACACTTCGTAGTGGTTCACAAAGTTCGCAGAGACCGCGTCTACATCGCCGACCCTGCCGCTGGACTAACAAGCTACTCAAGGGAGGAATTTGAGACGTGCTGGTTGACTAACAGCCCTCAAAGAGACTGGGGAATACTCCTGCTCATCGAGCCCTGCGGGCGCTCGTTAGAAACGGGCACCAACCAGACCACATCTTCGCGCAGCCATCTTTGGAGACCGCTATGGCGGGACACCAGGCGGCGGATGCTGCCGATCGGGCTCGCAATAGTCGTTTCGCTGTTTGCGCAGCTTGCACTCCCTTTTCTGAGCGGCGGTGTCGTAGACATTGGCATCTCGAACCACAACCTGAGCCTGGTCTACATTGTGCTGCTGGCGGAACTGGTTCTCGTGGTCAGCCGGTTGAGCGTTGACCTGCTGCAGGGATGGCTCCTTACTTATGTAGGACTGAAGCTGGACATGAGGCTAACGGCAGAGTTCCTCATGAAATTGACGCGCCTGCCTCTTTCGTTTTTCGACGGCAAGCTCATCGGCGATTTGATGCAGCGAATCGGCGATCTGAAGTCGCTACAGCAATTCCTGACCGACAGCCTGTGGCAAGTGGTGCTTGCCGCAATGTCGCTGGCGATATTCGGAACGGTGCTGGCGCTCTTCAAACCGTTGTTGTTCGGCATCTTCGCCGCGGGCAGTGTGATATATCTCGTATATTGCGCGCTGTTCATCAAGCGGCAACGGCTACTCAGCCACAAGAATTTCCGGCTCTCGGCCCAGAAGCAGGGGCTGATCGTCGAGTTCCTCTCGGGTATGCAAGAGATAAAGCTCAACAATGCAGAGGAGCAGCGAAGGTGGCAATGGGAAGGAGCGCAGCATGCGATCGCAAGGAATCAGGTCGCTTCCCAGTTGCTCAGCCACTTCCAGTCCACTGGCGGCTCTGCAATTAACGAGATAAAGAATCTTCTGCTGACCTTGCTCGTCGCCGCTGATGTCATAGCCGGCCGCATGTCTCTGGGAACCATGGTTGCGGTTCAGTACATCATCGGCCAAATGACCTGGCCCCTCAACCGGATCACCATGTTGATGTACCAGAGCCACGAAGCCGCCCTCAGCTACAGCCGCGCCAGCGAGATCCATCGCATCGAGGATGAAGACAGCCCCTCGGCTCAGATCGCTCCTGAGCAATGCGCGAACATAGAATTCAAGGACGTTTCATTCACCTATGGGGGAACCACCAATCATCAGCTTTTTCAAAGCCTGAACCTTACGATTCCCCACGGCAAAACAACTGCTGTGGTCGGCCGTAGCGGCAGCGGCAAAACTACTCTCCTCAAACTTATCCTGAAGTTTTACGGGGTGGACGCCGGCGAAATCAGCCTTGGAGAAACAAATATCAACGAGATCTCACACCGGCAGTGGCGCGAGTTGTGCGGGATCGTCATGCAGGATGGCTATGTCTTTTCGGACTCGATACTGAACAACATTGCCGTCGCCGCCGATGAGCCGGACATGGACCGGGTCGGCGAAGTGGCCCGCATCGCTCAGATCGATAGCTTTGTTGCGTCCTTGCCGCTCGGATACGATACCCGGATTGGGCGCGACGGCGTTGGGATCAGCCGGGGGCAGGCGCAGCGTATTTTGATTGCCCGGGCCCTCTACAAAAATCCACGCTACTTGTTTTTTGACGAAGCGACCAGTGCCCTTGACGCCGAGACTGAAAGCCTGATCGTGCACGGGCTGCGCGATGTGATGGCTGGAAAGACGGCTATCGTCATTGCTCATCGAATGAGCACAGTGCGAAGAGCAGATCAGATCATTCTGCTTGACCGAGGACGGGTTCTGGAAATTGGCACCCATGAAGAACTGGTACATAACCGGGGCGCCTACTTCGACCTGGTGAGAAATCAGCTCGAGCTTGCCGAATGATCCGATCGTTCCGGTGTCAGGCAGGCCATCAGTTTACACCGCAGTTATGTTGTTGAAAGCCGGATGACGAGCAGCCCGTTCCTCTCTTTTCTCGATTATTGAGAGCTAACTTGGACAAGGTGCCGCAAAATCCAGGTCCACCACCAGCCGCCCGCGAGACGCAGGAGGGCCCACTGTACCCGGCGCAAGCCGCTGCGCGAAGGCGACATAACAAAGACGCACTCCTTGGCGACGAACCCCCGCGGATCATTGCCGTCGCAATTGTCTTGATTGCA
>Ga0126381_100006209_pt1 | contig 13206 bp, 7 predicted proteins | sample PanSoiMetPlot_28_FD_96465 | JGI IMG/M metagenome (GOLD analysis project Ga0126381, IMG submission 96465) | Tropical forest soil microbial communities from Panama - MetaG Plot_28 | ecosystem: Environmental > Terrestrial > Soil > Tropical forest > Bulk soil | place: Panama | collected 2016-02-17
CACCACCGCCGTGGCACGCGGCGAGCTCAACCGCAAAATCACTGTCGATGTGAAAGGCGAGATTCTGGAGCTGAAGAATACAATCAACACTATGGTCGATCAGCTTAATGCGTTTGCCGGCGAAGTCAGCCGGGTGGCGCGCGAGGTCGGCACCGAGGGCAAGCTCGGCGGCCAGGCCGCGGTGCCGGGGGTCGCCGGTACCTGGAAGGACCTCACCGACAACGTCAATTCGATGGCCAACAACCTGACGGGTCAAGTTCGAAACATTGCCGAGGTGACGGTCGCCGTTGCCAGCGGCGACCTTTCAAAGAAAATCACCGTCGACGTCCACGGCGAGATCCTGCAGCTGAAAGAGACCATCAACACCATGGTCGATCAACTCCGCTCCTTCGCGGCAGAGGTGAGCCGGGTGGCTCGCGAGGTTGGAACGGACGGCAAGCTCGGCGGCCAGGCGGCCGTGCCCGGCGTGGCTGGCACCTGGAAGGACCTTACTGACAATGTCAACTCGATGGCGTCGAACCTCACCGGACAGGTTCGCAACATTGCCGATGTGGCGACGGCCATCGCGCGCGGCGACCTCAGTCGCAAGATTACGGTCGACGTCAAAGGCGAGATCCTGCAGCTCAAAGAGACCGTCAACTCGATGGTCGATCAGCTTTCTGCATTTGCCTCGGAAGTGACCCGCGTGGCGCGCGAGGTTGGCACCGAGGGCAAACTCGGCGGCCAGGCAACTGTGCTCGGCGTCGCGGGCACGTGGAAGGACCTCACCGAGAGTGTGAACTTCATGGCGTCGAACCTGACCGGCCAAGTTCGCAATATCGCCGACATCACCATCGCCGTGGCCAACGGCGATCTTTCCAAGAAGATTACTGTCGACGTCCGCGGCGAAATGCTGCAGCTCAAGGAAACGATCAACACGATGGTCGAGCAGCTCCGCTCGTTCGCTTCTGAGGTCACCCGCGTGGCGCGCGAGGTGGGCACCGAGGGTCGGCTCGGTGTGCAGGCGGCCGTACCCGGCGTGGCGGGGACGTGGAAGGACCTGACCGACTCCGTAAACACCATGGGCGGCAACCTTACGGCTCAGGTTCGTAACATCGCCGAAGTCACCACCGCCGTGGCACGCGGCGAGCTCAACCGCAAAATCACTGTCAATGTGAAAGGCGAGATTCTGGAGCTGAAGAATACAATCAACACTATGGTCGATCAGCTTAATGCGTTTGCCGGCGAGGTCAGTCGGGTGGCGCGCGAGGTCGGCACCGAGGGCAAGCTCGGCGGCCAGGCCGCGGTGCCCGGCGTTGCCGGTACCTGGAAGGACCTCACCGACAACGTCAATTTCATGGCCTCCAACTTGACCGAACAGGTTCGCGGAATCGCAAAAGTGGTGACCGCGGTGGCCAATGGCAATCTCAGTCAGCGCCTCGCCGTGCATGCAAAAGGCGAGGTTGCCGCCCTCACTGACACCATCAACGATATGACCGATACACTCGCGACTTTCGCCGATCAGGTGACGAACGTCGCGCGTGAGGTCGGCGTTGAAGGCCGCCTCGGTGGGCAAGCAAACGTCCCCGGCGCCGCCGGTACTTGGAAGGACCTCACCGGCAACGTCAACCTGCTTGCCGCGAACCTCACCAGCCAGGTTCGCGCCATCGCGGAGGTGGCCACGGCGGTGACCCAAGGTGACCTCACCCGCTCCATCCAGGTCGAGACCCGCGGCGAAGTAGCTGAGCTGAAAGACAACATCAACACGATGATTTCCAATCTGCGCGAAACGACCGAGCGCAATCGTGAGCAGGATTGGCTGAAGACGAACCTAGCAAGATTCGCCGGAATGCTCCAGGGCCAGCGGGAGCTGCGCACCGTCGGCCAGATGCTGTTGAGCGAGCTCAGCCCACTGGTCAGAGCCAACCAGGGCGCGATTTATCATCTGAGTGGCGCTGAGGTAAATCGTGAGCTCCGCCTACTGTCCACCTACGCTCATACCGGACGGCTGATCGAGGCCATCCGGCTCGGGGAGGGGCTCGTCGGGCAATGCGCCGCGGAAAAAAAGCGCATTCTGCTCAACGACGTTCCGCCGGGATACATTGCTGTGTCCTCCAGTCTGGGTGAAGCGTCGCGCGTAAGCATCGTTGTGCTCCCGGTTCTGTTCGAGGGCGAGACGAAAGCCGTCATCGAGCTCGCTACGGTGCACCGCTTTACCGAGGTCAACCTTGCTTTCCTCGAGCATCTGATGGTCAGTATTGGCGACGTTTTCAATACCATCGAGGCGACAATGCGCACGGAGGGTCTGCTCGAGCAGTCGCAACGGCTGACCGTCCAGTTGCAATCCCGCCAGAACGAGCTTCAGCAGACCAACGAGGAACTGGCCACCAAGGCGAAACTGCTTGCCGAGCAGAATGCCGAACGCGAGCGGAGCGAGGAGCACATAAAGCAGCTCTTGAACGAGGTGGACCATCGTTCCAAGAACGTTTTGAGCGTCGTTCAGGCGATCGCCAGGCAGACAGCCATCGGCAGCCCCAAGGAGTTCGTGACCCGCTTCTCGGAACGGATGCAGACCTTGGCTGCGAGCCACGACTTACTGGTAAAGAGCCGATGGCAAGGCATCGAAATTGGTGACCTGTTTCGGGTGCAGCTCGCGCATTTCAAGGACCTGATCGGTACCAGGATAAAGCTCGATGGCCCGTCGTTTCGACTGTCGGTTGCTGCCGCACAAACACTTGGCATGATCATCCATGAGCTAGCGACAAATGCTGCGAAATACGGCGCACTTTCTAATGAGTTGGGTCACGTCGGCATCCACTGGCATGCACGTCAAGGCGAAGGCAACGGTGTTTTCACGATTAGCTGGACCGAGCGCGGCGGCCCGACCGTTGGTGCGCCGAGTCATCGTGGCTCCGGCTTCGGCTCAACTGTCGTGAAGGCAATGGCCGAGTCGAGCCTTGAGGGCGATGTTGATCTCGACTTCGCGCCAACGGGGCTGCGCTGGCGTTTGGTCTGCCCTTCATCGAAGGTGCTGGACGAATTCGCGAGTCGGGGACGAGAAGACGGTTCCAAGGTAGTTACATTGGCAAAGACATGAGCATCCGCATACTCGTAGTAGAGGATGAGTTTCTCATTGGGCTCGACATCGCCGGGCAGCTTGCTGATGCCGGTTTCGAGGTTCTGGGGCCGGTGCCGTCGGTGGCAAAAGCGCTTGAATTGGTGGCTCGACCAGGGTGCGATGTCGCAGTCCTCGACGTTAACCTCGGCGGCGTGACATGCGAGCCGGTCGCGGAGAAATTGCGAGCGTCCGGCAAGCCGTTCGTTGTGTTGACTGGATACTCCCCGCAAAATCTGGCGCCGTACTTCAATGATGCGACCATCCTTACGAAACCTCCCTGTATGGATGATCTCTTAGCAGTTGTGCGCAGGTGCGTTGATGTTAGCCTGATGTCGAGCGCTAGTCGGGGACGAGAAGACAGCAGTCCCAACGCAGTTGCATAGGCAAAGCCGTGAGCGTCCGCGTACTTGTAGTAGAGGATGAGTTTCTCATTGGGCTCGACATCGCCGGGCAGCTGGCTGATGCCGGCTTCGAAGTCCTGGGGCCGGTACCGTCGGTGGCAAAGGCGCTTGAGTTGGTTGCTCAGCCAGGGTGCGATGTCGCAGTCCTCGACGTCAACCTCGGCGGCGCGACATGCGAGCCGGTCGCGGAAAAATTGCGAGCGTGCGGCAAGCCGTTCGTTGTGTTGACTGGATACTCCCCGCACAATCTGGCGCCGTCCTTCAACGATGCGACCATCCTTACCAAACCTCCCTGTATAGATGATCTATTAGCAGCCGTGCGCAGGTGCGTTGATGTTAGCCTGATGTTGAGCGCCATGGCTGCCGAGCTCCAGGCCTCGCATGCGACACTCGAGCGCAAGGTCGAGGAGCGCACGCATCAGCTCGAGCTCGCCAATCTGGCCAAGACGCGGTTTATTGCAGCTGCAAGCCATGATTTGCGGCAGCCTCTTCACGCGCTTGGTCTGCTGATTGGCCAACTAGATCTCGGGACGAACCGTGCCGACAGACGCCAAATTATCGCTCGAGTCGGCACAGCCGTTTCAAATCTGAACGAGCTGGTCAACGCTCTACTCGACATTTCGAAGCTAGATACCGGAGCGGTCAATCCCGATATAAGATCGTTTCCGATAGAACCAATGCTCAGAAACATTGAGACGCTGTCCTTAGCAACTGCGCGCGAGAAGTCCCTGCGACTACGCGTACCAATCAGCGATGTTTGGGTGCGCAGCGACTGCGTGCTGCTCGAGAGGATCCTGCTCAATCTGGTTTCCAACGCCATCCGCTATACCGAACGTGGCGGCATAATCGTCGGATGCCGTCGTCGTGGCGACAGCGTGCGGATCGAAGTGCGGGACACTGGGATCGGAATCCCGGCCGATCAGCAGGAAAAAATCTTCGGCGAGTTCTACCGGGTGGGGGGCATCGAGGCTGGTGGCGCGGGCCTAGGGCTTGGTCTTGCCATAGTGGACCGCTTGTGCCGTCTCCTCAAGCATCCGCTCGAACTAGCCTCCATCTGTGGGAAAGGATCGCGGTTTTCGTTGACGGTGCCGCTCGCGCCTGCGCAATCGGAGCCGTCCGCAGCTTCGGACTCGCTGCCGGACCTTGCGCGGCCCTTTGCCGATCGGTTCGTAGTGATAATTGACGACGATAAGCTAGTGCTGGAAGGGGTAGGCGGCTTGCTGCGTGGTTGGGGTTGCCACGTGTCTGCGTTTACGTCGGCGGCCGCAGCTAAAGCTTCTCTGATGGAGCGGTGCCGGGTACCAGATCTAATCATCTGTGACCATCATCTGACCAAAGGTGAAACCGGCGCCAAAGTGATCCCGGACTTGCGCCGTACGCTAAATGCGCCGATCCCCGCTCTCCTCATTACTGGCGATATTTCGCCTGAGCGCAAGCAAGAGGCCGAGATGGGCGGATACGAACTGCTGCAAAAGCCGGTCCCACCGATGACCTTGCTCGCCAAGCTCCAGCTTGTCTGGGGGCAACGCGCTGCGATCGAGATGTCTACGAACTCGCACCGCAAAGCGTCGACTTCCTGATTCTTTCAATATTGTCCGAGTCCCGGAGAAGCATTGTCTTGAGCTGGTCGAACACTGCGCGATCGCTGGCACTTGGACTTGCAGGAGGCGGCGTCTCGAGAGGGGGCCGCATCGTGAAGATGATCCAGCGATGTCCTCGCGGCTGCCTGCTGCCCTTCTCTTCGCCGTCCCAACGAGAGAGGTCTCCTCGGTTCGAATTTCTAACGCCTTTGGGCTTGGACAAGGTATCCGAAGATCGAATCTTCGCCCAAGGCTTTGCACGCCTCAAGCCGATGTAGGCCGTGCACGAGCACGAAGCGCTCGCCGTCTCGCCGGACTAAGATTGGCGTCGTCTGCCCGACCTCAAGCATACTTTGCGCAATCTCTCGTACCGTCTCAGGCTTAAGTGTCGCACGGCGCTTTACCGGCACGTAGATGTTCCCGATCGCTAACTTTTCGCGCTTCATCATGGTCCAACCTCACGATGAACGGAACCGCGAAGCTAGCAATCATATCTGGCATTGGGGCTAATCGCTAGTAACCTTCGGTCTTTTTTGATTGGCTCGAACGAGCGATCGCTCGCCCGATCTGCGCATGCAGGGCAGGAATCGTGCGTTGCTTGGGCTTGCGCAGGTGAGCCTTGAGTTTTGCGAATAGGTCAAACAACAGCGGCCGCGGATCGGGTCATTTTGACATAGGCCGGGTTGATCCCGTGCTGGCGTGCTTACCTCAACCCGAGGGAACCCTGCGAGCCACTTCCTTCCCGGTACTTCCCCGTAAGCGGCGCCGTGCTCATTACGTGGCGGCGAAGCGACGACTTCAGGATCGCTCGGGCCGCCGACTCTTGCCGGCGAGCGGCGACGAGGTCTGCGCGGTGCGTTGCTGGTCGGCGAACGCCGGGGCGGCTGCAGGCGCACTTTGCCGGACGGCAAATAAAGCTTCGAACTTTTTTTGATCTTATGGGCTGTGGGGTGCGGAGTTGTGATTATGCCGTGCGATTTTTTTCACCGGCTTGTCGACGTGGGTGTGCGCCAGGGTGGAGCTGACGCGTGGCACGCCGGGGATCGGGCGAGGGAGACCAGGCGAGAGGATTTGCAGCTGCGGCGGGTACCGGACCAAATCGTGTGGATTGCTGGCTCCGGGCAAGGTCATGTCGTTGGGATTGCTAAGGTGGGTCATGTCGTTCGGATTGCTGGGATTGACGCCGGGGGGATATCCTCCGACTTGGCCGAAGGCGAGATCGCCGCAGGCAAAAAGGATCACAGCGAATGCTGCCGCCGCCGTGGTTGCGCAAGTTCGGGTCATGGTGACTCTCCATTCGAACGGCCCATCTCCCCTGCGTACCCCATTCGACCAGGATAATAGGGCCTAGCTTCAGCGGCCACATAGCCGAAAGCCAAATTGATAGGACTTTCGAATATTCCGACTCGAGCCGGCCTGCTTAACCGCTCGGATGGCGCGAAACCTGTGGCGCATTTTGATTTACATCAAAAATGCATCAGGAAGCGCTCCGCATGGTCCATTGGGGCCGCAGCGCTCGCATGGTGCAAGCACCGCACCTGCAGAGCATATTGCGGGATGGCCTCACTCGTCATATCGATCTCGATCCGTGGCTCTCATGGTCGTTGAACGCCCCGGCCATTGCAAAGCGTTGGATCATCGTGCCCGAAATCGCGATGTACGGTCTTTCTTCCGGCGCAAGGCTCGCGTCTCAAGGCTCGCGTCTCAAGGCTCGCGTCTATCGCGCATTCAGCCGCGATCACACCGGCGACCGTGCACCATCTCGTCACGAGCGGTCTAATCGAGCGCCGAGATGCCGCGAGCGGCGGCTTGCGGGGCGGCTTAACCCCACATTCGGCGCATCCTGGCGCGCACGTCAACGGGCGTGCGCAGGGTTTTGCCGTCCATGCTGCGCGTGGGCTCGATCGTTGGCCATGAGCACAGGTCAAAATTCGCCAAGATGGTGCTGGGGATGAAACGCGAGCGTTGTGCGTAAACGTGACGGTCTCCGTTGCTTCGCTGACCATGCGTATAGAAGCGCTGTGGCACCATTATGTGAAGCTGATCCTTCGCCCTTGTCATCGCTACGTAGAGGAGACGACGCTCTTCCTCGATTTCGGGCGTTGACCCGGTTGCAAGATCGGAGGGCAGACATCCATCGACAACGTTGAGGACGAAGACGGAGGTCCATTCCTGTCCCTTTGCGGAGTGAATCGTCGACAGGATCAGGTAGTCTTCATCGAGAAGCGGAAGTCCGGCCTGATCGCTTGTCGCGTTCGGCGGATCAAGAGTCAACTCCGTCAAAAACCGCGCACGGTTCGGATAGGTGGAAGCAATCTGCGCGAGCTGCGCAAGATCCGCTTCGCGCACGGCTGCGTCCTCATGCAGGCGATCGAGGTGGGGGCAGTACCACCGGCATACGAGATCGAGCTCCGTCGGCCAACTTGAAGCGTTGCGGCAAAGCACACCAATCATCACGACGAAATCGGCCCAATGTTCGCGCGCAGCGGTTGGAGGTCTGAATTCGGACAGCACGTCCAGAGGGGTGACGCTTTCGCCCATGGAATCGAGAAGTCGTCCAGCGTAGCCTGGGCCAATGCCGGGCAGCAGTTGTACGGCACGGAAGCCTGAAACCCGGTCACGAAGGTTTTGCGACCAACGTAGGACTGCCAGCACATCCTTGACGTGCGCGGCTTCAAGGAACTTCAAGCCGCCGAATTTTACAAAGGGAATATTCCGGCGCGTGAGCTCGATTTCGAGACTGGCGCTGTGATGCGAGGCGCGAAACAAAACAGCCTGCGACTTTAATCGGATGCCGGATTCGCGGTTCTCCAGGATACGCTCGGCGATATACCGCGCCTGGGCAGTGTCATCCGCCACACTGACAAGTTGGGGGCGTTGTGCAGAGGTTTTGTCTGACCAGAGGTTCTTGCTAAACCGTTCCGACGCAAGGTCAATGACTGCATTGGCGGCGGCAAGGATCGGCTGGGTCGATCGGTAGTTGCGCTGCAGAGTGATGATTTCCGCGTTGGGGCTAAAATGTCCGGGAAAACCCAGGATGTTGCGCACCGTCGCTGCCCGAAACGAATAGATCGACTGCGCATCGTCGCCGACGACCGTCAGGCCACGACCATTCGGTTTGAGGCCAAGCAAGATAGAGGCCTGAAGCCGGTTAGTGTCCTGATATTCGTCAACCAATACGTGATCAAAACGGTCGGCGATATCCTGCGCGATAGCGCCTTCGAGCATGATCTGCGACCAATACAGCAGAAGATCATCGTAATCGAGCACGTTCTGTTTCTGTTTGGTCTCCACATAGGCGGCGAACAGTTTCCGCAACTCGCCTTCCCACTCAGCGCACCAGGGAAAGACCTCGCCAAGCACCTCACCCAGCGGTTCCTGGGAGTTGACTGTTCGTGAATAAATGGAAAGGCAGGTTCCTTTCATTGGAAAGCGCTTCTCCATTTTCGAAAAGCCGAGTTCATGCCGAACCAGATTCATCAGGTCGCCGGAATCTTCTCGATCGTGGATGGTGAAATCCCTGTTGAGGCCGATGTCGGGACCGTATTCGCGGAGAAGGCGCGCGCCGATCGCGTGAAAGGTTCCGGACCAGCTCAGTGCATCTGCCGTTGCGCCGGTCCTGCCGAGCGCCTGCAAGGTGATGCGTTCCACCCGGCGCTGCATCTCCGCAGCAGCTCGGCGCGAAAACGTCAGCAACAAAATGCGGCGTGGGTCTGCACCTAAAACGACCAGATGAGCTACGCGATGGGCCAGCGTGTTGGTCTTTCCCGAACCCGCGCCCGCGATGATCAAGAGCGGCGGCATTTCATCGAGCGCGGCACAGCCGTATTCGGCCGCGCGGCGCTGCTCAGTGTTGAGATTGTCGAGGTAGCTAGCCGCCACGTCCTCGCACCTCGATTAGCGCGCTGTCCCTGCCCGATTTGTCGGAGGACCTTGTGCCGCGCCCGATTCGTATTGATTCGCCCGATGCCAGTACAAAGCATGAACGCCGCTGCTTGTCGACGGGCAGCCGGTCCCGGCGCGCGGCCTCGGGCCTCAAGGGCGCGGGCTACAAGGCCCATGCCGAAAAGCCTGTCTGTCTAGCGTCTGGCGGCGCCTTGAAATCCCGAAGCTTTTTGGCACGTAGAGATCACACGACGCGCTGCAAATCTCGACCGGCCGCGCAAGGATGAACGCTTTGCCAAATTGCGCCGTCCCCGACCCGGATCGGCGCGCGGGACTTGCTGCGCGCGGGCAGGGAGATTGAAAGGCCGTGCGCAAGACTATGGCCGCCCCGGATGTGCTGGTGCCGTCCGACCGATCATCGATTAGCGGAAGGTGTGACCCATCCAGCCCCCAGTGGCGGCAAGGTTCGTGCAAGAGTTGGAAGGCGGTTCCCTACCGCATCTTCAAAACGATCACGCGATCGCTGCTCGGGTCGGTGACGGGGCGCAGCTTTTTGACCTGCTCGGCCCTCACCTCGGCGGCGCCATTTCCCCAGGCCCCACGCACGAAGCTCAGCACTTCACCGATCGCCTCATCGTTCAACTGAACCCGGAACTGGGGCATACGATAGGCGTCGGGAACTCCCTTTACCACGAGCGGGTCTGCTCCATTCAGCACGAGATTGATGAGCGACGACGGATTGGTGTCGAGCACCACGGGATTGCCGGCCAGAGGCGGCATGAATGGGGCTTGGCCCTTGCCGTCCGTCCCGTGGCAGGCGGCGCACATGCCGAGATAGATCGCGGCACCTGACTGTTGCGGCGTGCTGCCTTCAAGGGTCCTGGTCGCCGCATCGTCGTATACGAATTGCGCCTCCGACGCGGTCGCCGGCAGCGACTTGAGGAAGGTCGCCATTGCGCGGATATCCTCGTCGGACAGATACGGCGTGCTGTTGTTGACAACATCGAGCATCGAGCCGAAGGCCACGCCCTTGTCGTTATGGCCGCTCTTAAGGAACGCCGCAATATCGTCCTGCGACCATCCGCCGAGGCCGGTGCGCAGGTCGCCGCGCAGATTGGGCGCGGACCAAGCGTCAAGCTCCGCACCTTGCAGATAGGCGCTGCTGCTGTCGTCGAGCGCCTTTTCCTGAAATGCCCAACCGCGCGGTGAGTGGCAGGCGCCGCAATGGCCCAGCCCTTCGACCAGGTAAGCGCCGCGATTCCAGACGGCATCGCGATCCGCTCGGGCCACATAGGCGCCCGAGCGCGCGAAAATCGTGTTCCAGACCGCCAACGGCCAGCGCGGACTGCCATACCACGGGATCTCGTTCGGTCTATTCGCCTGGTTGACCGGTGGCACCTCCTTCATGAAGAAAGCGTAGAGCGCCTGGAGGTCCTCGTCGCTGATCTTCGCATAGGACGGATAAGGCATGGCGGGATAGAGGTGGTGCCCGTCCTTGGCGATGCCCGACCGCACCGCACGATCGAAGTCCCGCAGCGAATAGTTGCCGATGCCGGTGTCGGGATCAGGCGTGATGTTGGTCGAATAGATCACGCCCATGGGTGTTCCCATGCGCAAGCCCCCGGCAAAGGCCTTGCCGCCGCGCACGGAATGGCAGGCGATGCAATCGCCGGCGCGGGCGAGGTACTCGCCTTTGCCGGCGGGCGTTTCGGTTCCCTGCGCGTCTGCGGCTGTGCTCGCGCCCAAGACCAGGATCGCGGCGGCAAGAAGCTTCATCTGGCTCATGAATCCGCTCGATGAGGTCCAGGCCACAGCAGCCCGACCAGAGACGGTGGGAGCAGTGGATGCGGGCATCTCCCGCTGCGGCGTTCCGTGTTCAGGTCGATGTGTAAGACAGATCGTGGTCGATAATCGGCAGCGTGCGAATACGCCTGCCGGTCGCCGCGAAGATCGCGTTCGCCACCGCGCCCGCGATCGGCGGCGTTCCGGGCTCGCCCGCACCGCCCCAGAGCTTGCCGCCGCTTGGAACCAGATGGACATCGATCTTCGGCGCCTCAGCCAGCCGCACCATGCGGTAGGTATCGAAATTGCCCTGCACCGGGACCCCATCCTTGACGGTGATCTTGCCGTAGAGCGCCGCGCTCAACCCGAAGATCACCGCGCCTTCGAGCTGCTCGGCGATCGTCAGCGGATTGACAACGTAATGGGGATCGAGCGCGACAGTGACGCGATCAACCTTCACGTCGCCGTTCGGCCTGACCGTGACCTCAGCGACCTGCGCGCAGAGGCTGTTGGTGTCCTCGCAGATGGCGATGCCGCGGCCACGGCCTTTCGGCAGCGGCTTGCCCCAATCGCCCTTCTCCGCCGCGGTGTCCAGCACTTTGAGCCAGTCGGGCTTTCCTTCGAGCAGCTTGCGCCGCATCTGATAGGGATCGAGGCCGCTCGCCGCCGCCATCTCGTCGAGGAAGCTCTCGATCGCGAAGACATGCTGATTGGCGCCGGGCGCGCGCCAGAACCACACCGGCATGTGCGTGTTCTTGATCAGCGCCTCGACCCGCATGTTCGGCACGTTGTAGCCATTGTTGGCGAGGCCCGCGACCGCCATCGGCTCGGGCTTGTTGGCTGGGGACGGCCTGCCGACGGTGTGGAGGATCGAGGAGGTCACCACGCGCATCGACCAGGCCGTCGGCATTCCGTCGGGACCGACGCCGGCCTTGAAGGCGACGACCGCATGCGGCCGGAACTTGTCCTGGCGGGTATCCTCCTCGCGCGTCCAGACGAGCTTGACCGGCCGCTGCACCGCCTTGGCGATGGCGATCGCCTGCTCGACCTCATCGTTCGCGTCGCGCCGGCCGAAACCGCCACCCAAGAAGGCGTTGTGGATATAAACCTGCTCGGGCTTGAGACCTGCGTAGTGCGCTGCCGCCTCGAGCGCCTCGTCGGCCGCCTGCGTTCCGACCCAGACATCGAGCCGGTCGGGCTGCAAATGCACGGTCGCATTCATCGGCTCCATCGGCGAATGCGATAGATACGGCGTTTCGTAGACAGCCTCGAAGGTCTTGACCGCTCCCGAAATGGCCTGATCGACGTCGCCGTCGTTGCGCGCGGTGAGCATGGGCTCGCCGAGCGCCGTGCGGAATGCCTTCGAAAGCTGCTCGCTGTCGACCGTGCCGGCCTCGCCCACGTCCCATTCGGGCTGCAACCGCGCGAGCGCCTGTTTGGCACGCCAGTAGCTGCCAGTCGCGACCACGGCCACCGCGTTATCGAGCCGCACCACCTGGAGGAGGCCCGGGGCACCTGCAAGAACGGAATCGTTGACGCTCTTGAGCTTGCCGCCCGGTACCGGGCAAGCATTGATCGCAGCGAAGACCATGCCCGGAACCTGCGCATCGATCCCGAACCTGGCCGATCCGTCGATCTTGGGCGCCACGTCGATGCGCGGCATCGGCTTGCCGATGAAGGTGAACTGATCGGGCGTCTTGATTACCGGCTCCTTGGCGAGCACGACCCTCGCCGCGTCGGCGGCCACTTCACCGAAACGCAGCCGGCGGGCCGAAGGCCCATGGGTCACAACGCTCGCGGCGGCCGTGCATTCGGCTGCCGGCACATTCCAGCGGGCCGCTGCGGCCGCGATGAGGCGCTCGCGCGCGCTCGCGCCGACCTGCTGCATCCGCTTCTGCGAAGCCCTAACCGAGAGGCTGCCGTGGGAGAACATGTCGCCATAGACCTTGTTCTCGCGGATGTTGCGGTTGGGCGAGGCGTACTCGATCCGCACCTTCGACCAATCGCACTGCAACTCCTCGGTGATGATCATCGGCAGCGCCGTCATGCTGCCCTGGCCCATCTCCGAGCGCTGATAGCGGATCAGTATGGAATCGTCGGGATCGATCGCGATCCACGCATCGATGTCGTGCGGGGCATAGGCGTGGTCGTCGTTCCAGGGCTGCCCGACGACGGTGGCGGCCCGGGCCTGGCGCGGCGCGGCACTGATGCCGATCGCAAAGCCGCCGGCGACGGTGGCGGCCGTGAAGATGAAGTGGCGGCGGGTGAGCTTCGAAGCGGCGTCCATCGCTTCCTCCCTTACGCTTTCATCAGGTCGGCGGCACGATGGATGGCGCGGCGAAGCCGTTCGTAAGTTCCGCAACGGCATATATTCGTGATACCGGCGTCGATATCGGCGTCGGTCGGGTTGGGATTTCGCTTGAGAAACGCCGCCGTGGCCATGATCTGTCCCGACTGGCAG
>Ga0126381_100006210_pt1 | contig 13205 bp, 14 predicted proteins | sample PanSoiMetPlot_28_FD_96465 | JGI IMG/M metagenome (GOLD analysis project Ga0126381, IMG submission 96465) | Tropical forest soil microbial communities from Panama - MetaG Plot_28 | ecosystem: Environmental > Terrestrial > Soil > Tropical forest > Bulk soil | place: Panama | collected 2016-02-17
CGTGGCCGCCGGTGGTGGTGATCATCGCTCCGCATGGGTAGATGCGCGGGCCGACGGTCTGGCCGGCGTCGATCGCCTTCTTCAGCGGAAAGACCGGACCTCCCAGGTCGCGGACAGTCGTGAATCCGCGCATCAGCGTCCGTTCGGCCTGGGCGCCGGCGGCCCCAATGACGCGGTCGACGTCGGATGTCATCATCTCGGTGATTGTCAGGCCGGCCAACAATGCGTGCCAATGCGCGTCGATCAGCCCCGGCATCAGCACGTGGCCGCCGCAATCGATCAGCCTCGCGCCCTCGGGCGCACGCGGGGCGCCGCTCGCGATCTCCCTGATCCGGTCGGCCTCGACCAGCAGATGGAGTCCATCGCGCAGGCTGGAGGATGTCCCGTCGAACAACCGGAAGTTCGTGAATACGGTGGGCAGCTGAGCAGCTGCCTGCGTCTTGGACGCGGAGCCAAGGCCGGCTATTGCGCTTGCCGCTCCCGCAAGCATGCCGCGACGGGAAAACTCACGGGTGATCCGCCGCTCTGCATCCCGAAGCGCCGGCTGGCAGCACGGACAACTCGTGAAGCCTCCTTCGTGCGTCGCGCGCGCAACCATGGCCGACCTCCTCGTTGAAGATGGCGCCTCATGCTTCAAGGGGCGCGGACGCTACGTGTGGCGGAAATGGACGTCAATCGGACCAAGTACCAAGTTGACATCGCTGCGCCTTGACCGGGCGCGCGGGAAGTTCATCGCGCTCGATGAGGAAGGCAATCTGTTGGGTACAGACTTATCTGTCTGAGATTCTTTTCTTTAGTTGGGCGAAGACAACAGGCGTAAAACCAATCGCCACCGCCGAGAGCCAGATCTGCTATAGGTTTTAGCGGCGTGCGCGCTCGGCACGACCGGCAGCCGCTGGAGCATGCCCTCTTATGGAATGGAAGCCGGGCCCCCCATTTCGGCGAAAGTGCCCTCCGTTGTCGTGGTGGTAATGCTGGTGGCCCTGATCCCAGTAGTAGAAATTATTACCAGGGCCCCAATAGCCTCCGTTAAATGGGCCATAATATCCATCATAATAGGCGTCGTAATCGACATTTGCGTACGGCACCGGGGGCCCGTAATAGGCTTCATCTGTGGCGCACGCCGTAAGCGCCACCACAACAGCGAAAACTGGAAGGCGATAACGCATAATGGATCTCCATCAAGCGAGTGCTCGCGCGAAATACCGTGGGCTGCTCCACAATGGGGCGATATCGCGCTGGCGAATTTTGCGCCTTCCATCGCTTCGAAAGCAATGCCTTGCAAAGAGCCTGAAAGCGACCACGGGAACCTGAGTGTGCCCCAACATCGAGCAAATCGTAGGATCGTTTGCACCGGTATCGCTCGCGTTCCCGGATGGTACATTAAATTCGTTTGATTGGCCCAAAGGCCAACTAGGCGGGACTCCGGCCTTAGCTAGGGTTGATTCGGGAATGGGGCGTGCGACCAGAGCAAAATCGTGAAGGTATTTTAGGAAACCGCCGCTCCATCCTGCTGAGCAATGGGGTCGCGTTTAAAATCTACGGCTTGCAAAACGCATTTCAACATTTGCCGCCCGGCATTTCAATTTTTGCCCTCTTTTTGTTCCGAAAGGCAAGGCGTTTGTTCTGCGCGTTGTCAACGAAGCTCGCGTCTGGGACGACCTAAGTGTGTGCGTATGCGCCTGTCTGACGCTCCAAGTTCAGCAGCGATCAGTTCAATTCCGCCTTTGAGGCCAGCACGGCAGCTTCCGCGCGGGTATGCGCACCGATCTTGCGGAAGATGGTGCGCAGATGGAGCTTCACCGTGACTTCAGCCAATCCAAGCTCGCGGCCGATATCCTTGTTGGAGTGGCCACGCACCAGGCTTGCGAGTACATCCCGCTCTCGGCTGGTGAGTTTTTCGAGCCAAGGCGCTGAGCCAGCACGGGCGCGCGGACGGTCATCCACTTTTGGCGGCAACAGAGTGTCGGCGGGAACGCTGGTCCCGCCCGCCAGAAGAATCTGCAGCGCGTTGGAAAGATGGGGACCTGTCGCGGTCTTTGGAATGAAGCCTCGCGCGCCCATGGCGATCGCGGTCATAATGTCGTCGCGATTGCTGGTGCCGGAGATGATGGCGACGGGAATATCGGGATGATCCCTGACCAGCCGCTTCAGCGCATCGGGCGACATGCCCGGCATGTGATAGTCGAGAAGGAACAATTGATAGCCAGTGTCGCGGTCGTTCGGCACATTCTCGAGTGAACTGGTTTCGGTGATGATCGCGCCGGGAAATAACCGCTCGACCTGAATCCGCAACGCTTCCCGGTAGAGAGGATGGTCGTCTGCGATCAGTATACGCATCTTAGCCGTGACCATAGCACGATTTGCCCGAAAGGGACCAAGGCAGCAAGACTGACCGGAGGCGGATACCGCGGATCCTGCTATATTCCGCATTACACGAGCCGCCGGGGAGCTCGAGGATAATAGCTTTCCGCCCCGCAGTGCTCGCTTCGGTGTGAGGCTTTGATGCAGAACATCTTTTCCCGTCCGATCTTCACCAGCCTGGAAGAGACGCAGCGCGCTTCTATGTTCTTTATCACGGCCTGGTCCAATCTCGTGGCGCTTACCGTTGCGCTGGTGTTAGGGGGCCTTGTCCAGCCCAATGTCATCGCCAGTCTTGCCTTCGTCTTTGTGGCCCTGCTGGTTCTAACGCTTGGCTTTCTGGAATTGAACCGCAGAGGACACACCAAGCTGGCAAGCTGGCTCTACATCCTTTCGTTGATTGCCTTTGTCGGCTATCGCGGTTTGAGTCAGGGCGGCATCCATTCGCCCGGGGTCACCCAAATCTACGTCTTCGCCCTGATGGGCGGGCTGCTTCTCGGTGTGCGCGCCGGAATTGTGATCGCGCTGCTTTGCCTTGCGATTGGATCCGCCCTCGTGGTGGCCGAAATGACCGGCGCATTGTCGCGCCAGACTAATACCTACAACTCCGTCACGCTCTGGATCTTCTACACCCAATATGCGGTCGTGATCATGAACCTGCTCCTACTGGCTACGCGCAACATGGCGGAGTCCAAGGCCCGGATGCAGGCGGAACTGGCCGAACGAAGGAAGGCCGAACAGCGGCTTCAGCTTGCGCTGGAAGCGGGCGCGATTGGGATATGGGAAGGCGATCTCAAGACTTATTACGCGGCCGACGAGGGGGCCTTCGAGATGTTCGGGCTTCCCCGCCCCACCGACGGTAGGTACAGTTTTATGGAATGGTCCGATCTGATCGATCCCCGCGACACGCAGCGGCTGAATGAGAATATCGCGCGCATGCATCAGGGGTGCCCACGCGTCGCGGTGGAGTATCGCGTCAATCGTCCGGACGGCAGTGTGCGCCACATCGAAGGCACGGCGGCAAGAGTTCAGCGCGACGGTGAAATACTCTTTGTGGGAACGGTGACCGATGTCACCGACAGAAAGTCGCTAGAGGAGCGGCTGCGCGATTCCCAGAAATGGGAGGCGATGGGTACCCTGGCTTCCGGCGTCGCGCATGACTTCAACAATCTCCTGGGCGCGATCAAGGGTTTTGCCCAGCTTCTGGAACAGGATTTGGACGCAGGCACGCCTCAAAGGGGTTTTGCCGAACGCATCGGCGCGGCGTGCGAGCGGGGCCGCGATATCGTCAAGCAAATACTCTCATTCGCCCGCCACGGCAGGCAACCACACGAGCTGATCGATCTTGCGCGCTTCGTCGCCGAATATGGCGAGATACTGTCCAAGTCTCTGCCGGGGTCCGCGCGACTGGAGATTTCGCGCGGGGACGAAGCGATTTTCGTGCACGCCAATGCAGGCCAGCTTTCCCAGCTGACGGGTAACCTTTGCAAGAACGCTGCCGAGGCGCTGGGCGGAAAAAAAGGCGCGGTGCGTCTGGAGATTTTCACTGCCGGGGCAGGGGAAATCGCGGCGACGAGGCGCGCGGCTGGGGTTCATGTGATCGGCGAACCCGTGGCGGGAACGCGCTATGCATGCCTCAGCGTGGGCGACGAGGGAAGCGGCATCGATCCCCGCATGTTGCCGCAGATATTCGAGCCCTTCTTCACTACCAAACAGCGGCGGGGTGGCACGGGCTTGGGTCTCAGCGTGGTACGCCGCGTGGTGGAGAGCCATGACGGCTTCTGCACGGTGCAATCAATGCTGGGCAAGGGAACCACCATCTCTGTCTATCTGCGCGCCGCCGAGGCGCCGCCCGCGCGGCCCGCATCCTTGCCGCCGGCGGCCAGCACGATCCAGGGCAGCGAGCGAGTCCTCATCGTCGATGACGAGCCCGACATCGCCGACAGTCTTTCGCTGGGCATCGACCGGTTGGGCTATGAGGTGATCGCCGCCACTGATCCTATTGAAGCGCTGGAGATCATCCGGCAAGAGCGTGGCTTCGACGCCATTATCACCGATCAGATCATGCCCAGCATGAGCGGCGACGAATTGATCCGCGAATTTAAGCGCACCAATCCTCGCGCGGTGGCAATCCTTTGCAGCGGCTATCACGAGGCACGTACCGACAGACCGGCGGGAGCTGACCTCTACCTTGACAAACCTCTTGAGCCGTCCGAGTTGGCGGCGGCGCTCAGGCGGCTCTTCGCGGGCGAGCGCTCGGTCCCGGATACGCAAGAGCCGGTCTGACGCCATACCGGAGTATGGGGGGCATACGTCCGGCACAACCAACGCCAGGACATCCATACTGATGCGCGCGGTCTTTGCTGAGCAAAATCGCTTAGAACGTCTTCCGTTCATGCAGAGAAAGCTGGACGATGGAGATGCGCAATCTATTCGACGATTTCGTAATGTTCCTGGCAGTGACGGCGATACTCGCGCTTGTCGAAGTTTTTCATCTGGTCGAAATTGAAAACGCCAACACAGCACCGCACTCGGGTTTGACCGAGACTGTGCCCGCGACCCCGTCCATGAGGCCGCGCTTGATCGAAGCTCCAGGCAAATACCGGCATCGTGAATTCTTCAAATAGCTGAGGGCAAAACTCGGGGATGATGAATAATGTCCACATATTGCTTCTATTTGCTGAAGCCTGAAGGAACATGCGAAAGCGCCGGACATCACGAATTCTCCGACGACCGCGCGGCATTGATCCATGCCAAATCGGTTATGGGCACTGGCAGCGTCGAAGTGCGGGAAGGCGTCCGCATCTTGTGCCGTGTTCATCCTGACGGTGCGATGACGGGATAAGAGCAAGTCCTGAGACGTTCACGCTCCGCTATCGCGAAACTTACCCCATCAGGCGAAGTGAAGCGCATAGATTGGAGGCAGCCGCGCGCTGGCTCCATCCCAGCTTTCTCCACCGTCCTCAGAGAACCACAGTCCGCCGGTGGTCGAGCCCATCGCAAGCCCTTCGCCGGTTTGGTCGATTACCAACCCGTGGCGATAGATGAGGTCATAGGCGTGATCCTGTGGAAGGCCTTTGGTGAAGTACTTAAAGCTCCTGCCGGCATCGTCTGTGCGCGCCACCTTGAGCTTGCCGTTTTCGGGGTATCGGAATTCGTCTTTGACAGCGGGAACAAACCAAGCCGTATCGGGTTGGCGAGGATGCACAGCGACGCCGAACCCGAAGCCAGAATGAGGCGCGTGGATTTCTTCCCACGTCGCAACGCCATCGAGGCCGCGGAAAATGCCGTTGTGATGCTGGACCCAGAAACGGTCGGGAGCATTGGGGCAACGCACAAGGCGGTGCGGGTCTTGTGTCTCGGGTGTTCCCGCCTGCTCTGGCGGAAGATAGGCCGCGCGCATGCCCTTGCCGCCCAAAGTCCAGTTTTGTCCCAGATCTTTGGTTTCCCAGACGCCTCCACAGGAAGCGCCGACTGCAAGACAGTTCGAGTCGCGCGGGTCCACCGAGATCGAGTGAATGCCGGGATAATCATAGCCCCCGCCAAACCACAGCTTGCGACGCGGATCATTCCATAGGGAGATTATCAGCGACCAGCTTTCACCGCGGTCCCTGCTGATGAAAAGGCCGCCGGGAATCGTGCCTGCCCAAAGAAGACCTGGCTGGTCCGCACCGCCCGGCTCCAGCACCCAGAGAAGCTTGAGGGAAGGCGGATCCTTGGCATCCGCGTCCACTCCGGCATAGGAAGGAACGGCGATTTCCTTCCAGTTGGCACCGCCATCCTCGCTGCGATGGAGTTTGACTCCGAAATGGCCGAGATCGAGCGTGGCATAAAGCGCGCCATCGCGAGGATCGCGGATCACCTGAGTCACAGGCGAGCCCAGGAAGGATGTCCTTGCCACATCCCAGTTGGAGGAGGCCTTACGAAATTCGAACAATCCTTTGCGCGTGGCGACGAACAGACGATCGGACATAAGGCCCTCCATCAACCGCCAGAAAGCGCTTGAAAGATATGCACCTCGCTGTCGTCGGTCAAAGGGCAGGAAAGCGCTTGGTCGCGCGGCTGCATGGCGCCGTCCACAAAGATTGCGAGGTGTTTGCGTAACTGCCCCTGGTCGTCGAAGAGATAGCCAGGCAGACGCGGAAAATCCCGGGCCACTGCTTCCAGGACCTCACCAAGCGTCCGGCCGCAGTAACGTTTGGGTTCGTCCGGTCCGACACTTTGCAAGTGAGTGGTGAAGGAGATGAGGGGCATGACGCCAAGGAAAGCGGAAATCGTGCAGTTTGCCTAGCCTTAGGCCCGTATCGCCCTCAACTGGTGACAACGCTCCGCGCAAGATAGTGTCCAATTACGAAATAGCTCGGACCGGAGGAACGTCTCATGAAGCTTAGCGCGCGCAACCAAATCCCGGGAAAAATCATCAAGGTCGAGAAGGGTCAGACCACCAGCCACGTCCAGATTGACGTAGGGAATGGTGTCATCATCACCGCTTCGATCACCAATGAGGCAGTGGACGACTTGAAATTGAAGAATGGCGATGCCGCCACTGCGGTGATCAAAGCCTCAGACGTGATGGTCGCGAAGTAATGGCTACGCAAGGCGGCTGCTGCACAAAGTTGTAGTGGCGGATTTTCCGCTTCTACTTCTTTGTCCAGGCTCCGCTACTTCTTTGTCCAGGCTCCGCTACTTCTTTGTCCAGGCTCCGCCGAGGGGCTTGAAGTACTGCCCAGCCGGCACCTTGGCGATCAACTGTGCTCCGGTGGCCTGGCCAGCGGCATCCGGAGACACACCGGATTTGGTGGCCGCTTGGATATAGACCTGGCGCCGCCCGGCATTGATGTCATTCACAGCCGCGGTGGTGGCCCCATCGGCGCCGCCGACAACGCCCAGATAACCGTCGGCCTGCTCGCCCACTTTGCCGGCCGCCTTGGCGGCGTCGACCGTGGCCTTGTCGGCCGCGAGATCGGCAAAAGCCGGCATGGTCAGCAGCACCAGGGCCAGAGCTGCAAAGGCGCATTTGACGTTGCTCATGATCGGGCTTCCTTCGGGCTAGAAAAGATCGGGATTTTGTTGGATTGCGCTTTGGACTTCCCTATCCAACTTTATCCGCACATCGGCATCCAGCTTGGCGTAGATGTTGATGGGCGCGACCTCGACCCGGATCGTCGGCGTGCAGGCGCTCAGCACCACGCCCATACAAACCGCAAAGAGCATTTTCTTCATGGTTTTGCTCCAGCTGCGCCCTGTTGCCCCTCCGGCGCAAGACTCTTTGACCATGCTTCGGCATAGGACTTCAAGAGTTCGTCAAAATTAAGGGAGGTATCCAAAGTCAGGTCGATCGGCGTGCCACTGGGCAACGGCACGGGCTTGTACAAAGCCGTGCCATTCAGGATATCGGCGATGGCGACGTTGGCGGTTTGCGGCTTTGGCGGATCGCTTCTGCCCTTGATGTGAAAGACGATCTGCAGCCGGCCGTTGGGAAGCGAATTCAAATCCGCCGTCATCTGTTCGAAGGCCAGGTTTTCCAACGCCTGATAGGCAAAATCCTGCACCGCATTGCTGCTGATGGCGGCTTCGCCCTGCGCCCAGAGCGAACGGTCTACCGACAGCCGCCCCCGCCCATCGGCGGCGACATGACCATTGGCGATGCGAAAACCGTCTGGTCCCATCGTGAAGGGAATATGGCCCGAAACTTTGCCGTCCAATTTCAGCTTGCTGCCTAAGTTGGACGCAGCGACCAGGGCGCTGAGCGATATCCCCTTGATGTCGGCTGCGCCCGCGATACTGCCGGGATTAGCAAGCGAAAGCGCGATGGCGCCCAGGCTGGCATGGCCTTCTGCAATATCGGTGTCGGCCTTGGCGATTTGGATGGTGGAGGGGCTGAAGCCAAAGCGCACGTCCACGGCGGTGATCGGTAAAGTCCAGTCGATGCGCGAAATGGTGAGGCTTTGGCCTGGCGCGGCGATGGGCGGCAATAGCGAGGAAAGAGCGATTTCGCTCTTCACCGTATGGGCTCTACCCAATGGCGTCATGAAATCCAGATTGGCAATTGTAAGCTTACCCCGGCTGGTGACCGCGTCGCGTGTCCAATCGATATCGCCTGTGAGTGCGCCACTGCCTTCGGCGCGGCGCAGCGCCACCAATAGCGGTGAAAGGTCGGCCGGCTGCAGCTTAGCCGGCGCGAACGTGATGTGCGGCGCGTCGATGTGGGCGGTACCGGTGCCGCTTGCCATGGTGTGGGTAAACGTCACTTCGCCCAAGGCAGCACTCTTCTGTCCGGCGACCGTGAAGCGGCCGCTCCAGATGCCCTTGCCCAGGGACGCCGTGCCCGCCGCCGTCAGCGGCTTGAACCGCAGGTTGGGTGCCCGGTCGAGGATTTCAGCGCTGGTGACGGTCGCGGTGCCCTTGGACGGTGCGCCTTTGCCGTCGAACGCAAGCCGCGCGGCGGTTTTCTCCAGATGCACGCTCGCCAGCGGTATATCAGCGGACCCGTCGCGCGCTTCGCCCGTCAAGGTCCATCCGATACGCTCGCCAGTCAGCAGGGGCTGACGCGGCAGAGCGCAGATGCCGGCCCGCACATTCTTGGCGAGATCGCTTGCGCCGGGATGAAAAGCCGTCAAGGCAACGCGCACGCACCCAGACGGCGTGAAAGCATATTGTCCATTCTGCCAGGAAAAAATCCCTTGCCCCGCCAGGTCGGTGCCCCGAAGCATGTCGAAATTGAAGCGGGTGGAAAAGGCGGCATCCGTGGTGAAGCCGCCGCCGCTCCAGAGCAGATTTTTCATAGTCACTTTGGCGGCGGGCAGGTTCGGGCCGTTCAATTCCGCGCCTAAGCCCGCGTGCATGTTTTCGGGGCTACCGGACAAAGTGAGCGCAGATAGGCGCAGGCTGCCTCCCTTCGCCCCTGTCACCATCAGCGGCTGGGTCAGCGCGAAATGCGACACTCCCCCTTGTTGCTCGGCATGGCCGGCAAAACGCACTGCCAGCCGCGCCAGATTTTGGCGCAGGGCATTGGCCAGAACGGGATCGGTCGATCGCAGAGACGCGAGCGTTGCGTCCAAACCCGACTCTCCCGATACGGCAAGGTCGGCAACCGCATCGATCTTGTTGTTTGCCAAGGCGACCGTCGCATCGCGCGCCGTGACGTCCAGCTTGGGCGCGGAAAAAAGACTTTGACCCGCCGCGAGCGATGACGCTGATGCCAGCGCGTGGACGAAAGGCGCCGTGATGGACAATCGCCCGTCTACCGGCGCCCAATTGAATCCGGTGGCATTGAGGCTTGCCTCTACCGCCCGGGCATCGATCATCCCACTCCGAATCTCGCCGGAGAACCGGGCCGCAAATGTCTCGGCCTTCTTGTCATAGGCCAGGTTTGCAGCCTTGAGCTCGATGTTGGTGTCCCGAAAACGGACAAGGGCCGGTTCGGCGCTGAGTGCCAGAGAGACGGGCAGGTTTTTCCGCAACTCGACATTGCCGCCGACATCCAGCGCGCCGCCAGGGGTCGAGAGGTGAAGACGCAAGTTGCGCAGCGACACGGCCAGGTCATCACTGACAAAGCGCGACTTGCCCTGCTGCCGGTTGAGCGAATCGATCCAGCTCTGCAACGAACCGAAACTGATATTTCCGGCATCGTCTACGCGTGCCCGCACCACTGGGTCGACCAGCTGTACTTCCGTCACATACGGGATCCAGCGTAAGGGGGCGAAATGCAGCTCGATGCGTCTGGCCGAAATTTCCGGTGCATCCGCAGGGCCCAGCGCAAAGCGGCCCGAGACGCCGGAAAGCCCTAGCTCGCTGATCTCGACCGTAGAAACGACGCCATGGCTCTCGAAATAGGAGCGGGCGAAACGCACGGCGATGGCTGCGCGCGCAAGCCACAGCGTCAGCAGCAGCACGACTGCTGCGGCCGGCAAAATCACCGCAAGCCATCTTCGCTTCAAGAACTGGTACTCCACCCCAAGATAACGCGCAGAGATCCCGGCTTAGCCAGATTGTCTTGCCAAAGCTGGGCGACCGCTCGCAAGCAAATGCAGTCGATAGTTGTTGATCGGCCCGAATGACCACTGTTTTGCGCTTGGCTTCCAGCACACATCAGGAGCCGCCCGCAGCATCGAGCTTGCGCGACCTCCGCGCAGTTCCTCTGTCGGGCGGTGCATCGGGACCGCGGTATTTCACATGCTCGATAAATGCGCGCAGTTTGGGCAAGACTTGACGTTTCCCCGGATAGTACAAAAAAACCCCCGGCGCGGTGACGGCGAAGGGTGTCAGTAGCGCTTGCAATTGGCCTTCGGCAATCGGCGCTTTGGCGAGCGGAGCAGGCGCCTGCGCCAGTCCGACACCTCGGATCGCCGCTCCGAGGAGGGTGGGATAGTCGTGCGCGATGAGTGGTCCAGCGACGATTGCCTCGACCGACTTGTTGCCGTCGACAAAAGGCCAGGGCGCGATCGACCCGTTCGAGCGACGCATGCGCAGGCAGGCGTGGCCACGCAGATCGTCGATGCGCTCCGGCCGCTTCCGCCCCCGCAGATAATCCGGGCTGCCAACGACCAACAACGGGAACGGCGGCGTCAGCCGCACCGCGACCATATCGGGTGCGATGAACTGGCCAAGACGAATGCCCGCGTCGAAGCCGCCTGCCGCCACGTCCACCATCTCTTCGCTCGCGGCAATCTCCAGTTCGATTTCGGGATAGGCCTGGCAGAAAGATGTGATCACCGGCTCGAGGATCAGTGGGACGACCGCTCGGGGAGCAGAAACACGCAACAGGCCGGCAGGCCGCTGCCCGAGATCACGCGCGACTTCGGCAGCGGCGACGAGGTCCTCGAAGGCGGGCTTTGCGCGCGACAAAAACCGTTCGCCAGCTTCGGTCAGACCGACACTGCGCGTTGTGCGGACGAAGAGCGCTGCGCCGACTCGCGCCTCCAATGCGCGTATAGTCTGGCTTATCGCCGATGGGGTCACTGCGAGTTCCGCGGCCGCTTTACGGAAATTGCGGCGCTCGGCAACGCTAAGGAACGCTTCTACGCCGTCGAGTGCGCCTTGCCTGACTGTGAAGTTCTGCTTCATAGACCATTAATATTATCGCGAATAGTTGTCCGCGGGAAGCGGCCCTATATCCAGTCGGCAAGCCGAAAGGAGCTTTCGCTATGACCGACCAATCGACCGCCCAATCGACCGCCAAGACTCAAACGTCCACGTCAACCACCACAGGTGTCCTTGCGTTGCTTACGGCAAAGCCTGGCGTAACGCGCGAGCGCGTCATGGCCGTCATGCCGGCTGAAATACGCGCGACGGTTCAACTCTACCTCAACGGGAAAATCCGCGAATGGTATTCGCGGGTGGACGGCAGGGGCGGCATCTTTCTTCTGAACACTGCAGACGTCGCAGAGGCGGAAGCCATCATGGAGTCTATGCCGCTCGCCAAAGAGCACCTGCTGGATCACGAATACATCCCGGTCGGCCCGCTGATGCCGTTGCGTCTCTTGATGGGTAACCAACCGACCAAGCAGTAACCCGGCGGCAAAGCTGTACGGATCGGGGCCGCCGCCTTCGTCAAATCTCGGCGTGCCCCGAGCTTCGAGCAGCTCATCCGCAAATTTCGCACGAAGTCCGATGACAAGGAGATCGTTACATGGCACCGGAAACCCTCTTCCGAATTCATCTCGTTCTGGGCTACGCCGCCTGGCTGCTGTGCTTCGCTGCCTATATCTGGCCGAGGCTCAAAGTGATGGACCCCGTTGAAGCGCAACGCGCCATCGCCACTCTGCACAGCTTCCGTTTCTTCGGGCTCGTCTTTATCCTTCCGGGTGTCGTCGGCAATCTGCCCGCGGGTTTTGCCACCTACGCCGCGTATGGCGACTTCGCGACCGGCCTGCTGGCCATGATGGCGCTTTTGACAGTCGGGGTTCGTCCGCTCTTTTGGCTGTTCGTCGTCGCTTTCAATCTTGTTGGGGTAGCTGACCTCACGGTCGACTATTTTAACGCTACCGTGCTCGACGTTGCCGCACACGCCGGGGAGCTCGGCGTGGCCTACGCAATCCCGATCATCTACGTGCCGCTGCTGATGATCACGCACGTCGCCGCGTTCTATTTGCTGCTGCGTCGTCAGTATCGGCAAGCGACCGCTTAGGACGATGCTGCAAATACTTCTGAAACTGGAGACCTGAAATGACCAATCTCGTGGTTGCCGCAGTTGCCGATACGACGGTCGATACGCGCCCGATCCCGTCTGCCGAAGCATGGTTTGCTGGCGGTAAGCGCGTTGGCTACGATCCCCGAGCCCGCGCCACCATTGCCGCGCAAGACGCGCCGCTTAAGGTTTTCGTGAGGTGTGAGGGGGATATTGCTCATGCCGTCACCTTCCTGCCAGGATATCCTGATGGCTCGTTCGGGTGGGCGAAGGTAGAGCCGCAGTTGCCGCATGCGGCCGAGATGCCAAAGCTTTTCTTCGACTATGTCGGCATGGGTGATAGCGACAAGCCCAAGGACTATGCTTATTCCACGGCCGAACGCACCGATCTCGTCGAGGCGATCTGGCGCGATCTTTTCGTCCGGTCCACGACGCTCGTCGCCTTCGATTTTTCCTCGCTTGTCGTCTTAGAGCATTTGCGGCGCCGGCTTGAACGCTCAAAGCGGGGTGAGCCTGCGGGCGGGCCAGAGATTCGCGGCGTTTTCATCTTCAATGGTGGGCTGTTCACGAACGGGCACTCCCATCCATGGTACACCACGCCAATGTTGCGCCGCCTGCCCAACCGAGCGCGCCAGCGTCTGGGGCGCTTCTTTCCTCTGTTCAAGATGATGACAGGAGTGATGTGGTCCAAGGGCTACATGGTTACTGACGCTGA
>Ga0126381_100006212_pt1 | contig 13205 bp, 9 predicted proteins | sample PanSoiMetPlot_28_FD_96465 | JGI IMG/M metagenome (GOLD analysis project Ga0126381, IMG submission 96465) | Tropical forest soil microbial communities from Panama - MetaG Plot_28 | ecosystem: Environmental > Terrestrial > Soil > Tropical forest > Bulk soil | place: Panama | collected 2016-02-17
AGGGCTTCGTAAAGGTATTCAGGGCCATTTTGCTGGCTGCCGATGATTTTGATGCGCTTGAAGAGCAGCTCGATCAGCGAGATTGAAAGCGGTTCCGCGTCAGCACCCATAACGATGAACCTGCCGTCTGGGCGCAGACCCTGAATGCTGTCCATCATGGACTTGGTCGAGTTGGAGGTGCTGAGGATGATGTCGGCGCCGCCCGCTGCGGTAAGGCTCTTTCCGTCGCGGACAATTTCATCCGCGCCGAGCTCGCGAATCATCTTGTCCTTATCGGGGGAGTGCGAAATCGCGATGGTCTCGAAGCCCGCAGCTTTCGCGTATTGCACCGCCAGATGCCCGAGGCCACCGATTCCAAGTACGGCTACGCGCTCGTGCGGCTGCGGATCGGCCCAGCGGAGCCCGCTATAAACGGTGTACCCCGCGCAAAAGATCGGCGCGGCTTGCTCGTAGGAAACCTTGTCGGGAATCAGGTAGGTAGCATCGGCGTTCATCAACATGTACTCGGCGTGACCGCCCTGCACATCGCCCGCGGTGCCCTTCAGATAGGGGCAGAACATTCTGCGACCCCGCTGGCACCATTCGCAGCGTCCACAGGTAGATTGAATCCATGCCGACCCGACGCGGTCGCCTACCTTGCGAGTGGTTACATCGGGAGCTACAGCGACAATCTCGCCCACGGGCTCGTGGCCAAGGATTCGAGGAAATTGTCCGGGCAGGTGTCCGAGCGTTTGGTGCACATCGGTATAGCAGATGCCGCTTGCGTGCATCTTCACTAGCACTTGACCGGGGCCAGGTTGAGGCTGGGGAACGTCTTTGATCACCCAAGAACTACTCATAGCGGGTACGACAGCAGCCTTCATAACTCTTCCTCCTAGCGCGATTCAATACGCGCCTTTTGGGATCCGTACGTGATCTTGCACCCCCCAATCGTCAAAACGCAAACCGAGGTTGGCGGTCAATTGGAGGATGGTCGGCTACACGGAAGTTATCCCGAAGCGGCGTTTTGAGAAAATGGACCGGGGTCCAACTGGGGTCCAAAACATGGCCTTTTTGCGCCGATTTCGGGGATCTCATTGCTGTAAGGGCAACCGAATCAATGGGACTTAGAGTATAACCCTCAAGCTCATAACCCGCTAACGGGATTGGTGGTTCAAATCCCGCTCGCAAAATGGGCGTCCGCAAAGCAATATGCGGGAAGATCACTCGTCAAGTCGGTGGAACCTAAGTTCTGTTCTACGGAATACGGCAATACCGAACCAAGCCTCGGAAGAACGAGGAAGGCGTAGAGACTGGATGGCGAGCATCCCTTTTATTTGGGATGAAGGTACAGTCCGGCTCTCAGCGAAAGCTGAGTCAGATCGCATAACCCGAAGGTCGTCAGTTCAAATCTGGCCCCCGCCACCATGGGCGCTGACGAGGCAAATCCTCGAAGCGCCCTTCTTATTTGCAGAGCGCGGGTCAACTTCGATTGACCCATCGGTTCATAGCCGAACGCGCCGCATACACGCTGCTCGAAAAGCACGGTTGCTACATCACCGAGATTTGCGACAACTGCGGCAAAGGCATCGGCTCCGTCCGCTTTACGAGCAAGGATGAACAAGCGGTCTGGTGCTCCAGGGAATGTCGTGGCGGAGTCAACGCACACGAGCCGAAAAGCTGCCGTCACTGTAAGGGTAAGCTGCCAGTCGGCAAACGCAGAGGATCTGTTTTTTGCGATACCGCATGCAGGATGGCTGCCCACCGGGGAAAAACGGCTCCAAAAGCGTCCGGGACCTCGAAATTATCCGTAACAAAACCTTCGATTTATGCGGCTTTTTTACTAGAAAAATCCGGGGATGGTATCTCGGGCCATCGGGAAGCATTTGGAGGGCTCAGAGAGTAAATGGCGAGCCCGCCCGAAACCCTGTCTGTGCTAAGCTCCGCGCCGATTGCAGTACCGCGTCAGAGAAGAGGCAAATCTCTGATGAGGCGCAAGTATCAACAGGGCTATGTATACCAAAAGGGAAGAAGAAAGTCTGATAGATGGCTGCCGACAGAGCCGGCTTATGTCCAATTCTGGAAGGATGTACCGGGACAGGAGACGCTTCGGCGGCTTGATCTGGCTCTCGGCATCTGTCAGACCCGAACAATTGCCGAGCGAACCGCGGCAGAGAAGCTCGAAAAGCTCGGCATTAACTCCACTCGACATTTTGTCGAAGCGACATCCAACATCACCTTCAGACAGCAAGGCGAGCTATGGCTTAAATCTCTTGCCAATCGCAAGCGCAACCCACTCGAGCAGACAACTATCGACAACCGACGGTATGCCCTAGCTAGACAAGTGGATTTATGCATTTATGGGGGATTGCCTTTTGGCCGATATCAACAACCGGATGATGCGCGACCTGGTAGAGCAGATGTCTCCAAAGCTCGCTGCGTCATCCATCCGTGACTATCTCAATATGGCGAAGGACGTAGTCGCTTCGGCAATCAACGATGACGGGGAACCCCTGTTTCCGCGGACATGGAACGAGGAGTACATCGACGCCCCGCCCGTGAAGCATCAAAATCAACCCACCACAACCGCCGAGGGCATGAAGGCGATACTTGGAGCAGCAACCGAGCAGTACCGGAGGCTCTACGCTCTGCTGGCAGGATGCGGGCCATTGCGGGCGGGGGAAGCTCTCGGCCTTGAGATTGGCAAGCACATCAGTGAAGACTTCCGGACTCTATATATTCGCCAGAAAGCCAAACGAGGGAAAATTCAACCCTATCTGAAGACGCAGAACGGCGAGCGCGACGTGGATCTGTGTTCGTCCCTGGCGACGGTGCTAAAGGACTTTGTTGGCACGCGGTCATCAGGATTGTTGTTCTCGTCATCCACGGGCGCCCAACTCCTTCAGTCCAACACGTTGCAAGACAGCCTGCACCCGATTCTAGAGAAGATCGAACACGCGAAAGGCGGCTTCAACATCTTTCGCCGGTACCGTCGCACACATCTCGACAAATTTGACGCTCCAGAGTCCCTCAAAAATTTCTGGTCGGGCCACGCGCAAAATCACGTATCCGAGCGATACATTAAATTGCTGCAGGAACGTGCGTTTCGTTTGGACTGGGCGGAAAAAATTGGATTGGGATTTGAGCTTCCAAGACGTTCAACTGGCCTACGTGGCCTACTCATACCGTTCGGAAAGGTCGGTTAAGTGCTTTAGAATCTGGTGGACGAGACCGGGATCGAACCGGCGACCTCCTCGTTGCGAACGAGGCGCTCTCCCAGCTGAGCTACTCGCCCTCCTAGGCACTGGGGAAACAACTCACTGCAACCTCTACCGCGGCAACAGTTTATCTTAGTTCAGTGCTGACCACAATTAAGCAGTTGTTCCGTTGTTGTCTTTCTTCTGCCAATTCTCTCTTCGTTCGATCCGCGAAATGAGCGTAGTGGGAACTGATTTTTGAGTCGGCATGTCCGATCTGATTCTTTCGACGCTTGTCAATCAGCCTACAGCGCGATCCCGGCTCTATCGGCCCAAGAGATGAAGAAGTGGCCGTACCACGGCCAGTGCTACCAGCACCGCCAGGACTACAAGCAGGAGTCTTTCCTGCGAGCTTTCGCGCCGCTCGCCCATAAAACTTCCATTTGCCGAGCTGGGGCAGGGCAATTCTAAGATATCTGAGTTGAGGTTACGCTACCGTTCAAACGGCGACAATGCCGGAATGTACCTAAAACCAAACAGCGATCTTCCTAAGGCTGGTCGATTGCACCCCCGTTGCGTTGGGCCACGATCTTGCGCGCGTTCTGGTACAACGCGCGCGCCTGAGGAACGGCTTCCACGGCCTTTTGTACCTGCGGATCGGCTTCTAGCAGGACCTTAAAGCCGTCCTGCATGCCGAACGTCGACATGAAGACTTCCTGCTTGATTTTGCGCTTGATCCAGTCCTGATTTTCGGCGATCTCCGCTTCGCTGAAACGGACATTGCGCTTGGTTAAATAATTGCGGAACTGGTGCATCACGTCTTCGTCCGCGGTAAATTCATGCGTGATCGTGGGGCGATTGCCCAAATAAAAGCGGGTGAACCCGCCAACCCCTGCTTCCGCCGGATAGAAAACGTCGTTGCGGAAAAGTTCCTGCTCGAACTTGGTGTATTTCGGCGCAGCCACGACGATGTCGGGCGTAATGCCCCCGCCACCGGTCACTTGGCGCCCGCTGTCGGTCAGCTTGATTTCCGTCGGATGCTCAGGAACCTTGCGCTCGTAGTGATATTCATACAAAGAAATGGTCTTGTAGTCGCGCTGAATCAATCGGCCGCTCGGCGTGTAGTATCTGGCCGTGGTTAACGCTAAGCCGGTATTCTCGCTCAGCGGCTGCACCGTCTGCACTAAACCCTTGCCAAAGGTGGTTTCGCCGACAATCAATCCGCGATCGTGGTCTTGCACCGCGCCGGAAACAATCTCGGTGGCTGAAGCGGAATTGTTGTTCACCAAAATGACCAGCGGAGTGTTCATCCCTTGATTGCCGCGTACCGCGGTATATCCGCGGTTTGGCGAGGTCCGGCCGCGGTGGGAAACGATGAGCTGACCTTTCTCCAGAAACATGTCACTTACGGCCACGGCTTCATTCAGCAGTCCGCCGGGATTTCCGCGCATGTCCAGAATCAGGCCGTCCAGACTGCTGATGTTCAGCTGTTTCAACGCTTCTTCGATTTCCCGATCGGTGGTTTCATTGAACGAAGACAAGCGGATGTAACCAATGCCAGGCTTCAAAAGGAACGCGATGTCCACCGAATGACGAGGGATTTCGCCGCGGGTGACGGTAAAGCTCAATGGATCGGTAAATCCTTCGCGCGTGACCACAATCTTTACAACCGTGCCCTTGGGGCCCTTCAGCAAGTCAGCAACTTCGCTGGTGGTTAATCCGTCGGTGGACTTCTCGTCTACCTTCACGATCACGTCGCCCGGCCGCAGTCCGGCGTTGTAGGCGGGCGCACCGACATACGGCGCCATCACCACGGTGTGATTCTCGCGCGGAGCGACGATCATGCCCACGCCGTAATACTTGCCACGCTGATCTTCACGCAGCAGAGCGAACTGCCGCGCATCAAAGAAGTTGGAGTGCGGGTCGAGGACGCGCAGCATGCCGGGAATAGCGCCCTGATACACCTCTTTGTCCACGTCGACCGGTTCGGCGTAATTGGCCTGAACCACATCGAGGATAGTGGTAAACTCGCGGACTGAGGACTGACTGTCCTGGGCCGCAGTAGAAGTGGCGCGCACCGACGGCCCGTAAATCCAGCCAAATACGGCAGATGCCACCAACACGGTGAAGATGATTACGAAGCCGCGACGATTCTGGTTCATCCTGACCTCATGCGACGAACAGTTTAGAAGCTGAGAGAATTCAGTATAGCACGGGTACCGAAAAGACTGGTTTGACAGTGTCTTGTACCCTTTCTATGATGCCAAAGAGGCGCATCGCGGCTACACTCGACGGTCATGTTCAGTGTTCCCCATTTGGTGATCATCTTTATCGTGGTGCTGGTGGTTTTCGGCCCGCACAAATTGCCAGAGCTTGCCCGCAGTCTGGGCAAGATGATGGCTGAATTCCGTAAGGCCTCCACTGACTTCAAGATGGCATTTGAAGAAGAGATGCGCACCATCGAGCGGCAGGCGCGGGAAGCAGAATGGAAAAAGACCCAGGAGGTTGCCCTGGAAGGCAAGGCGGCGCAGGACGCCGGAGCCGTAGTGGTTGAAGAACCGGCAAGGATCCTGCCGGAAACGACTACGCCTCTCCAGCCGACGATTACGCCCGTAACCGAATCGGTGGCCCACGCATCACCCTCCGACGAGCCCGCAGCCAGCGCCTACGAACCGCCGGTCACCGAAGGAACACCCCCTGCGGTGAGTGACTCGAACGCTTCGGGGGAGTCTGGCCCTGCCGAGTCCGGCAGCCTGCCCGCACATGACCAAAGACAACCAGCTTGAGGGCAAGTCTTCCGCAGCAAAAGAGCCCGATACCGAAACGGGCGGCCAGATGACTTTTTTCGAGCACCTGGTTGAGCTCCGCAAACGTATCATTCACGCGCTGGCCGCCACGTTGATAGGAGCAACCGTCGGCTGGTTCGTCGCGCCGCGATTTGTGGTGTTCATTACCAAGCCGATCCTTGCGGCCCTCGCCAATGCCAAGGTAGCGCAGCAGCATCTGATCTATACGAATCCTACCGGATTTCTGAGTTTGTTGATCTCGCTAAGCATTTATCTGGGTATTGTGATGGCTTCCCCGTATATCCTTTACCAGGTATGGCTGTTTGTCGCGCCCGCGTTGTACAAACACGAGCGCAGCGCAATCACCGGATTTTTGTTTTCTACTGTCGTCCTTTTTCTCGCGGGGATTGCCTTTGGCTACTTCGTGATGTTGCCACATTTGTTGGAATTTTTGATTGGAATGGGACAGAAAGGTCCGGTGGAACCGTTCATCAGTGTAAACGATTATTTCGATATGATTCTGATGGTGCTGCTCGGTTTGGGCCTGGTGTTTGAGATGCCCATTTTGATTTTTTTTCTGACGCTGTTCGGCATCGTTACTCCGAAATTTCTGGTGCAAAATTCCAAGTATGCGATTCTGGCCATCACCATTGTTGCTGCGGTGATTACTCCAACACCGGACGCGTTGACCATGCTGATTTTCATGGCGCCGATGGTGGGCTTGTATTTTGTGGGTGTGGGAGTGTCGTGGGTGGTGGTTACGCGCAGAGAGCGGCGGCTGGCGGCCGAGGCTAGAGGCTAAGACATGAGCGACAGACGATTGCTACAGGGCAAGGAGGCGCAAATATGCGCGCGGATTTTGATCTTGGCAATGTTCCTAAGCGCCGCGGGCTGTAAAGCAACGAAGACCGATGATCACGTCAGCGCGGCTGGGGGCACGGCCAATGGAATCGCCACTGGCGCTGCAGTGGGAGGCAAACCACAGGTTCCAGACGATGCGTTGCCGGCGGAAAAGACTGGCGGTTTCGACGGAAGGAAAGCTTACAACCATGTCGCCAGGCTGGTGGGATTTGGCCCGCGGCCGTCAGGTTCGCAAGCGATTGCGCAAGCGCAAGACTACATCGCGTCGCAGCTCTCGAGTTTTGGGTGCACCGTGGATACAGACGCGTTCTCTTCTGATACGCCGGCCGGAACATTGGCGATGAAAAATATCGTCGTGAAGATCCCGGGCGAGCGGCAGGGAATCATCCTGTTGGCAACCCACTACGACACTAAAAAGCTGGACAACTTTGTCGGCGCGGATGATGGCGGGTCGTCAACCGGAGTGATGCTGGAACTGGCGAGGCGGATGTGCGAGCAGCGCCCTCGGTATTCGATATGGATCGCTTTTTTCGACGGCGAAGAAGCGGTGCGGCCGCAGTGGCAGGATCCGGACAACCGGTACGGCAGCCGGCAGATGGCGGCGAAGATGGCGGCGAGCGGGGATTTAAAGAAAATTCGCGCGATGATTTTGGCAGACCTCGTAGGCGGAAAATCTCTTGGCATCCGGAAGGAAGAGTACTCCACGAAAGAGTTGGAGGATTTGATCTGGGCGACGGCAAAGCGCCTGGGGTACGGCGGCATTTTCATAGATCAGACGACCCCTGTGGATGACGACCATCTTTCGTTTCTTCAGCGCGGGGTGCCGTCCGCCGATGTCATCGATCTGGTGAATTCAGCAGGGTATTGGCACACGCCGCAAGATACTCTGGACAAGATCAGCGCGCAGAACCTGGGCATCGTTGGCCACGTGCTCCTGGAAAGCGTGGCGGTGCTGCAGGCGAAGTAAGTGCATCTGGTCCCAGTCAGGAAATCTCTCCCGAAAAGAATGGCCCACACTTCGCTGAGATATATTTATTATTTATAAATTGTTCTGAACCAGCCGGTGTTCTTCATCGGGGGATCAGGACATCAACGGCCAGCAATTTGGCCAGAGCACGAGAACCGTATCGCAGCCACGCATCCTGCAGATGTCGTTGCGGCTGAAGTTCTAGCGTCCCTACATGGTGTCGGGTAGAAGAAGCTGGGCCGGCTCCGAAAGGAGTTTCCCGGCTTTCTGTGCAAGCCGCAGAGTTTTCGGACCGACCTTGCGGGAGCTGGATGAGAGAAGGCAGCCGCCGTCGCGGCAGGCGAAGCCTTAGCCCTAGGAAGGGACCTACTACCAAGGCGATCTACAGTGATGACCTGAGAAAAAAAGGGGCCTTGGGTGAAAAACTTCCTTACGTTTGGCGGGCATTTGACGACCATTCGGCGCCAGGGAATCTGGAATATGGCAGCGAGGCCCAATAGACCGTTGTGGCCGGCGTCCATTCCCAAGAAATAGACACTTTTGGCTCGATCTGATGATTGGAACCGAATCTGCACCGGGATCCGAACCCGCCCTCCATCACAAGGAGGCATATGCCTATATCTATGATTCGGAGAACTCTCTTCTGTGCATCTCTTGTTGGCCTGCTGGTTCTCGGCCTATCCCCACGAGCCGATTCGACGTCGCAAAAGCAATCTGGTCAATCGGACAGACAAACGCAACAGCAAACGTTGAAATCCGTTTCCGGAAAGGTGGCATCGATTGCAAGCGGAGGCGGTTCGTTCACGGTCGAAGTCGCTGGGGGTAATAGCGATAAAAGGACGATGCAATTTGTCGTCAGCAGGGAGACGCGGGTACAAGGCGACGTGAAAACGGGGACAGCAGTGATGGTGGAATACCAGGCGATGGAGAATGGTCAGAACTTAGCGGTGAGCGTCACGGCGCAAGCCTGAAGTCCCGGGTGAAGGTATTCATCTGAAAGGCGACGGCAGCTCGAGCCGATCAACAAAGCGGGAGACGCGATTTGCGCCTCCCGGTTTTGTTGTGCTTCAGCGTCTCGGACCTAAGGAAAAGGATTTACGATTACTACGATTCGAAGGTGACGTCTTTGGAGCGTTGAATAAGGGAGTGTTTTTGGAAGAGGTCGTCATCGCGGTAGGGGAAGTCCGAGCGGTAGTGACTGCCGCGGCTTTCTTCGCGGGCCAGAGCGGAGCGCGCCATGAGGGTAGCCAGCGAGTGGAGGTTGGCAAGTTCATAGTCCTGGCGGCTGGGGTGATCGGAATGGGGAAGCGGTAATTTTTCGAGGAGTTCTATGGCGGCAACAAGTTCTTTGCCGCTGCGGAGAATTCCGACATGACGCCACATGAGGTCGCGGATTTGTGCCAGCGCGGCGGTCGACACCGAAGCAGGCGCCGGGTCCGGCCAGGCAGACGATTTTGTAATGCCCGCAGAAGACTCGTTCAGAGTTGCAACCTTGGTGGCGTGTGCGTGTGTAGTGGCGAGTCTTGCAACGTGGGCCGCAGTGGCGCGAGAAGCTGCCGACGAAGCAGCATGCACATGAGTAGAGCTGGCATGAGGAGCGTCGGGTTTGGGCGCGGGACTACCGGGAAGGGTGGCCGACTTGTGTTTTGCGGTAGACGAGTTCTTATGCGGCGCTGCTACTGGATGGTCAGCGACCATAGCATGTCCACCGCGCGCGCCAAAGACTAATCCTTCAAGAAGAGAATTGCTGGCGAGTCGATTTGCGCCGTGCACACCGGTGTCGGCGGTTTCTCCGGCGGCGTAGAGGCCGGGAATAGAGGTGCGTCCCCACATATCGGTTTTCACTCCGCCCATCATGTAGTGGGCGGCGGGGCAGACAGGGGCCAGGTCGGTAGCGAGATCGAGGCCGTAGCTGAGGCAGGTGGCGTAGATGCGCGGGAAACGCTTTTGCAGGAATTCGGCGGACTTGGCGGTCATGTCCAGGTAAACGTGCTGGGCGCCGGTGCGATGCATTTCGCTGACGATGGCGCGAGCGACGACGTCACGCGGAGCGAGTTCTAGTGCTTCGGCATAGCGTTTCATGAATCGTTCCAGGTGAATATTGCGAAGGACGCCGCCTTCGCCGCGCAGAGCTTCGGAAAGAAGGAACCGCGGCGCACCTTTTATGGCCAGGGCGGTGGGATGGAATTGCATGAACTCCATGTCGGAAAGGACGGCGCCGGCCTCGTAGGCGATAGCCATGCCGTCGCCGGTGGCTACGTCGGGATTGGTGGTTTCGCGATAGATCTGCCCCAGGCCGCCGGTGGCCAGGAGAACTGCGCCGGCACGCAGTTCGTGCAGCGAACCGTCGGTTTCGTCGATGAAGCGGACGCCGACGGTGCGACCATTTTCAAGAATTAGTCCGGTAGTGAACGAGTGCGCGCGCAAATGGAGATGCGGAACGGTGTGGGCGCGGGCGAGAAGTGCGCGGCTGATTTCGCGACCGGTGGAATCGCCGTGAGCATGCAGGATGCGAGAGCGGCTATGAGCCGCTTCGCGGGTGAAGGCGAGCTTCGTTCCAGCACGATCGAATTCAGTGCCCCACTCGATGAGCTGGGTGATGTATCTGGGGCCTTCTTCAACGAGGAGTGCGACCGATTCGGGCCGACAGAGACCGTCGCCGGCGTTTAGCGTGTCCTGTTCGTGCAAGCCAATTTCGTCTTCGTCGCTGAGCGCGACGGCAATGCCGCCTTGCGCCCAGGCGGTGGCGGAATCGCTGAGATTTGATTTCGCGAGGACCAGAACGCTGCCCGCGGAGCTGAGTTCGATGGCGGCGCGCAGGCCGGCGACGCCGGAGCCTACTACGGCGTAGTCGGCGTGGTAGGTTTTGGGAGGAGCATTCATGGAACGGGCGGCGAACGATTTGTGTCGCCCAAGTATGGTAGCACGAAGGAATTGAAGAGATTCTCCATCACTTGCGCGGACCCGGAATGGCGGAGGTTGGAACCATGGCACCCCCGAGTAGAGCGGCACCGATATGTTAAAGTTGAAGCGGTTTCCATGGCGAAAACGAATTCATCTGTGGTTGCCAAGCGATTTACACGCATTTTGGTGAAGTCTTCAGCGGGGAATTACGCTGTGGTGTGCGGGGCGGGTGCGTTGACGCGGCTATCGGCGGAAATCGCGAAAACGGGCAAGTATTCGAGTGTGCATGTGGTGACCTCGCCGAGAGTGTGGGCCGCTGTTGGTAAGAAAGTGCTGCGCGGGCTTGGCGGCGCGAAAGCGGCGCGGGTTCATGCCTTTGATGACGCCGAGGCTGCGAAAAATCTGAAGAGCGTCGAGAAAATCTCCCAAAGCCTGTTGAAGGCTGGGGCCGATCGGCGTTCGATGGTGGTGGCAGTCGGCGGTGGTGTGGTGGGAGATGTGGCGGGATTTGCAGCGGCGAGTTATTTGCGCGGAGTGGCGCTGGTGCAGGTGCCCACGACGCTGGTGGCACAGACCGACAGTGCGATTGGCGGGAAGACCGGCGTGAATCTGCCGCAGGGTAAGAATCTGGTAGGCGCGTTTTATCCACCCAAGGCGGTGGTGGTGGATACGACTGCGCTGGCTACGCTGCCGGACCGGGAATTTAGCGGCGGACTGGCGGAAGTCGTCAAGTACGGCGTGATTGCCGACGCCAAGCTGTTCGCGTTTTTGGAGAAGAATTTCGAAAAGCTATTGGGAAGAGATTCGCGCGCGCTGCAGCATGTGGTTTCGCGGTCAGTGGAGATTAAGGCGGCAGTGGTTGGGAAAGACGAACGGGAATCGGGACTGCGCGAAATTTTGAATTTTGGACACACCTTTGGACACGCGCTGGAAAACGTGACGGCGTATCGGAAATATCGGCATGGAGAAGCGGTGGCGTGGGGAATGATGGCGGCGGCGCTTTACGGGCATGAGCTTCGTGTGACGCCGGCGGAAGACGCTTCACGGATTATTTCGCTGGTGCGGCGGATGGGGAAGCTGCCTGCGTGGCCCAGCGTGAACCCGAAACGATTAATTGAGTTGATGGGCACGGACAAGAAAGCACGGGGCGGCAAGTTGCGGTTCGTGCTGACGCCGGGGATAGGCAAGGCCGCGACGTATGAAGGTCGAGATGCCGAGAAGCTGGAATTGATTTTGCGCGTAACTGCGCCAGTGGCGGAAGCGAAGCCGGTGCTGCATGGCTGAAACTGCCGCTCCGCGCAAGGAGTTGAACAAGGGGACTGTTCCCGAAGGTGCAGTGAGCGAAGCCGACGCTTCAAGAAAAGTGCGTGAGATGTTCACTCAGATTGCGCCGCGCTACGATCTGCTGAATCACCTTTTGTCGCTGCAGATGGACCGCATGTGGCGGACTCGCACCGCCAGGATTTTGCGGCCGATTCTGCAACGCTCCGACGCCAGAATTCTGGATCTGTGCTGCGGGACCGGGGACTTGGCACTTGCGCTGCAACGCAATTCCAAGGGGCGAGTTTGGGGGGCGGATTTCGCTCATGCCATGCTGGTGCGGGCCAAGGAAAAATCTGCACCATATTCTGCCGAGCCGAACCGGGTAAACCCGAAGAGTGCGGCACCCGGGAAGGAGTCGGCACAGGGAAGCTTGCAAAGCGCGGCAGCCGGGGGAGAGAGTTGGGTCATTCCATTTGTGGAGTCGGATGCTTTGCGATTGCCGTTCGCGAATGAATCATTTGATTTAGTGACCGCGGCGTTTGGCTTCCGCAACTTAGCCAATTATGAAGCGGGATTGGCGGAGATTCGCCGCGTGCTAATGCCGGGCGGGACGATGGCGATTTTGGAATTTAGCGAGCCGAAGCCGGGGTGGTTCGGGGATTTGTACCGGTGGTATTTTCGCGCGGTGCTGCCGAAGATCGGCGGGATGATTTCAGGAGAACACGCGGCGTATTCATACCTGCCGGAATCGGTGGCGAGGTTTTTCCTGCCGGAGGAGTTCTCGGATTTAATTCAGAAGAGCGGATTTACAAGCATTCAAGCGCGCGTTTGGACCGGTGGAACGGTGGCACTGCACACCGGACGGAAGAAATGAGAATACCCGCCCGAAGAAGGCGGTCACTAGGAAGGAAAAATTCAAAAGGGTAGAGGGTCATCAGTTTTCCAGACCGGTAGCGCGCATTTTAGTGAGCAAGGTTTTGGGCGCGATGCCCAATTTTTCGGCTGCGCGGGTTTTGTTCCAGCGACATTCCCGCAATGCATTTTCAAGCAGGACGCGTTCGACGTGCAACTGCGCGCGGGCGGTGACATCTTCCAGGCTGCCAGCCCAGGAGAAAGATTCGGGAACCATATTCTCCGGCACGCTTTCGGTTCGCATGGGCACGGCGATGGACGGCAAGAGTTCGGGAGTGATTTCCGGGCCGTCGGACAAAATTGCGGCGCGTTCGAGCGCGTTCTGAAGTTCACGGA
>Ga0126381_100006215_pt1 | contig 13204 bp, 13 predicted proteins | sample PanSoiMetPlot_28_FD_96465 | JGI IMG/M metagenome (GOLD analysis project Ga0126381, IMG submission 96465) | Tropical forest soil microbial communities from Panama - MetaG Plot_28 | ecosystem: Environmental > Terrestrial > Soil > Tropical forest > Bulk soil | place: Panama | collected 2016-02-17
CACATCCGGACGCTGTTTGATCGAGTAGTGGACTGATGCGTACATTTTACACTCTGCTCGTGCGCGAAGTGCGCAGCTCCTTTCACTCGCCGATCGCGTACATCGTCCTCATCTTTTTCCTGCTGGTTACCGGAGTGGATTTTTATTTTCAGGTGTCGTTCATGAACCAGCGCCAGGTGCAATACACAGTGCAGGAAGCGTTTTTTAACTCGGTCTTCTTTTGGTTTGCTTTTGTTTTGATTTTTCCTCTGATCACCATGCGCCTATTCGCGGAGGAATTTAAGCTCGGCACGATCGAGCCGCTCATGACTGCGCCGGTGCGCGACTGGCAGGTGGTGCTGGCGAAATTCTTTGGCGCGCTGGTCTTTTACATCGTTCTGTGGATTCCAACGCTCCTTTACTTTGTGATCTTTCTGAAGATAACGCACCAGCCGGCTGCGCATTCCGCCGGAGCTTATCTGGGTTCCTTTCTGATGTTGCTATTGCTGGGGATGTTCTATCTTTCGATCGGATGCCTGACCTCCGTGTTGACCAGAAACCAGATCATCGCTGCGATTATTTCTTTCAGCGCAATTACATTGTTGTTCTTTCTCGGCTTGGTTCAGTTCATTCTTCTCAATGTTAGCTCCGCCACGGGCGACCTGCTGGGCTACTTCTCGGCGATCTTGCATATGGTGACGTTCTCGCGGGGCGTGATCGATACGCGACCAATCGTGCTTTACCTCAGCATGACGATCGTGATGTTGATACTGACCTATCAGGTATTTCAATCACGCAAATGGAGGCTGTGATCAATGCCTGAAGAGACAAAACAGCCAGCACGCCCGAAAAAAATCCGGCGGCTTCAGATCGGTTTTAACGTTCTTGCGCAGATCGCTTTGATTCTGTTTCTCGCCGTGGCGGTCAATACCATCGCGTTCAAGCATTATGCACGTTGGGATTTTTCGAGGGATCAAAAATATGCGCTTTCGGACAAAACGAAGCGTTTCCTTAAAACGCTCAAAGGAAAAATGCGCGTCACGGTTTTCTTTTCACCCAGCACTCCAATCACGGCGGATGTACAGAATTTGCTGACCGAATATCAGTACGCAGCGAGGGGAAAGATCGACATCGAACACATCGATCCCGAACGCAATCTCACCCGCGCCAAAGAGCTGTTCGACAAGTACAAGGTGGTCACCGACGAGAGTCTGCTGGTTATCGATTACGAAGGTCGCAACAAAACCGTAAAGGCCTCCGAGATGGCTGACGTCGATCAAAGCGGGATTGCTTTCGGTGAAGGGCCGCGGGTCAGCGCATTTAAAGGCGAACAGGCGATCACGAGCGCGATGATGGACCTGGTGGAAGGAAGGAAAAACAGCCTGGGCTACGTGGTTGGCCACAAGGAACCGTCGCTTTCCGGCGATAGCCCTGTGTCGATTTTGAAGACCTTCATTGAGAATGAAAACATCAAGTTCCAGGAGTTGAATCTCTTCAACACAGATGCAATCCCCTCGGACTTGAAGACCATTATGATTATTGGTCCGCAATACGATTTCTCGGAGCGGGAGATGAAATTGTTGCGCGATTTCTGGGACAAGCAGGGACGGATTCTGGTATTCCTTGATCCCGCAGCCAAAACGCCCAGGCTGGACGGGTTTCTCAACGAATTGGGCGTAAAAGTGAACGACGACCGCCTGATGGTCTTCCTGCGCACCGGCATCCAGGAGCTGGCGCTCACACGGGATGTCCAGGGCCATTTTCTCGGCACTAGCCCCGTTACGAAACGGTTGGCTGATGCGCGCGCGCTCTTTTTTGGCGGCACATCTTCGCTGACGCTCGAGGCGGATCGAGTGCGCACCGCCAATATTCGTATCGTTCCGCTGATCGAAGCGGAGAAAGGCTATTTTGCCGAAACCGACTATAACACCGATAACCAGACAAAATTGCAGGCCGACGCGAAGCAAAATAGCAACACCGCGCTAACGATCGGCGCAGCAGTTGAGAAAGGCGCCAGCGCCGACGAGCGCGTCCAGGTAAACTCATCGCGCCTGGTGGTCGTGAGCAATGCCACCTTTGTTCAAGACAACGCGGTCACACAAGACCAGCAGGCGCTCGATTTCGTTTCCGGCAGCGTGAATTGGCTGCTGAGCCGCGAGCAGTTGATCGGTATTGCACCCAAAATTCCGAGGCCCCTCACTTTTAGTCTTGATGAACGAGCGTTGGGCAAGTTGCGCTGGATCATTTTGGTCCTGATGCCATTGATTCCGGCGCTAATTGGCGCCGCGGTTTGGTGGCAGCGCCGGGTTTGATTTTTTCGGGTCGATTCTATGAATTGGAGAACCACCATCGTCCTGGCGATAATTGCGCTCGTGGTTTTCGCATACTTAAGATTTTTTGAGATCAAACAGCCGACCACTGAGGAAGCCAAACGTCAGTCGCAGAATGTGGTCAATTTCGATCGAAGCAAGATCAACGGCATGGTAATTCAAAATGGCGACGAGAAGATCGACATACGGCGCCGCGACAATAAATGGCGTCTAGAGACGCCGATCAAAGACCAAGCAGACGCTTCTTTGATCGAGAATCTGCTCTCGGACTTGGAGAACTGGCAAAAGGGCGGGACAATACCGGCCAAAGAAATCGACGCCGACAAAAACAAGCTCGACGAATACGGCCTGAACAAACCGAAGCTGAAGCTCAAATTCTTCGGCCAGGACAGGCCGCCGGAAATCTTGTTCGGAAAAGACGCCGCTTTGGAAGGAAAGATGTATGTGCGCCTGGCTGACTCCAAAGAAACGTTTCTTGCTGCACAATCCGTCAGAAAGGACATCGATAAAAAACCGGAGGAATTTCGCGACCGAAAGTTAACCGACCTAACCACTGCGCAGGTGACGCGCGTCGTGCTCAAGACGCCTGCTGGTGAGATGGAACTTCTGAAAAAGGACGATCACTGGGATATTTTGAAGCCGCTTCGTGCACGAGGCGACGATCAAAAAATTGCGGATCTGATCGCGCAAATTACTACCGCGCGCATTCAACAATTCGTCGCAGACGATCACGGCAATCTGCACGCGTATGGCTTAGCTGAACCGAGCGGCGCGATTACCCTGTTTACCCAGGAAGATAAACAGGGTCAGTCATTGCAGATCGGAGGCACGCCAGAAAAGGAAAAGGACCAGTTGTACGTGCGGTTCGCGCCGCGTGGGTTCGTTTACACGCTGCCAAAGAAGATCGAAGAAATCCTCGGCACCAAGCCAAACGATCTACGGGATCGTGATTTGGCTCGGATTGATACGAACATTCTTGACCGGATCACTATCGACCCTGCGGGTAGAGGCAAGATCGTCCTGGCGCGCAAAGGTGAAAACTGGACGATTACCAGCCGCAAGAACGCGCCGGCAAACTCTGGAGAGGTCCGGCGCCTGATTGATACGCTGCAAAAGGAGCAAGTCACAAAGTTTGTAGAAGACGTCGCTTCGAACCTGCCGAAATACGGCCTCGACAAACCGCAGCTGCAACTCACGTTAAGCTCGTTCGCCTCGGAGAACACGGCTGAGACCAAGGCTGGCGAGCAGGCATTCGCCACGATCGCATTCGGAAAAGTAGATGGCGATAATGTTTACGCCCGGCTTGCCGACGAACCGTTCGTCGTAGCGGTCCGGCGAAGCTTACTGGACCAAATCTTCACCGACCCTGTGCAGTGGCAGGACTTGTCGATCTTTAAATTTAAGCCGGAACAAATTCATCGTGTAAGCGTGACCGCGCAGTATGAATCGACACTTGCGCGCGACGCGAAAGGCGAATGGACCTGGGTCGCGGGAAATGGGGAGATCAACCAGACGAATGTCCAATCCTTGCTTCACGCTCTGTCGAACCTCCACGCCGTGCACTGGATCGCCTCGGCGAACGCGGCCCAGTCGGGCTTGGATAAACCGCAGCTTACGATCACATTCACAACTTTGCCGGACGACAAGAGCGTTCACAAGTTGTCGATCGGCAGCAAGCAAGGCGACGGAACATGGTTCGCGCGTGTGGAGGAACGCGAAGGTACGTTTGTCATTAGCGAATCGGATTTTAACACGCTTCGGCTGCCGCTTGCCGTTGTGCCAGCTAGTGCGACACCAGGGATCCACGCAAGCGTCTCTGCTGCAACACCAGGCCCCTAACTAGTCAATAACGGCGGTCCCAGAACGCCGCTACAGCACCGGCTGCTTCTTCCCAGTATAAATTGTCACGATGCCGCCGCTCAGCGACTCGGCAACCGCGTCGCTGAAACCATTTGCTTCCATTAATTGCGACATGGCTTGGCCGCTTGGAAATTCCTCAATCGAATCGCCCAAGTAGTCGTAGGCGTGCTTTTGCCTGGTGAGAAACGAGCCGAGTATGGGCATACATCGATGCAGATAAAAGCGGTAAAGGCCCCGAAAGATCGACAATCGAGGGAGAGAAAATTCAAGAACAAGCAAGTGGCCGTTTGCTCGCAAAACCCGCGCCATTTCGCGCAAAGCGGCCCCCCAGTCTTCCATGTTGCGCAAACCAAAAGCGACCGTCACGCAATCAAGTGATGAGTCAGGCAATGGCAGTTGCGCCGCGTCGGCAACAATGACTTTTCGCACACCCTTCCGCGCGGCGATCTCCAACATTTCAGGGAGAAAATCAATGGCAACAATTTCCGCAGCCGGTAATTTTCTCTGAAGTTCGAGTGCCAGGTCTCCGGTGCCGGTGGCAAGATCGACAATTTTCTTCGGCTGCCAGCTTCCGACTATTTCACCTGCACGTTTTCGCCAATAAAAATCTGCGCCACAACTAAGCAGGTGATTCGCCAGGTCGTAGCGTTTGGCGATGGATCCGAACATCTGCCGGACCCGTTCGGGTTGAGTTACGATCTCTTTCTTGTAAAAGTTGGTTGCCATCGCAACTAACTCCAGCTATTTGACTACACATGGATATATCTGTTAAAGCCTTAGAAAAAGCTGTTTCGATTCGCAGGCAAATCGATTCGTTGGAAAAACGTCTTTCCTCGATCCTGAGAGCCGGGCCCGTAATTTCTGCAGCCGGGGGAGGTCACCGGCGGATGTCGGCCACTACCCGGGCCAAACTTGCAGCTGCCGCCAGGGCGCGTTGGGCCAGGATCAAGGCCGGCAAAAAGGCCGCTCCGGCGAAGAAAAGGCGCGGACTGACACCTGCCGGCAGAAGAAAGCTTTCCCGGCTGATGAAAGCGCGCTGGGCAGCGAGAAGGAAAGCCGGTGCAGGCAAGTAAGCCAGCCGATTCTATCTGACACACGCTTCGATGCTATTGCTCGCGAGAGGACTCGAACCTCCACGGGTTTCCCCATACGGTCCTGAGCCGTACGCGTCTGCCATTCCGCCACACGAGCAAAACGCAGTGGTCGTTAACCATGCGCATAGGCAAGCAAGCTGCAAGGGCAAACGAATATTGCTTTTCGGCTCGATTACGCCGAGCGTTTCTTGCGTGCGTGAAGCTCCAGTTGATGGGCTTTGCGTACCTGACCAAGCGAACGCAATAGATCTGCGTAATTTGACACAACAATCTCGTAATCTTCTGAAGGCTTCCCACTCGTCTCCTCCCAAATCTTGAGCGAAGCGCGGTAATACTCTGCCGCCCTTGTATAATCGCCGCGCGAATGGTACACGACCGCCAGGTTGCATTTGGATTGCGCGATATCCGGATGCCCGGGCGGGCATAGCTTCTCCCGAATGGCTAGCGCGCGGAGGTGCGTCTTCTCCGCCTCTGTGTACCGGCGTTCGTTGGTGTAAAATACGGCCAGATTATTCAGCACTGACGCCACATCGGCATGTTCGGCTCCCAGCTGTTTCTCGTAAATTTGCAAAGCGTGCAGATAGTATGGTTCGGCCGCTTTTTGCCGCCCGGACTTGCGAAGGATAAGCGCGACATTGTTCAACATCGTGCCCAAGTCAGAGTAAGGGATATCCTCGAGGCGAGTACCAGCCGCGATCGCCTTTTCGTAGAAGCCGATCGCTTCTTCTGATTGCCCGAGACTATCGCATAAGAATGCCAGCCGGCGCGACGAGCGGAACATGGCGCGCCCGTCGGATGGTTGCATTTTTTCCAAGATCGCATGCGCCTTTAGCAGATGCGCCTTGGCTGTCGCGTGATCTCCCGTTTGCTCGAAGAGCTGTCCTAATTTTTCGAAGCTGGTCGCCAGCGGGAGTCCAGCACCTGGGAAAGCGCGCTTGGCAACTTCGAGCGCGGTTTCAGCAACACGAATGGCTTCAGGCAAACGATTAGCGATACGCAGGTTCTCAAGCTTGTCGTTGAGGATTGACCAAAGCCTTTGTTCGCCTTTCATCAATCATTACCAGCCTTCGCTCAGCTGGGTGACTAATCGGGTGGCGAGATCTTCAGTGGCGAGCGGTAATGCTTGCCGTTCATCCGTTGTCACATCCGTGCTAACAAAAAAGCTGGTTGTTCCAACGGCCTCGGCCTGGGCCAGCGGAGCCCGATTCGACCCAAGGACGGTGTATTTCACCGAGAGGGACAGGTTAAATTCGGTTGTAGCTAGGACATTACCGCGAACCGAACGCGCAGGGCTTCGGGTAATGCGAAAGACTTCACCTTCCAGAGTAGCATCTGCGTTGCCGTCACTCGCAATCTGAAAGGTCCCATCTTGTTGCAGCTGTTTGATTACTGTATCGGTGACCAGCGCTTCGATCCGCGGAACGAGAGTGCGGTTTTTGAAGGTCGGCACAGCGATTGTGCGAACGTCGCGCAGGTAATAGGGCTTTACCGGACCGACGTGATACCCGAGGCAACCGCTAAACGTGATGCAGGCAAGCACTCCCGCAACTGAGATTTTCACGGCATCAGGGTGGACATATCCAGAGAGGCCGATGGCTCAGGAGTCGCAGAGGGTGCGGCGCTTGCACTGGTGCTGGGTGGAGCCAGCGAAGGCTCAGGCGCGGTCGTCCTGTCAGGCGCTAGCGAAGCCGGCGGAGGCAACGAAGCGTCGGTCTCCTGCGCCGGCAACGGCGCTTCGTTATTTGCCGCGCTCGGCTTCGCCGAGCCACTTCCGGCCACCTGCCCTTCGTGCGCATTCCCCTTTTTCTTAACAGGGCCTCCCGGTGCGATAGCAGGCTGAAGCGCGGCATCTCCAACCTTGGCACGCAGCTCACCAATCCGCTTCTTGGCACGATCGCTTTCGGTCGATCCCGGCTGCTGCCGAATCACTTCATTGTAGTAAATAACGGCGGCGCGATAATATTTTTGTTTGTCGTAAAATTTGGCGACTTCATAGGAGCTGGTCGTCTGCTTATGCTCAAGAAGCGCCAGGTTTGCGCGTGCCTGCGCCGCTTTCTCACTGTTCGGATAGTGAAAGAGGAAATCCTGGAAAGCTGTTTTGGCGTTAGCGGTCGCGGCAAGATCGGTCGTTCCCTTTCGCGCCGCCATGAACCAGATATAACCAATTTGATACTGCGCATCCGCCGCCACCGGCTCATTTGGAAATTTGTCCACCACCGCCTGGTAAGCTTCGATTGCCATCTCGGGGATGTGCTGTTTCTCGCGCGCGAGACCTATGTTAAATTGCGCCCGTGCCGTGTACTTTCCGTACGGCGCCGTTCGCACGATGGTGGCGAAAATCGTCACCGCACGGTCCAGCGCCGACGCAACCGGGACACCTAAAAGTTTCAACTTTTTACCCGCCAGATAAATTTCCCCGATACGAAACTGAGCCTCAATTGCATCATCGAAATGCGGACTGTTGGGATATTTCTCCACCAATTGCCGATATGAATCCGCCGCTGCGAGGTAGTCGTGCTCCTGTTCCTGCAATTGCGCCAAGCGATACAAGGCAGCCGGTGCCAGCGCATCCTTTGGATGTCGGTGCACAATGCTTTTATAGGCGCTAATCGCCCGTTTGACATTGCCGCCTTTTTCCGCACTCTGCGCGATCTGATATGCTTCCAGCGCGTTCTCGTTTATTTCTTCCTCTCCAGGGGACACGTACTTGGCTTTTTGTCCCGGTCGAAAGATAATCGAGGCTAAGCCCGAGCCGGGCAGAACCAGGGCCGCGACAGCAAAAAGTGAAACAGCGCGAATCAAGAAATACATGGGGTGTGGCAGGGTAGTTAACTTATCGTTTCCGTCAAGTTTCATAGCGTGGCGGGCGTATCGACTGGGTTGAATATTCACCACAATTTTTCGAGTAACACCTTTTCCAAAAGCGGGAGACCAGCTAGCTTTCTAATGTCGTTTGAATCTGACCGATCAGAAAAAAATACACATCGGCGCCTGCGCGTGGAGCTTTGACGATTGGCGTGGCACATTTTATCCGCCCGGCTTGCCGGATTCACAATGGCTTGAATTCTACGCCCAATACTTGCCGACTGTAGAGATCGATTCCACGTTTTATGCCGCGCCTGCGGAAAATACCATTCGTCGCTGGATCGAGATGACGCCTGCGGCTTTTCGTTTCACATGTAAACTGCCCCGGGAGATTACGCACTCCTGTCGCCTGCGCGATTGCACAACCGAATTGAATTCGTTTCTCGAGGCCATAGCCCCGCTTGCACCAAAGCTCCAGGTGATTCTCATCCAGCTGCCGCCCTCCTTCACTCCAAAGGATGGCAAACCAGCGCTGCGTAAATTTCTTGCGCAACTGCCGCGCGAATTCCGGTTTGCGATTGAATTTCGTCACGGCGGATGGCATCGCCCGCAAATCGTCGGGCTCCTGGAGAAATACCGCATTTGCTGGGTATGGGCAGACGCCACACCGCTCCAGGAAAGAAACCTAGCTCCCTTCGAATTTCTGCCGCGCACCGCGGATTTCGTCTATTTGCGACTGCTCGGCGATTACGCAACGAAATACGACGTCGATGGAGGGCACGTTCACCGTTACGAAAAACTGTTATGGAGACGGGAAGCCGCGCTGGAAAGCTGGTCGCTTAAAATCGAGCGTCATCTTTCCGAGGTGCGCAATGTCTGGGTGTTTGCAAGCAATCACTTCGAAGGATTCGCGCCGGAAACCTGTCAGCGCCTTGCTCGACGTCTCGACTTAGATTTGCCGCTACCCTGGGAAAACGAAAAGGCGCTATCGGGCCAGGAACGATCGCAGCTCGATCTGCAGCTATAGCGGCGTTTTCGAAGGCAGCTCGGGTACTACTATGATACTGTGCATAAGCGCATCTTGCGCCTGTGTTTTTCGAAAACGCACACTTCGCGGATTCCGAAGATCGACATCTTGTCTGCGAGGCGGAGGAAATTATTGCCTAATTGCGCATGTGAATGCGCGTCGGAAGCAGTGGTGAAGGGAACACCTTTCTCAATGCAGAGTTCGATGATTCGCTCCGCGGGATAAAGTTCGTTTATGGGCTTGCGCCATCCGGCGGTGGAAAGCTCAATCGCGAGACCGCGCGAAGCAATCAAATCGAGCGTCTCGTTAACGATGGCGTCGATCTTTGTGGCCGGCCGATGACCATGGATTTTGATAAGATCGAGATGTGCAAGGCAGTCCACGAGGCCAGTCGTCGATATTTCGCGGACACGGCGAAAATAATCAGCGTAAAGTACATCGATATCTTTGTGCTGAAATTGTTCGGCGCCAGCCGGGACGTTGTCGAACATTTGATCTGCGCGATCGAGGAAATGGACCGAACCCAAAACAAAATCGAGCTCGTCCCAATGTCGCTCGATCCATTGGCGTCCAATCGCTGAGTGGGTTGGATCGTTATCAAGTTCGATCCCGGCACGAATTTGAACGTCGGGATTTTTTTCCCGCAGCCGAGCGATCTCATCAAAATCGATCCCGGCATGATAACGGTCGTGGTCGGTGAGGGCGATGTCGTTTAAACGCATCTTGCGCGCCGAATCCACCCACGGCTGTAGGAGACCTTGGGTGTAACGCTGCACTCGATGTCCCTGTGGGTGGGTGTGGTAATCGGAAAAAAGCCGATAGCTGATGGCTGATGGCTGATGGCTGAACATGGCCGTTTCTCTCAAGTATTGGCTATCGACTATCAGCTATCAGCAACGAGCCGCTCATGGCACAGCCAGAAATTTCTGCCTGATTCGTAGCTCCGGGTATTGGGGAAAGAAAACTTCAGCGATAAAGACCTTGTTCGGATTCAGATCGCGCGTCGCAATCGTTTCGTTGTACTCCACGTGCTCCTGAGGATTGACCAAGACCACGGCGGACTTTTGGGTGATGGCGTGATTGTCGGACCACTTCGTCAGGACATCGCCCGCCGAGTTTCTCAAATAAATTTCGATTCGCTGGTTCGTCGAAAACTCCAGCGGAACGGGCCGCTTGGACCGGTTGGTAAGCGTCAGTTTGATGGCAAGCTGACGTACTTCCGAGAGCTTGACGGTCTGGGGAGCAAGCTGAAGATCCAGCGCAATACCCCGCAATTTCGGGTCTTTATATTGCGGAATCGGTTGGGAAGAAAATGGATGAAGCATGCGACCGAACCAACTGCCCCGACGCTCGGGAGTCGCCGTAGGCGCGGCGTCCTGCCCGAACGCGGCCCCCGCGACGCCAACTAGAAGGATGAGAAATACAAAGCGCTGACTCATAAGCGGACTTAATTAGCCCCGAAAGTTTTCGGGGTTGCAAAAATCCTGTCAAACCCTTTATCAATCGGCATGCGGATCATGCCGGCTTTGAGCGCCATTGCGTTTGGTCTGCTACTCGCATCGGCTGGTGCGGCCAAGGATCGGCCGCGACACTGCATGCTGCGAGTGCACGCGCAGGCGAATCCCCGCGACACGGACGTCTTCGCCACATCCGTTCGCGCGCAACTCTCCGGAAAGGATGTCGCCATAGAAAAGATGCCATGGATCTCTGAGCGCGATGTCATCGCGTTTTCTCTTTACCCGGCCCGCGACGGAACGTATGGCGCACTGCTTCAGCTCGACGAGCACGGACGCGTCGTGCTCGATACTTTGAGCATTGAGCGCCGCGGCAGTTTCCTTTTCGTATTCGTCAATGGCCGTCCTATCACCGAACTGGAAATCGACAAGCGCGTTTCCGACGGAAAGCTCTACATCCCATCGGGACTGAGCGCGGTGGACATCGACTCGATGAAAAGGGATTGGCGGCTGATCGGTCAAAAGAAGAAACACTAATGCGGCGGTTTCTGGCAGCAATTGGCGCGATTACGATTTTTGGAGTGCGTGGATACGCAGGTGCTACTGATAGCGGCAGTCCCGCGATCGCCGTACCGTACTCGGAATCGTCCGTGGTCGATCTTGTTCTGCCGACGGACAACGACGCTCTTTTCTCGGGCGACGGCCCCGCGTTTTACCAATATATCGAGCGCGACTATAAAGGAGTGAAATCTACGCCATGGGAAGGCGGGCGATACGGTTTTGTGCGCGATCCCAGGGAAACCTCCGCCGGGATCGTTTACACCCGTTTTCATGAAGGCATCGACATTCGCGCATTGCACCGCGACGCGCATGGTGAACCGCTCGATGAAGTGCGCGCCATCGCCGATGGAAAAGTCGTGCATATCAGCGTCGTGCCCGGCTACTCCAATTACGGCAAATACATCGTCATCGAACACCGCTGGGATGGTTCAAATTACTACAGTTTGTACGCGCATCTGAGCTCCATCGCCGTGCAGCCCGGCGACACAGTCAAACGCGGTCAGCCCCTTGCCACCATGGGCCACACCGGAGCCGGATTAAATCAGGCGCGTGCACATCTTCATTTGGAACTGAATCTGATGTTCAGTCATCAATTCGAGGCGTGGTACAATGCATCGGTTAAAAATGATCCCAATCACCATGGCATTTACAACGGCATCAACCTTGCCGGTTTAGATATCGCGCGGCTCTATCTGGCGCTCCGCAAAAATCCCTCGCTCAGCATCCCTGAGTTCCTCAGTCGCGAAGAGATATTTTACAAAGTGACTCTGCCCAAATCGCCTCATTTCGAGCTGCCAAGACGCTATCCTTGGATGCTCGTCGCGGGCAGCCCAAACGAGAAATCCTCGTGGGAAGTCTCCTTCGCGCAGTCCGGCGTGCCCCTGAAAATTGAACCAAGCGACAAACGCGTAACCGAACCGCAGCTAAGTTATGTCAGGAAAAGCCCGATCGATTATTCCTATTTGACTCGCGACGTAATTGGCGGTCGCGCTGCAAGTGCGCACCTCACAAATTACGGCAAGCAGTTAATGCGGCTGCTAATTTATCCCGATTGAAATTTGGCAGCGCTCAAACAATCGGAACGCGTCTACGTTCTGCGCAACTCGACTGCTTTATGCAGTCAAGTTCTCATTCCGCTTAATCAACAGGAAGTCGGGACGCGTTGTGCCAGCGCAACGCCGTGGGGAATTGCACCTTGCACAAAGCTCAGACATTCCACGGCGCCACTCGGCTTTCCGGGAAGCGCGATCACAAGGGAAAGATCGACAATTGCAGCCAGGCTGCGTGACAAAATTGAATTGGGCGTAATCTTCATCGATTCGCCGCGCATTAGTTCACCGAAGCCGGGGACCTCGACGCGCATGATCGCACGAATCGCTTCAGGCGTGACGTCGCGCGGACCGATACCTGTTCCACCGGTCGTCAGGATCAAACCGCAGCCCTGCTGAGAAACCGAGCGAATCACCTGTTGGATTCGCGCGGCATCGTCCGGCACAATCGCTTCCGCGAGAATCTGCCAACCCGCTTTATGCGCTGCTTCTTTCAACGCTGGTCCGCCAAGATCCTTGTAATCGCCCGCGCTCGCGCGATCCGAGATAGTGACAATGCCGACTTGTATTTGCATCTTTAAGCGTCGAAGCCTTAAACCGCCGGAACGGCTGTTTTCTCGCCGCTCTAACGGTTTAACGGTTCAACGGACTTTTTCGTTTTTCAAGCAACTGAATGCCGGTGATTTCCATCTTTTTATCTACGGCTTTGCACATGTCGTAGATGGTGAGCAACGCGACGGTCACACCGGTGAGCGCTTCCATCTCCACACCGGTCTGTGCAACTGTTCGCGCAGTGCATGTCACCTCCGCGTGGTCGTTAGATGTTCCGATGTCGATCTTGATTTCGCTTAGCGGAAGCGTGTGGCACAGCGGGATCAAATGCGCAGTCTCTTTCGCCGCCTGGATGCCAGCAATCCGCGCAGTTGCGAACACGTTGCCTTTGGCGATTTGATCTTTGGAAATTAGATCGAGTGTCTCGCGCCGGAGCCGGATTTTACCTTTCGCAATCGCCGTTCGTGCGCTCGACGGTTTCGCCGAGACATCG
>Ga0126381_100006216_pt1 | contig 13202 bp, 14 predicted proteins | sample PanSoiMetPlot_28_FD_96465 | JGI IMG/M metagenome (GOLD analysis project Ga0126381, IMG submission 96465) | Tropical forest soil microbial communities from Panama - MetaG Plot_28 | ecosystem: Environmental > Terrestrial > Soil > Tropical forest > Bulk soil | place: Panama | collected 2016-02-17
AACTACCAGACGCTCAGCCGCAGCAAAGCCAAAATAGGATGGGGCTGGTTTTATATCCCGATGCGGGTTCTTCGCTTTACGGTTTACTGGGTCAATAGGGGCGATTACAAACCTTATCTGGTCAAGCTTCACTGGGTTCTGGTTCCCTATTCCGTCTGGTTCGCGTTGGCTCTGTGGTCTGCCGCGGTTGTCGACTGGATAATGAAGGACCGCCTGTATGAATGGGCGGTGCGAGAGCGCGCATTCCTCGGAGTCCTATCAGTGCTGCTGTTTCTAAATGGAGCAGCGGAGCCGCTGGTAATAGGCGTGGGGAGCGCCGGTCCAAACGATTTCCTGTGGATCACCTTCATCTTACTCTCGCTGGCGCCGACCTTCACGGTTGCGTACTACATATACCGGTACAACCTGTACGAACTGGTGATAAAACGCAGCATTGTGTATGCGACGCTAGCTGTAGTGTTCCTGGCCGTCTATAACTATGGCGTCAAGCATCTGGATGGCTTTCTTGTAGGTAGGGAGTATGTGCGGCCCGGAGTAGTGGAGGGCTTGCTGGTGCTGGCAATGGTCGCGCTGGCCGGGCCTCTGGCTCGGGCAATCGATGGCTCGGTGAGGCGATTGTTTGTCCGAGAAATCGAGATGTATCGCGACGTAGTGCGGCAGGTGGGCAGCGGGCGATGGTCGGGCGACAGTGGGCAGTGGTCAGTGGTCGGGGGCCAGGGGTCGAAGGGGCAAGCTAAGGAAGCGGCGGAGAGTCGAGCGCGGGAGAACAGCGGAGGGGCGGGTACGGGGGAGAGCTCAGTGGGCGATGGCCGAGCGAGTGAGGGCGAAGCGGGAAAGGGCCGAGCAGGGGTGGGCACGGGGGAGAGCGCGGCGGGCGAGAGGCGAGAGGCGGGTGTGGGCGAGCGCCGGGCGAACGAGCTTGAATCATTTGTCGCCTTTGCTGAGGAGACCATTCGTCGCGGTCTTGGAGTAAAGGGAGTCCGCATAATTCCGTTCTATCCGGAACCGCCGGATGAGGCCGCGGAGCGCATTGGCTCAAAGATCAGTCGAAACAGCGCAGGCCCGATCGAATCCGACGAAGACGTGATGGCGATGGGCAGCAGCGCGACGTATCCGCTCAATCGAGAGGGCAAGCTGCTCGGCTTGATGCACGTGGCCGCCGATCCAGGCACACTCGTGTCGGACAAGAGGGCTGTGCTGGAAGTTCTGGCGGGCCAGGTGGCGATTGGAATCGAGAGCGCTGTTCTCATCGAAGATAAACTGCGCCTTGAGCGAGAACTGGCGCGGCGCGAGCGTCTTGCTGCGCTTGGCCAGATGGCGGCCACCGTGGCTCACGAAGTCAAGAACCCGTTGTCGGCAATAAAGTCTATTGCGCAAGTTATGCGCGAAGATTCGGCGCTCGGCGGTTATGGCCGGGATTTGGATTTGATCATCGGCGAGATCAACAGGCTAAGTAGCACGGTATCCCAGCTTCTTGCGTTCTCGCGAAGCGGGAGCCAACCCGTCGCAGTGGGTTCGCCGGTCAAATTGCAAGATGTGATCGGGGCCGCGCTTGCAGTCTTGAGAGCCGACGCCGAGAGCCGCAGCGTGCAGCTCGAAGTTAGCGGCGGGTCCGATCGCATGCTGAGCGGGAGCGAAGCCGAAGCGCTGACAGAAGTGCTAATGAACCTGGTTTTGAATGCGGTGCAGGCGTCCCCGCCTGGCGGCCGAGTGTCGATCGATACGAGTGTGGAAGCAGTGAACGGCCGGCTTCAAGTTGACGGGAATGGCCGAACCGAAGGTCGCGGACTATTCAAACTTTCGATCAGCGACGAAGGCCCGGGAATCCCGGCCGACGAGCGAAGTAAGATATTCGAGCCATTCTATACCACTAAACCCCGAGGCACGGGACTGGGGCTTGCGATTGTGCGGAGACGGATTAACGAGATGAACGGTACGCTCGACATCGTGAGTCCGGGGCCCCAAGGCGGGGCGACGTTTATAGTAAGAGTCGGGTTGGCGGAATGAGGTTGCTGTCAGAACCAGCTTATGGCGCAGGAGAGCACGTTCATGCTCGTGTCAAGATTGGCATGAAGTTGGAGGTTGAAGCGCGAGTCTCTCAAGACTACGGCGTATCCCTCCGGAGTCTGGGTGATATTTGCGATCGGGAACCTGGCGAAGTCCAAGAACAGGCGGCCCGGTCCGGTTGTCCTCAGGGCGGTCTCGAACGCCCGATCGAGAGCTGGTTGTTGCTTCCATCCGGTTTCTGAGAACTGGGTTTGATTGATGGGCAACCAGTTCAGCAGACCGATGTTCTGAGTATAGATTGCATTGTTGGCCGCGGCCACGGACCTCCAGAGGCTTGGATTGGCGGGTTGGGGCCAGACAGCAAGGCTTGCCTGCGGGGCGGGCTTGATCGCGGTTGCATCCTGGACTGCTTGCTGGCGAGCCATCCACATTCCGCCGAGGTAGATTCCAAGGGCAATCAGCGCGAATTTGGCAACCCGCTTTGGCCGCCGCTTTCCCCAGCCTAGAATCGATCCGAGCGCTATTACGCCCAGGCCGCAGAACCAGGCAACACGAATCGCCACCGGGATCAGAATCTGAATACTCGAGGGCTGCTTGACCCATCCGCCGACATCGAGAACCTTGTCAGAGAGAATAGGAGCGAACAGGAGTAATGCGGAAGCGACGGCGGCCACCGCAAGCCAAATGAAAGTGATGCCGCCTTTGTGGTTCGACTTGTTCTTGGGAGCTGTTGTTGCCCAGACTGCTGCCGCGCCCAGAATCAGCCAGATCCAGGGGTCGGCAATAAACACCATATCGCCATAAAACCAGCGCCCGTCAAACGGCAAGAGAGGCCGCACTCCGTAATTGTTGGTGAAGTCGAGGAGGAGATGTCCGAGCCCGCCGAGCAGTGAAATCCAGAAGATGCGGGCGGGCCTGGCGGGCCTGAAGAACGGGTCCCGGCGTAGCCTGAGCCGGCGATCGAGGTAGACGAGCACCAGGGTCACGATCGCAGCGAGGCACGCGATTCCGATGAACGAATGGGTTATCCCGCGATGATACTTGATATACCCGAGAGATCCGCTCCTGACGCCGAAGAGGGCGTCTACGTCGGGGAGGTTAGACGAGATGACCAGCGCGGTGGTCGCCAGGGGGGTAGCCTCTTCGAGGCCGGCTTTTGACAGTACCAGGCCGAAGAGTGTATGAGACAGATTCTCCATCTGAGGTGCACCAGTCCGACGGCGGGTGAGGCAAAAGCTGGGGTCTGTGAAAACGAACTAGCTGCCATTGCTGCAACCTTGCGGACCAACATCAGCCGATGGTGATAGTTTGGACGTCGCAGGTTGTCAACATGCAGTCAAGTATTTATGGCTCGCCGGGAGTTGGAGCTGGGAGATCTTTGACCCGGTCCGGTGCAAGGGCAGCCAGGTGCTTTTCGGCATCGGAGCCGGCAAGCGAGCTGCGATCCTGCTGAGCGGCCGCGAAATACAAGTCGATCGCTTTCTGCTTATCGCCGCCTTTTTCATATTCCCGCGCGAGCGCTATTTGTACTACTTGTTTAGGCACAAACGACGAGTTAAGGATTTTCTCGTAGAGTTCGGTGGCCTTTGCGTCATCCCCGTCAACGACATAGTTCTCTGCCAGAGCGAGCCTTGCAAGATCAGACGTGGGCTGGTCGTTCTTGTCCGCCGCTTGTTGAAGCAACTGCTGCCCTTTGGCCTTATCGAAATGAAGATAGGCGGCACCTGCGTAGTATTTGCCGATGACGCCATAATATCCCGGATAGTCCTTGGCAACTTTTTCGAGAGCTTCCGCCGATTCCTGCCACTTGAGTTTTTCGTCGGTGTAATACTTTCCGGTCTGGTTCGGACCCGGGGTGTCAACGACGGGAGCGTTGAATTTGGTCAGAGCGGCTGCCAGAGCCTTTTCCGCGTTGGAGTGACGATACGACGTTATATAATAACCGGCAGTATAAAGGAGGATCAGGCCTGCAACGACGCCGACGCCTATGATAAACGGGCGCCCGCTTTCCTGAAGCCATTCCTGCGTCTTGTCGTAAAGACGCACCATGGGATCATTTCTGAACTTCATTTCCTTTACAGTGGGCTTGGATTTTTTCCTCTTTGCGTTGGCCAAAACAGCGATACCTCCAGCTCTAGCCTAATTACATCTCACTACGGATTACATCTCACTACGGTCTTTTTGGTGAGATTTCCCCACGCAGAACCCAAATGAGTAACATAAACGTCCTAAGCTACTTGTGTCAAGAACGTTAGGGGGTTTAGTTAGAGGATTTGGAGGCGGTGATCGTGGAGTGATGCGTAAAGCGCCAGAAAGGAGCAGGCCTGAGGCGGGTCAATGGAATCTGGCCGGGGGGCGCCACGAATCGACTGTTCCGCGTCAGATACGAGCTTGAGGCTCAAGACTTAGCGAGGGTTTTGTGGTAAGGTTATCTGGAGACAAGGGAACTTTTGGACCGGGTGGGGTGTCTAAGGGTAGTGAAAAGCGAGGTGATGGGCTGCTGCCCGATTCGCTGGAAGCTATTAACGGCGCTCGGCTTCTGAGGGATTCGAGCGGCGGCCCCTATCGGTAACATAATCGGAGGAGCGCCACCTTTATGTCAGCCGGAGACATGGCCGCACTAGAGCAAACCAGCCTCGCACGTGTTGACATAGAAGCCAGGTCAGGGGAAGACCCTCACGAGGCAAGGCTGATTTCTCGCCTGCGCGAATCGGACCTGGAAGCATTCGAGGAGCTGGTTTCGCATTTCGAGCGGCCGGTGTTTTCACTCTGTTTTCGAATGCTAGGTGATGCCGAAGAAGCACGCGACGCCGCGCAAGAGACGTTCATGCGGGTTTACAGGGGCCTTGCCGGATTCAGGGGCGACTCGGGCCTGAAGACGTGGATTTATCGCATCGCGATCAATCAGGCGATGAATCAGCAACGATGGTGGAGGCGCCGCCACAAGGACGAGACGGTGTCGCTGGAGCTGAGCCGAGCTGAATCCGAATCGACGGTTGGAAGTTTACTGACCTGCGGAACTCCAACGCCCGAGCAGCAAGCGATTTCGAATGAGCGGGAAGGGCGAATCATGAACGCGCTGGGCGAGATAAAGCAGGAATACAGGGTAGCACTTGTTTTGCGGGAAATTGAGGAGCTGTCGTATGAGGAGATAGCAATCACGCTCTCAATTTCGATAGGCACTGTCAAATCACGTATCGCCAGAGGAAGAGAGGAACTGCGCCGCCGTGTCCACGGGCTTTTGTAGAGCACGGCAATGACAGCCTCGCCTGGCGATCAGAAAAAGCGCGCAAGCGCGAAATGGTGTTCGATAATATGAAGTGCAAGAATTCCAAACAAGCCGCGTCGGCATACCTGGACCGAGAGCTGCAACCGCAGGAAATGACGGAGTACAAGGGTCATCTTGCGAGCTGCACCGACTGCCAATCTTACTTATCCGAGCTAAATAATCTGTCATATGCTCTGGCGTCATTACCCCGGGTTGACACACCGAGGGAGCTGCACAGCTATGTGATGGGCCCAATCAGACGAGGCGTTGACGGAGGATTCCGGCCGATCGAGCGGCTGGTCGATTTTTGCCAAAAGCTGAATCCGCGATTGGTCTCCTACGGGGTCGGCCTGATGGTATCGGGAATCCTGTTCGGTTTGACCCTGGCGGGACTGAGGCCCTATCGAATAATAGAAGGTCCGATAACGCAATACTATTCCTATTCCGCAATCCTGGGAACCGACCAGGAGTTCGACGCGTATAATAACCTGCCTCCATGCTCAGACGGCTCTCTGCAGCATGCGTATGAGCTGCCACGAGTTGTTCCGGACAGTTCGTTGATAAGCTTCAGCAATATTGCCTATCGCAAGCCGGGAAACGAAGGGGCGTGGATGCTGGTTGAGATCGGCGCCGACGGCAAAGCCAAGATCATTCAAGTTCTGGAAAAGCCAAACGATCCTGACGTAATCGGCGATCTGGAGTGGTCTTTGAGCAAGAGGCCGTTCCGACCTGCTGTCTTATCGGGGCGGCCGGTTCAGACCCGTATAGTCCTGTATGTCGAGAAGGTCGATATCTGGGGCTGATCCATCGCCGTTACGACAGTCTGCTGCGCCCGCGGTAGTATATTCGGTCGAAGAAATCGATTAGGTCAGTATTCAAACCTTAGCACGCAGGGATGCGTGCGCCCCCAGGAAGGGTCATGGTGAGAGCCTGCAAACCCTGACTTAATTCTCGCCGGGCCCCACAGCAACCAACCTCGCTTTTAAGCAGTCTTGCGCCGCCACAAATGAAACCCGGGGGAAAAGGGTCCCCCACCTAGCCAAGAGCGCCTTTCACGAGACCCGGATGCGGCACCAGTAGTGTGACCGCTGTCTAGTCTCTGTCTGAGTAGGGAGGACAATATGTTTGAAAGAATGGTGCTATCAGGGGCTGGGCGGCGCGATCGCCGCCTGTCAAAGTTTTTTGTGGGTTCATCGCTGGCGTATTTGCTGCTTGCCGGGAGCGCGCTTGCGGTTTCAATCTGTGTATCGGATCCAAAGCTGTTGGGATCAAACGCCGGCACGACGATAAAGTGGGTTGCCGTCCCAACGGGTTCCAACGAGCCGAGCAGCCGGCCTCCTTCGGGTGGAGGAGGAGGAAGGGTAGTAACACCGCGGCAAAACCTCAACACCATCACACCGTTGGACCGACTGCCAAGCCATGTAGATCCAGCGCCGCCGTCCCTACATCCTATTGAGGGACCTAGTGATCAGGAGGCGACGCAAGGTGGACCTGGAATCGGCGGAGGTGACTCGTCGATACCAGGATATCAACCGGGCACAGGCTCTGGGGACGCTCCACCACAACCAGTGGCCAGACGGGTGAGCCAACCGACGGTCAATCAACATCCAAGAAACAATGCCCCTGTGAATGTGTCTCAGCCAGTGCTCCAGGGCAAGGCGATCTATCGTAAAACGCCAGAGTATCCAGCTGTTGCTCGAACGATTAGAATTGAAGGACCAGTGGTCGTCGAGGTGGTTATCTCGCCGGAAGGGCTGGTGGAATCGGCCAGGGCAATAAGCGGACACCCGCTGCTAGCCCCGACAGCGGTTGCCGCCGCGAGGGATTGGAGATTTCAGCCTACCTATCTCGGAAACGTCGCCGTACGGGTTGCCGGGGCGATAACGTTTGTGTTCAAGCTTGGTCAGTAAAGCAATCAATGTGCAGTGGCTGGCGCAGCTAGAGATTCTTGGGATGCGCAGAATGGGGGCGGCGGACTTGAGGCGCAGGCGCTAGACAGCCGCCCCTTACAAGGCGATTCAATCGGATTACTACGGAAAACAATGACGCAAACCGACAGTTTGCGCTACAGATTTTCTCTGGCGCAATCGAGTTGGCCCCTTCACCGGGTTCGTTTCGCAATGCGGGGGCCGTTGGTCCTATAACCCAACGCCACTACCACTGCTCTCGTCAGCGCTGGGCGGCACGCAATCTCTCCATCACGTCCTGAACCTTGTCGCGATCCGGAGCTTTGGGCGCCAGCCTCAAGTAAGCTTCGTAGTGATCAAGGGCACCCTGGTAATCCAGTTTATCTACCAGGGCGTTGGCGAGGTTAAAGTGCGCCCTGGCATAATTGGGGGCCGCGTCAAGCGCTTTCCTATACTCCTTGATTTCACCGGCGCTGTCACCCTTCTTTCGGAGAAGCAGACCGAGATTGAAATGAGCTTCGGCGTAGTCTTTTTCAATCTCGATCGCTCTTCTGTATTCAAAGATGGCGCCGTCGATATCCCCGCGTTCAGTCAAGAGGATACCAAGGTTGTAATGTGCCTCGGCGTAGCCTGGATCGAGTCGTATCGCTTCCCGGTAATGGCCCTCGGCTCCAGCGAGGTCACCTTTGACTTTAAGCTGGATACCCGCTTTGACCTCGGATTCGGCTTTGGGGTTCGGAGTCTGGGCCGAAGCAACAAAAGGCAGTGCCAGGACCGCCCCTATCAAGATAAGTGATTGTCGCCCCATTCAACCCTCAATTCTTATGTTTTAGGAGGTAGTAGAGGGCGCCGCCGCCGCCGCCGAGGAGTGCACCGATGCCTGCACCTTTACCGCCGCCGGCGATTCCGCCGATTCCAGCAGCGAGTGCTGCAGGAGCCGCAACAGTCAGGATCATATTCCTGACAGAATGATTGTGTTTCCGGGGGGCAACGTAGGCGACACCGGCAACGCCGCTCCGAGCATATGAACGGGTCGCATAATAATGCCTGGTTGTTCTGGTTCTGGTTGCGTAATACCTGGTAGCCGGGCGCGCCGAACTTGCTGCTGCGGCGTGGGACTGTTCGCAGTCTCGCTGGCCGTCCTTGTACCCGACGCGGTAGCCATCGTCATAGCCCTCTGTTGCAGAGTTGGGCTGACCGGCCTGGGCAGCGTCTCTGGTTGCCTGGGAGCTATCAGGGACTGGGGTCGCAGCACCGTCCGGGCGGAACTGGGCGGCAGGGACCAATCCGGCGGTACTTGGCAGTGAGGTTTCGGTCATTGCGGCAACTTGCGGGGCGTCTTTGGATTGGCCCCTCTCGGAAAGCCAGGTGACACCTCCAAGTGCAAGCACCACAGCCATTAACGTAACGATGAAATTCTTACCGAGTTGTGTACTCATAATTTACACAGCCTCCAATTCCCTTCTCCGAAGTGTTCTAAGTACGGGGGGCTTGTCAAGAGACCTGACACCCCGGTTCATCCTCGCGGTTACTCAGCAACTCCGATGCCAGCGGGAGGGCATTCGATGTCCGCTTTCCTGGTATTAATTCAGTGCAATAGATCGGCTCCGCGGGTCCTAAACGAGGCTAAAGGTAAGGGAATGCTCAGGCACACTGGTTGCGCTAGGAAAGAGGTGGGCATATCCGGAATGAACAGGAGGTAGATGTATGAAGTACGTCAAGAGCGGAGTCGTCGCCAGTATCATGATCCTGACGGCTTCGGTGAGTATGGCCCTGGGGCAGGGCCCGATAAGGAAGCAGGTGAACTACGACATCAACGTGCCATTCGAGATGAGAATGGCGAATTATGTGCTGCCAGCGGGACATTATATCCTTAAGCAGGTAAGCGACAATGACGTGAATCTCTTCGCGTTATATCAAGGCGATATGATGCATTCGCCGATCGCAATGATTCGCACCACGAGAATATACTATTCAGGCCGCTGGCCGGAGCATACGAGAATGTTGCTTACGATTGACGAAAGCAATGATGAGGCGCTTCCGATTATACGGGGATGGAACATCCCGGGCGAAAGCGGCTGGGAGGTAATAGCCGTGGTTCCGAGGCACAATCACATGCTGACAAGAATCCGGTAATATAGACAAGCGAGCATCGCAAGAGAGGGGATTTACTAACAGGCGCGCCTCGTAGCGCGCCTGTTTCGCATGGAAACCTGCGATTCGAGATTGGATACTTCGGGGAGACTGCGGTACTCCCCGGATCTTGAGGTTTTTCGCGGAGAATCGGTATTGGGTGGAGATTGGGTAGTCCAGGCCTTAAGCGAAACGGACGAGCGGTACGACCACCGCGGGAGTCGGCTCACTCGACGCGGCGGCGCTGCTGGCGGCACCCGTCATTTAATGCAACAATCGGTAGTTTTAGTGACTTGAAGCCGAGGTGTTGAAGGGATGAAGACCGGCCGAGTGCGTCCGAGCGGGTGCCGGGAAAGACTCGCTGAGCTGGAAAATCAAATCTCGCGACTCAACAGGCGCGAAGGCGCCTTGCTGCAGATCTCAAACAAGTACTGGCGGGCCCGCCGGATATGGCTGGTCGTTGGCATCATCTTGACAATCGGCGCGTATGAGTTGGGGGGCGATTGGATTGGTCTCCTGGCTTTTCTATTTTCGGTCGGCCTTTTTATAGGAATCGCTCATTTCCACGGCAAGGTCCTGGCCAGCCTCCGCAGGAACGGCGAATGGATTAGCATCAAGCGGTCGCAGATGGCGCGGATACGGCTGGACTGGGGCGCTATGCCGCGGTACGAGCAATCGAGAACGATCCCCGGTCATCCATACGAGCTTGACCTGGACATAACCGGCGAGACGTCACTACACCGCCTGCTGGATGTGGCGATGACAGTCGAGGGCAGTCATCGCTTGTTAGATTGGCTGTTGACTACGGATCCCGACGCGGAGCAGATCAGCAAGAGGCAAGCGCTGGTTGCCGAACTCTCCCGTCTGACGTTGTTTCGGGAGAAGCTGCTGCTACATTCAATGAGAGCGACCGAGGAAATTGGCGGGCTGTGGCAATCAGGCCGCCTGTTGCAGTGGATCAATCGCCACGAAGCGAGCCGCTGGCTATTACCCGCGCTCATTGCACTGTGCTGCCTTGCTGTCTTGAACATAGGCCTGTTTTCCATGTTTATCGCAAAGATACTGCCGGCCTATTGGCTAATCAGCGCACTCGCCTACCTTGCGATAATGCGATGGAGGAGCGAGGACATCCGGACATCGTTTGTTGAGGCAACTGTTCTGGAAAAAGCGCTCAATCAAGTTACAGGCGTGTTCTCGCATTTGGAGCGGTACAGCCACCGGAACAATCCGAATCTCGCGAGTTTATCAGCTCCCTTCAGGGACCGGCAGAACAGGCCGTCGGCGTTCTTGAAGCGGCTGTCGCGGATAGCGGCGGCGCTCAGCCTGCGGGCTGGAAATCCGTTCCTCTGGGTCTGGTTGCAACTGATCGTGCCGTGGGACTTTTATTTTTCGTACCGCTTAAGGCGCTGCAAGACTGAGGCATCATCACTGATTCCTCTCTGGGTCGATGTATGGACGGAGCTAGAGGCGCTGGTGTCGCTGGCGAATTTTGCCTGGCTGCACCAGGAGTACTGCATACCCGACTTCATCCCAGCCGGGGATTTTGGAGATGCCGCGTTTGTTGCCAAGGGAATCGGCCACCCGTTGATACGCTGTGATCACAAGGTCGCTAATGATTTCGACCTGGGCGGAGACGAGAAGATCGCAATCATAACCGGGTCGAATATGGCTGGTAAGAGCACGTTCCTTAGGACTCTAGGGATCAACCTGGTGCTGGCATATGCGGGCGGCCCGGTTAGCGCTGCATCCCTGCGTACGTCATTCTTCCGAGTGTTTGCATGTATCAAAGTCAGCGATTCCCTGGCGGATGGGCTTTCGTACTTTTATGCGGAGGTTAGGCGGCTGAGGTCGCTCCTCGATTCAGTAAGGAATTACCCGGGTGATATACACTTTGTCCTAATAGATGAAATCTTCAGGGGAACCAACAACCGGGAGCGGCGAATCGGCAGCCAGCAGTATATAAGGGCGCTGGCTGAAATGCCGGTCGTAGGGTCGGTGGCGACTCACGACCTGGAGCTGATAAAGCTCGAACAAGAGATTCCGGTTGTAGCGAACTATCACTTTCGCGAAGAGATAGCGGATGGGAAAATGGTCTTCGACTACAAGATCCATCCCGGGCCGTGCCCGACAACGAATGCCCTGAGAATTATGGAGTTAGAGGGGTTGCCGGTATCAGCAGGGAAAGACGCTTGATTTCAAAGATAGAACGCGGATTGGCCGGATCAGGCGCATCGACGCGGATCTGAAAGGGCTTCAAAACTGAAAAGGCTTCAAAATTGACAGGGGCTCGTCGAGCTACTATTCTTTATCAAGCGATCGGTCAGATTGTGGGTGAATTGGAAATCGGAGCCTGTTTTTTCTTTCCGTTTATGCCCGCGTAGCTCAGTGGATTAGAGCGTTCGCCTCCGGAGCGAAAGGCCGCTGGTTCGAATCCAGCCGCGGGTACTTTTCCACGAACCGCAAGCGTCTTACTTCCATTGGGGACAAGAACCCTGTCTTGTGCACCGAGACATGAGTACAGATAAGCCAATGGGAACCAATCCGCAGCGGTACGAAGCGGCCCTTCGCATCAGCGAGGTGATCGCTGCGTGCCGCGAACCCGGGGAGTTGGCGAGAGCTCTTGCTGACCGTCTAGATGGACTTGCTGCCTGGGACTGGCCGGGGAACATCCGCGAACTGGAAAATTTCGTGGAACGGGCTGTGATTCTGACTCGCGGCCAGTCGCTTGAGGCACCTCTGGCAGAACTACGAAAGTCAAGCTCAGTTGAACCGAGCCAGCAGCACCGGTTCAGCCAGGCAAGGAAGACGTTGCGCGAATCGTGAAAGAAACCATTGAGAGGCTCAATGGCAAGAAGAATATCGACGAACATGCCAGACGGCAGCACGACGAGATCGTTCAAGCGCTAACCGAGAGCAAAGGGCGCGTCGGCAGGGCTGACGGAGCTGCAATACGCATAGGCATCAATCGCTCCACTCTCCTGTCCCGCATGAAGAAGCTCGGCATCGATCCGCGAATGTATTCCTGAGGTTCCTTTGTCGATGCCTGATTCGCAAGAGCCAGAAAACCATTGGCCGCAGATTTCTTGTTGAAGGGTCGAATTTGATTTCGACAGTCTCACCACTCGACACGACTCCTCCTCCCACTGCCCGAAAACTCAAGGAGTTACGGCATTACAGGTTTGGCACCTGGCCGGCCTTTATCCCAAGGCGTGATGGAAAGAGGCTCATGTTGAAGATATCCATTGTCGAGACCCGCAATGAGATCCGGTTGGTCTTAGACTGCGCGGGCTCCGTTTGCAAATCCGGTAGGGCGCCGAGCTAATTTTGGAGTCTCGAATGCATTCGCTTCCGTCTAGGAGGAAAACATTCTATGCACAACGCTATCCCGCTTTCTGTGGCTGCTCTCATCGCTGTGGGGATCATTGTTATCGGTTGTTTCTACCTCGTATCTCCTGAACGAATCTCAGGAACATTTGGTCTTAAGCCGCCTGCATCCGATGCTGACACTCGTGCCTGGCTACGTCCGAAAGGAATTCGGGACGTCGTAGCTGGATTGGTCGTGCTGGCAATGATGCTGACCACGGACACGCGGTCGGTAGGCATAGTTCTACTCGTTGAAGCCATGATCCCTCTAGGCGACATGTCAATCATTCTGGGGTCGGGCGGGTCGAAGTCGAAAGCGTTCTCCATTCATGGCGTAACCTGCGCGGTGATGCTTCTCGTCGGCCTCTTGTTGATCCATGCCATTTGAGAGACATGCCGCTGACCGTTCTTGTCGACCGTGAGTTGGTTGAACAACCAGTAAAATTGCTAACCCAAGTCTATGCAATAGGAGGCGACAATGCGAACTTTTGAACTTCGCGTGTACACACTGCGTAGCAAAGAGG
>Ga0126381_100006217_pt1 | contig 13199 bp, 13 predicted proteins | sample PanSoiMetPlot_28_FD_96465 | JGI IMG/M metagenome (GOLD analysis project Ga0126381, IMG submission 96465) | Tropical forest soil microbial communities from Panama - MetaG Plot_28 | ecosystem: Environmental > Terrestrial > Soil > Tropical forest > Bulk soil | place: Panama | collected 2016-02-17
GATATCACCTTGCCGGATGGGCGGTTGCTCTTCGTGGGCGGCTCCGCCCCCGACGCACCAAAGTGAGGAAGCGCGACCCCCACACTTCCTCCCCCGCAAGCCGGGAGGGTTAGGGAGGGAGTGTCGTCGTGCGAAATCATCGGGGAAGCACAGCATGGCTGATCACAGTCTCCTCGGTCGACGGACGTGCGTCTTGGCGGCGACGCTTGCGATCGGAGCATGCACCTTGGCGATATCGGCTTGGGCTCTTGAGGGCGCTCAGGAGGGATCGGCCGTTGCGTACAGCACGAACGATCTGGGCATGCAGTTTGCTTCGATTCCCGCCGGGCAGTTTCCAATGGGATGCTCTGAAGGTGCAAAGCCGGTGGAGTGCAGCGCCGACGAAAAGCCGCGACACACCGTGCAAATCACGAGAGCTTTCGAAATCGGAAAGACGGTGGTGACGCAACAGCAATGGCACGCGCTGATGGGTTCGGATCCCAGTCGCTTCAAGGGCGACACCCTTCCGGTGGAACAAGTCAGCTTCAAGGACGCGCAGGCGTTCCTCGGCAAGCTGAACGAACGCAACGACGGATTCCTCTACCGGCTGCCGACCGAAGCCGAATGGGAATATGCGGCGCGAGCCGGCACAACGGACCAGTTTGCGGGCGCGAACGTGGCGGAATCGCTGAGCCGGCGAGTGCCGTCGGACGATTGGGCCTGGTACAGCGTGGAGAAGACGCAACCTGTCGCAACCAAAAAGCCCAATGCCTGGGGCCTCTACGATATGCGCGGGAACGTGGCGGAATGGGTCCAGGATGGGTACGACCCCAAGTATTACGCGAAGAGTCCGATGGCTGATCCCAAGGGGCCCGACAGCAGTGACGGGGGGCGGGGGGTGCGCGGTGGGACCTTCCACGACAGTGGACCTTGGCTGACGCGCGTGTCGCTTCGCACGCATTTTCCGGAGGATTACCGGCACTTCGACCTCGGTTTTCGAATCGTGCGTGAGAAACGCTGAGATCATTGGAGGATCGGAGTGAACCGGATACTCTCGGTCGTGAGCTCGCTTGGCGCGGTTGTTTGCTTTACCGCGAGCGCGCTGGGGCAAGCCGGCGCGCCCACCCAGAGGGTTCACATTCCCGGTATCCCGGACGGAACCTCGATTTATCCCAAGTCGATGGATCGCGGGGACAACTTCGTTTCAGTCGGGTGTGTGGCAAAGTCCCCGAACGGGGAATTCCTGATTACCGACTGGCGAGGCGCCGAGCGGCCAGCCATCGCGGGAGCGCCTCCATTTGCCGCGCGGGAGCCACTGGTGTTCCGGCTGCAGGGGGATCAGGAGATGCTGAATTTCCAGGTCGGCCATGAAGTGCAGATCACAGGGCCGATCATGGAAAAAGCTGACGCAGCTCGCCCGGCAGCGATGAAGGTGGAATCGGTGCTGTACCTTTCCCGAACCTGCTGGATGAGGGGAACCACGACAGCAGATTCCGCCAAGCCGAAGCCATGATGAGCTGGCACTCGATTCGAGTAGGAGTATCTGAATGCGAGCTTCCAACAAATCGATAGCCGTTATCGCCGTGTTGATCATGCAAGGGATCATTGCGTCGGCGGCATTCGCTCAGGAAACGCCGGCCGCCGGCCCAAAGTACACGGCCCCGCGAACCGCCGATGGCAAGCCGGACTTGAGCGGAATCTGGCAGGCCATGAACACCGCCGAATGGGATATCCAGGCCCATGATGCCAAGCCAGGCCCGCTTGTCGTCATGGGGGCGGTGGGCGGAATTCCCGCCGGCCTCGGCGTCGTTGAAGACGGACCGCTTCCATACCGGCCCGAGGCGCTCGCCAAGAAGAAGGAAAATGAAGCGAATTGGCTTGCGCTTGATCCGGTCGTCAAATGCTTCCTGCCCGGCCTGCCGCGGGCGACCTACATGCCGTTTCCGTTTCAAATCGTGCAATCGCCGCAGCACGTGTCGTTCAGCTACGAATTTGCCTTCGCGTCGCGCGTCGTGAATATCGGGTCGAAGGGCACAGCTCCGGTCGATTCCTGGATGGGTTGGTCGAATGGTTCCTGGGACGGGGATACGCTGGTGGTCGACGTAACCGGGATTGTCGAGGACACTTGGTTCGACCGGGCAGGAGACTATCACAGCGACGAATTGCACCTCACCGAGCGTTACACGCCCACCAGCCCGAATACGCTTCTCTATGAAGTGACGGTCGACGATCCGAAGGTCTACACCCGGCCTTGGAAGATGAGCATGCCGCTGTACCGGCGGGTGGACCAGAACATGCAATTGCTGGAATACAATTGTGTATCCTACGTCGAGGAGCTCATGTACGGGCATCTTCGCAAGGTGGAGCCTCCGCCGAAATAGAATCGTCATTGCGAGGAGCCGTAAGGCCGTTTACGGCCGTCTTCGACGGCCTATGGCGACGAAGCAATCCAGAGCGGCTGGCGCAAGCGGCCCTGGATTGCTTCGCGGAGCCTGTCATCGGGCCGGCCACTTCGGGCCGGACCCGTTGGCTCGCAATGACGACGTCGCAAATGAGGCGCTCGTCCGGTCCTTACGATCTAATCGTCATTGCCCTCCACGATCGTCTTGCGCAAGAACGCGAAGCTCAGCGCCACGTTGAACGCCAGATGCGCATTGTCGGCGGCGCCGGCGTGGCCGCCTTCGAGCGGCTCGTGGAACCAGACGCGATGGCCCTGCGCGGCAAGCTTGGCGGCCATCTTGCGGGCGTGGCTTGGATGCACGCGGTCGTCGCGCGCCGATGTGGTAAGGAGGATCGGCGGATAGTCTCGCGACGGCTCGACGTGGTGATAGGCCGACATTTCCTGCAGGAAGGCCCAATCCTCCGGCCTGTCCGGATCGCCATACTCGCCGACCCAGCTCGGCCCTGCCGAGAGCTTGCTGTAGCGCTTCATGTCGAGCAGCGGCACCGCGCAATCGATCGCGCCGAACAGTTCCGGATAGCGGGTGAGCATGTTGCCGACCAGAAGCCCGCCATTGCTGCCGCCCCGGCAGGCAAGCCGCTGCGGCCGGGTGACGCCGCGCGCGATCAAATCCTTGGCTACCGCGGCAAAATCGTCATGGGCGAGCTTCTTGCCCTCCCGCATCCCAGCCTTGTGCCAGGCGGGGCCGAACTCGCCGCCGCCCCGGATATTGGCGATGACGAAGACGCCGCCCTGCGCGAGCCACAGCTTGCCGGTGGCCGCCGCGTAAAACGGCAGGCTTGCGATCTGAAACCCGCCATAACCGGTCAGGAGGCACAGGCTTGAGCCGTCGAGCCGCAAGCCTGCGCGGGAGATCTGGAAATACGGGATGCGCTCGCCATCGACCGACACTGCGTGATGCTGGGTGATCACAAGCCCCCCGGCATCGAAGCGCGCCGGCGCCTGCTTGAGCGGCTCGGCGGCGCCGCCGAAGCGGGCCAGCGAGAGCGCCGGCGGGGTGACGCTGTCCTGCGACGAGAGAACGAAGGATTCGCCCTCGTGCTCGCCCGCGCCGAGCCAGTCGATGTCATCCTCGACCAGGCGATAGAAATCGACCGTCGCCATGTCGGGAAACCCGGACACTGCCTCGGTCCGCCACGCTCCGTCCTGATGGCGCGCCAGGAGCACGCGGGAGCGGACGTTGTCGAGCACCTTGAAGGCAACCGCATTCCCGGCCGCCCCGAAGTACTGCATGAAGCAGGTGCGCGTCGGCTCGAACAGCACCGTCAGGCGGCGCTCGCCGGCGATGAAAGCGTCGAGGTCGCTCACCAGCAGGCTGCCGGCCCGGAACGTCTGCCCGGCAACAGTCCAATCCGTGCGCAGGTTGAGGATCAGCCAGTTGCGCTCGACATAGAGATAAGCATCCAGCGGAAGATCGACCGGCCGCGCGGTGCCGCCGGCATCTTCGACGTAGAAGACATTGGTGAAGAAATCCGGGCGGCGCATGAAGCAGGTGCGCGGAAATTTTGGGCTGTGCTCGTGCCAGCCGAAAGCCGCCATTTCGTTGCGCCCGCATTCGAACACGACCGGCGCCTCGGCAAAGGGCGTGCCGCGCCGCCAGCGACGCACGGTGCGCGCATAGCCGGACCTGGTCTCGAACGCCTCGCCGCCAAACGCGCTCGAAACGAGCAGCGTGTCCTGATCGACCCAGCCCGCGCCGCCCTTCGCCTCGGGCAGGAAGAAGCCGCCCTCGACAAAGCTCCGTTTCGCCAGATCGAACTCGCGGACGACCGCCGCATCAGCGCCCCCGCGCGACAAGTGCACAAGGCCAAGCCGGTGTTCCGGCGGCAGCGTGGCTGCGCTGCTCCAGACCCAGTCCTCGCCTTCGGCCTTCGCCAGCGCGTCGAGGTCGAGCAGCACCTCCCATTCGGGCTCAGGCGTGCGGTAGCTCGCCATCGTGGTCCGCCGCCACAGGCCCTTTGGATTCTGCTCGTCCTTCCAGAAATTGTAGACATGACGGCCGCGCTGAACGACCTGAGGAATACGGTCGGGGGCATTCAAGATTTCGAGGATCGCCGCACGATCGCGCTCGAACTCGGCGTCGCACAGCGCCTTGGTGGCCTCGGCGTTGCGCGCCGCGACCCAGGCGCGGGCCTGCTCGCTCGCAACCTCCTCCAGCCAGGCAAACGGATCGCCGTCCACAGGCTCATCGACGCTGGCTGTCTTCATTGTCATGCTCCTGTCATGCGCCTGTGTGTCTTGCGACCAAGGCGCTCATAAGCCATACCGGTCGCCAAGTCATCCAATCTGATCGATGCGGGCACGGCTCGCGTGCGAGACCCATGCCATCCGCGCTCTCTCAAACGCCGCTGATCCATCCAACCGCCGAGGTGCGCGACTGCAGGCTCGGCGCCTGGTGCGAGGTTGGCGCCCGCACGCAGCTTCTCGAGGTCACGCTCGACGACTATTCCTACATCGTGAACGACAGCGATGCCGCCTACACCACGATCGGGAAATTCTGCTCGATCGCGGCCATGACCCGGATCAATCCCGGCAACCATCCGATGGAGCGCGTCAGCCAATCGCATTTCAGCTACCGGGCGAGCGCCTATTTTCCGGGCGAAGCGGACGAGGCGGATTTCTTCGCCTGGCGGCGCGCGCATCCTGTTGCGATCGGCCACGATGTCTGGATCGGCCACGGCGCGATCGTGCTGCCGGGACGCACGATTGCGACCGGCGCCGTGATCGGGGCCGGCGCTGTGGTGACGCGCGACGTTGCGCCCTATGCGATCGTGGCCGGAAATCCGGCCCGCACGATCCGCGCGCGCTTTCCCGATGCGGTCGCGGAGCGTCTCGAGCGGCTCGCCTGGTGGGACTGGAGCCACGAGCGCCTGCGCGACGCGCTTCCGGATTTTCGCAAGCTGCCGGTGGAAAGTTTCCTCGACCGCTACGAGAGCGTTGCGGTCAACGCTTGAAGAATTGAGCCATGGACATTCGCATCGAGGGCGGACGCGCGCTCATCGGCCAGGCACTTGAAGAGGCCGCCCTTCACCTTTCGACAGAGACCGGAACGATCGCAGACGTCGGCAGCGATGTGGGCGCGCACCGACGCATCGATGCAAGCGGGCTCATCGTGCTCCCGGGGATCGTCGATCTCCATGGCGACGCCTTTGAACGGCAGATGATGCCGCGGCCCGGGGTCGATTTCGCGCTCGACATTGCGCTCGTAGACAGCGACCGCCAGGCGCTTTCGAACGGCATCACCACGGTCTTTCACGGCGTGACCTGGTCATGGGAACCGGGGTTGCGGGCGGCCGACAATGCGCGCGCGATGCTCGAGGGGATTGAACGTCTCAAGCCCCGGTTTGGCGCCGACACCCGCTTTCACCTGCGGCACGAGACCTACAATCTCGATGCCGAGCCCGAGATCGCGCAATGGCTGGGGGAGCGCCGGATCGATCTCATGGCATTCAACGATCACCTGCCGATCGCCGATCTTGCCTCGCCGCGCGGCAAGAAGAAGCTTGCTCCCATGGTGGAGCGTTCCGGGCTCGGCCAGGACGAATTTCTGGGCGTCGTCGCGCGCGTCAAGAAGCGCGCCGACGAGGTGCCGGGCTCGATTGCGCGGCTCGCGCAAGCCGCCGTCGCGAACGGCATTCCGCTTCTCTCCCACGACGACACGAGCCCCGAACAGCGCCGCTGGTTCCGTTCGCTCGGCAGCCGGCTCTCCGAATTTCCAACCACGCTCGCGACTGCGCAGGAGGCGGTCGCGCATGGCGACGACATCGTGCTGGGCGCGCCCAATGTGGTTCGCGGCGGCAGCCACACCGGCTGGACCAACGCCAAGGACATGATCGCCCGCGGCCTCTGCTCGATCCTGGCCTCGGACTACTATTATCCGGCCCCGCTCATCGCCGCATTCCGCCTGGTGGCCGACGACGTGGCGCCGTTGGCCCGGGCCTGGGCGCTGGTTTCGGAAACCGCCGCCGCCGCCGCAGGCCTTGCGGACCGCGGCACGATCGCGTGCGGGCGCCGCGCGGACCTGATCCTGGTGGACGCGCAGGACACGAGGCCGCGCGTGGTCGCCACCATCGTGGCGGGCCGCATCGTGCATCTCGTCGATGCGGACCGTATCCTGACGCCCTGACGCCGCGCGAGGCCCTTGACCTTGGCACCAGCCCCGCGGTTTGCGATCTATTTCGTGCCGGCGCCGGAGACCGCGCTCTACCGTTTCGGCGCCGCTATCCTGGGCCATGATTGCTACAGCGGCGAACGTCTAGCGCATCCGGCCGATCTTGGCATGAGCGAAGCCGAGTGGGAGGAACTCACGCGGGAGCCGCGAACCTATGGTTTCCATGCCACCCTCAAGGCGCCGTTCCGGCTTCGGCCCGAATTCGATCAAACCGACCTCACCGCGGCGATGCGCCGCCTCGCCGCCTCGCCGCGGCCAATTCCAACCATCGAGCCCGTGGTCGACCTGATCGCCGGCTTTGTGGCGATCGTGCCGCGCGCCCCAACACCTCAAGTCCAGGAGCTTGCCGACGACTGCGTCATCTCGCTCGACCACTTCCGGCTCCCGACGACCCCGCAGGAAAGAGAGCGCCGCCTGGCTGCCGGCTTGAGCGCCCGCGAGACCGCCAACCTCGATCGCTTCGGCTACCCCTACGTGGGCGATGAGTTCCGCTTCCATATGACGCTGACCGGCAGGATCGCGCCGAGGCGTCAACGTGAGATCCATGCGCTGCTCAAGGATGCATTCGACCGCACGGTGGGCAGCGCCGCGCTTCCGGTCGACCGCCTCGCGGTTTTGCGCCAGGACGATCCCGCTGCCCGGTTTCGGGTCATCGAGATGCTACCGCTGTAGCCCGCCATGGAGCTCTTGCGAAATGCGGGGCAGCCCATCCCGGATTACGGGCGCGTCGCGCCTCCATCCGGGCTACTGGGTACCGCCGGGGATAACCGCCCGGTCCCACTGGCCCGTTTCATCGAACTGTCATCCGCCGCTGGTAGCCAATGCCGAGGAGGCACGGCATGCTGGCTGAAACTCTGGTCGAGGTTCGGCGGGTTTCAAAGTCGTTCGGCCGCACCCCGGTTCTCAAGAACATTTCATTCCGCCTCGCGCGCGGCGAGATGGTCGCGCTGATCGGCGCATCCGGCTCCGGAAAATCGACGCTGATCAGGGCCATTGCGGGGCTCGTCCCGATCGATGCGGCCGCCGCCCGCAAAGGCGATGGCGAGGCCGGCGCGATCGTGCTGTTCGGGCAGGTCATGCAGCGCGACGGGCGGATCATCGGCTCCGCCAAGAATCTGCGGGCGCGCATCGGCGTCGTGTTCCAGCAATTCAATCTGGTGGGGCGGCTCTCGGTCCTCACTAATGTGTGCCTCGGGCTCCTGGGCCGCATGCCGTTCCTGCAAGGCACGCTCGGGCGCTTCACGATCGACGAAAAGCGGCGCGCGATGCTGGCGCTGCGCCGGGTCGGCATCGCCGAGCATGCACTCAAGCGCGGGAGCGAGCTCTCCGGCGGCCAGCAGCAGCGCGCCGCCATCGCCCGCACGCTGGTGCAGGGGGCCGAGCTGCTCATCGCCGACGAGCCGATCGCCTCGCTCGACCCGCATTCGGCACGACGGGTGATGGACATTTTGGCCGACCTTAACCGTCAGGACCGGATCACCATCCTGGTGTCGCTGCACCAAGTCGAGTACGGGATCAAATACTGCCCGCGCACCATCGCGCTGAAGGCCGGTGAGGTGGTCTATGACGGGCCATCGAGCGCGCTCACGCCCGCGTTCCTCAACAGCATCTACGGCGCCGAGAGCAGCGACCTATTCCTGGCGGCACGCGCGGAGCCTGCGCCGGGCCGCGCGGGCGAAGAGCAGTTTGCACCGCCGAACCTGCAACCGGCCGCGGCCATGTGAATCCGCTCTCGCGGTTCGTCAAGAAACTTCAAGTCAACAGGCGTCAACAAGGAGACCACACATGTTGCGATCCGTTCTCGTCGGCACGGCCGCCGCCGTCGTGCTCGCCGCCTCCGCACTTGCGGCCGCTGCTCAGGCGCAGACCGAGCTTAACTTCGGGATCATCTCGACCGAAGCCTCGGTCAATCAGAAAAAGATCTGGGATCCGTTCATTGCCGCAATGGCCAAGGCCACCGGCTACAAGATCAACGGGTTCTATGCGACCGACTATGCAGGCGTCATCGAGGCGATGCGCTTCAACAAGGTCCAGGTCGCCTGGTACGGCAACAAATCGGGCATGGAGGCGGTCGACCGATCGAGCGGCCAGGTTTTTGCGCAGGTGGTCGCGACCGACGGGAGCACCGGCTACTACTCGCACATCATCGTGCACAAGGACAGCCCCTACACCAAGCTCGACGACATCCTCAAATGCGACAAGTCGCTCGACTTCGGTATCGGCGACCCCAACTCGACTTCCGGCTTCCTGGTGCCGACCGCCTATATTTTCGCGGCCCGCAGCGTCGATCCCAAGGCCTGCTTCAAGACCGTGCGCAACGCCAATCATCAGGCCAACGCCATGGCGGTCGCCAACAGGCAGGTAGCGGCCGCGACCAACAACAGCGAGGATCTGCAGCGGCTCGCGATGACGGCGCCGCAGGCGCGCGCCCAGATCAAGATCATCTGGACCTCGCCGATCATCCCGCTCGATCCGATCGTGTGGCGCAAGGACCTCGATCCGACCATTAAGGCGAAGCTCTACACGTTCCTCCTGAGCTACGGGCGCATCGGCACGCCGGAGGAGATCAAGGCGGCGCGCGAGATGATCGCCGGCATGATCTGGTCGCCACTGCATCCTTCGAATGACAGTCAGCTCATCCCGATGCGCAAGCTCGAGGCGAGCCGCGATCTCCTGCGGGTGCAAAGCGACGCCAAGCTCTCGCCCCAGGAAAAGGAGAAAGAGACCGCCGACATCCAGGCCCAGCTCGCGCGCCTCGACAAGATGGAGCAGGCGGCCGCGACCGAGCCGTTCCAAGCGCGGCTTGCCGCCTTCCTGCAAGCCGACGAGGCTGGCAACCAGGCCGAGCTCAAGCGCATGATCGCCGACTTTGCCGCCGGCTACGGCCGCACCAACTGACGCCGAAGACCAAGAATGGAGCGCGCCGGGCGCAAAGCCCGGCGTTGCCATGCTGCGATGACGATCGAGATGACCGGGGCGCGGCCCGTCGAGCCCGCCCACCACGCGCAGAAGGAGCTGGCCGAGATTCTCGTGCCGGTCCAGCCGCTGTCCCGCCGTCTTCGCGGCTGGCTGTTCTGGTTCGCCATCATGGCGCTGTTGGCCTGGGCCTGGCAGCCTGCGGAAATGTTCCGCGCCTCGGCCCTGTTCACCGACTGGCGCAACATGGCGGAGTTCGGCCAGGCTTTCCTAAAGCCCAACTTTCACGACTGGGACGGCTATTTGGCCGACATGATCGTGACCATCCAGATCGCGATCTGGGGCACGGCGCTCGCAGTGCTGTTCGGCATTCCGTTCTCGATCCTGAGCTCCGCCAATGTCTGTCCGCAATGGGTGGTGCAGCCGGTACGCCGGCTCATGGATGCCTGCCGCGCCATCAACGAGATCGTGTTCGCGCTGATGTTCGTGGTCGCGGTGGGGCTCGGGCCGTTCGCCGGCGTGATGGCGCTGTTCGTGCACAATCTCGGGGTGTTCGCGAAGCTGTTCTCGGAGGCGGTCGAGGCGATCGATCCGCGTCCGGTCGAAGGCATCCGGGCGACCGGCGCGCGGCGGCTGCAGGAGGTGGTCTTCGGGGTGGTGCCGCAGGTTTTGCCGCTGTGGAGCTCGCTCACGCTCTATCGGTTCGAGACCAATGTGCGCTCCGCCACCACGCTGGGCATCGTGGGGGCCGGCGGGATCGGGCAGACGCTCTATGAAAGCATCCGCGCGTTCCAGTACGGCGAGACCGCCGCCCAGGTCATCATCATTGCGGCGACCGTCATGTTGCTCGATCTCCTCAGCGCGCGCCTGCGCCGGCGGTTGATTTGAGCGCGCGGTGATTTTCGACCCATCCTACAAGCCGAACGCGGTCTTGAAGAAGGCAACGGTCGATTGCCGGGCGCGGGCGGAAGCCTCCGCCTCCGTCGCGATGCGCACATTGCCCTTGCGCGGATCGTGGATCGTGATCGGAAACGGCAGCTTCTGCTCCCACATATGGGTCGCGTCCGGATAGACGATGAGCGCCACTTGGCGCCGCTTGTCCGTCGGCAGACCCTCGACCAGCCTGCGACACGCCGCGCCGTCATCGGCATTGTCATAGTCGTCCTGTCCGCCGACCTGCAGCTGGAGCGGCGCCTCGGTCCATCTTGCTGCGATTGCCGCGGCCACGGGTGCTCCCGGAAGGAAGTAGGAGCAGACGAAATCGTGCGCGGAATGAGCCGCAAAGCGCAGATCGCCGCCGAGCGCGCGCTCAGCGCCACCCTCCGACATTGCCAGCACGCTCAGCATCGCGCCCCAGGAAAAACCCATGATGCCGATGCGCTTTCGATCGATCGCAGGCTGCGCGGCCAGGAACCTGAGCGCGCCAAACGCGTCCGGCAGCGTATCGCCGATCACGTGCGGCCTGCGGTCGACGCCGCCCTCACCGCCGAATGCGGCAGGACCGATCGGAACGCCGCGCGGTGTCCACATGTCGATGACCAGCGTGGCAATTCCCTCGGCGTTCAGGACCGCGACGTAATCCAGCTCCGGTCCGCCTTCCATGAGGCCGCCGCTTGCATGCGCAATCACCACTGCCGGGACCGGTCCTCGAGCCGTTTGCGGAAAGCTGAGCTTGGCAGGGATTGCGGTCGGTATGACCGCGCTTTGCGTCACCGGCGGCCCCTTGGGCGGAAAGCTCACGTCCTCGCCCAAGGCCACGCCGCACGCCGCAACACCCAAGGTCAGCACGACCGGCAATATTGGACGCTTGAACATGGGCTTCTCCTTGCTGGTCACGAACAAACAACGTCATTCGCCAATGACACCGCGCAGGAACGCGACATGAGCGGCAAATTCCTTGCGTCCGGTCGCTGTCGCCTTCACGATCGTCTTCGGGCGCCGGTCTTCGAAGCGCTTCTGCACCTCGACATAACCGGCGCGCACCAACGTCTCGATATGGGCGCCGAGATTTCCGTCGGTCGCGGCAGTCAGCTTCTTGAGCCGCGTGAAGTCGAGCCCCTCGTCGCGCGGCGGCAGGGCGGTCAGTGCCGCCATGACGCGAAGCCGCACGCTCTGATGGATCAGTTCATTGGCCTCATGCATCACGCCCACCGCATCCAAAGGCCGCACAGGATCAGGCCGCCGCCCGCGACCAGTGCGAGATAGAGATCGAACCAGTCCCCCATCCAGAGATAGCCGGCGATGACCAGCGCTGTGATCGCAAGACCAATCGCCACCAGCGCGCGGCCGAGCCAGAGCCCGGCGATCGCATAGCCGAACATGAACAGCGTCGGCCAGAAGGCATCGCTTTCGCGCATGCCGAATCGGCCGAGCAGTCGCGTCCAAAGGAGGCCGAAGCCGAAGAACAGCAGAATGGCGATCACGCTTCTGGCATCGAAGTTTTGCCCGCGCGTGCGCCCGTCATAAGCCTTGAAGGCGACCGTCGCGATAATGCCGACGCCATTGACCGTCGACCAGATCGGCAGCCAGGCTTGCGGGGCGAACTGCGAGGCCGAGTAGCCGAGCGCGACCAGAACCCCCCACAGCATCATCATGGTGCTGGCCAGCCGATACCAGGACGATTGCTTGACCTTGCGGGCGATCGACTCGATGTCGATGAGCGCGGCGGCGGCTTCGCTCGGGCTGATGTCCATGGCAACCTCCAGGAGAGCCGCAAGCGGGTCGATCGTGCGACCGCGGCCCGCAGTCGATCACGATCCGATGCGCTCGATTGCCGGGCGTTAGCGCAAGGTGGCGACACACTCTGCTATACAGAGTACTCTGTCAATACGGACCGGGAGCTTTTTTCCGCAGGGGTGATCCCGCAGGTCAGACCCTGAAGCCGTGCCGGGTGGCGAGCCGCATGAACAGGGCGCCAAGGAGCGTCATGCCGGCGGCGATCAGGATGCTCAGCGCCGCAAGCTGCGGCACCTCGCCGTTGTTCCACAGGTCCAGGATGACGACCGACACGATCGCATTGTTGGCCCCGGTCAAGAGCACCGCGGTGGAGAGATCGCGGATCGCCTGCATGAACACGTAGATCCAGGTGGCGGCGAGCGCAGGCCCCATGAGCGGCAGCACGACCGCGCGCAACACCTTGAGCCCGCCGGCGCCGCACATGCGGGCGCTCTCCTCGAGCTTGAAGTCGATCGCAAGCAGTCCCGAGTAGCAGAAGCGCATGCCGTAGGGCAAGAATTTCACCGCCAGCGCGAACATCACGATGAAGATCGTGCCGTAGATCGGGATGAAGCGCAGGTTGAGGAACTGGACCAGGACCGCGATCCCGAGCACGATGCCGGGAAAGACGAGCGGCAGGGAGACGATCACGTCGATCGCCCAGCGGATCGCCTCGCGGCGGCGCACCACGACGAAGCTCATCACCAGCGCGCCCGCCGCGATCGCAGTCGCGGAACCCGCCCCCACGATGACGCTGTTCCAGAGGCCCGCAAGCGTGTCGGGCCGTGTTGCCACCGCCGCGTAGTTGGCAAGCGACATGCGGCCGAAATCGGCGAGCGAGGGCGAGGCGTAGATCGGCAGGAACGAGGCCCACAGCATGAGCAGAAGCGGCGCGGCGAGCGAGAGCGGCACGATCAGGACCCAGACCGCGCAAGGATATTTCCAGCCGCCAAGATC
>Ga0126381_100006218_pt1 | contig 13199 bp, 27 predicted proteins | sample PanSoiMetPlot_28_FD_96465 | JGI IMG/M metagenome (GOLD analysis project Ga0126381, IMG submission 96465) | Tropical forest soil microbial communities from Panama - MetaG Plot_28 | ecosystem: Environmental > Terrestrial > Soil > Tropical forest > Bulk soil | place: Panama | collected 2016-02-17
CACGCGGCGACGCTGCGTCGACGTGCCGCAAAAGTGCAACTCGAGAGGCTAAAAAATTTGGGACGGCCTGTCGACCGAGAGAATCCGGCGGCCCGATCTGCCGAAGCCGGCGGCCAGGTGTGGCAGTGGCGGCCCAGGCGCGCGCCGTTGCCGCCGGCAACACCTGGCAATGCCGCCGGCACAACGTGGCTGCCAATACGCCACAAGTCCGCGTTGCCGCCGGCAACAATGGCCCTGCAGGGCGCCAGGACGCACGCAACGCGAGCGCCTAGAGGTATTCTATGGGGGTGAAAATGCCTTACCCTACAAAGCGCCGGCGTGCTCCACGCCGGCAAAAAACGGCCGGTGACGGCCGTCAAGCAACGATCGCAGAACGTAGGGTAAACCCGCCACCGCAAATTTATGTCCGCGTGGAGGGGTCGCACTCCTGGCGCGAATCTTATGCTCGAGCGCACCTGCGAATCCGCAAGGGGTATGTGTACCTAGCCTGGCGCGACGGTGGCAGAGTGCGCGAGTTCTATATTGGCAAGGCGCCGCGTAAGTCCCCTACGGAAAACGCCGGCACGCCTGGCGCCGGCGCCGCGGCCGGCGAGCTGGTCGACGGGCTGGGGTGTAGGGTAAAAACTAAGGCGCCGGGGTCGCCGGCGGCAGTGGAGAAGCCGGCGGGGCGCCGGTTTTCTTCGCGTTCTTAGCTGCGTTGCGCGCTGCGGTGGCCGCGGCCTTTTCCTTCTGTTGCTGCAGCTTGTTGAGCATGAGCAGCAATAAAATCGACTGGTCATCATCCGAATATCCAAGGTTTGTCAGATGGTCGCGCCACTCCGTGAGGTCGATAATCCCTTGGTCATATGCGGTGTCGAGTTCGGCAAGCGTGAGGTGCTTCGATGGAACTTTCTTTTTGTAGTCGGCACCGAGCAGCACTAGCGCCTTCTCATCCGCAGAGAGTGGCATGGAACCCACAATGCTCTCGAGTTCGCCGCGGTCAATGTGTCCCTCGGTGTACGCGGTAACCGCCGCGGCCCTTACCTCATCCTGAAAGGGACGCTGCGCCTTGAGGTGGTCTGCCTCAAACTTGCGGCCGGCGCCGGCGTCGTTGTAGCCAAGGTGTTTTAGTTCATCTTGGAACGATTGGTCATCTATGTGGCCGCCTTCAAAGAGTGTGAGGAGTTCTGCCTCGCCTGGTTTCTTTCGGTGGAGGTCGAGCAAGGCCTGTATTTTGTCGTCGCTGTATCCCTCGCGCGCGAGGTCGCGCCAGATGAGAGATGCGTCCATCACGTTTCCGCTAAACGGGTTGACAACGTCGCCGGCGGTGAGTTGCTTTGGTCTCGCAAACTCGCTGATAAACCACTGGTAGGGGTCCGCGAGCAGTAGCTTGACGATGGGCGCGAGCGCCAGACGTTGGAGCCGGCCGAGGCCCAAGTTTTTCGCCACGTCCTCGCCAATTTCTCGGATCTCGTCAAGATGCACAAACGGCGCGAGGCCGCCCAGGGTTGCGATGATCCCGGTTGCCGTGCCGAAGTTGATGGCCAGGCCCGAAAACCGCGCCGCGGCGCGCACGCCACTTATGGGAGTGATTTTCTCGCCGGCACCGGCCGGCCCGCTAGGTTCGCTAAACGTGCCGGTGGATGCGTTCAGACTCACGCCGGTGTTTGCCAGAAACTCACTCATAAGTTGCCGGTGGAAGAGAAAGCCAATTTCTTCCGCACGCGCGAGGTGCGCGCCAATGTCCTCGCCGCTTGGAAGATGCTGCACATCGAAGTCTGTACCCAGGAGTTCATTTAGAACGCTGACAGACAGTTGCGCAAAATCCTTGTCCAACACCTTGCGGAGGTCGTCCAACACATCGAAGATAGCGCCGGCGAACGCCGGCAGAAACACGCGCAGGATTGGCAGAACGATGAACTTCGCCGCGGTGAGCGCCGCGGCCGGCACAATCGCCGCGCCGGCGAGAATCACCGCGGCCCACGCTGGCATTCCCCAGTTGCGGAGTTCGGTGTATACGTCCCGAAAGTATTTCTCCATGTGGTCGCGCGGGATGTCTGTGGGCGCCGCGGGTGGTGAGATGTCTGTTGCTTGCGCGGTGAGTGTGACGGGATTGTCACCTGGTGGTGGGTTGATGTCCGAGAACGGCGGCCCAGCCTCGCCCGGTGGAATACCTGGTGGGTTGCCCATGCGTTTACTTCCTTACGCCCATTTCCGAGAACACCTCAATGCGTAGAGTGTCGGCACGGCTTGCTATGTCCCCGCTGTCGCCTGTGCCGGCGTGGAGTTCGGCAACATCCGCACTCATGGTGGACGAGACAGACGAGGTGGGGCCGGCCGAACCTGTCGGAGGTTTTAGCCAGGTGAATTGTGAGCCGAACAAACCGGACCACGTGGTGTTGAGAGCGCCGAAAAAGCCGGCCACCATGGGAAACGCGCGCAAGCCGCCGAGCGGATTGACGAGGAAGTTTACCCAACTGCCTACCAGGTTCAGCCACTGGCGCACGATGAGGAAGTTTTTGGCAATCTGTCCTTCGAGGTACGCAAGGTCTCGGTCGAGTTTCTCTGCCCACTTGAGGTGGAAGAACTTGAAAATAGCTAGAACCTTCCGAATGCGTTGGATGATGTTGAGGATTGGTTGCACCACGCGTTTCCAAATGAGGTCATACCACGCGCGGATTTTCTGGATAACCTTGATGATAGGATCGAGAAACGCCGTAACTCTAGCGATGGTGTCGCGCGCCAGGCAGTAGAGGTTTCCCACCCAGCGTTCTATGGCGTCGAACGTGTGCTTTAGTCCGTCGAGTAGGCCGGCAAATCCCTTGCGCAGTAATCCGGTGAGCCACACCACGCCGCGTGCCGCGAATTTCACCGCGGCCTTGACACCGTCAAACACCAGGCCCGCGGCGTCTAGAACGTATTTCCCTACGGTGATCGCAACCTGAATTATCACCGCAATGATTGCGATGATGAATCCGGCCTGGTCCACGTGGTGCCAGTCCGGCCGCGCCGGATGCGTCCACCACCACAGGAAAGCCGCCCAGGCGTGCCGAAAGACTTCGTACATGCTAAATCCCCATTCCTGGTGGGTGCGGCAACTCGCCGCCGGCGGCCGCTATCTGCTCCACGCGTTTCTTGTAGCCTTCTTTGATTGCTTCCGGCGTTGCTTTGTCTTCGTCGTACTGGTCGGAAAAAGGCCCATGGTCGCCTACGAAGTAGCGCACGATCACCGCCGGCACAACCTTGCCCTGGAGGGTGAACCGCGCGGTTTGCGTGATGCTCACGTCGTGAATGTTTTTCATCTCCATACTAGACGATCTCCTTTCCCACCGGCCCCGCCTCGGTTGGAGGTGGCGCCGGCGTCTGTGGCGGAATCAATGGCGCGAGTTCCGGCGGGGGCGGAGGGTTTTCTGTGGCCGGCGCCGGCGTGAAGTTGTGAACGATTGGCGGAGGTGAAAGCCGCCGTGTGTCTAGGTCGCCGTCAAGCCGGCGCGCGACGGGGTTAGGAATCGGCGCGGGCTCTGCCGCCGGCGCCGGCGGATTGTCGTAGGTGAGGTATACGAGCGGCGTGTTGGAAAGTGTGTTGGTGTCAGTGAAGTCTGAAACGATCACGGTGCGTTTGTCGCCACTGTTCGAGAGTTCGCCAAGGTATTTCTCTAGACCTTGCGTCACCGTCGAAAACGTATCCGCGGCCGAGTACACCGGGAAACGTGGTGGGCACCAGTGGAAGCGACCACACTTGCCCTTGTCATGGTGTGGCAGTAGGCCGAACTCCTGGTCTATCGCGTCCGACACCGCATCCGTCTGATTGAACGCATAAAACGCCTCGGCCTCATCCACGGCCGCGGCGCTAATGTGCGCGCCGGCCTCTTGGAGTTGGGAGTTGACGAAGTCTAGGTTATCTTTGCGCGCCAGGCTGAAATCGAAGTCCTCGGCGCGGAGAAGGTTGAAAACGTTCGCGGTGGTCATGGTCCCTTGCGGGATTGTAACTCATCTATGCGTTGGTCGAGGTGGGAAACATTCTCCTTGAGGTCGTCGAGTGTCGCCTGGATTCTCCCCTGATCTACTGCGATGGACCACCACGCGATTAGGATGGTGACCATGAGTATGCAGAATTGAATCCAGTCAAAGCGCCGGCGCCGCATGAGCCGGTTAGCCGCGGACACCTGGCAGACCTGTGAGGAAATCGGCACTGGCGACGGAGAGCGCCTCGGTTGCGCGCCGCGCGGTAATCTTACGCTCGAACTCATCCGCGGCCATTTGGCAAATGCCTTTTGCGAACTCGTGGCTGGGTGCGCTGCCGCCAATGGTGAGGGCGCCGGTCTCCATGTTTAGCGTGAGTGTAAGCACGGCGACGCGCACGGCCCGGCCGTTGCCGGCGCTAGAGTTCGGTGAATCCATTGCCTTCACTCACGATTGCCGGCGTTGCTTCCTGCAACACAAGCCGGTTGCGTTCTTCCGGGTGCGGCACTTCCCGAAAACATTTCAGTGGTGCGCCGTCGATGCTGGCGAACACCAGGCCAGGCGCCGGCCGTTCGTCACGCACGTTTGTCCGCGGCGTGCGCTTTTCTGGTTTCACGAGTTTGCCTTGCGCGTCGAATTCGGCAGGCTCCACGATGTCAGGCGGGCAGGCATGGAAGAACAGCATGCCGTCACGCTGCACCGGCGAATAGGTTCCACCGCATGAGTTGCACTTACGCATCACACCTCGCCTTCAATCCACTCTTCTACCTCAAACTGTGCCGCGCTGAACTGGTCGCCGGCCTGCTCGTTGCGGCAATCCGTTTGCAGCTGGAATCCTGCACTCAAGTACATATCAGGCGCCGGCAGGATGCGCTGCGTCCCCACGGTTGGCGCAAGGAATTGGGTGCCGAGTGACCACTGATAGCCAAACGCCTGGCCGGCCACCTGCGTGAACGCCGCGGTTACGGTAACCAGTGGGTTGACTCCATCGGTAATCACAAGCGCAACTTCGCGGTTGGCCACAGCCGCACTCGCGGTGAATGCCACTTTGTAGCTATGCAGGCGCCACTTTGCCGCGGTGGGCACTGTGTCGCTATTGGTGGCGCCGGCGGCCGGCGTTGTGCCGGTGATCGAGCGCGTTGCGCCTGTGCCTTGCGCGTCGTATGCCGGCTGGGAAATCGGCCACACTAAATTGGTGAGGCCGGCGAGGTAGCCGGCAATCAGTACGCCACTGGTGGTTGATATAGTGACGTTGCCATAGATTAGCCGCACGGCCACAAACGTTTTCCCGTATTTTGCAGAGGCGTTGCTGGCGACTCCGATTGAGAGGTTGAGCAAAAACCCTTCCGCGAGGTCAAAGCTAAACGTGTTGATGCTGCGGTCGGACGTGACGGCAAAGGTTTGGAATGTACGGTGGATGGTTCCATCCGGCAAGAGTTGCCGCGCGTGGATGTTGATGCTGACCACAGGGTCACTATTGCGCACGTCAAGCCTAAAGTGGTCATCACGCGTCACGTACAAAATCGTGGTCGGGTCTATTTGCGTGAAGCGGAACTTCACCTCTGGCGCGGACCCGATAGGATGAAACGTGGGGTCAATCTTCTGGTCAACACCAGGCGTGGAGTACGCGCCTAGCCCGCGGTTGCGTTCGCCTTCTGTCGCCACGTTCCCACCTAACTAAATCGGCCGGACCGTCCACTCAAAACGGCCCGGCCAATTCGTCCCACCATCGTCGGGTGGCAAATAAAAACTACACGCCAGGTTGCGCGGCCGGCAAAGCGGCGCCTGGTACGCTGCCCTGCGCGAGTTCAGCAAACATAAGCGTGATAACCGCGGTGACACCTACTTGTTGCGATACGCCGTCCACGGTGATAGCGCCTTTGTTTTGGGAGTTGAACACCGGAATGCACGGCAAGCCGGTGGCCGCGGCGAGAGACGCAAACCAATTGATAGACTCATCAGGTTCGGTGAGTTCGCCAGGGAAAGACACGCGCACGTTTCCGGTGTCTACGCCGCGAATTGCAACGGTTGCCAGGCGAGAATCCGTCACGCCACCGATCAGAGCGTAATCGGTGTTTGCCTTCCAGTTGTCAAGCTGCGAGTTCACCGCCACCGCGCCGGAATATCCGCCGGCAACGCCGGTCGTGATCGTCACCTCTTGGCCCATGAGGTTGACCACGTTCTTTTGTAGCGTGGGCTGGTCAATGAATCGGCCGGCAACGCCCGGCACATCGTCGTACCAGATGAGCAGTGAGCCGGTTTCTATCTGTCCGGCAACTGCGCTGCCCGTCTGCTCCACGATGAGGGTGTCTTGCGTGAAAAGTTTCTGCGCTGCTCCACGCGTCAAGCGTAGAGGAATTTTATTCTGTACGAGGTTGACAGGCGTCCTCATGCGGATGCCCTGGACGTTGTCATGCAAGCGTGGCGAACGCACGCGCATCACGCCGGCAACCTGGTTCCACGCCCACGCGCCAATTAGCCAGATGTTGCTGCCTGGCACGGCCGCGCGCACGGCAAGCGAATCACCTGTGGCCAGCGTCCACGAGGTAAACGTGGCGCCTGGCGCGGTGACAAAACCTGTAACTGTGTCGAGGATTCTAGGCATTGGTTTTTTCCTCTCCTTCTGGTTCTTCTGGCACCGGCCCAGGTTCTTCCGGTAGAAAAATTGCGTGAAACTCCATGCGCGCCGCGCGTTCATCTTCCGGCAGTTTCTCGAACGCCGCTTGGCGTTTCTCGAGCGTATCGCCGGCCACGCCGTGCAAGTGGCAGAACTCATCCGTACCACTCGGATACCCAAACTCATTCCACTGCCGGCGCAGGTGTTGATGTACGGGTGAAAGTGCGTCGAACCTACGCTGGGCCTCGGCAAGCGAGAAATTGTGGAAGCCGTACAGATGGCGGAAGCCGTCGCGCGGTCTCGTGCTGCCGGCGTCGGTTGGAATGGATTGGCCCTGACCTGTGCGCTGTGGAGAGTCGGAAGCGTAGTCGTGAACGCGGTCGGAAAACTGTGGTGGCAGTTTCTTACCGCGGTTGTCCGGGTGTGCCGGATGGTTCTTTGGGTACGCTTCCTCGCCCATGACTTTGGTCTCCACTTCGCCGCGTTACACCGCGAAAACTTAGGCGCCGCCGCCTGTCTTGGCGTTGTGGAGTGCCGCGACAACGAGCGCGGAAATCTGTGTGTTCTGCGCGGACCCGCGTAGGCCGCGCGGTGGCAAAGACAGACCTTTGAGCACGGCAAAATACTTCTGGACCTTTGAGGCCCACTTCGCCTTGCCCGCGGTAACGCCTGGCCCGTAGCGCGCCTGGCCCTTGACCTGTACGCCGTTCTTCCACGCCTGGTCGCCGGCCGCGGTCACGTTGGCGGAAAAACTCGCCTTCGCACTCGCAGCACTCACCGCTTGTTGCCACTTGTCCGCGGCGTTAGCTGCCGCCGCTGCCTGCCCCGTCGCCGCTTGCACGCCGGCCGCGTAATCGGGTGCGGCCGCACTCGCGCGGTTGGCGAACTTGTCTTGATACGCCGCGGCGTCCTTCAGTGTCCGTATGCTCACGTTTTCACCTCGCTTGAGTGCGTTCGACTACCTGGCCCCTGTCTTGCGTTTTTCATTGTAGGGCGCGCCCGGAGGGCGCATCCGCTAGTTTTTTCCTCAGGGGTTCGGGGTTTTCCACAGGCACAACAATAGCAATCAAGAAAGATATGTAGTAGGGTTGGGGGCGGAACGGGCGGGGGAGGGGGTGGCCTTGGCTTGGGGGGTCCGGGGGGGGTGATTGCGTTTTCAATAAGGCGTTTTCCTCGGTTTTTGGACGTTACCCACATTTCTTGCACAGGTTTTCCTCACCTGTGGAAAACATCAAATTGTAGCTAGCGAATCTCACCTGTGATATGCTCTCGCGCACAAACCACGACGGGCGCCGGCCGGCGTGCCTCTCCACATCCGCAAGCATGTGGAAGAAACAACCTCAGCCGGCCGGCGCACTAGTCTAGGGTGCATGGGGGTGATATGAGTTTCCCGTTAGTTGTTGTAAGGGTAAAACATTGGGGCAAGTCTTTGGCGTTCGTGATCCCGCGGAACCTGCGCGAGGACATGGACATCCACGACGGCGACATTATCGCTATTCGGGTTCACCGGCCGTTTGCCACGTTCTGTGTCTGGCCGATGAACAAACTAGCGCCCATGGGTGAGGTGGATGTACGCGCGCTGCCGCCGCGTGATCCTATGAGGCCCACCAATGCCGGAACGTAGGGACATCAACCTAGACCTTCTGTTAGAGCCACCGCTGCCCATTCGCGCAACGATGGACGACGAGAAACTCCACGAGCTTGCCGAAGATATAAAGCGGCACGGCGTGCTACAGAATCTCGTTGTGGTCACCTCAAACGGAAAATACGAGGTGGTAGCCGGCCACCGCCGGCAGTTGGCCTCGCGCCTCGCCGGCCTTATGAAAGTGCCGTGCCTTATCTTCGAGGAGTTGGGCGAGGCGAAATACGCCGTGATGCTGGCGGAGAACGGATACCGCGAAGATGTCACCGCCGCGGAAGAAGGCATGTTGTTCCTGGACCTGGCGGACAAGCATGGCTGGTCTGAGCCGGACCTGTGCAGGCATTTCCACAAAAGCGCGGACTACATCAACGAGCGAGTCAAACTCGTGAAGGATTTTCCCGCGGTGACCAAACACGTGATCGCGCGTGACATGACTTGGGCGCAAGCAAAGGCGATTATGAAGTGCAGAAACAAATCGTGGCTAGGCTACCTCATAGACCAGGCTGTCACGCACGGCGCGACGGCGCGCACCATACACCAGTACATTGACCAGTTTCGCGCGGTGGAGTTGGCCGCGGCCGGCCAACCTGCGCCACACACGCCGGACCACGCGCCCGTAATGATCGAGGCGGAAAAGCAGAGGTGTCTATGGTGCCAACGAGACGACGATCAAATAAACTTCACCGCCGTACCGTTGCACAGTTACCACGTAAAAGACCTAGCAGAGTTTCTCAAGGCGAGCGGAATAGGCGTCCGGCCGGCCACGTCCCAAGATTCGGACAAACAACCTGCCTAAGTTGCGGTGGGCGAACGTATCCCGCGGAGTTCTCCGGTGCGGTAGGCCAGCACTTCCAATGTCTGACATGCAATCGCCTCTTTGTCCTCGAGTGTGACTACCTGTTTCCCTGCGTGAACGAGCGCCACCTAAAGCAAATCAAGCCGGTGTTCCGCGTTATGTGAGGTGAGCATATGGCACAGTGGCAACTAGAGCCAAAGCCGAAAGCCGAATTGGTTGCTGTGGACCCGATACCCCTGGACCGCGGCGACGGCGCGACGGTACAGCGGTGGAAAACAAATAAGGGAGTGATTCACGCGCAAGTGGTCTACACCACCGGCCGTGTCGAGTGGTTCCTGCAAGTCGAAGCATAGGAGGTGCAACGTATGCTGCCCACATTTGGATGGCTCAATGCGGCGCGGTTGCTGTTCTGCGGTTTTCTATTCGGCCTTGGCTGGTGCGTTGCCGCGTCGCTATGGGGCGCGGTAACTGGTTCGGCACGGCGTATTGACAGGTGACCACCGGAGGAGTACCTTAGACCACCATGAGCAAACTAGCAAAGCGAGTTACGGTCAAGCTGCCGCGGGACGTGTGGCGCGCGTTGAAACTACTGGCAAAAGAGACGCATGTGCCCATGGTCACCTTGATACGCCTCGCCGTGCGGAAGTACGCTCACGCGCCGCATGTTTACCTTGCGCGCGACTCCAAACGTCTACGAGGTGGCAAATGATAGTTGGACCATTGGCCGGCGCCGTGATCTTCACTCTGTGGCTAGGGTGGGGTTCGGTGTCTGCAAAAACGTGGTGGCCCGTTCTGTGGTTTGTGGCGTCCTTCATGGGGCTTGGCACAGGAATGCTCTTTGGTGAGTTCGCCCAGCCTCTCGCGCCCTGGTGGTGGTCGCTGTGGCTTGCGTACCTGTTCGTTCTTCCCATCATGCGGTGGATACGCAAGGCGCCGCGTGATCCCAAGATATACGGTGGCATTCAGTACACCGCGGAACAAATGCGCGCCTTGCGGCAACGCTACCACGTGGAGGAGTAAAACGCCTTGAGGTTCCTTCTTTGGATGGTTGGAGCATTCACGATATTGCTAGGCTTGCAGTTGAAAGGGCTGACAAGTCTAGCATGGGGTCCGGCGTGGTGGGCTCTCGCCGGACTCTGGTTACTTGTTGGCTTTGGTCTAACCCTCTTTAGCGTGGCCCGGACCTTAGCCGGCAAGCTGGGTGCCGGCGTGCTTACAAACCCGCGGCGAGCGGGACTCCCCACGCCGGCGCCCAAGAAAGAGGAGTAAGAGGCTATGAAGTTTCTGGTTAGCGTCCGCTGGCATCCACCAGAGCAGGAAACTCCGTGTACCTCAGCCTGGGTCTGCAGTTACGTATCAGGTGACAGTTTTAACCTAACCCTGAGAGATGCTAGTGGAATCACCGTCCTAATTCCCCTCGAGCTAATCGAGTCGATGCAGATGGACCGCAAAGGGTGAGATGGAGAAAATGACCACCGCGGAACTTCTCGCCTTGCAGGCGTTCGACAAGTGGTTTGCCGAGAACTACCCCGGCCCACGCACGATCATTTCTGATCCCCACTGGCACTCGCCTAAGATTTTCCGCGCCGCGCTGTCGGCGTACCAGGATGCGCTTGATGAGTTGCTAAACAAGGACGGAGGGGGTGCGTGATGGCTGAATATCTAGCGCGTGAGTTGCGCGTCAATGAGGCGGTCGAGAGTCTCACCGCGTTGCAAGCCGCGGCCAGGAATCGCATACAGTCGATTCCCGCGGCGCGAGGATTTACCACGACGCCGGACGGCCGCGTGTTAGACCCGTTCGGCGTCGTGGTGTATACGCCTACTAAAATCACAGAGGAGAAAAAACCGTGAGCACTCGCAGCAAACACGGCGCGCCCTTGCCGGCGCCGCATGAGGTTCTCATTCCCATTTCCCCGGACATCGACGTGGACGGCGTATCGCTCGAGTTGATGCAGTTCGCTCTGAAACTCGCCTACGTGCATTACCTTATGTTTGACTTGCCCTTGCAGGTGACCGCCGGCCGGAAGATTGCGCAGTGTGACGGCGTGTCGCACGAGAGCGGCCTTGGGTTGGACGTTCGCACCAATGATCTCTCGCCGGATGAGTCTGTGGTCTTCCTGGCGGTCACCGATTACCTGGCGATGCAACACGGCGTCGTCCGCGGTGTCGCAATGGTCGAGGATGAGTTTTGCTCCATGCACCTCGAGCGCAAGCCGTGATGATGAAGTTTCGCATGTTGCGGTTGCTTTTCTCGCCGGAACGTCACAGCGTTCTGTGGCCCGGCACTACTGACCGCATGGGAAAGTATCACGTGTGCCACGTCATCATTGACCGTGAAACTGGCGAGTGGGGTATCTTCGACGGCCACGATTACAGCACGGCACACGTGCATGATTGGGCAGAGGTCGAGTACCTGATAAAGCGCACGCTGTTCAACGCCGCGCGCAAACTAGGATTTTAGCGAGGGCGCCGTGTGGAATCGCCTGGTCAAGTCGGTGACTGGAATAATCCCCGAAGAACTCATGGACCCGTCACACCTCGGCGCGGTGATTACCTACCTCAAGAATGCGCCACTGCCGGCAGACGACAAGGTTTCCCTTTTGCTTGTGTGGGCGCGCCAGGTGGGCGCCAAAGTGTCCGCGTCGCAACGCGCCGCGGTCGCCGCAACCGGGCTCGAGGCCGGCGGTGGTACAAATGAGTTGTGAGTCTAAGAAGTGGGCACCGTCACGCATCCGCGGCGAGAAACTGCGCCGCTACCTCACTCACGTCTACCGCGCCGCGTTCCGAGAGTGTGACTACTTCTTGGGTCCACACGACGGCCGCATAGTTTCGGCGTTGCTCCTGGCGCGCCGCGATGAGCATGTGTCGCGCACTATGCTCGGTGACCTTGGCGTCAAAACCATTGGCGAGGTGTCTACCAATGACGCGTGAAGCATGGTTGAGCCGCCATGGGATGCCTGTGTCTAAGGTGCGTAAAATCGTGCGTGGTATGGGTTGCCGTGTTTGCTTGCGCTGTCTGTCGCGTCCGGTGGTGCGCGGGAAGCGTTGCGAGTTCTGCCGCGAGCGGCGCAGACTGGACAACGTAGGGAGGAAGCGGTGAAGAAACTGCACGAGATGGTGCAGCGGTCGAGTTGCTGGAACAAAGCGGAAATGCACGAGCTTGTTTTCGTTCTTCTTGGTAGAGATAAAGCGGCGCCGGCCACGATACGCTTTTGGATGCAGGAACGCGTTCGCTTGGGGCTGAATAGCACCACGGACGCGCAACTAGACGAGGCGGACAACCTAGCCTTCAATATGGAGCAACTTAGAGACACGCTGCGAGGGGGGTTAGAAAATGGCTCTAGGTGAATTCACGAGGCTCCGTTGCCAGCGTGATGGTGCCGAGCTAATCCCGCTTGGGCTTACGGCATCGGGTCACGATTCGTATGCTTGTCCCTCATGCAAGATGCGGTTCGTTGTGGCAGATGGCTTACTCTGCCCAACCTTCGACAATGGCGCTACATTTAAGCCTGGCTTTGGGGTTCCTCTTTGGTTGGCAGAGATCGAGGTAAACAATGGCTCTAGGTGAATCGCCGGCGCGGCGCCTCGAGGCCGCACGAGCAAAGTATCCCGCCTTAGGCGTTGCTGAGGTTCTGGTGTGGCGCGAGTACCTCAAGCTGCATGAACTCGAGTTTACGCCGCTGCCTGCCTCGTGGCTCCAATTTCGCGCCACCACTAGACCGCCGCGGCCGGAAGCCGGCGAGGTGTTCGATTACAACCTACGCATTGGTTCAGGCACGGACCCTGGCGCTAACTTTGACCAGGCGACGCGCGAGCAGTGGATCGCTAAGACGCAATTCAGAATTGACGCGGTGGCGTTTCAGGGTGAACGCCCGTTTGTATTCGAGGTTGACCGGACAGTTGGCACGCCGCAAGTTGGCCAGTTGCTCGGTTACCTCGCCATATGGCGCGCATCGCACCTCACCGCCGCGGACCCGCAAGGCGTCCTTGTGACCGCCAACATGAAAGCAGACGCGATGCACCTGGTCCGCGAGTCGAACCTTCAACTAGTGACGGTCTCCGTAGACTTCCGCAACCTGTCTCCGTATTCATCCGCGCCAATAGCCGGCACTGAGTAGCAGAGTGTGGCCGCGAGTACCTCGCAAAGTCGTTTTTGTCTCTGGCGCACATCTTCCCTATGGTCGGCACGCGGCGACGCTGCG
>Ga0126381_100006220_pt1 | contig 13197 bp, 9 predicted proteins | sample PanSoiMetPlot_28_FD_96465 | JGI IMG/M metagenome (GOLD analysis project Ga0126381, IMG submission 96465) | Tropical forest soil microbial communities from Panama - MetaG Plot_28 | ecosystem: Environmental > Terrestrial > Soil > Tropical forest > Bulk soil | place: Panama | collected 2016-02-17
ATACGCTGGAGGCGTGCCTATGCTGCGGATCGCGCTCGCTCAGGTAAATCCCACCGTCGGTGACCTGGAGGGCAACGCCGACCTGGTCGTCGAGTGGACCAGGCGCGCGGCGAATGCCGGCGCTCGCCTGGTCGTGTTCCCGGAGATGATGATCACCGGCTACCCGGTCGAGGACCTCGCGCTGCGGGCCTCGTTCGTAGACGCGTCCATCGCCACCGTCCGGGCCACCGCGCAGCGCCTGGCGGCCGAAGGCCTCGGCGGGATCGCCGTGGTGACCGGCTACCTCGGCCGGCGGGCCGGCCTGGCGCCGCGGGTGGGCCTGCCATCTGGCGCCCCGCTGGACGCCGCGGCGCTGTTGTACGACGGGGCGATCCAGGTCACCTCGGCCAAGCATCACCTGCCGAACTACGGCGTATTCGACGAGTTCCGGTACTTCGTCCCCGGTGACCGGCTGCCCGTCTTCCGCATGCAGGCCGACGGCGGCCGGGTGGACGTGGCCGTCGCCATCTGCGAAGACCTCTGGCAGGACGGCGGGCCGGTGCAGGTCACCTGCACCGCCGGGGCGGCACTGCTCGCGGTGCCGAACGCGTCACCCTACGAGCGCGGCAAGCTGTACGTCAGGCAGCAGCTCTCTGCCCGCCGGGCCCGCGAGGCGGGCGCCGCGCTGGCCTACGCGAACATGTTCGGCGGCCAGGACGAGCTAGTCTTCGACGGCGGCTCGCTGGTGGTGGACGCGACCGGTCGCACGGTCGCGCACGCTCCCCAGTTCTGCGAACAGCTACTGGTCACCGACCTGGACCTGCCGGCCGCGGATCCGGCCCAGCTGCCGGGCGACACCCCCGTCGACGGCGGCGACGGCACCGTGATCACCATCCGGCGGGTGGAGCTTGATAACCCCGGCCGTACCGAACGGCACCCGGTCGGCCCGCTCCCCCCAGTGCGAGCCACCTGGGCGGCGAAATGCCTGGAGGGCCCGCCCGGCGGCCTGGCCGAGGTCTACGCGGCGGTGGTCCTCGGCACGGCGGACTACGTGCGCAAGAACGGATTCGGGTCGGTCATCCTCGGACTATCCGGCGGCATCGACTCGGCGCTGACCGCGACGATCGCGGCCGACGCGATCGGCCCCGACCGGGTGCACGTGGTGCTGATGCCGAGTCTGTACTCCTCCGGGCACTCGGTCAGCGACGCCGAGGACCTGGCCAAGCGCCAGGGCCTGCACGCCCGCACGGTGCCGATCCGCGCCATGGTGGACGCTTTCAACTCCGAGCTCGATGGCCTCACCGGCCTGGCCGCGGAGAACCTGCAGTCCCGGATCCGCGGCGTGATCCTCATGACGCTGTCCAACCAGGAGGGTCACCTGGTGCTGACCACCGGGAACAAGAGCGAGATCGCCACCGGCTACTCCACCCTGTACGGCGACTCGGCCGGCGGTTTCGCACCGATCAAGGACGTCCCCAAATCGCTGGTCTGGGAGCTGGCGAGGTGGCGCAACGCCCAGGCCGCGCAGGACGGCCAGACGCCGCCGATACCGGAGAACTCGGTCTCCAAGCCGCCCAGCGCCGAGCTGGCCCCCGGCCAGCTGGACACCGATTCGCTGCCCGACTACGCCGTGCTGGACGCGCTGCTTGACGACTATGTCGAGAAGGACATGGGGGCGGCGGCCCTGATCGCCGCCGGCCACGACCCGCAACTGGTGCAGCGGGTGATCAGGCTGGTGGACGCGGCGGAGTTCAAGCGGCGCCAGTACCCGCCGGGTCCCAAGATCACGCAGAAGAACTTCGGCCGCGACCGCCGGCTGCCGATCACCAACCGGTGGCGTGAGCAGATCGGCTAGCTCGCCTGGGCGGGCACGTTCTGGTGCCTGCGCTGGCGCTTCAGCGCCTCGCCGAGCTCGCGGCGGGAGCCGATGTCCAGCTTGGTGAACACCTTACGCAGGTGCCATTCCACGGTGCGGGCGCCGATGAAGAGCTGGGCGGCGATCTCCGCGTTCGTCCGCCCGTCCCTGGCCAGCTCGGCGATTTCCGCCTCCTGCGGAGTCAGGTCGGCGCGAGTGTCCTCGGCCCGTCGGCGCACCTTGGCGCCGGTGGCCCGAAGTTCCCGCCGCGCGCGTTCGGCGAAGCCGCCGGCGCCCATGGATGTGAACGCCTCGAACGCGGGGTGCAGCTGGTTCCGCGCGTCGACCCGCCGGTTTTCGCGGCGCAGCCATTCGCCGTAGCACAGCCGGGCCCGGGCCAGGTGGGTCGCCATCCGGGTTCTGCTCAGCAGCTCGATGGCCTGGCGGTAGAGGTCTTCCGCGGCGCGTCCCTCGGACACCAGCGCCTGGGACCGCGCCGATGCGCCACGCGCCCAGTCCGTGGCGCTGGCCGCGGCTACCTGCGCCAGCCGGTCCGCCGCCGCGGTGGCCCGCTCTCGCTCGTCGCTGCGCGCTGCCGCTTCTACCAGCTCGTACAGCGCCCAGGGCGAGATGACGATCTCGTCGACGACACTGGCATTGTGCGCCGCGCGGGCAGCGGTCCGGTAGTCGCCGAGGCCGTTGCCGAGCACCGCGCTGGCGTAGTCCGCGTAGGTCAGCGCCGCGCCCTCGCCCCGCTCCGAGGCGCCACAGGCCATGGCCTCGGTCAGTTCGGCCGCGGTGCGCGCGTCCCCGTGCCACGCGGCGAGCAGCAGCGATACGTACGGCAAGGTTGCCGCCCTGATCCCCGGGTCGATGCGCTCGCCCTCCATCAGCAGGGCGGCTGCCTGGGTGAGCTCGCCGGCCTGGACGTGGATCTCGGCGAGATAGTCGAGCGCGAACGGAAGCCAGCTGAGGGTGCCACGCGCGCGCGCCAGCCGGACCTGGCTGGCCGCCAGCTCAGACCAGGCCTGGTCGTCCCACAAGTCCATCGCGACGAGGTTGTAGGCGACGCTCAGCCAGTCCAGCTCCTGCGGCTCGGCCCGATAGCGGCCTAGCGCCTGCTTGAGCATGGGAGCGGCGGCGACGTATCCGTCCGTCAGGCGCACCGCCAGGCCGCGCAGCAGCAGCTGCGAGTGCGGCCGCGGCTCCGGATCGTACTGCGCGGATCTCGCGGCGCGCGCGACCTCCAGCACGTCCTGCCCGGAAGCGAGCCGGCCGGCGTAGATCGCGGCCACCAGGGCTTCGAGGTAGGTCTGCCGGGCCAGCTCGTCATCCAGGGGATCGAGCCGCTGCGCCGCCCGGACCAGCAGCGGTGGCGCGTCGCTCCCCCGTCTCAGCGCGAACGCGACCTGGGCCCGCATGCGTTGCACGTGCGCGTCGGCGAGCTTGCTCAGCGGTCCCATCTCGGCCGTGACCAGGAGTGCCTGCGCGGCCTGGAAATCCCCCGCGGCGTATTTCGCCTCGGCCGCCGCCAGAGCCCGTGAGGCGCGCTCGGCCGGGTCCGGGGTCAGCGCCACGGCCCGCTCCTGGAAGGCGGCGGCGGCGGCCACGCCGCCCCGCCGTAGGGCGCGGCTCGCGGAGTTGATGAGCTCCTCGGCCACCGCCTCATCCGGCCCGGCGGTGGCGTGCGCGCGGTGCCACGCCCGGCGATCCGGGTCGGCCTCGGGATCGGTCGCCGCGGCCAGGGCGCCGTGCGCGGCCTGGCGATCCTCGAGCGCGGCCGCCCGGTAGACGGCCGAGCGCACGAGCGGATGCCGGAAACGCACGTTCGCGCCGATGTGCAGCAGGCCGGCCTGCGCCGCGAGTTCCATGGCGCCCAGATCCAGGCCGAATATCCGCGCCGCCCGCAAAAGCAGGGCCGAGTCTCCGACCGGATCGGCCGCCGCCAGCAGGACCAGCCGCTGCGCCTCGCCCGGCAGCTCGCTGAGGCGCTGCACGTACTGTTCTTCGATGCGCTGGGGCAGATCCCCTACGTCCGGAAGCCCGAACCCGCCGGCCATCTCGGCCGACCCCAGGCCCCGGTAGAGCTCGACCAGCGCCAGCGGGTTGCCGCGGGTCTCCTCGATGATCCGGGCCCGGACGCTCTCGTCCAGCGGGCCTGGGGCTACCGTGGCCAGCAGCGAGCGAGCCGGCCTGTCGTCCAGTCCACCCAGACGCAGCTCCGGAAGCCCGGCCAGGTGATCTGGTGAGGTACCGCCCGGGTCCGGCGTCCTGGTCGCGAACACCAGTGCTATCGGCTCGGCGAGCAGGCGGCGCCCGACGAACCCGAGTACCTGCGCCGAGGCCTGGTCAAGCCACTGCGCGTCGTCCACGACGCACAGCAGCGGCCGTTCCTCGGCGGTCTCCGCCATGAGGCTGAGCGCGGCGAGCGCCACCAGGAACCGGTCCGGGCTGTCGCCGGAGGTGAGCCCGAAGGCGACGCTGAGCCCGCTCCGCTGAGGCTCGGCGAGCGAGCCGAGCCTGCCGAGCATCGGAGCGCACAGCTGGTGCAGCCCGGCGAAAGGCAGTTCCATCTCCGATTCGACCCCGAGGGCGCGAGCCACCCGGAAACCATGAGCCAGCCCGATCAGGTGCTGAAGCAGGGCCGTCTTGCCGATCCCCGGTTCTCCCCGCACGACCAGGACGGCGCTGTGACCGCTTCTGGCCTCGGCTATGAGCTGCCCCAGGATTTCCAGTTCGCCCGTTCTGCCGAACAACCTGGGTGCAGGCATCGTTAAACGCTAATCGCCAGGTCGGACCGGCCGCAACGGCCTAGCGACTACGCCGCCTGACTGCGCGTCACGGCGCGCCGCCCGCAGGGTCGCGGCCCGGGCCGGCCGGGACAGTGGCCCGCGGACACCGCGCGCGCGAAACGGCGGCTGTAGTGCCATCCTGAAGCCAGACAGCCACCGGGAAGGAGCAGGCCATGAAGTCTAAGGTCGTCGAGGACGCGGATGTCGTCACCTACGTCGTGGTATGCGACCCGGGCGATGAGGCGGTCTCCGCGCTGACGCAGTTCGCGCGGGCCGAGGATCTGGAAGCCGCGCAGATCACCGCTGTCGGCGGCTTCGAGCGCGCCACGGTCGGCTGGTTCGACCCCGTGACCAGGGACTACCGCCGGATCCCGGTGGACGAGCAGTGCGAGCTGCTGTCGCTGGTGGGTGACGTCGCCGAGGGCCAGGACGGCCCCATCCTGCACGTGCACGCCGTGCTCGGGCTGTCGGATGGCACCACGCGCGGAGGTCATCTCCTCGAGGGGCGGGTGTTCCCGACGCTGGAGGCCATCGTGACCGAGGCCCCCGCGGAGTTGCGCAAGGTGCTGCATCCCGAGCTCGGGATCGCGCTCATCGATCTGGATCGGTCCGAATCCTGACCTGGCCACGCCCAGAACCGCCTGACCCTCAGGCCCGCCGTCGATGAGGCTGGGCGCGCACTTGAGCATCGGCTGGCCGAGCCGGCAGTCTGACCCGGGAACGGTGCGGTCCCCGGCGGAGAGGTGGTTGTGTCCACGGCAGGCATAGCGTTCCAGTTGCTGGACGGCAGGCAGGCGGCTGCGCACACCGACGAGCTGCAGGCCCTGCACCACGAGGTTTACGGCCAGGCCGAGGACGATGCGCTGTTCGCCAGGCAGTTCGAGGTGTGGCGCCGCCAGCCGGGTTCCGCTGCGGCCGAGGCCCGCCACGGCGGCTACCTGGTTGGTTATGCATCAGGGATGCCGCTTCGGTCATCGACGTCCTGGTGGAAGGACCTGACCACGCCGCTGCCGGCCGAGGTCACAACCGAGTACCCCGGCCGCACTTTCGCGCTGACCGAACTGCTGGTACGCCCGGCGTGGCGCAGACAGGGCATCGCCCGGGCCCTGCACGACCTGATCATCGGCAGCCGTTCGGAGGAACGGGCGACCCTCACCGTCTCGCCCGCGGCCACCTCGGCGCAAATCGCCTTCCGGAGGTGGGGCTGGCATAAGGCCGCCCGGATCCTCGGTCCCGGTCCCGGCTCACCGGTGCTGGACGCACTGATCATCCCCCTGCCGGCCGGTCACGAGTAGCGCCGAGCAATCGGGTCGCTCCATGCCGCCACGTGATGATCGGGATGGGTAGTGTCCGATGGCTCCCGCCGGGCCTGAGATACTGATCCGGAGGGTCCTCCGGCTCGTGATAAGGGAGTACGCGGATGAAGGTGGGCTTGCACATCGCGGATTTCACCTGGGAGGGCGGACCGCCTGCGCTGCGCTACCGGCTGGGTGAGGTGGCGCGGCGTGCCGACGAAGCGGGGGTGGACCGGGTCAGCGTGATGGACCACGTCTGGCAGATCGGGCACCTTGGCCCGCCCGAGCACGAGATGCTCGAGGCCTACACCGCGCTGGGCTTTCTGGCCGGCCTGACCGAGCGGGTCAAGCTGCTTACGGTCGTGACCGCGGTGGTCTACCGCGAACCCGGGCTGCTGGCGAAGGCCGTCACGACGCTGGACGTGCTGTGCGGCGGGCGCGCCATCCTGGGCATCGGGGCGGCCTGGAATGAGGAGGAGGCCCGCGGGCTGGGCTTGCTCTTCCCGCCCCGCGCCGAGCGCTTTGAACGGCTGGAGGAGGCGCTGCGCATCTGCCAGCAGATGTGGAGCGATGACGACGGACCGTTCGAAGGCAAGTACTACCATCTGGCCCGCACGCTGAACTCGCCGCAGGCCCTGAGCCGGCCGCACCCGCCGATCCTCATCGGCGGGGGCGGAGAGCGCAAGACGCTGCGGCTGGTGGCCCGCTACGCCGATGCATGCAACCTGTTCGACACCCCGGAACTGGCGCACAAGCTCGACGTGCTGCGTCAGCACTGTGCCGCCGAGGGCCGCGACTACGACGCGATCGAGAAGACCGTGCAGGTCCGGTTCGACCTCGGCGAGAACGGCGAACGAGTCGAGCAGACCATCGAGCACCTGTACGAGCTGTCCGAGCTCGGCTTCGAGGTAGCGCACGGCACTCTCGCCGGGATCAGCACGCTGCGCCCGCTGGATCTGATGGCCGAACGCGTCATTCCCGCCATCGAGAAGTTCGCAGCCGCACCGCCCGGGCAGTGACGTGGCGCTACTTCGGGCGCCCCGGTTGGCCGCCCGCAGCTTGTCCAGCAGCCGCCCCGGGTCGCCGTCGATGATCACGCGATCGGGGCTGCCCGGCGGATGGTGCGAGGCGAGTACGTAGCCGTCAGCGCTCGTGCTCATGCGGGCCCGGATCTGCGTCTGCTGGCTCCCTTCCGGAGTCGGTTCTCTGACCCTCCTGCCCTCAGGTCGCAGCCGACCTGGCCGGCGCGACATCGCGCGAGGCGATAACGGGAAACGCCCGCCGCTGACCGGGTCTTGAATCTGCCTTGAATCTCGTATCGGAACGGGCCACAATCCTCGCTAGGGGGCGTGGGTGTGATGCAGCAGTTAGTGGAGCGGGAGCCATTCCTGCACACGCTGGCCGAGTACGCCGACGAGGCCCGGCAGCGGAATGGCCGGCTGGTCTTGGTGTCCGGGGAGTCGGGCATCGGGAAGACCGCGCTGGTCGAGGCCTTCCAGCGGCGGCTGAAGGGAGCACGCTGGCTCTGGGGCGCCTGCGACGGCTTGCTGACCCCGCGGCCGCTCGGCCCGCTGTTCGACATCGCCGCGCAGGCCGGCGGCCAGCTGGCGCAGCTCTGCAGCCAGGGAGCCTCCCGAGATCAGCTGTTCGCCGCGTTCCTCGCTGAGCTTGATGTGCCCGCGACGCTGACCGTGGCGGTGATCGAGGACGCGCACTGGGCCGACGAAGCCACCGTCGACCTGCTGAGCTTTCTCGGGCGGCGGCTAAGCAGGACAACCGCGCTGCTGCTGGTCACGTACCGCGACGATGAGCTGGCCGACGACCATCCGCTGCGGATAGTCCTCGGTGACCTGGCCACGCAGCGGTCCACCCGGCGGATGGGCTTGCCGCCGCTGTCCCAGCAGGCGGTCCGGGCACTGGTGGGGCAGGAAGACGCCGATCCCGCCGAGCTGCACCGGATAACCGGCGGCAATCCGTTCTACGTGTGCGAGGTCCTCGAGGCCAGGTGGCCTTCCATCCCGCCCACCGTGCGCGACATGGTCGGCGCGCGGCTGGCCCGGTCGAGCCCGGCCGCTCGCGAGGCGGTGCAGGTAGCGGCGGTGATCGGAACTCGGGTGGTACGGCCGCTGCTGGCTTCGGTACTGCCCGGCCCGGACTCGGTGGTCGAGGAGTGCCTGGCTAGCGGGATCTTGATCGCCGACGGGACCGGCGTGCGGTTCCGGCACGAGCTGGTCTGGATGGCGGCGGAAGCATCGATCCCCCCGCACCGGCGGACCGAACTGCACGCCCGCCTGCTGGCCGCGCTGGAGGAAGCCGGGGATGGCGACCCGGTCGTGCTCGCGCACCACGCCGAGGGCGCCGGCGACAAGAAGGCGGTCCGGCGGCACGCCCCGGCTGCCGCGCGGCGCTCGTCGGCGCTGGGGGCGCACCGCGAGGCGGCGGCCCAGTTCGAGCGCGCCCTCCGGTTCGCCGACGACGATGACCGGCCGACGCTGGCGGGACTGTACGAGGCCCTCGCGGATGAGTACTCGCTGCTGGACCGGTGGCCGGAAGCCGAGCAGGGGCAGCGCACCGCCCTCGCGCTCAGGCGTGACGTGGGCGATCAACTGGCCGCGGGCCGGGACCTGCGCACGCTGTCGGAGACATTGTGGCTGCTGTGCCAAGGGGGGCAGGCGGCAGACATCGGCCAGGTGGCCGTCCGGGTTCTCGAAGCGCTCCCGCCCGGCTCGGAGCTGGCGCACGCGTATGCGAACATGGCCGACCTGCTGTGGGGCATGGGCCGGCGAGATGAGGCCGCCGCCGCCAGGGCGAAGGCGCGCGACCTCGGTGAGCGCCTGGGTCAGGCCGACATCGTGAGCTATGCCCTGATCGCATCGGGGAACAACCTGGTGGACAGTGACCAGGATGGACTCGGCCTGATCGAGCAGGGTCTCCGCGTCGCGCTGGACGGACACCTCCAGCCACTGGCCGGCCTGGCGTACGACTGCCTCCAGGAGGCCTGCCTCAACGTGCAGCGGCTGGAAGAAGCGCAACGCTACTACGCCGAGGGGATGGCCTTCTGCGAGCCGCGCGAGCTGCGGTTCTTCACGCGGTGCATGAGAGGCTGCCAGGCCGACACGCTGCTCCTACTGGGGCAGTGGGACGAAGCGGCGGATATGTGCGAGCGGGTGCTGGCGATTCCGGCCGTCTCGCCGGCGAACCGGCTCTACCCGTTGCGAGTCCTGGGGACGATCCGCGGCCGCCGCGGCGAGGACGGCGCGAGGGAGCTGCTGGACGAGGGACTGGCCCTGGCCGAAGGGACAACGGAGCTGAAGTGGATCGCGCAGGCGCGGGCGGCGCGGGCGGAGCTGAGATGGCTGTCCGGCCGGCCCGATCTCGCCGCCGAGGAGGCCCGCGCGGCCTACGACCAGGCGGTCGGGCAGGTCGACTCGTGGAAGCTCGGCTCCGTGGCTATCTGGCTGTCCCGGCTGCAGGCGCGGGTGCCGGGGGATCTGCCGTCGGGCCTGCCGGAGCCGTACGCGCTGGAGATGGCCGGCGACTGGGCCGGCGCGGCCGCGGCCTGGCAGCGGCTCGGCCGGCCCTACGACGCCGCGCTGGCCCGGCTCGGCTCCCCCGGCGAAGCCGAGCTCCGGCAGGCGCTGGCCGCGTTCGAGGCCCTGGGCGCCCGGGCCGCCGCCGCGGCGGCCCGGCGGCGGATGAAAGACCTCGGCATCAAGGCGGTCCCGCGCGGGCCGCGCGCAGCCACCCGGGCCGCCCCGGCCGGGCTGACCGCCCGCGAGCAGCAGGTGCTGGCGCTGCTGGCCGAGGGGCTGTCGGACCGGGAGATCTCCCGGCGGCTGTTCATCTCCGAGCGGACCGTGCAGCACCACGTCTCCGCGGTGCTGGCCAAGATCGGCGTCTCGTCCCGCACCGCCGCCGCCCGCGAAGCCGCCCAGCTGGGCATCCCGACCCCCGCCTAGGCACGGCACAGGACTGCGCGGCGCCCGATAACCGCGCTGCGCGGCGCCCGGCAGCCGCGCGGACCGGGTCCGGCCGGCTCCGCGGCACCGGCCTCATCGGTTACGCCGTCTGTCTGCCTGCGCGAGGCGGTGGGCGAGTTCGCCGATATCGGCGGCGCTGATCAGCTCCCGGAAGGCGGGGTGATCGCGCGGCGGCAGGGCCCAGTAGTCGCCGGTAGCACGGCCGCGCCAGATCCGCCAGCGCGGATACTGCTGCCTGAGCCGGGCAAGCTCGGCATCCTGGCTGTCCCCGCTCCGCTCTGCGCTCATGGCGAAAGGCGGGCGGCCGTGCCGGAACAGGCGGGCGGCTCGGGCCGGTATGGCCGCATAGTCAGGGAGCTACCTCCTCGCCGCGAGCCCGATTTCGCCGGGCGTGCCCCACGGCCGAGGCCGTACATCGCGGGGCCCGGCCTGGGGGGTAAGGGCCGGGCCCCGCTCGGGGAAACACCTCTCTAAGGCGAAACGCCGACCGTGGCGGGGGCGTTACACCCCGCTCACCCCGCGATCCCGGTCCGGCCGCGGCCGACGCTGCGCCGCCCGCGCACCGCCGGCCGGCGCCCGGATCAGCTACCCGGAGGGTCGTCCAGGTCGGCGAACGGGCGCAGCTCGAGCCGTCCTCCCCGGGCCATCGGGTGGGCCCGGGCCACCTCGATGGCCTCGTCCAGGTCGGCGCATTCGAGCAGGTCGTAGCCCACGATCACTTCCTTGGTCTCCGCGAACGGGCCGTCGGAGACCAGCAGTTCGCCGTCGCGAACGCGGATCGTCGTGGCCGCGGACGGCGGCGCCAGCACGTTGCCCTCGAGGCGCCGGCCGCGGGCGTCATTCTCCGCCACCCACGCGTCGATGTCGGGCTCGGAGGACTTGTCCGTGTCGGGCTCGGTGTCGGTGCAGACGAACATCAGGTATCGCATCGCATGCCTCCTCGTGGTCGTGTTCCTACCAGGACGACGAACGGGCGGCGCGGCCCAGGACACGGGACCGGCCCGGAAAGCTCCCGGACTTCACCGCCGGCCGTGGCCGGCCCCGGCCGGCCACTCACCCCCGGGCCCGCTGCGGGCGAGCGGATCTCGAGCTAGCCGCCCGCATGCCCAGGCCGGTCAGGACGCCAACCAGGAATCCGATGACGTGCGCCAGGTAGGCGACGGAGCCGGCGCCCGAGGTCATGACGCCGGCCGAGTAGGCCCATTGCAGCAGGAACCACAGGCCCAGGACCAGCCACGCGGGTATACGCAGCGGCAGGAACAACAGGAACGGCACCAGGCTCCACACCCGGGCCCACGGGTAAAGCACCAGGTAGGCCCCCAGGATCCCGGAGATCGCGCCCGAGGCGCCGATCAGCGGCTCGGTCGAAGAGGGGCTGGCCGCGGCGAACCCGTAGGCCGCGGCGTAGCCGCAGACCAGGTAAAAGATGAGGTAGGGCAGCTTCCCCATCCGGTCCTCGACATTGTTGCCGAACACCACCAGGAACAGCATGTTGCCGATCAGGTGCAGCCAGCCCCCGTGCAAGAACATGGACCACAGCACCGATAGTGCTGGCACCTTGTGGTACGACGGCCGCCCCAGCAGGCACGCCGTACCCTGCGGCCCGGTCACGGCCTGTCCGGTCGGCACCAGGTTCAGCGGCCTGTCGGTCACCAGCTCGTGCGGGATCGCGGCGTACCGGTCATAAAACGCCGCCTGCCGGCACAGCGCGTCCGGCCCGGGGCTGCCGGCCACTATCCCCAGCGACACCGGGGTCAGGAGGAAGACGACCACGTTGATCGCGACCAGCGCGTAGGTGACCCACGGCGTCTTGCGCAGCGGGTTCTCGTCATGAACCGGGATCACCACACCGCCTATGGTGCCTCATCGCCCGGCCGTGGCGGCGGCCAGATCATGGTGCCTCATCGCTGGGTCGTGCTGGCGGCCAGATCATGGTGCCTCATCGCTGGGTCGTGCTGGCGGCCAGATTCACCGGGCCCCGCGGCGGCCAGGCATCTCCCGCCGCCGGTGCGGCGGGGCATGCGGCCGCATCCGGGCGAACGCGGCAGGCTCCGCCGGCGATAAGGGCGCGGCGTCACAGCATCCGGCGATAGCGTGGCGGCGCGGCCCCCTGCCGGAGGCGTGCCCGCGAGGCGTGCGCGGCGCGAGCGGGCAGCGGAGCGGAGCGGTGATGCAGGCAATCATGGTCAGCGAGTTCGGCGGCCCGGAGGTGCTGAAGCTCGGCGAGGCGCCCCTGCCGGAGCCGCAACCTGGCGAGGTGCTGGTGCGAGTGGTCGCGGCCGGCGTGGGTCCCTGGGACGTCTCCCTGCGCCGCGGCGGCTGGACCGGCTCGCTGCCCTACATCCCCGGCGGGGAGTTCGCCGGGTACGTCGAGGGCGACACCGGCGCCGACTTCGCCCTGGACCCCGGTGCGCCGGTGTACGGCTACCCGGGCGTGACCGGCTGCTACGCCGAGTACGTGACCTGCCCGGGCGAACAGCTGGCTCCCGTGCCGGCGGGCCTGCCCATCATCGATGCGGCCGCGGCCCCCATCGACGCGCTCACGGCCGAGCAGGGTCTGACCGACGTGCTGGCCATCGCGCCCGGCGACCGCGTGCTGATCACCGCCGGCGCGGGCGGGCTGGGTCATTTCGCGGTGCAGATCGCCCGCATCCTGGGGGCGTCGGTCATCGCCACCGCCAGCCCGCAGCACCATCAGTTCCTGCACCGGCTCGGCGCGGCCAACGTCTTCGACCACACCCGGGCCGACTGGCCGGACCAGGTCCGCGAGCTCACCGACGGAGGGGCCGAACGGGTGCTGGCGTGCGCGGCGCCCACCCTGGACGGCGCCGCGCGGGCGTCCCGCGACGGGGCCCTGATTGCCACGCCGGTCCACGCCGAGCTGCCCGAGGCCGAGCGGGTCCGCTGGCAGCAGTACGACGGTCAGCGCAGTGGCAGCCGCCTGATCCGGATGGCCCCGTGGTTCGACGACGGATCGCTGTCGGCCACCCTGCAGGCCCGCTACTTCTGGCTGGACGCCGCGCGGGCGCACCGCGTGGCCGAAGAGGGGCACACCCGCGGCAAGCTGGTGCTGATCGTCGATGAGGACCTGGCGGCCGCGATCGAGGTCTGACCGCCCGGGCGGCGTCGCACGACGCCGCCCGGCTCAGGCGGGCCCAGCAGTGAGCTGACCCGCGCCAGAGAGGTCTTGCCCGACGGGACCTGGACCACCATGACCAGGTCGGGCGGGTCGACGCGGCAGCGCGGCGGTCCGGTGCGCCGGCGGCTAGGGTCGGATGGTGAGCGAACTGCTGCTG
>Ga0126381_100006221_pt1 | contig 13196 bp, 6 predicted proteins | sample PanSoiMetPlot_28_FD_96465 | JGI IMG/M metagenome (GOLD analysis project Ga0126381, IMG submission 96465) | Tropical forest soil microbial communities from Panama - MetaG Plot_28 | ecosystem: Environmental > Terrestrial > Soil > Tropical forest > Bulk soil | place: Panama | collected 2016-02-17
CTTCAATGCTTCGAGCTATAGCAGCCCATAGAACGAATTCGAAAGGAGCCGACATGAAAACCAGAACGCCCGTAAGCAAAATTTCCGCCTCATCGAAACTAGCGATGCTCTGCAAGGCATCCATCGTCTTGCTTGCGCTCGCCCTGTTCACTTCCGCAGCGAGCGCACAACTTTGGCTGAACCCTCTCACCACCGTGTACGTCGTGAGCCTGGCCGCTAATGGGCCACAGTTTGGCGCTGTAAATCTCGCCGACGGGACCTTCCATCCAATCGGCCCAACTGCGCCTGTTGGGTTGTCCAGCCTCGTTTGGTGGAACGGGGAGTTGCTGAGCCTGGCAACCTCGGCCCCATACCCCGGCTACCTGGTGAGGATCCACCCTGCGACGGGTAAGATCATCCCGATCGGACCGACCGGCCAAGGTTTCAATGCCTTCGATCTCGTCAAAGTTAACGGGAAGCTATACATGACGGACTTTCAAAACAATATCTACTCTGTCGATCCGCGCAAGGGAGCGGCAACACTCATCGCCGCGACCGGGATGCCTCCTGATCCCAACATCCCTTTCACAACCAACGCCGATGGCACCCTCAATCTCTGTGACGAAAGTCTTTACGCGGTCGGAGGAAAACTCTACGCCACCTTCGACTCCTTCAATGTCGATCTCTTAACCGCCGCCATCGACGAGAACCCGGTTGACTCGACTGTATCTCCCGCTCTCTACCGCATCGATCCCTCAACAGGTGAAGCAACTCAGATAGGGTCCACCGATCTTGGAGTCGGTGCAACCGTCGAACTCTACGGGCAATTCTTTGCGCTGGAATCTCCCGTCAATAGCGTCGCCGGCGGCTTCCCTAGTGGGCCTATCGAACTCCACGAACTCGATCTGACCACCGGCAAATCAACGTTCATTCGCGAAATAGATCCTTCCGTCGGCCCGATATTCGGCGCAGCACCAATTCTCCCATTCCTCTAGCCATCGCTTAGTTGCTTTACACGGCGCATGGAGCGATTCCGTGCGCCGTAGGGCTTGACATCGCATTGGCACATAAAGAAAACAGACGAAGCCGGCCCTGCGCCGGGCATTTCGACCTTAAGTACCTGTCCCTCCACTCAGATCTGCGCAAAATCCATCCAACCAGGGCGACACATTGTTTCCTGCGAAGGTCATGAGCAAGCCTATCTCGGGAGGAACTCCACGTTTGGTCATTCAGTGTGCCATTGCAGCATCGGGCTGAGTGTAATTTTTAGTGCGGTCCTTGTCCTAAACTGTATGGATGCTGGACACGTCTCGCGCGCCGCTAACGGGTTGCGGCAAGCCGGTCAGTCAGCCAGGTCGATCGCACTGGGACAACGCAGTCCGTACGAAAAGCGAAATGCCGCCGGCCATTTGTGTTCCGGTCGAATCTAAGGATGCCAAGAATCTAGGCGTCGGCAACTTGCTAGTAGCGAGCCCGGACCTAGTCGATTCTAGTTTTGCCAAAACGGTGATCCTGGTGATTCACAGCGATGACCAAGGTATCGTCGGACTCATTCTCAACCGGCGGACAGACCTCGCTTTCACGAGTCCTTGAGGGCCTCCCGGGGACAAAAGAGAGGAGCTGTCGGCAGTCATCGAGGGATTGCGATCGGTTCTGAAACGGAACCGACGATTCTGTCGGCTAATCAAAAGATTAGCAAGGTAACCGAGGCTCTTAATTTGTCGCAGTCTAAGAGAGCGGTGTTTGAGAAATTTGAACGTGATCGTTCCAGGATTGTCGAGCAAATTGAAGCCTTGGAAACAGAAATCAAGACGATCGAGTCGACTCTTGAGTCGGAACTGGCGCTCCAGAGACAACAGAGGGTTGAAAAGTATTTGGATTATTTCGCAATCTTGAAGGAAGAGAAGAGAGCGTTAGATGAGCTCTATGCTCCACTTCGAGATGCGCTAGAAGTGGGTGGAGATACTGACTAGAAACTGCAATTCAAGTCGCGCGTCAGTTTCGAGGCTGCGAGTCACGCATCGAATGGTGCCGATCTCTTTGATAGTCGAAGGAAGGGAAAGTTTAAAGATCAGGAATTATTGCACGCAGAGCTTAAGAAGCTAATGACAGAGATTTGGGGACAAACGGGGCGTACCAGAGGACTCAATGGCGGTGGGTGCAGTCTGGAGCGAACCACTCTCCGGCGAATTCCCTGTAACAGGGAAAAATACAGGGAATTCTCTCGATTTCAGTCCAATTGCCTCCGGCTTGAAATGCCTTTATCCTTCTGTATTCAGGACGTTTACTGGGCTTCCAATCCTCAATCCATCCTGAAAGAACAGGGAACTTAAAAGTGTGCATTAGGGAATTAGATTCCCTGATACCACTTGAACTCTATGAGAATTGTTTGCAAAGCAGAGATCTCGAAGACGGTCGCGGTCGTTCGATGGTTGCTGACCGACAGATCGGTTTGAACCTATCGATCCGAACGAGCATTCATAGTGAGTAGGGAACGCACTCAGTGAGTCTGGTTGACTCCTCGATTCCGAGGGTTGAACCGGAAACGCTTCTTGCAGTAACTCGATCGGCTGTTCAATCGATGCTGGCGAGTGTTGCCAACAATTGGGTTGCAAAATCCGCAAAAATGTATGTTACCGGCGCTTCGCCTCTGAGAGATCGCTCACTTCAGTCATATTCAACGCCTAATTTGCCTCTTGGTCGCCGGGCCTTTCGAAAATGATGTTGTTAGCTCCGTGGGTTTACAGCAGGTATTGGTTTCTCGTTTGACAGTTTCGGATCTCGCCCTCATTTCCAAAGCAACGCAGAGTTCCACTGTCGATGTGTTGCCAGTGCTTAACTAATGCAGCTGTATCGCATGTTGGGCGGCTGTAACTAACATGTTTCCCATTTACAGCGTGGACATCCGGGGTCTACCAAAGACGACACAGGAAAGACAGTCCAATTTCTGTTCTCGATCGAATTGATGGCAAGGATCCTTTGGCGGGTTCTGATCTTCGGACTCCAGGACAAGCCAAACTGCTTGCTTGCTCATGGCTTTAGCTCTCGAGTTCAAGAAATGGACTTTCTGGAATGGCCAGTCGACCGTCTGGTGCGCAAACCAGAGTGGTTCAGGAGGACACAGTGCGGATACAGCGGTTAAGGAATGGGTTCTGGACTCTCGGACTAATTTTGCTGTCATGCGGTCTGGCTTTAGCGCAGGCTGTCAATAATGCCACCATTCACGGCACGGTGAAAGATCAGTCCGGCGCCATTGTCGGGGGCGCACATATCAAAGCCACGCAGGTTGATACGGGTCACGCCCAGGTGACTGTTAGCGGCGCCGATGGCGCCTTCACTCTGCCCGGATTGCCGATCGGCGGGGCATACTCTCTTGATGTCATCGCCCAAGGCTTCGCCCCATACAAGCAGTTAGGAATCATCCTGACGGTTGGGAGCAATGTTGAGGTGGAGGTCAGTCTGGGGGTCGGTACGGTCGTCCAAACTCTTCAAGTAAACGCGGATGCCTCGATGGTGCAGACCCAGGACACCTCTATTTCTGAGACGATCGACTCCAAGCGTATCGTCGATCTTCCCTTGAATGGCCGCCAGGCGACTGACTTAATTGCTCTTACGGGTGGAGTGGCCTCTCCTCCTAACGCTGCCTCGCGCGTTGTGACGACACATGACTACCAGCAGTCGATTGGCATTTCGATCATGGGTGGCCAGATCAACGGGAACAATTACATTCTCGATGGCGGTGACCATAACGATTCGCACTCCAACGTCAACCTGCCGTTCCCCTTTCCTGACGCATTGCAGGAGTTCAGCGTTCAATCCAACGGCGTCTCCGCGCGTTACGGTCTTCACCCGGGCTCTGTTATCAATGCGGTGACCAAGTCCGGAACGAATCAGTTTCACGGCACGGCGTTTGAGTTCATTCGGAACGGAGCGGTCAATGCCAAGGGATATTTTGGAACCGCCCAGGATCCATTGAAGCGCAATCAGTACGGCGGTACCATCGGCGGACCACTTATCCACGATAAGGTGTTCCTCTTTGGCGGTGCCCAGGAGACCGCTATTCGGACGGCTCCGCCCAGTACGATCTCTTTCGTGCCTACGCCAGCCATGTTGGCAGGTGATTTCAGCAAGTGCCCCACCGTTCCTCAGCTCTACGATCCTGTCACCAAGAAACCCTTCGCGGGTAACAAGATCAATCCCAGCAGCTACACCACGCCAGCGCTAAATGTGGTGAAGCTCCTGCCTACCAGCAACGATCCCTGTGGGCAGGTTACGTACGCCGTTCCCAGCCCGAGCAACGAGATCCAGGTAGTTGGCAAGTCGGACATCACAATCAACTCCCACCACACCGTGATGGCCCGCTACTTCATGCTGGACTACAGCAACCCTGCCGTTTACGTTCCGGGCAACATTCTTTCACTCTCACGGGCGTCGCTCTTTCAGCGCGCTCAGTCCATCACTCTCGGTGAGCAGTACGTTATTAACTCGCACGTTATAAATAACCTGCACTTCACCTATTCGCGCCTGGCAGTCAATCGTACGAACCCGCCGGAGCTGCTCGGCTCGGCGCAACTGGGCGTGAATATGTACAACATCGTTCCAAACTATACGTACATCTCGGTTTCCGGCGCCTTCAACTACAGCGGTAATTCCAACTCGCCGGCCTCGTTCATCCGCAACCAGTGGCAGTACGCTGATGACGTGGACTGGATTTACGGCAAACATCACTTCAGCTTCGGTTTCGAGAACATCATCGGCCAGATGGACCAGACCAACATTCAGAACGAGAACGGCGCTTTCACCTTCAATGGGCAGGCGACTGGTCCGGGCGGTGGAAAGGCTGGCTACAGCATTGCGGACTTCCTGCTTGGCGATCTCTTCCAGTTACAGGTCAACAATATCGTCGTCAATGGACTTCGCCAGAAGTACATCGCTGCTTACTTCGAGGACAATATACAGTTCAGTCCGCGCGTCTCCTTCCACGCGGGCATTCGCTGGGAGCCGTCGTTGCCTGAGTACGATTCGAACCACTATCAGGGTAACCACATTTCAATTCCGGCCGTGGCGGCGGGACAGAAGACGAACGTGTTTCAGAATGCTCCGGCCGGCATCTTTTTTTACGGAGATCCGGGAATTCCCAAGTCATATGCCTTTGGCAACTACGCCAACGTTGCCCCACGCATTGGTATCGCTATCGACCCGGATGGCAGAGGCGTTCAGTCGATCCGCTCGTCATTCGGTGTCTTCTTTGACCAGCCGGAATCTTACACGATGTCTGCGTTCGGCATCGGTCCTCCCTGGGCAAATGGCCTCAGCCTGACCAGCCCCGCCGGTGGCTTCCAGAATCCATGGGCCAGTTATCCGGGTGGCGATCCGTTCCCACTTCCAACTCCTCCCGCGGCGAATGCACCTTTCAACCTGGGTGGAACCTTCGTCAACCTGCCGCTGGGTCTGACACATCCTTATATGGAGGCGTGGAACCTGAGCTATCAACGCCAGGTTGGGCACGACTGGGTCTTCAGTGCCGATTATGTGGGCAACCGCGGTGTCCACTTCCGTGGCGCTACAGAGACTGACCCGGCGATCTTTCAAGCGGGCGCGACTACATCAAATACTCAGGCACGCCGGTACTTCAATACACTGAATGCCGCTGCCGGTCCCTACTATTCCACGGTCACGCAGATGGATGACCACCTGAATACGTATTACCAGGGCCTACGCATCTCCGCCCAGCACCGCCTGGCGCAGAGGTACACAATCCTGGCTGTGTACACCTACTCAAAGTGTCTGCAGTCGGCTGAAACGCTTGGGAATAAGCTGCAGGGCAATACGGAATCGAACCCGTATTATCGTGAGGCAGACTATGGTCTCTGCGACTTCGATCTGCGCCACAACTTTGTGACCTCGTTCGTCTATGAGGGATACAGGTTCAAGAACCGTCCGCTGGACATGGTTCTTGGCGGCTGGTCACCCGCGGTCATGTTCTCGGACTACCAGAGTTATCCGTTTAGCGTCACGGCGGGTACGGATGTCTCGCTTTCGGGCGTTGGACTTGATCGTCCTAACGTTGTTCCTGGCGTGAATCCTTACAACCGCAATGTCAACAGCGGCGGTGTACCAACGTGGATCACGAAGGCAGCGTTTACGACTGTGCCTGGTAGCTTCGGAAACTCTCGTATGAATGGATATTCCGGGCCGGGCTTTGTAAATATTGATACGACCTTGGTGAAGAACGTCCCGACCTTCCGCGAACAGCAATTGCAGTTGCGGTTCGAGACCTTCAATCTATTCAACCATACTAACTTCGCTGCACCAGTCAGCGCATACAACTCCACTCAGTTCGGCAGGATCACGAGCCAGATTGGTAATCAGCGTGTTCTACAAGGCGCGATCAAGTACAACTTCTAAATCTGTCGTGTCGACCTCCGGCGCGCACTCCTTCTGAGTGGGCGCCTTTTTTGTACTCATTTCAATTGCATTGGCTGCACGAAGGCTCCGTTGCCGGCCGAATCCCACACCGCAAAGCGCACCCACTTCTTGCCTGTGGTATCGAATGGCAGATCGAAGTGGCGCTTGCCAAATTCCGGCAAATCGGTGAGCTTGATAATCTGTCGGTCTGTCTTTTCGCCGTCGCCCCATACGATCTCAGCGAACTCCAGTGGGAAAGTCCACTGTACGTCGGCGTGGATCGTCCGGTGTGAACCGGTGCCAGTGATGGAGTATTCCGGAATCAGCACTTCGCCCGAAGTGGCGAAGAAATCGCCCTGTCGCATTGCGTCCACGACCGGGCGAAAGTTGTCGGCAGTTGGAGTGCCGTGAGTTTTGACATAGGTGACCGGACTGTTGGCGTAGAAGTCGTCTCCCGGTCCGATCTCGTAGGTCTCGGTAATGGCGTCCATGTACTTCGGCGCTTGCCCTGCCGCCACCATCCAATTGTTCATCTCATCGAACAAAGGCATGCAGCGGTAGTCACATAGGCGTTGCTCGGACCGGTCCACTCCCATGCCCCAGCGCCAGCCGATGCCCCTGTAGTTCTCATCGCGAAAATAATCGCTGTCTTTGAATGCCTCAGGGTACCCCGCGGATGCCTTGGTATTCGGGTGAGGAGTAAAGATCAGCATGTCCTCCTCGTGGGTCATCTTCATGAGATCTTCGGGTGTACCGATGTGGTAGACCTTGCCGTATTTCGATATCTCTTCCATAAATGGCTGTTCCGTCAGACGGCGATTGGTCCAGTAGACCGGATGAGAGACTAGCACGTCATTGTGGCCGCCGATTGGCCCGTTGAAGAGTTCCTCGTCGGGCATCACCAGGAAGTCGGCCCGAGCCTGCAATTGCGCCATCTTGTAGTAAGCAGCCTGCTCTTTCAGTCGCTCGTCGTCATTTCCCCTGGCTCTGGCTGCCGCCATGGCTTCTGCGGTTCGCGTTGGAGCATTCTGGTCCGGCCCCATAGACGTCGACCCACTGGCTTTCAGAGCGCCTCCGCCAACCGGACCGAAGATGTTTACGCCAGCGGCGCGGGCTAACTCAAAGTCAGGAAATGGGCCGTCGAAGCCTGCGTCGCCCAGCATGCGTGGGAGTGGCGACGTGTGGAAGTGACGCGCCATCACCAAATAACCGTCCAAGTGCTGGTAGTGGTCCCCGCGCGTATAGGCGAGTGCGGCCTCGCTCGCGGCGTGTCCGTTGTCCGTATGGATCAGAAAATACACGGGCATGCGCTGCTCTGTACCAGGGCGCGCATTGTAGAGAGCGAAGTTCTGACGGCGGTCTTCTGGTCCGCGGCCAGCGTACGCCGGATCTTCTTCGTCCTCAGCCTGGCAGATACCCAGCGAGAAGGTTTGGGGGGAGTCTTTGCGGTACCATGTGTACCCAAGGTTCGTGTCGATCTCGCGCACCCAGAAAAAGTTGTGGGGCGGTGGAAAGGTCGCTATTGAACCTGCAGGCGACTCGTATACCAGCATCCGATTCGCCGATTTGACGACGGCCACGCTTTGGTTCACCGCGGCGGAAAAATCGTAGCTTTGGGGGAAATTGGCTGTGTCTCGCCAGAGGAGGCGCGACTCTCGCTGCAGCGGGAGACCAACCAGTCCGGCGTCATACTTGTAAGCCACCGACTTCTCGTTGGTACTCGCAATGACCTCGATTCGCAGCAGGTCTGAGCCGCGGTACATGGTAAACCGCAGGCGACCGGAGAAGATTCCAAGGTTCACGCCAGGGAAACTCACCTCCAGTCGCGCCCCGTTCACCATCGCACTGCAGGACTTTGCATAGTAGACCGAGGTCGCTCGATGGACTTCGCTCTGCTTTCGGGGCAGGCCTGGCTGGTCGGTTCCCGGGATTCCGTTTGGCGCGGGCGTGGCTCCGTGGTGCGCCATCTCACCGCCCGGAAGGTGAAGCGGAGCGTCCCAGAAAGCGTCCCACTTGTATTTGTCGAGGACCTGCTGATCGACCTTGCCGACACTCTGCTCTAGCGCGGGGAGAGCTTCCTGGTCAAGGCGCCTATAACCTGAAGCGACGCGAAACTCAGCTGTCAGGCCGTGACCGAGCACTTTCCATGCCTCTCCTTTATGACGAACCGACAGCGCGTCGATGGTGGGCGTTCCCCCCACCAGGACAAACTTAGCGCGGAGCTGTTCGCCGACGGCGGCGTCCCAGGTTACGGTTAGCGATGACTCGTCAGTGGTGGTCACGAACCCTGGAATAGCCTTACCTTCTACTTCACAAAAATTAAGTGAGGCGGCACAGATGTTGGGCGTCAGTACGGCGCCGGCTACCAGAGATGCACACCAATACTTGCAAGAATTCCATGACATACTCGGCTCCCTCACTCTAATCATGTTTTGAGGCGACCAAAAGAATGCACCAAAATGGAACTTTAGTAGAAAAGCACCTCATTGAGGTGTAACTCACATGTTTGTCACGTGAAAACGATCCGATGCTTGCACTGTGTCGCCCATGAGTCCCTAGGATTAGTGTGTTCCTCTGGGCGAGGTCGATCCACTCGCTTTGCGAGCCGGCACGGGTACCTCCACGGACAAGCCTTGCGCCTCAAGGGTATGTTTTGCCCAACCTTGCCATGTGTATAGATCTTCGTGCGCTGTCCACTCATTCATCGGAACGACTTGAAGTTGCGTAGGAGCAGGGCCAGGAAAGTCGCGGCCGACGGCGCGAACCCCGGCTTCTGTCTTTTCGGTTGCATAGCCGTCGTTGATATGCGCGCCGGTCGTGGCGGCCCAATCACCGATGCGCGTTTCCCCTAAGGACTCGCTCGAAATGTTGCGCCAGTGCGGGAAGTGCAGACGTGCGTTCAGCCACTCAGCCGCATCGCGGTTGACCCAGCTCGGTCTATGGCCGACTCCGGGGTAGAAGCGGGCGTCGATGCTGGGCAATTTCGAACCACCAAGAGCAGAAACACGGCGATTGAGATCGGCAAAGAAGCTGGCCCCATGATGAGGTGCAGCCAACAGATTGTCGTCCGTGCCATTGAGCAGCAGCGTTTCGCCCACGCGCTGATGCAGAGTGTAGAGAATGGCAGCTTTGTCCGGCAGAAAACTGAGGACCTGATAAGGGCCACCCTGGCACATCACTTTCGAACTGGAATCCCATGAGCCGCCGTTGCCGTCGAGATCTCCGCCGCCCGACAGCACGAGGAAGTGGATGCGTGGATCCAGCCCTGCGGCCAACGCGGAGTGAAAGCTTCCCATCGAGTAGCCGAGGACGGCGACGCGAGCCGGATCGACCTGGGGCAGGCTGAGCGCATAGCTTACCGCTTGCGAAACATCTCCGATCATCGATCCACCGAGGCGTGCGGGGGACTGCAGGCCGGCAAGGTTGGTGTCGTGCGCCCGGGCGTCGTGCAGGTGCTGCGCATTGCGTTCGCCTTCTCCGATGGGGTCATATGTGACCACCACCGCACCGGCGCTGGCGTAGAGCAGCCCGGCATAGATCTCATACCAGGTAGTCTTATCGCCGCCGTGCCCCGCTACGACTATGACAGCCGGAAGCTTACCTACGACGTGGTCAGGTCGGTAGACGATAGCCGGAATCCTCATGCCGTACTGTGTTCCGAAGGTCACGCGATGGGCATTGACACCAGGCATTGCCTGGAAGCTTCCAAACTCTTGTGGGGCAAGTGCTGAGGCAGGCCCGTTCAGGAACAGTACTTTGCGGGCCTCCTGCCGCCAGGATTCGAGTTGTGTGCTTGTACTGGGAGCGCTGACGGGAGCCGGCGTATCGAAAGGATGTGCGGGGTCAGAGGGATCAGGCCGTGTCGTTCGCTGCGAGGACAGTGCCGAGCTCATGAGCAGCACAGCTGCCAGGAGAATCCTGCGACGAATCGAGAGGCCTTTAGTGACCGGCAAGGCGGGAAAGAAATCAGACATGGGTGACAGCACCATCTTTACATCTGAATTGAATCGAATTCGCGCTCCGCGACACCTATGTCGTGGGCGACTTGTGCAACCGACTTACCTACAAGTAGTTGTTGGGCCCTCTCATGGTCGAAGCTCTTTTCCCATCTTGAAACAGTGATGCATGCAACGGCGTTCCCGATCAAGTTGACGATGGTGCGCATCTGGGACATGAAGCGATCAACTCCTAGCAGCAAGGTAATTCCGACCACAGGGATTGTCCCGAGTGCCGACAGAGTTGCGGCGAGCGTGATGAATCCGCCTCCGGTGACTGCCGCGGCTCCTTTGGAATTAAGCATTAGCACCAGGACCATGAATATTTGCTGTCCTAAGGTGAGGTGAGTGTTCGTGGCCTGGGCGACGAAAAGGGCTGCGATGGTTAGATAGATAGAGGTCCCGTCCAAGTTGAAAGAGTACCCAGCCGGGATCACCAGACCGGTGATTGCCTCCGGGCAACCCAGACGCTCCATTTTTGCCATCAATCCCGGAAGGGCCGGTTCGGAGGACGACGTACCGATAGCGATGGCGAGCTCTTCCTTCAGGTATAAGATCAGCCGCCAGAGGCTGATACGATTCGCCTTACAGATGAGACCCAGCACCACAATAATGAATATCGTCCCTGCCAGCGCCATACAGAGGAGCACTTTGACGAGAGAAACCAGCGTTGCGGCACCGTATTTGCCGATCGTAAAGGCCATTGCACCAAAGACCGCCAAAGGCGCGAGTTCCATGACAATGGAGGTCATGCGAAAGAACAGGTGAGAAGCTGACCGGGCAATACTCAGTAGCTGCTGCTTCTCATCAATGACGACGAGGGCAACCCCTACTAACACAGATAGGAACAGGACCGGGAGAATATCGCCATTTGCAAAGGCTCCGACGAAGGAGTCGGGCAGGATATTGAGCAGGAAACCGGTGACTCCGAGCTGATGCCCCTGGTGAATGTACTGTTCGATTGACTTTGTGTCTAGGACACGCGGGTCGATGTCCATTCCCTGGCCGGGGCGAAGTAATTGAGCAAAGCAGAATCCGAGAGCGAGCGCGACGGTGGTTACTACCTCGAAATATACCAGCGCCTTGACGCCGACGCGTCCGAGCTTCTTCATGTCGCCCATGCTGGCTATGCCGGTCACCACCGTGAGGAAGATAATCGGGGTAACCAACATCCGTACCAGCTTGATAAAACCATCGCCCAGGGGCTTGAGTGCCTCACCGAGGTGCGGGAAAAGAGCGCCCACGGTAATTCCCGCCAGCAGTCCGAGCAGCACCCGGAAATAAAGGGAACGGAAAATACGGCGCGTTCTGCTCTGCGGCGCTGTCAACGAGACTCCTCGCCCTGGCGTTGCTGCCATTTGGTTATTGCCGGCTTGGCATAAACAAGGAGCTCGCCGGCATTGGCTGACGTGTGCCCGGGCTTCTGTGCCGAGGCAGAAGAATGACGCCGCCATCAATGATTCATTGCGGCAAGCGACACCAATCTAACTCCTTCATCTCCAAAAAGGAGAACCGGTTGCGTGAAAAACGTGTATGTAACATCGATCAGGCGAATTCCGGGGTGAAATACTTTACAGATTGACAATCGCTTCCTTGTAGTGATATTTCGTTCGGCATGGTTGCGGTAGAGACAACGGCGGGAAGCGAGCTTCTCCGTGAAGAAGTTGAACGTATTGTTCAGAGCGAGGAATTTCGCAACTCCGAAGTGCTGCGACGCCTGCTCGTGTATCTGGCTGAGAAGGCCGCAAGCGGAGAGGCTGACAATGTCAAGGAGTACGTGGTTGCAATCGAAGGGCTCGGCAAGCCACCGTCTTACGATCCGCAACAAAACTCGGCTGTACGGATTCAGCTAGGGCGATTACGACAAAAGCTGGCGGAGTACTACCGAAATGAGGGAATCAATGATCCGCTGATTGTGGATTTGCCGAAAGGCCGATTTCGCTTGGTCTGCGAGCCGCGCAAAGTTCCCTCCGAGTCGGTACAGGTCTCCGCACCAACGCCAACGCCGCCGCCGACGGAAACCCAAACTCACGAAGCGTTTGGGCGACCATACAGAATCTGGTGGATGGTTGCAGCCACGGCAGTGCTCTCTGTTGCGATTGGATATGCCATCCACGGGCTAGTCGGGAAGCCAGCAGTAGTCGCATCCTCTGCCCCCTCTAGTCAATGGACTCCGGAGATCCAGGCGATTTGGGAGCCGTTCGTGAACTCAAAGCGGCCGTTACTTGTCCTGATTGAGGATCCGCTGTTTGTGGAGTTGCACTCGAATCCGGGTGTCTACTATCGGGATAGATCACTCAATCAGTGGTCTGAAATTGAGCGCTCACAGACGATGCAGTCGTTGGGCAGGGCTATGAAGAGCTCCGGTATGCAGCCCAGTCATTACTACACGGCCTTCGGAGAGGTCGAGGCTGCTTTCCAGCTTGGACGATTGCTTGGCCCCAAGTTGCCACTGTTTTCGCTGGGCAAGGCCAGTCAGGTCACATGGCAGCAGATGTCGGACAACAATGTGATTTTCGTAGGAGTAGAGAACCTGTTTTTTGATCAGGCTGGAGCGCTTCCCATAGCTCCACAACTAGTTCCAGTGCTTAACGGTGTGAAGAATTCCCACCCAGCTCCTGGCGAGCAATCCATATACACAGATGACTATCAAACGGCGCCCACTGAAACGGGCGTCGTTTATGCGCTCGTTACACACTTGCCTGGCCCGCTTGGCAGTAATGATGTCGACAGCTTTACCAGCAATCGTTCGGCAGGATATGTTGCCGCAGTGCGGGCATTTGCCGACCCGACGTTCGCAAAATCCCTGGTGGA
>Ga0126381_100006224_pt1 | contig 13194 bp, 8 predicted proteins | sample PanSoiMetPlot_28_FD_96465 | JGI IMG/M metagenome (GOLD analysis project Ga0126381, IMG submission 96465) | Tropical forest soil microbial communities from Panama - MetaG Plot_28 | ecosystem: Environmental > Terrestrial > Soil > Tropical forest > Bulk soil | place: Panama | collected 2016-02-17
AACCCACGGGCTGGTCTGCCCCGCCTGAAGATGGCCGACGGGCCATTCGGGGTGCGTAATTACGGGCCTTCCACCACGTTTGGCGGGATCGGATTGGCGGCGAATTGGGATCCCGACATGGCCCGCCGGGTCGGGAAAGTGATCGGCGAAGACGCGCGTGCTCGCGGTGTCCACTTTATGCTCGGCCCCGGCGTGAACATCTATCGCGCGCCGATGAATGGTAGAAACTTTGAGTATTTCGGAGAAGATCCGTTTCTCGCTTCGCGTACCGCCGTCGGATACATCGAAGGCATGCAGAGCCAGGGAGTCAGCGCGACCATCAAGCACTTCATGGGCAACAACCAGGAATACGATCGCCACAACATCGACTCCATCATCGATGAGCGGACCATGCGCGAAATCTACCTTCCTGTGTTTGAGGCTGCGGTCAAGGAAGCGCATGTAGGGGCCATCATGGACTCCTACAACCTGACCAACGGCCAGCACATGACCCAGAACGGTTATCTCAACACCGAAGTGGTGAAAAAGGAGTGGGGCTTCGATGGGATCATCATGTCCGACTGGGACGCAACCTACGACGGTGTGGCAGCGGCGAACAACGGACTCGACCTGGAGATGCCGTCTGGCAAATTCATGAATCGCGTAACCCTGCTGCCGGCCGTCGAAGCGGGCAAGGTGAGCGAAGCGACCATTGACGACAAAGTCCGCCGCATTCTAGGCACGGCTATTCGGTTCGGCTGGCTGGATCGCGATCAGACGGACTCATCGATTCCGTTGTTCAATCCCGAAGGCAAGCAGGTGGCGCTCGAAGCGGCGCGGTCCGGCATGGTGCTGCTAAAGAATGAAAGCAACCTTCTGCCGCTAGACAAGACAGCAATCAAATCGATTGCAGTGATCGGCCCGAACGCATATCCCGGGCTGCCTGTGGGCGGCGGCAGCGCAGGCGTGCAGCCGTTTGTTGCCATCAGTTATTTGGAAGGCCTGAGCGATTATCTCGGAAACGGCGCCAAGGTCTATTATCAGCGCGGCATTCCCCGTTTGTCTGAGATGGCCGATGAGACCTCGTTCACGGTGGATGATGCCGGACGTCAGGCGGGGATCAATGCTGAGTTTTTCAACAATGTGAACCTCGCCGGCACCCCGGTGGTCACCCGGACCGAACGCCACATCAACGGCGTGCGTGCGTTTGGCCAAGGGGTTCCGGGAAATAACCTATCGGCACGCTGGACCGGATATTTCACGCCCCACGCGGCCGGCGACCATGTCGTTTTCATCCAGGGTCCCGGTGAAGGTGGCGGTTATCGCCTGTTCATTGATGGCAAACCGGTCATCGACCACTGGGGAAACCGCGCCCTCGCATTGGTTGCCGAAGCCACGCTGCCGCTAAGTGCGAGTCCACACAAGGTGGTTCTGGAATACTCGGGGCACGGGCAGTGGGGTGGGCCGAGGGTAACGTTTGGCATCGTGCGGCCCCAGGAGATGATCGAGGCCGCTGCAAAACAGTTGGCAGCGCGTGCAGATGCCGTCGTGGTGGCAGTTGGATTCGATCCCGGTAACGAGAGTGAAGGCAGCGACCGCACATTTCAGCTGCCGCCCGTCGAGGATGAGCTAGTCAGTGAAATCGCCGCGGCCAACAAAAACACCATCGTTGCGATTACCTCGGGTGGTGGTGTGGAGATGCCGTGGATCGATCGCGTTCCCGCCGTGCTTCAGTGCTGGTATGCGGGGCAGGAGGCTGGCACCGCACTGGCACAGCTACTCTTCGGTGACTACAGCCCATCGGGCAAGCTGCCGATTAGTATTGAGAAGCGCTGGGAAGATAACGCGGCGGTCGATTCCTACTATCCAAAACACGACGAGCAAAAAGTCGAGTACAAAGAAGGCGTCTTTCTCGGCTATCGTCACTTCGATAAGTCTGGAATCCAGCCGCTGTTCCCCTTCGGCTTTGGACTCTCCTACACCACATTTGCGTTTAAAGATTTGTCCATCTCTCCGTCCTCTGTATCCGGCGATCAGCCGGTCACGGTCAGCTTTGATGTGACCAACACCGGCAGGCGTGCCGGCGCCGATGTCGCCGAGGTGTATGTGGGAGAGGCCCACCCGCCCGTGCCCCGCCCGGTGCGGGAACTGAAGGGATTCAGCAAAGTCCTGTTGCATCCGGGAGAAACGAAACATGTTTCCGTCGAGTTGAACCGCCGCGCTTTCGCCTACTACGACGTCGCGAAGCACGAGTGGATGGCCGATCCCGGCAAGTTCCGGATTTACGTCGGAGATTCCTCGGAGCAGATTGAACTGAATGGGGATGTGGTGCGTCAGTAGTGGCGGTCGAGATGAGGGGGGGAACTCTATGTCAGACAAAACGACTCGTCGCAATTTTCTGAAGGCATCGGGTCTGGGAGCTGCCGTGTTGGCGAGCGGCGTTGAGCTGGGCGCTTTTGCGGGTCGCGCGGAGAATGCTGCCGCCAGCGGCGAAATATCCGTGTGGGTTACGGATGACAGTCAGCGTTGCGCGAAGGGCCCCTCCATCTCCTGGAAGCCCGGTTCGGCTTCGCCGGGCGCCATTACGCTCCGTCCCGAGGAGAAGTGCCAGCCAATCCTCGGGTTTGGGGCGGCGTTTACCGACGCGGCCTGCTACACCCTCAATCGGCTTGATCCATCGGAGCGAGAGAAACTGTTTCATCAGCTGTTTGACCCTTCCGGGATGGGTTTCAGCGTTTGCCGCACCTGCATCGGCTCGAGCGATTATTCGACGAAGGTCTTCAGTTATGACGAGGGCGAAGTCGATCCCGGCCTGAGCCGCTTTTCTATCGAACCGGACCGCGCCTACGTGCTTCCGATCCTGCGGCAAGCGAGACGGGCAAACCCCGATCTGTTTCTCTTTTCGTCTCCGTGGAGCCCGCCGGGGTGGATGAAGTCGAACGGCTCCATGCTCGGCGGCAATATGCATCGGCAATACATGGCCTCGTATGCAAACTACTTTGTGAAGTTTCTTCAAGCATACGAAGCCGAAGGCGTCCCGGTCGAGGCAATCACCATTCAGAACGAGGTGGACACCGATCAGGACGGCCGCATGCCGGCGTGCATTTGGCCGCAGGAATATGAGGCAGATTTTGTGCGCATGTACCTGGGGCCGACGTTCGAACGCGAGCGCGTGAAATCGAAGATCTGGCTCATCGACCACAACTACAACTTGTGGGGTCGGGCGATGGGTGAGCTCGAGACGCAGGATGTGCGCAAGTATTCGAACGCCATCGCCTGGCACGGATATGTCGGCCAGGCGGAGTGGATCGATCGCGTACAGAAGGTCTATCCCGATGTCGAAATGTACTGGACAGAAGGTGGTCCCGACTACACCGAACCGGGCTATGCAACCAACTGGGTGCATTGGAGTAGCGTATTTACCGACATCTTGCGCCATTGCTGTCGTTCCATTACCGCGTGGAACTTCGCGCTCGATGAGAGCGGGCGGCCGAATATCGGCCCGTTTCATTGCGGCGGGCTGCTGACTATCCATTCCGAGACACGGGAAATCTCCTACAGCGGCCAGTATCATGCCTTCGCACACTATTCACGATTCGTGCGCCGCGGAGCATGGAGGTTTGTCTCGGAAGGTGCGCCTGAGTTGCAGCACGCGAGCTTCGAAAATACCGACGGCCGGCGGGTCTTGACTGTGACCAATTCGGGAGCGCCCAGAAGTGTCGATATCCAACTCGGCGGCAAGCATTCCCAAATCACGCTGACCGCGAACTCGATCACGACGTTGGCGTGGGAAAGCTGACCGCTCCGAAACACATCCTGTTATCTCGAGCCCGGTTCCGTCTCCAGCCGAAGACGGAACCTTGTCGACGAACCTGCTTGGTCCCGGGTGCCACGAAAGAACGATGGTTCGCCATCGCCTCACCACCGCGCCACGCTCGAGATCACAATGTTCTTGAAGCCCCTACCCTTAGCTCTTGAGGGTTTTGCTGGCCTCATCCCAAAGCACCGGCTTCTTGCGGAAATAGGATTCATTCGCCATGTGGCACGCGATGGCCGCATGATTGCCAAACACGGCATCTTCCACCACCGGCTTGCGCGAGCGCACCGCGTTGAAAAAGTTCTCCAGGTGCGGACGCACATCGTCCCAATCGTGCCCGCGGTAAATCACGTCGGCGCTAATGGGCTCGTGACCCAGCGCGGGATCGTGCTCGACATGCCACTGCTTGAAATACGCTTCCCGCAGCTTTGCCGGGTAGCCGTAGGCGTAGTAGCTGGGGGCCGTATCCTCGCCCGTCTGCGGAGAATACTTCAAATCGGTTTCGCTGGCATCGAGAAGACCTTTCGGTCCCATGAAGCGAGCCAATTCAGACGTCTCGGTGCCGAGTCCCAGACGAACATAGACGGGAACGCCGTGGTAATCGAACAGCACGGTGTGCAGATCAGGCATGTCGCGGCCGTCCTTCCAGCGATAGATTCCGCCCAAAGCCGATGCGGAGCGTGGCGCCTCGTTCCACCCCAGGGTCACCAGCATTCCGCTGATCAAATGGACCATAAGGTCGCCCGCGACGCCGGTGCCGTAGTCTCGCCAGCAGCGCCAGCGCGCGAATCGGTCTGGGTTCAACGTGATTTTCGGCGCATCGTTCAGCCAGGTGGTCCAATCCAGGGTTTCGAGAGAAAGATCGGGCGGTGGCGGATATTGCCAGGCCCCGGTGGGATCGTTGCGGCCGAGCGTGAGTTCCACCATTTCCACTTCGCCGATCGCCCCATCCTTATACATGTCGTGCGCTTTGGCGCATAGCGCCGAACTGACCCGCTGCGATCCGATCTGCACGATGCGCTTGTTCTTCGTGGCTGCATCGACCATGGCCCAGCCATCGGCTACGGTATGAGACATCGGCTTCTCGCAATAAATGTCTTTGCCGGCGTTGCAGGCATCGACGACCACCCGTTTATGCCAGTGGTCGGGCACCGCGGCAACAATGCAGTCGATGTCCTTGCGGTCGAGAAGTTCCTGATAATTGCGCGTGGTGGGAAGGTTCGGATTTTCGGTGATTTCCTTGGACAGCGTATGCCGCCCATCGTACAGATCGGCTGCCCCTCCGCATTCCACGTTGGGCAGGGATATCGCGCCTCCCAGCAATGCGGAACCCTGCATGCCGATACCGATCATGCCTAAGCGGACACGGTCGCTGGGCGCGGCGGACTGAGCCATGGCTTTGGGCTCGAGAAAGACGGTCTTGGCTCCGACCAGCGCTCCGGTAGCGGTCACACCGGTCTGAAGAAATTCTCTTCGCGAAATGGACATGGTCCTCTCCTGTGAGAAGGTTTCTTGCTTAAATCCGAAATCCGACTTAAATCCGATCTACGCCGAGCTGCTCTCATTGGCTCAGCATCTTCACCGCGACTTCTTTGAAGAGCACTACGTCCCCGTCGCTGTGATTTTGCAGGCCGATGTAGCCTTCGTTCGGACGCGGCCCGCGCTGCGGCTCAAAGCTGAACTTCCTGGGGGGAGCCGGATCGCCTTCCGCGTAGTCGGTCACTTTCGTTCCGTTCAACACCACGATCGTGCGCGGTCCATCGAGGGTAATTTCCATGGTGTTCCACTCCGGCCCGGGTTTCCCGGGACGGGCCAGCGGCTTGGTCAGGGAATACAGCGTGCCCGTAACGTGGTACTCGTCTTCGCCCGGTGCCTCGTTATCGATTTGCACTTCGTAGCCGTAGTGCACCGGCATCCATTCCTCCCGCGGTTCGATCGGAATCCGGATGAACACGCCGGAATTGTCGTTGTGATCGCGCATTTTGTAGACCACGTGGATCACGCAATCGCCCAGCTTGCCGCCAGTCCAGTAGAGCAGGCCCATGCCGCCGTGAGTCTCAATCAAGCCATCCGCAACGGTCATCGAACCGGGACCGACGTGTTTCCATCCGGTTAGGTCTTTGCCGTCGAATAGCTGCTTCCACTCGCCGGACTGGGCTGGCAACCGGGGAAGCAGCATTGTGGTACAGAATGCCGCGAGAAACAAGGCTCGATTCAACATGGAATCACCTTCCGATTCTGGACCCCGTGCGTCCCGGTGGAGCTTTTCTGAATAGCGTAACCGACCAATTTACCAGCTTCTTAGCATAACTTCAGAACAACTTTCGAACTCAGTCGAATTGCCAGAGGGGTGTCATACTTCGCCGAGCTATGCACCACGCCCAGACCGCTTCTGGCATCAGAACTACGTCCGTTGCTGAAGGTCAGTGGAATGAACGCAAGTGTCCCCTGTTGGTTCCTGGTATTCAGTAGCTTGTGCTGTCTTGCCCAACAGAATCGAGGAGACTCGGTTGTCATGGGGAGCCCCTCGTCTCTGGACTCTTTATCTGCGATACGCTTGGTACGGAGCGTCACGGAGGTGAACCTCGTATTCACAGTGACTAAGGGCAGGCATTTGGTCGAGAATCTGAAGCCAGAAGACCTGGAGATTCGCGACAACGGCAAGCCCCCAGTACGGGTCACTCATTTTGAAGCCAAAACGAATTTGCCGCTCCGGTTGGCCCTTTTAATCGACGAGAGCGACTCGGTCCGCGGCCGTTTCAAATTCGAACAGAGTGCAGCCGCGTCCTTCCTGAAGCGGGTGTTGCGTCGTGGCGATTCCGCCATGGTGATCGGATTCAATCAGCATGTGGAATTAGCCCAAGAGCCCACCGGCGAACTGCGACTCTTGTCGCACGGGATCAAGAAGCTCAAGCCGGGCGGAGATACCGCGGTGTTCGATGCCCTGTCGTTTGCTGCTCAGCAGCTTGCGCAAATCAAAGATGACGGCCCGGTGCGCAGGGTCATCGTGCTGCTCAGCGATGGCCAGGAAAACAGCAGCGGGATGAGCCTGAATGATGTGACCAATGCGACCCTGTATGCAGAAGCGTCCGTTTTTTCGATTACCTCGTCGCATAAAGTCGTTTGCCAAGGCAATCCCGTTTGTGAGCAGGGCGAGATGACCTTGCAATCGCTGTCCGATTCCACTGGCGGAGAGTTTTTGCGAGCCGCGGACGAGACCGACCTCTCAACTGCTTTCAACAAAATCCGTGATCAACTCCGCAAAGAATACGCCGTGAGCTACCGTCCAGAATTTAATGCCCCGGACGGACTATTCCACAGGGTGATCGTTTTCTCTCGTAAGGGCACCCGCGTGCACTGCCGCAAGGGTTACTACGCGAAGATATCAAAGGAGCAGCTCGAATAGCGGCGGGCACCAACGGCACCGCCATGCCCTCCCGCCGTTCGATCAGGCGTACAATGTCGCGCATGCAGCGGGCGGTTGGGGTTATCGAGGGCGACATCAGTCGGCAATCGGTGGACGCCATCGTCAACGCCGCAAATAGTTCTTTGCTCGGCGGTGGCGGCGTCGATGGCGCCATTCATCGTGCTGCCGGGCCGGAGTTACTTGCCGCATGCCGCCTGCTCGGCGGGTGCAAAACGGGGCAAGCGAAAGCCACCAAAGGCTACCAGCTGCCGGCCAAACATGTGATCCACACCGTAGGCCCCGTCTGGCGTGACGGCAATCATGACGAAGATCAACTGTTGGGCTCCTGCTACCGGAGTTCTCTTCAAGTTGCGGATCATCTCGGCGTCAGAAGCATCGCTTTTCCCGCCATCAGCACGGGTATCTACGGGTTTCCCAAGGAGCGAGCCGCGCGCATTGCCCTGAAAGAAGTGCTCGAGTACTCCGGACCGGTTGAGAGGATCCTTTTCGTCTGCTTTGACGCCGAGACTGCCGCAATCTATCGCAAACTCCTCAAGCAACCGTCGCCGGAGTCACTCGGTACCTGAATGTTTTCTTTGACATGCTGCGCTTCACCCGATTTTGACTGGTTACGGGTCTGATAAAATCCTCGATACGGCTCGGTAGCTACTCCGTAGGTGTTTTGCACCCCCCAGATAGAGCTGCTGAACCGAGCCTTGACGATCGTCAACCCTTATCGGAGAGATGGCCGAGTGGCTGAAGGCGCACGCTTGGAAAGCGTGTATACGGGAAACCGTATCGAGGGTTCGAATCCCTCTCTCTCCGCCATTACCTTTGTTATCTAAGAGCGCTTGCGGTAGCTCATCACCGCTTATTGCGCTCTTTGAGAGCGGCCGGCGATTCCGCTCGCCCCTGGCCGGAGCATGGCTTTCGCTATGTTGTCGATTTCCGCTAAAGATTCTTCCGAAATCAGACGGTACTTAATCGTTCTCTGATGCTTCACCACTGAGTAGGCAAGCGAATCGCAGAAAAGAAGGTCCAGTCCCTGCAGATCTCGACACAACGATAGCTTAGGTGCAGCCACAGCGGCTTCGCGCGAACGCGAAACCGAGACTGCTTCGCTGAACCGCTTATCGGGGAGTCTCCAGGTGTCTGAGAGAATCGGCGGGTGTTCATTGGGGATGTAGTCGGCAAGTGCCAATTGCCCGCTTCTGCCGCCCGTCGCGTTCTGCAAAAGGAACTCACGAAACGAATGTCGTCTGCCGATCGCCGGTGCCAGTAAGCCGTTAGCCGTCTCGAGAAACAACGCGCTGACTGACACTACTCCGACGACTGACGCGTTGGGCAGATCGCGAATGGCGGCGAGATGCTCATCGGCCAGCGAGTACGAAATCGGCACCAGCGTGCGATCCGCAGGCACCGCGGGCTCCAATTTGGTTGCAAAATAGCTCGGCGCGACCAGTACCGCGCCTATCGCAATGCTTGGATTCTGTTGCAGCATCGAGGCAGAACACGCATCGGGCTTGTGCCCCATTGCCTCGCCAATCTCCGCTCTGATCAGCTCCGCGAGGTCTCTTTCAGGTGCCACCAGAAGAAGGTGGTCTGATGGTTCTGCTAACAGTCGTGCGCGCACACGCGTTGTGAGTTGCTGCAGCGAATAACCGTGGCTGCGAGCGAGGCGAATAGCCCGATCGATAAGGTCATCCAGGTCTGCGAAGTCTTCGATCCGCGAATTTCTGGCGGGTCGACCAACGACCAGGCGAGCACCACGTTTCTTTGCCAACCATCCTTCACGCGCTAGTTGTGAGTAAACGTGGCTGACGGTGTTGTAGTGCACCTTCAGGCGGCGCGCCAATTCGCGGACGCTCGGTAATGCCGTCCCAATCGGCAGCTGACCCGTACCGATCAAGAAAATGATCTGCTGCCGCAGCTGATCCCGAGCCGGCACTTCGCTCTGCTTGTCGATGCGGATTTGCATGCCGTTGGCGTGGTTCCGACGAAAGCGTACCTCCGGACCCTCGGGACTCGCAAGCTCCCCGCATACCATTGTGACAGCCTAGAAACTGTCACCCCGTGGGTGGCCGGCGCAACTGGCCCGCCCTAATCTGTGAGCCGGAGTGAGACATGACTAACGAGATTTTCGGATGGGCTTGCATTCTGGCTTCCGTAGTCATGGGCCTTTGGATGGGAATCAGGTTTCAGCAAGACGGCTGGCTCGGCGGATATGGGACCCTGCCGCGACGTATGGTGCGCCTGGCCCACATCGCTCTTGCCGCACTCGGGATAGTCAACATCGAGTTCGGGCGCAGTGCGGGCGAACTGGCTCTTTCGGCCGGATTGATCCACGGCATCTCTTTCGCATTTATCGTCGCCGGCGTCTCGATGCCAGCTTGCTGCCTGTTGATCGCGAAGAACTTTCAGCGGTTTGAGATTTTCGCGGTGCCTGTCGGCTCTCTCGTTGTCGCGTTGCTGCTCACAATCGGAGGGTTAGTTCGATGAAGTTCGCGCTAATAGCAATGAGTGGGATTCGCGCCGAGAATACAAAGCTGACTGATCTCGGCATGAAGCTACCCGGTTTTCTCGAACGTGCACAAACGCTGTTTGCAATGCCGAGCCTCTCGCTGCTCACACTGGCGGGCATGATCCCAGATGGTGACGAGATCCAATATCACGAATATCGGGAATTCCCGTCCGAACAGCCCCCTGAATGTGACTTGGCGGCGATCACCTCGTTCACTGCGCAAGTCGAAGACGCGTATCGACTCGCCGACCTATACCGGCGGCGTGGCACAACCGTCGTCATGGGTGGGCTGCACGTTTCCAAGATGCCGGATGAGGCGGCTCGGCATGCTGACGCGATCTGCGTCGGCGAGGGGGAGTCTGTCTGGCCACAGATTCTCGCCGACTTCAGCGTCGGGCAACTGAAGCGGTGTTACGAGCAGCCGTGGGGCCGGGTGTTCGATCTGGCAAACGCACCCATCCCGCGCTACGACTTACTCGATCCGGCCAAGTACAACCGTTTCCCTGTGCAGACCAGCCGCGGGTGTCCGTTCAAGTGTGAGTTTTGCGCCAGCTCCATCTTGCTCACACCCCGGTACACGCACAAGCCGATCGCACGCGTCATCGATGAGATTCGCGCGATCAAGACTCGTTGGCCGCATCCCTTCATCGAACTTGCCGACGATAACAGCTTCGCAGATCGACAGTATGGACGACGACTGGCGGAAGCCATCGCGCATGAGGACGTAAAGTGGTTCGCCGAAACTGATATCTCGGTGGCGCAAGACGACGAGTTGCTGCGCCTTTTGGCCGAGAGCGGTTGCCGTCAAATCCTGATTGGTTTGGAATCGCCCACGGCCAGCGGCGTGAATGGAGTTGAGCTCAAGTCGAATTGGAAATTTCGAAAGTGTCACGGTTACCGGTCGGCAATCGAGCGGATTCAGTCCCATGGAATCACGGTGAACGGCTGTTTCGTCCTCGGACTCGACGGAGATACGGAAGAGGTCTTTGATCTCATTCCTGAATTCGTTGAGGAAACCGCACTCTACGATGTGCAGATCACGATCCGGACGGCCTTCCCTGGTACACCACTCTACCGCAGACTGCTCGCGGCTGGACGATTGATCGAACCGTACAACTGGAGAAAGTGCACCCTGTTTGACGTCAACTTCCACCCGCTGCAAATGACTTGCGAACAGCTGGAGCATCGGTTCTATGAACTCGCAGCCACTCTGTACAACAACGATGCGGTCGCAAAGCGCCATCGCCGGTTCGTCGAGGTTTACGGACCCAAGTGGCGATCACTGAGAGCGTGTACTGCAGCGTCGGCCTAGGAGGGGCGGCAACAGCGACGCCTAGCCATGGGAAAGAAGGTTTGACGTCAGACCGTTGGTAAGAACGACATCAGTCGGCAGCAGGATTGATGTCGCTAGCACCGGGTGTCGCAGAGGCATCCATTACCGCGCGGACCCGCCGACCAAGCTCGGGAAATCCGAACGGTTTGTACAAAATGGCGTCCGGTTCCTCAGCCACATCATCGCCTGCATAACCAGAAATGTAAATTGCGTGGATGCCCGGCCTGTGGCTCCGGATCACCTTGACGGCGGAATCTCCGCGCCGCTTCGGCATCAGAATGTCGGTAAGCACAAGATGGATAGGACCAGCATATTCGAACGATCTCGCAATCGCTTCTGATCCGTCTGCGGCTTCGAGCACGCGATAACCCAGGGACTCCAGATAGGTGCGGGTCATGGCTCTTATACCCGGCTCATCTTCCGCCAGCAGTATGGTTTCTGAGCCACCGCAAGGCGGCAAGTCAGCCGCGGACGCCGCCGCCTGAGTTGGGACTTCTGTCTTGGGTATGTAGATCCGAAAAGTTGCACCCTGGTTCGGTTCACTGCTCACTTCGACCCGGCCTCCCGAGCGTTGCACGATGCCCAAGACTGTCGAGAGTCCGAGTCCAGTACCTCTCCCCAACTGCTTGGTGGTGTAGAAGGGCTCGAAGATATGTGCCTGAACATCCAGAGACATCCCATGCCCCGTGTCACTGACCTGAAGGATCGCAAACGATTCGCCAGTATGCCCCGCCTCCTCTTCGATTAAAGATTGTCCCATCGTCGAGATGGAGAGTCGGCCACCCTCGGGCATCGCGTCGTGGGCATTCACAGCCAGGTTCATGATCATCATTTCGATTTGAGAAATATCCACATGAATCAGTTGAGGTTCATCGGCGAGCGAAACGTCTAACTGGATGTGATCCGAGAGCAGTCTTCTGAGCATCGGTTCGAGATTCAATACAATTAAGTTCAGATCTGCTACTCCGGGGGCTTCAGGTTGTTTGCGGCTGAACGTGAGCAGTTGCTTGGTTACTGAGGCTGCGCGCATTGTGATTGACAGGATTTGTTCGCAGAGTTCGCGTTCTTCATCGAGGTATAGTTTTTCCTTGAGTTCTGTCGCGTAGCCAGAGATGAGCATCAACAGATTGTTGAAATCGTGTGCAACACCCCCCGCCAGCTTCCCCAGCGCCTCCATTTTTTGATACTGATGCAACTCTGCTTCTATGTTCCTCGCCCGGGTTACGTCACGGAAACTCCAAACGCGACCTGTAATCCTGCCATTGAGACGCTGGGGCTGGGAATAGCGCTCAAAGATACGGCCGTCCTTGAATTGCAGAACGTCAAAGCTGGTTGCCGTCGGATCTGCATATAAAGCCCATACTTTATCTAGAAAGTTGCGAGGGCTCTTGAGTTGATCGGAAACGCGGGAAAGAAGAACCTGATCATCGTTCTCAATGGAAGAGCTGCCGTCCAGGCGCCACATTTCCGCGAATTTCTTGTTATAGCTGGTGACCTTGCCATCGAGAGAGACTACCAGGATGCCGTCGGCAGTAGAATCCAGCGTGGCATGCAGCAATGACACCGCATGATGCAACTGACTCTCGGCGTGGCGTCTGGCCTGGTTTTCGATTCGCAGCTCGGCGTTTATTTTCGTCAGTTCGGTTGTGCGCTTTGCCACCTCAGCTTCGGTATCGGCATTGGCGCGAACGATAGCCGACTCTAGTTCTTTTCGGAAGCGAAGGTCGCGGGCCGTGAAGATGACGGCTCGAGTATCGGGGTCGTCGAGGCAGTTGTTCGCGATGATCTCAAAGGGAAGCCACTCACCCGTACTGTCTCGAATTCTGAGAATTGAGGGAACACCTTCTCCCTCTTCCTCTATGGTCTTCTGGTATTCCTGAACCGCGCGTTGAACGTCTGCCCCATGTACAAATTCGAAAATGATCCGTCCCTTGACTTCATCCAGTGAATAGCCCAGTGCTTTTTCCGTGTGGGGGTTAAAGTAAAGAATCTTGCCCGCCGCGTCGAGCAACAGGAGAACTTCTGGCGCGTGCTCCACGATAGATTGATAGAGGTTTGGATAACTGGACGTGCTTCGACCGGAATCATCAGGTCGTTTTGGCATCGCCGAGAGTTCTTTTCCCACGCAATGGCTGAGA
>Ga0126381_100006225_pt1 | contig 13194 bp, 10 predicted proteins | sample PanSoiMetPlot_28_FD_96465 | JGI IMG/M metagenome (GOLD analysis project Ga0126381, IMG submission 96465) | Tropical forest soil microbial communities from Panama - MetaG Plot_28 | ecosystem: Environmental > Terrestrial > Soil > Tropical forest > Bulk soil | place: Panama | collected 2016-02-17
AGTTGACGCGGCATTGTCTGGTACGAATTTGCCGTTTGGATCCCACGCTGCACAGCTTCATCACCGTGACCGAGGAGCGCGCTCTCGCCGATGCGCGCGCGGCCGAGTCGCGGATGATGGTCGGCACGACGCGCGGCAAGCTCGACGGAATCCCGATTGCGCACAAGGACATCTATTGCACCGCCGGTATCGCGACTACCGCCCATTCCAGGCTACTCTGCGACTACGTGCCCGCGCAGGACGCGACCATGGTCCGCAAATTGGCGGACGCCGGCACCGTGCTGATCGGCAAACTGGCGACGCATGAATTCGCGTTTGGCGGACCGGCTTTCGACTTGCCCTTTCCTCCGGCGCGCAATCCGTGGAATTGCGAGCATTTTACCGGCGGATCCTCCTCGGGCACCGGCGCGGCGGTCGCGGCGGGACTGATCCTGGGCGGAACCGGCTCGGATACTGGCGGTTCGATCCGCAGCCCGGGAGCCCTTTGCGGCATCGCTGGGATAAAACCGACCTATGGCCTGTGCAGCCGCGCCGGCATTTTCCCGCTGGCCTTTAGCATGGATCACCCCGGTCCCCTGGCCTGGACGGTCGAGGATTGCGCGTTGCTCCTTCAGGCGATGGCTGGCCCTGATGCCGCCGATCCTGCGAGCGCCGGCCGCGGCGCCCCCGACTATACAGCTACGATCAATGACGGCGTGAAAGGCCTACGCATCGGCGTGGTCAGGCACTTTCACGAATCCGATCACAAGGTATCCGAAGCCACGCAAAAAGGGATCGCCGCGGCGATCGACGTTTTCCGCGGCCTGGGCGCTGAGCTGCGAGAAATTGAGTTGCCGCACCTGGCTGACTATTCGGCCTGCGGCTGGATCATTCTTTTGGCCGAGGCGTTCTCGGTGCACGAGCGATGGCTGCAGACCAGCTTCGAGAAATACTGCGAGATGCTGCGGGACCGTGCGGCACTGGGTGGTCTGATCGGCGCCGCCGATTACCTCGCGGCGGTGCGCCGCCGTCGTGACCTGTGCGCCAGGACGGCCTTGGCTACGAAGGACGTGGACATTTTGCTCACCGCGGCGCAGCCCGCGGAAGCTTCACGAATCGACGCGGTGCCGAAATGGGGTATCCTGGAAAAGCCCAGCTTCACAATCCCGTTTAACGTGACCGGACAGCCAGCCATCTCGGTCTGTACCGGATTTGGCGCCGGCGGGCTACCGGTGGCGATGCAGCTTGCCGCCAAGCCATTTCAGGAAGCGACGCTCCTGCGCGCCGCGCATACATTCGAACAAGCGACTCAATGGCGCGCGCAGCGCCCGGCCATGGCACGAGTGGATGGAAACGCCGCCCGCTGACCGAGCGGCTTCTCCTCGATAACGCCGGAATTGATTGTGCGGAGCGCGTGTGCTCTAACTTGCAGCGGCGCTCACCGATTCCCTTCGAGTGATGACCCGGTGCCAGCCGGTGCACGCCCGCCATAACAGGGGAGGTTCCGCGATGCGTACATACAAAGTCATTTCCGCCGACGGGCACATGGAAGTGCCAATCGACTGGGCAAAGTATGTGCCGGGGAAATTCCAGGAGCACGCCCCCAGGCTGGTCCGCCGAGAGGATGGCAGCGAAGTCTGGCGGATGGACGAATGGGAACGCGAAAATATCGCCAACCTTTATTGCGGGATGCGCTACAACGAATTCGTCGGCGGCTTGGCGGGTTCCTATCATTTTCCCGATGGATCGCCGCGCCCGGGCACCGGGGATTCCGCCCAACGCCTGCGCGAGCAGGACTTCGACGGGATTGATGCCGAAGTGCTGTACCCGCCGGTTTATGGGCCGCCGTTTTTGCGCAACATGATTGCGCGGGACAAGAATTGTTACCTGGCGCTGGTGCAGGGTTACAATACTTTCCTCGCAGACTTCTGCAGCCGCGCGCCGGATCGCCTGATCGGCAATGCGATCCTGCCGGAGACCGGGATCGACGACGCTCTGGCGGAACTGGCGCGATGCAAAGAGCTGGGTCTGCCTTCAATCTCTCCGGCAACCTGGCCCAACGGCACGGGCGAACCCAAACCCCAGGTCGACGAAAAGTTCTGGGCCGCGGCGCTCGATCTCGACGTCAAGATATCTCCGCATCTGAACTTCGGCGGCGTGATCATGCCGGTTGCCAACGTCAAGACCACCGAATGGATGGCGTTCGTGGCCGGCGGTATCGGCTCTGTCGGCCCCGTCGCTACCACGATTGGTCAACTGATTCTACATGTCTTTGACAAGTTCCCAACGCTCAAATTCTATTTCGCCGAAACCAACGGTGGATGGCTGGCGCACTATTTCAACTGGCTGGACGAGTATTATCTGCGCTGGTTCAATTATCTCGATATCAGGAAGAAGAAGCTGCCCAGCGACTATATCAGGGAGCATCTGCGCTTCAGCTTCATCCATGACCGCCTCGCGATGCAGTTGCGCCAGTACACCGGCGTTGACGTACTGATGTGGGGTTCGGACTTTCCGCACAGCGTGGGTTCATTCCCGGATTCCCGCCAGGTGCTGGCCGAGGTTTTCGAAGGCGTGCCGGAAGACGAAAAATACCAGGTGCTGGTTGCGAATCCGTGCGCGTTTTTCGGCCTTGATCCCAAACACGACATCACCCCAACTCCCTAGCCGCGGGAGAATAATCAATGTCGATCGAAATAAAGTACCGGGCCGGGGTCATGCCGATCTCGACGCAGCTTTATCAGCAGGCAAAAGCGGCCGAGCAATTTTACTATATGATGCTGTTCGCCAACGACCCGGTGCGCTCCGCAAGCTCCGACACGTGGACAACGTGGTCGGCGATGGGACTGCATATCCAGGTCAAGATGCCGCCCCACCCGGCGACAGCGGCGGAGCGCATGCTGCTGGAGATCGACCCGCATCGCAACGAGATGTACGTTTACAACTTCACCGGCGGCGACCAAAAAAATTCCGAACGCCTCAAGACACTGTTGACCGAAATCGATCGGCTGCGCGCCGGTCTTAAGGATACGGACCGGGCGGCGCGCCTGAAGGAGGTCCGGGAGGCGCCTGCCGTTAAGCAGCAACTGCTCGATCCGGTGGCAAATGCGCTCAAGGAGAGCGGATGCAGCCGGCAAGTGCGCGACCAATTCGACTTTGCGATTAACCGAGGCCTGACCGCGTTAACCTGGCCTGAAATACAGTCACTCGAAATAACCATTCACTAACCTGAACTAGGTAATGCCATCTCGCGAGGTTTGAGCATGACCGAACCAACTGCTCAGCCGATCGAACCTGCGCCGTCGGGGCGGATGCTTCAGTTTATCCTGGGTTTGATCACACCGCAGGCGATCCATGTGGCAGCGAAACTGGGGATTGCGGAAATTGTGGCCACCGCGCCCGCGACGGCGGAAGAGTTGGCGGCTGCGACAAAGACCAGCGCGCCCGCGCTCAACCGTTTACTCAGGTTTCTGGCGAGCGTGGGGATTTTTTCCGAGGACGCCGCCGGGAAGTTTCGGCAAACTCCGCTAAGCGACACTCTGCGCGGAGATCATCCGCAATCAACGCGAGGTACGGCGATTGCCTTCGGCTCCGACTTCCTATGGAGAGCCTTTGGATCCCTTTCCGCCGCCGTTACTACAGGGCAACCTGCGTTCAACCACGTTTTTGGTATGTCGTTCTTCGAGTACCTCGCGGTTCATCCCGAGGATGCCGCCGCATTTAACGCCGCGATGACATCGGTGTCGTCGGCCGAGCTTGCGGCGATTGTTGCCGCCTACGATTTTTCCTCGTTCGAACGAGTCGTTGACGTCGGCGGCGGCCAGGGCGCGCTGCTGAGCGGAATCCTGTCGGCAAATCTGAGGTTGCAGGGCGTCCTGTACGATCTGCCATCGGTCGTCGCCGATGCTGCAGCATTGAGAAAGGGCGCGCTCGCCGGGCGCTGCGAGGTGGTGGGAGGGGATTTCTTTCACTCTGTGCCGCAAGGGGCGGACGGTTATCTGATGAGGGTCGTCATACACGATTGGAATGACGAAGATGCATTGATGATCCTCAAGAACTGCCACGCCGCAATTCGGCCTGATGGGAAGCTGCTGCTGATTGAATCGGTGCTGAAACAGGTCAACCGGCCGGACCTGGGGAGGTTCAACGATCTGATCATGCTCACAGTGGCGCCCGGCGGAAGAGAGCGGACGGAAGCGGAGTTCGCAGAGCTTTTGCGCAAGGCGGGCTTCTCTTTGACACGAGTGATTCCGGCAACCGGGCTCACGTCGATTATCGAGAGCCGCCCAGGTTGAGTGTTTGGAAAGACTCAGATGTTCAAGTGATAGGCCTGCTTGACGTTCCCGCCGAGCAGCTTTTTGCGTGCTGCCGGTTTTAGCTTGGCAGCGATTTCGTCCAGTTCTTCCAGGTAATCGCCGATATGGTCCGGATGCGGGAAGTCCGAGGCCCAGAAGAAGCGATCCTCGCCGCATAACTGGATCATCGCCGGCAGCGAATGTTCGTCGGGGTCGGCGGATATGAAAATGTTGCGCTTGAAGTATTCGCTGGGCTTTTCCTGGATCGACAGCGTATGTCCGAAATGACTTTTCCAGACGTCGTCCCAGCGGTCGAGCAGATAGCTTACCCATCCGGCGCCCGATTCGAGCATCACGATCTTGAGGTTGGGGAACTTGTCGAACACGTTGTATTGGATGAAGCTGGTAAGCGCCTGGCGGGCTGCGTCCGTGCCGACGACGTTTTCGAAGAACCGCTGCCCGCCGGTGTAGTCGCGATTGTACAGCCCCGAATGCGCCCACAGCGGCGAGACCGTGGGATGGATGCCAAGGGGAATATCCAGTTCCTGCGCTTTGGCGAATAGCGGATCATGATCAGGATGCCCATGGGGCTTGCGCGTATGGCAGAACGATCCAATCCACGCGCCCTTGCATCCGTCCTTGATCGCCCGTTCCATCTCGTGCGCCGACGCTTGCGGGTCCATCAGCGAGAGGTGCGCCACCGGAATAAGGCGGCCGCCGCTCTCCGAGCACCAGTCGATGATCCAGCGGTTGTACGCGCGGCACATCGCCTGGGCGACCTCGGCGTCCTCGCATTCGCATTCCCAGCCCAACCCTATAGTTGGATATATGATCGCGGCGGCCAGGTTCTCCGCCTCCAGCCGCTTGATACGTTCTTTCGCGTCCACCGCCCCCCACGCAGCGACCTCGCCCCATTGACGATGAAAATCCCACTTGTATTTTTCGCGCGATAGCATCCCCATCGCGCCGAGGATCCCCAGCACGCCGCGGCGGATAAATTTGGAGGGCTTGCCGTTAACCTCCAGATATTGGAGACCTCTTTCATCCTTGCCGAGCCGCACCGCGAAAGGCCGGTATTTCTCCTCGCAGTACTTCTCCCACAGTCCCGCGTCTTCCAGCACGTGCCCATCGGCGTCGATGACGCCCTTGTGCTTGGTCTTGTAAAGCTTCTCGCCGTTTTGAGCCATGGCCGCCCACCTCGATTGCGATTATCCGCAGTATTTTCCGCGGCTGCCCAGCTTTGATTATAATGGAACGATCGTTCAGTCCAGACCCGGAAAGCTTTCGATTTTCGATGCCGCTATCTGCCTTTGAATACCGGTTTGCGCTTTTCCAAAAACGCCCTGACCGCTTCCTTGGAATCGTCGCTGTGGAGCAACGCGTTGGTGCCGTCTTGCTCGTAGCGGTAGCCGTCGCGGATGTTCATGAATTCCACGGTAGCCATGTTCTTCTTGGCCATTCGCACGGTGAGCGGACTTTTCTCCGCGATGTTCACCGCGATCTCCATGGCGGCGTCCATCAGACGTTCGGGCGGCACACATTGCTCGACGATTCCGCGCCGGTACAGCTCGGCCCCGGTCACGCGCTGACCGGTGAACATCAGCATGCGCGCCTTGTACACTCCAAACAGGCGTTGCGCGTGGCGTCCGCCGCCCAGCAGCCCCACGTCAACCTCCGGGAGCCCAAACGTCGCGGTCTCGGACGTAACCAGGATGTCGCATGCGGCGGCCATGCACAGTCCGCCGCCCAGCGCCGCACCGTTGATCGCGCCGATCACGGGCACTGGGCATTCCATGATGGCGTTGAACGCTTCGCGCCCCGCGCGTGAATAAATGCGCTGCGCGCCCGGGCGCCGGGGTGCTTTGGCCGTGCTGCTGCCGCGCGCCTTGAGGTCGGCTCCAGCGCAAAAGCACTTCCCCGCACCGGTAAGGATAGCGACCCGTACCTCGGGCAAGTCGTCGAAGGAATCGAACGCCTCCGCCATCCCTTCAACCAGGCTCTGGCTCATCGCATTGACCGGTGGACGGTCAAGGGTCACGGTCGCGATGTGATCCTTGATTTCCACGCGTACATCGGAGTTGTCCATGGCAGATCCTTTCGAGAGGCTCTACCGCGCTTCGCAACTCGCCTTGAGCGCGGGAGCCGGAGCGCTAGGAATAGAGCTTGTAGAGGCGCGCGACGTTGTCTCCCAGCACCTTCGAGCGCGCCGACGCCGACAGCTTGCCGGCCATTTCCTCCAGTTCCTCGACGTAATTGCTCACGTGATCGGAATGGGGAAAGTCCGAGGCCCAGAAAAACTTGTCTTCGCCCTCCAGCTCGACCATGGCGGGCAGCGCGCGCTCGTCGGGATCGGCGGAAATCCAGATATTGCGGTAAAAGTAAAAGCTGGGTTTCTCTTTGAGCGGCACCCTGGCGCCGGCGTAACTGCTGAAGGCGGCGTCCATTCGATCCAGAAAGTAGCTGATCCATCCGGCGCCTGCCTCCAGCAGGACCAGCTTCAGACGCGGAAACTTCTCAAACGTGCCGTACTGCATGAAGCTGGTCAGCGCCTGACGAATTGATTCACCGGCCGTCACATTGATCCAGAAGTTTTGCCGATGCACGTACTCGAAGGCGTACCTGCCTGAGAAGGCCCATGGCGGCTCCCACGAGGGATGAATGCCCAACGGCACGTCGAGTTCCTGCGCCTTGGCAAATAACACATCGTGATCGGGATGAGCGTGCGGCTTGCGCGTCATGGTGAATTGGGACACCCATCCGCCCTTGCATCCGGCCTTCACCGCGCGCTCCAGTTCGACCGCGGCGGCCTGCGGATCGCCCAGCGACAAATGCGCGGCGGCGAACAGACGCTTCTCGTCTTGCGCGCACCAGTCGAGTATCGCGCGATTGTAGGCGCGGCACATCGCCTGGGCGTAGTCGGCGTCATCGCACTCGGTCTCCCATTGCAGGGCGAGGGTGGGATAGATGACGGCCGCCTTGAGTCCCTCCTTGTCCAGGCGTTCGACGCGGCCCTTGGCGTCAAACGCACCCAGGGCTGGATTGGGACATTCTCCGTACGGCACGTTGGGATCCCATCGGCCGCTTTCGCGCGTCATGCCCATGCGGCCGAAAACTGCGCCGCTCACGGTTGCACCGCGCGATACTTTTGACGGACGCCCGTTGATCTCCAGGTACTGCACGCCCTTGTCCCATTTGAAGCACAAGGCGCGCGGCTTGTACTTCGCCTCGCTGTATTCCAGCCACAGCTTTGGGCTTTCGACGAAATGACCATCGGCGTCGATAGCGCCCGGATACTTCAGCTTATGGAATTTTTCTTCCTGGTAGTCCACTGACCCAGCTCCCTGTCGATTGTCACTGCTTGCGGGTTCACATCAGCTTGTAGGCGCGCGCGACGTTTTCGCCCAGGATTCCGCGCGCCGCCTGCGGCGACATCTTCTGCACCAGTTCCTCCAGCTCCTCCATGTAGTTGCCGGGATGGTCGGAATGGGGAAAATCGCTGGCCCAGAAGAACTTGTCTGCCCCGACCGAATCTGCGATAAGCGCCACGCGCTGCTCATCGGGGTCGGCCGAAATGTAGCATTGGCGGTTGAAATAGAATGAGGGCGGTTCACGCAGCGGCAGCGCGCCGCCCAGGATGGTGCCCTTGTAGAGGTTGTCGGCGCGATCCAGCCACCATCCGATCCAACCCGCACCCGATTCGAGCACGACCACGCGCAGCTTGGGGAATCTGTCAAACACGCCGTACATGAACAGGGTGGCAAACGGCATCTGCGTGCCCGCGCCCACGAACATGTCGGAGTACCAGACGCGGGCCGGCCCTCGCATGCCCTTGTATCGCTGATGAACCGTCAATTCCTCGGGCTCGGTGCCATTGGGATGAATGCCAAGCGGGATGTCGAGGTCCTGCAGGGCGGCGAAAATCGGATCGTGGAACGGATGCCCATGGGGTTTGCGCGTCAGGGTGAAAGGAATGCAGAACGCTCCCTTGCATCCATCCTTTACGGCGCGCTCCAATTCGGTCACGGCGCGCTCGGGGTCGGCGAGCGAGATATGCGCGATCGGCACCAGCCGTCCGCCCGAATCGCGGCAGAAATCGGCGATCCACCTGTTGTAGGCGCGGCAGTAAGCGTAGGCCAGATCGAGATCGGGACACTCGGGCTCCCACATGATGCCGATGGTCGGATAGATCACAGCCTTGCTCAGCCCTTCTTGGTCCAGGCGCTGGACGCGCTCCTTTGGGTCCATCGCGCCAAAAGCGAGGTCCTTGGTATAACCCTCATCGGGGCTGAGCGCGATGAAGGACCAGTCAATCTTACCCGCCTTCCACAATTCGCGCCACTCTTTCATGCGGTCGATTTCACGGCCCATCGAACCCAGACGGGTCAGTGCTCCGCGCGTGCAGAACCGGGAGGGTTGACCGCCTATCTCAAGGTATTCCCACCCTTCCGCGTCGCGCTTGATACGCATCGCGCGGTCGCGAAACTTCGGTTCGAGGTAGCGCTCCCACAAATCCGGAGGTTCGAGAATATGACCGTCGGCGTCGATTACCAGCTCTCCGTTTTTCATCGAGCCCATCCTTTCTGAACGCACGTTACTCCATTGCGCTGGAGGCGGAAAAGGGGCGGACACTCCCGCCGAGCACCGTTTTGTTCGGCCAGCAATGCTTTACGCCAGATGCTTCTTGAAAAACGCCACCATCTTGGGCCATAGCTCAAACGCCGCCTTCTCGCGATAGTTGGGTCGCTTGTCGTTTAAGAATGCATGCCCGGCGTTGTCGAAAACTTCCATCGTGGTGAGCGCGCTCTTGCCCGCCTTGTCCAGGCGCTCACGCAACTGGGCGCCGTGGGCCGGCGACGGGTTGGCGTCCTCGGCGCCGATCACAACGTAGAGCGGGCACTTGAGTCCGCCCACCAGATCGATCACCGGGGTCGGACGCGATGGAGTGCTGGCTGCGTCTGGCGTCGCCGAGAGGATGAACCCGCCCCAACAATCGACTGCGGCATCGACCTTGTTGCTGCTGGATGCGAACAGCAGCGTGGTGCGCCCGCCCATGCAAAAGCCCACGCACCCGACCTTGCCGTTGGCGCTGTCCATGGCGCGGATACGGCCGGCGGCGGCTTCCAGGTCGCGCACGATTTGCGGGTCCTGCAAGCCGAACATCTTCCCCATCACCGTGCTCATGTCGCCCGGGGTCGGCGCGCCGACGCGCTGGTACAGGTTGGGCGCCAATGCGACAAAGCCGGCGTTGGCGAAGCGGCCCACGATGTCGCGGATGTGATCGTCGACGCCGAACGCCTCGTGAATCACGATTACTCCGGGGTAGCGTCCGGCCTGGCGTGGCCGGGCCGTAAAGGCGTCGATATTTGTCCCGTCGCTGGCGAAGTTTATCTCTTCGGTTACGATCCGGTTCGGGTCGTCGACTTGTCCTGCCAGAGCCATGATCGATGCCTCCTTCTTAGCGGCAATATTAATGATGTGACGCGCACGTCACCTGCAACGGCGCCACTGCTCATGGCGCCGGCTTACGTGCGGCTCTTCTCTCACTGTAGGATAAGCAGCGCGAAAGGCAACCTTCGGCGTTGAACGCGCGGGAGGCAACCGCCACTCAAGGCTTGCGTTTGCAGCTCGGCGCCGCGCGGCGTTATCGTTGCCGCCCGCGCATCGATGCAGGGAGGATGAAACACCGATGAGACTCGCCAACAAGGTAGCATTGATAACCGGCGCCGGGTCGGGCATGGGCCGCACCACGGCGGTGCTGTTCGCCAGCGAAGGCGCCAAAGTGGCGGTGGCCGACGTATCCGAGCAGGGCGTCAAAGAGACAGTGGCGGAAATCGAAGCGAAGGGCGGCCACGCAATCGGCTTGCGCACCGACGTTTCCAAGACCGAGGACGTGCGGCGGATGGTGGCGGCGACCGTGGAGCAACTGGGTCCGCCCACCGTGCTCTACAATAACGCGGGAATCGAGGGCGATTCCGCCTACCTCAGCAAGATGACCGAAGAGGCCTTCGACCAGGTGATCGCGATCAACATGCGCGGCGTTTTCCTGGGCATGAAGTACACGATTCCGCACATGATCAAGGCGGGCGGCGGATCAATCATCAATCAGGCCTCGATTGCCGGATTGATCGGAATCCGCGGCGGGGCGGGATACGCCGCCGCCAAAGCCGGCGTGATCGCGATGACCCGCGTGGCGGCGGTGGAGAATGGCCGCTACAACATCCGCGTCAATTGCATATGTCCAGGCGCGATCGAAACGCCGATGGCGGTGCGGATCAGAAAGGGCGCCGAGCCGAAGCAGCAAGCGATCAATCGGATCTCCGTGCTGGAGCGGATGGGCCGCCCGGAGGAGATTGCGCGGATGGCGCTGTTCCTGGCCAGCGACGAAGGCTCATTCGCGACCGGCGCTCCGTTTGTCGTCGACGGCGGCTGGACAATCCTCTGACGTCTGAAGCGTTAGTAGGCCGCTTCAAGCAGCGCGGTCATCTCCTGGGCCGTCACCGGGTTCTCCAGTGTCCGGGCGCCGTTAATTTCGGCCAGCACCGGCTCGATGATCTGACCGAGTTCGGAGCGGGGCACGCCTGCGTCGCTAAGGCGCGTCGGCACGTCGAGTCCGCGAATATATTCGGCCGCCCGCTCCGCGCATTGCAGCGCCGCGGGACGTGGATTCGCCGGGTCGAACGCAACCTCGAATCCCTCGGCGATCGCCTCGAAGCGCTGCGGCGCCGCCTGCGCCATGAAGCGCATCACGTGCGGCACCGTGATGCACGAGGTCACGCCGTGCGGCACGTCCCAGCGCGCGCCAATCTGGTGGCCCAGCGCGTGCGAAATTCCCAGCCGCGTGTTCAACATGCCGAAGATCGACATCCAGGCGCCCAGCTGGCACATCCCGCGATGGGCCACCTGCTCATGGCCCAGGCCCTTGAAGGAGGGCAACAGATGAGTGCGCAGCACCTTGATCGCACGTGTCGCAAGCGTGTCACAAATCAACTGGCGCCGCGACGAATAGGCGCATTCCAAGGCATGGTCCAGCGCCTTGATTCCGGTGGATGCCCACAGCCAGTCCGGAGTTTGCAGAGTGAGAGCGGGGTCGAGAATCACGGCCAGCGGCACCAGGCGGTCATCGAAACGCCCGCCCTTGTGGCGCGTGGTTTCGTCCGTCATTCCGGCGCCGCCGGTGAATTCTCCCGCGGAGAGCGTGGTCGGAATAGCGAAATTGGGCAGTTCCGGTCCGACCACCACGGTTTTGGCCTGGCGGAAATTGATCGGATGCGGCTCAGCGTCGCCGGTCATAATCGCCATCGCGACCAGCTTGGCCGCGTCGATCGGGCTGCCGCCGCCGAAGCTTACCATGCAATCCGCCCGCACCCGCTTGGCCTCCTCCACCGCGGCCGCCACGGTTTTGGAAGGCACGTGCTGCCGGATGCCGGTAAAGACCCCAGCCAGCCGCTCGCCCAGCGCGCCTTTCACCCGCTCGATCAGCGGCGATGCGCCGAGCGTCTTGCCGGTGACAATCAGCGCGCGTTTGAGTTCGCGCCGATCCAACTCGCGCCCAATTGACGTCAGCTTGCCGGGTCCGTACACGACGTTCTCCAACTGAGTGAAGCGAAAGTCTCCTTCAGGCGCTTGCATGGTCGCACTCCTTATTTGGCGGCGTTCCCTCAGAAAGTGCCACGGACGTCGCGGCCGTGTCGAGTAGAGAGGAGTGCGAAAACAAAAGTGAGAAACGAACCGAGAACAAAGTTTTTCAACCTTGCTTCCGCTCTCACTTCTTTTTTCTCACTCGTCTTTGATAGTGCATGCCTGGACGAAAAGCGCTACAAACAAGTCAGTTTCCCCAGGCGATCACGCAGGAGGAACGGCCATGGTGCACTACAAGAAGGGCCGGGTGGCAAAGCAGGCGCACGTTGGGATTCCCGAGGGGCTGTTCGAGGAGGAGCACGGGCGGCACGGCTTCGCCGGCAACGTGAGCCAACTTTACCATCTCCATCCTCCCACCGAATGGCTTCGCATCGAGGGACCGATCAAGCCGCGCAACGTGCGGACCCATCAGCTGGAGCCCGACGACCTGGACGATGCGCGCGGTTTGCCGATGCCGGTGTTTCACAACGAGGACGTGATCATCGCGGTATCGCGGCGCTCGCAGCCGATGCTGTTTTGCTTCCGCAACGGCGACGGCGACGAGCTGCATTTCATTCACAAGGGCAAAGGCCTAATCCGCACCGATTACGGTCCGCTGCGCTACGAGGAGGGCGACTACCTGCTACTCCCCAAGGGGACGACCTACCAGATTATTCCCGATGGGCGCGACAACCTCAGCCTCATCGTACAAGCGCGCGGCGAGATCGGTTTTCCCGACCGCGGCAATATCGGCCATTACGCGCCGTTTGATTACGGCGTAATCGAGACTCCCGAACCCGAAGCGACGCCCGACGACGGCCGCGAGTGGGAGCTGCGCATCAAGCGCCGCGGGCAGCTAAGCTCGGTATTCTATGCTTTCTGTCCACTCGACGTCGTCGGATGGAAGGGCAACCTGACCGCGCTCAAGCTCAACATCCGCGATATCCGGCCGTTGATGAGCGAAGGCGTCCATCTGCCGCCCAGCGCGCATTGCAACTTCGCGGCGCCGGGCTTCGCGGTGTGTACGTTCCTCCCCCGCCCACTTGAGGGCGACCCCAAGGCCGAGCGCGTACCCTGGTACCATCGCAACATCGATTACGACGAGCTGTTCTTCATCCACGCCGGGAGCTTTTCTTTCACCGGTGAGCGCGGCGGCGCCGCGCCGGGGTTCATGGTTCACAACCCGCAGGGGCTCCATCATGGTCCCACGCGCAAGGAGCTGGAAACCGCTCATGCCAATTGGCGCAAGGACGCGCGGCTTGATTTGAGCGCGGTCAATATCGATTGCGAGAAGCCGCTGGAA
>Ga0126381_100006226_pt1 | contig 13192 bp, 11 predicted proteins | sample PanSoiMetPlot_28_FD_96465 | JGI IMG/M metagenome (GOLD analysis project Ga0126381, IMG submission 96465) | Tropical forest soil microbial communities from Panama - MetaG Plot_28 | ecosystem: Environmental > Terrestrial > Soil > Tropical forest > Bulk soil | place: Panama | collected 2016-02-17
CCCGATGAGGAACATCGAAAGGATCGAGATGAAGAGCAGAGAGCCGCGAATCCATTTGCGCAGAAGAAAGTGGCCTGCGCCGGGGATGAGCCAGCCAGCGATGAGCGCCAGCGCTGGCAGATACGAGTTTTGCGCGGTTCGGGCCGCTACGGGAGGATTAGTTGCCATTGCTGATTTCGATGATATCAGTTGCAGGATTGCTATGAATCAAATGAGTTGTTCAGGGCAGAATGAGTGTGACATTGCCTTCTATCTGGCTCAGTCATATCTTCTATGACCAACCCCTTTTGGAAGGATTTTCCATCGCTGCTGCATCCGGGGACATATGCACGGCTGTTGCTTGCATTGATTCTGGGTTCGCTGATTGGCATCGAACGTCAATGGCGGCAACGCGCAGCCGGTTTGCGAACAAACACACTGGTCTGTCTCGGGGCGGCCGCTTTCGTGGATCTCGGCACGACAGTTTCTCCGGGATCGACGCAGATCATTGCGTACGTTGTCTCCGGCGTTGGATTCTTAGGGGCCGGGGCCATCATGAAGGACGGCGGCAATATCCGGGGACTAAATACTGCAGCGACGCTTTGGTGCTCGGCGGCCGTGGGAGCCTGTGCCGGTGCAGGCGAGATTGTGAATGCTGCGTTTGTAACTGCGCTTCTTGTCTGCGTAAACATTGGTCTTCGTCCGCTCTCTCGATACATTGATCTGAAATCCCTGGCTCCGCTGGAGACGCACACAGTCTCGCGCTTCCGACTCATCTGCCCTGTTGAACATCAGGCCGACGCGGAGTTCCAGGTCACACGCGCGATCGCTGCACGGTCGCTGGTTCTTCGCGAACTTCGTGCCGAGCCGATGGAAGGGACGGATAGTTCTATTATTCAGGCCGTCATTGAGTCGTCCACTCGCGATCCGGCTGTCTTGGAGAAGGTGGCCAGCGAGCTGCGCGCGTTTCCCTGGACTGAATCTGTTGATTGGACGGAGATCGAGTCCGAATAGAACTGGGATTGGTTTGCTCGTTGTCTCCTATCGGATTTGGCCAGCGGAGTCTTCGAGAACAACGTTCGAAAGGATGGCAGTGTCCGATTTGTCGGGCAGATGGGAGCAGAAGCCGATGCCGACGTAGAAAGGGGCGTCGAGATGGAGTTGGATCGGCGGACCGAACTGGTGCATGGGTTCGCCGTCGAGGCTTAGGAAGATGGCAAAGTTATCGCCGCGTTTTTCGATTCCGATGCGCATGGGGATGATAGGGACCAGGGAGTCGGGTGAGGCTCCGCCGGGGCGCCCGCGGCCTCCCATGCGGAACTCCATGTCGGTGACGCGTTTTCCTGTGTCGGGGCGCCAGGCGAGGTGGGCCATGCCTGCTCCATGGAGGGCGACCATGGCTTCCTTCGAGTCGTCGTCAAGGCTCTGGCGGATAATAACAAAGGCTTTACGATCGCCGTAACCGTTGGGATCGGGGAACGAGACGTCTGCAGCTAGGGAGACATCACCAGACATCTTTTTCCAGAGGTAGCGGAACTCGTCGCGGGTATACCAGACGTTGTATCCGGCGGAGTTGATGGTGTAGGCCTTGGTTGCTGGGTCGTAGCGGGCGCTGCCGGGGACGAGCGGGCCGCCGATATCGGATTGACCTTCGAAGAGTCCGATGGGAGTGTTGAAGGTTTTTGAGGGGCGGTGGAAATCGGGTGGTGGGGCGACTTGCTGGTGGGTTGGGGAACCGGGGAGGGCCCAGGAGGGGACTTCGGGTCTGGACGGTTCCTGGGCGTGGACCAGTGTGCAGAGCAACAGGGCCTGCGATGCGAATTGGAAGAGATATTTCATGGCGAAACCAAGAGTACCGTCGGAGGTGGCTTGGGGAGTAGTTATCTCAATGAAATGCTTATCTTCTGTTTTGCATGGTGAATGAGTGTATCTTCGATGGCTGGCCACTGATCGTGGGCCTTGCCACCTTCTTTGAGGTCTGCGACAGGGAGGCCGGAGGGCAGGGCTTCGCCGTAGATGATCATGAGTTCTTTACGCTTCTGTTCATCGAGCAGGTGGACTAGGCGAAGGTAGGCCATGCCTGCAGGCAATTGAAATCCGTGGTCGCGGATGAGGGTCTCGACGTGCTCTCGATCGGAGCCGGCGTTGCTCGGTTCACCGTTAGCTCGCGGCCAGGTGTCGACGTAAAAGTCCAAGCCGCCTAGCTGGAGGTGACCTGGTGAGTCGTACGTGTGGTGTGCGTCAGGTTTGGAGGGCAGATAGCCTTCGAACTGGATCCAGTAGAGGTTGCGGACGTTGCGTTGCGCGTCGACGTCCACGAAAGCGTGTAGCTCGCAGTCGGCCAGGTTGTAGAGGGGCCAGCGGACGGCTCCCACGTATTGAGCGGTGGAGGGGAGCTGGATTTGGATAGCAGGGTCGTGGGTTGAGATGATCTTCGTGCCTCGGACTGTGCGCTCGGGTCCTGGAAACTGCGGTGTCTGCGCGGTGAGTGAGTAGCAGCCCAGGAGTGTAGCGATTGTTTTGAGCACGAGCGTTCTCATTGCTCGAACTACGTTATGTTTGTGCCCAGAGTTCATGTTTTTCTAAGTCCGGCTAGAGCCGTAGAAGTTCGGTTTGGATGCGGCCGGTGACTTCGGCTATGCCTGGGCGCGTGATCATATTGACCTCGCTGCGAACCCCAAATTCACCGGGGAAGTAGAGGCCGGGTTCGACGGAGAAACAGGTGTTAGGGAGGATGAGGCGGGTGTCGTGGGTCTCGAGGTTGTCGAGATGGGCGCCGTTGCCATGGAGTTCGGTCGCTATGTTGTGTCCGGTCCTGTGGGTGAACCAATCGGCGAGGCCGGCTTTGTGGATGACTTCGCGGGAGGCGTCGTCGGCCTCGTAGCCTGCAATGGGTGTGTTGGATGCGAAGGCCTGCCGGATGCGGGAGATTGCGGCGTCGCGGGCGTTGCGGACGGTGGTGAAGATGTGCTGCTCGCGTTGGGTGGGGGCGCGGTTGATGACGGCGGTCCAGGTGATGTCGTACCAGACGGCAGTGGGGTCTTCGGCGAGCTTCGACCAGATGTCGATGAGGAGGAAGTCTCCGCTGCGGATGGGCTTTGAGGTGGTGGAGGTGGGCTGGTAGTGGGAGTCGGCGGCGTTGGGACCTACGGAGACGTTGGGGCCGAACTCGGTGATCATGCCCTCGCGTTCGATGGCGTTCGCGAGGAACTGGACCATAGAGAATTCGTCGGTGCCTCCGGCGGCGACGCGTGTGCTGATCTCGCGCCAGCCGGCTTCGAGGATGGCGTCGAGTTTGCGCTGGGCCTCGTAGTGGGTGGCGATCTGGGCTTCGGTGAGGACGGCCTCGAAGTGGCTGACCAGGTCGGCGGAGGTGACGATCTCTTTGCCCAAGCTCCGGAGGAGTTCGACGGTGCCGGCGTCGACGAGCGAGACGTACATGATGGCGTTGTTGGGCGAGTACTGCATGGCGATTTTTGTTGCGCCAGTGAGCAGCGACTTGAGCTTCGACTCGAGTTCCTGCCAGGAGGAGTACTGGTCCTTGGGACCGGGAAGGTAGTCGAGTTTATGGGATTCGATGCGGTGGACGAGTTTCTTCGGCTCGCCCTGCGCGGGGATGAAGTAGTACCAGCGGCGGGTGATATGGCCGCCGGGGATGCCGAGGATGCGGTAGGCGAGGGGGTCGCGGTTGTGGTGGTCGTAGAAGAGCCAGCCGTCGAGCTTGTGTTCGCGGAGGGCGGATTGGATGGCTGCCGGGTCCATCTTCGAACCTTCGATTGTGGTGTGCCGCATGGTACCCTCTCCCTATCTTAATCATGCAAAGCATTCAAATTATGGTAGATAGGTCTGGCCTTCCGGTTCAAGTGTACCTGATTTAAATGCGAAGGCCCGGCTGGCTGGCCGGGCTCTTCCTGCTGGGTGAGGTTAGCAGCTCCGGAGTCGCTTTCGATCCTGATGGCAACATCGATGTCACCCGTTCTAACAACAACCAAGGGCTGCGGCGTGCTGCGGCACGACAGCACGAACGGGCTTTCCTCGATGTGTTTGCTTCAGCGACCGGCGGTTGTGGTGCGCTGAGCATGCCACGAGATCTGACGTTCGGCCCCAATGGCAACTTGTTCGTCAGCAGTTCGTCTCGAGACACATCTTTGAGTACAACGGGTCTACGGGCGGCCCGACATTCCTGGTCTTCGGCGAGGGAGGGACGACGAGTCCTGTCCCAAAACCGGCTTCGATCGTTTTGGTCGCCAGCGCTCTTGTGGGCAGGGCAGGAAGGGCGCAAAAGTTGTTGGGTGCCATTAACGTTTCCAGTCGACATGATTCCGTGAACCAGGGCTGGTTGAGGATGCTGCGCTTTTGCTCGAGCCAAAAATTGGCTCAATTTTAACGTTTTAGCAATATGAGCGATGAGGAGACTCCGGTTACTGTGGTTGCCGGAGGAAACAAATGAGAAAGCTAGTCGCTTTAGTTGCTCTGGCAGCAGCCTGTTCGGCTTCTCCCGCGATCGCGCAAGACGATAACCACGACTCCGATCAGGATCAGGGTCATGTTAAGCGCGTTCTTTTGATCAGCATTGATGGTATGCACGCAGTCGATTTTGCGAACTGTGCGAATGGCATCGCTTCGGCCAATGGCGGCAAACCGTATTGCCCGGCGCTTGCTGCTCTTGGCAGGACAGGGGTTAACTATGTCGCGGCCAGCACGTCGAAACCGTCAGACTCCTTCCCCGGCCTGACCGCGATTGTGACTGGCGGAAGTCCAGCTCTGACAGGCGTTTACTACGACGTTGCTTATGCACGTAACTACGATGCCCCGGCGAAGACGACGGGGAACGGGGTGGCAGCCGGTCCTTGCACACCGTATGGCACACCCACGGGCACAACGACGGAGTATGAAGAGGGCATCGACATCGATCAGACGCAATTGAACGGCGGCGCGCCCGGCGCCGCACTGATTGATGGAGGGCTCAATTCGATCGATTCCAAGAGGCTGGTGCGTGATCCGAGCAAGGGCTGCGCTCCGGTGTATCCCTGGGAGTTCGTTCGCGCCAACAGCATCTTCAGCGTAATTCACCAGCAGGGTGGCTATGCGGCATGGTCGGACAAACATCCGGCGTACGCGTCGGTGGCCTCGGGAATTGGTCCTTCGGCGCTGGACGACTTCTACGCGCCTGAGATCAATTCCAACGTGATCGGGCTGACCGGAGTTACGACGCCGACAGGAATGTCCTGCGCGGAGGTTCCCGATCCAGGCTCGGACCTTACTGCGTGGACGAACAGCTTTCAGAACATTCAGTGCTACGACCAGCTGAAGGTCAACGCGATCCTGAACGAGATCGACGGGAAGAATCATCTCGGGACGAAGAAGACGCAGGTGCCTACGATCTTGGGGATGAACTTCCAGGCCGTCAGCGTGGGGCAGAAGCTGAATGAGAAGAGCAATCACACGACCGGCGGATATCTGGATGCTACGGGCACGCCGAGCGCGGCGCTGCTGGGCGAGATCCAGTATGTGGATGCCTCGATTGGTGCGTTCGTGAAGGAGTTGAAGACGAGAGGCCTCTACAATTCGACGCTGATTGTGATTACGGCCAAGCATGGCCAGTCGCCGATCGATCCGAGCCGCTATGTGCCGCAGCTGAATGTCGGCACGTCGCCGGCGACCCTGCTGTCGAACGCGGGCTTTATTCCGTTTTCGGAGTCCACGAATAATCCGAACGGGATCGGTCCGACGGAAGACGATGTCTCGCTGATCTGGCTGAACAACTCCTCTGATACAGACGCCAGCGTGAAGATTCTTGAGGCGAATGCTTCGGCTACAGGAATTGCGCTGGGCCAGATCTTCTATGGTCCTTCGCTTGCGATCAACTACAACGACCCGACCGTGGATCCGCGCACACCGGACATCATCGTAACTCCGAATGTGGGTGTGACTTACACGGGCAGCACGAAGAAGCAGGAGGAGCACGGCGGGTTTGCGCATGACGACACGAACGTGATGTTATTGCTGGCGAACCCGTCATTGCAGTCGTCGACGGTGCGAACCTCGGTGGGAACTGCGCAAGTGGCGCCCACGATTCTGAAGGCGCTGGGGATTGATCCTTCGGCGCTGGAAGCAGTTCGGGCCGAGGGCACGAATACGCTTCCGGCAGCCCAGCTTTGGTAAGTCGTTCGTAAAAGCGGTTGTAGCGATGGCGGGCACTTCTTGCGGAGTGTCCGCCTCTTTCTTTTGAGAATCGCGATCCCGATGGAAACATTGTGTTGTGGTGCTGAGGCTGTACTGTATGCTGGTCCGCCATGATTACAAATGAATGGAGTCGGCGGCGGTTTTTGCAGGGGGTGGGTTCGGCTTTCGCGGTTGGAGCGGCGGGGCCGGTGTGTGCGGTGGCGCAGAGCGGAGGCGGGGCGGCGAAGGTTGCTGCTAGTTGCGTGACGACCACCAAGGATGCGGCGTGGCAGGAGCAGGCGCTGGCGAAGCCGGGGTGGCGTTGGGATGCGCTGAATCTGAATGTCGATGTGTCGGCTCCGGTGCAGACGATGGAGGGGTTTGGAGGGTGCTTTAACGAACGTGGGTGGACGTCGCTCGAGAAACTGAGCGAGGCGGATCGCGAGAGTGTGTTGAAGGAGTTGTTCGATCCGTCTGCGGGGGCGCGGTTCACGCTTTGCCGCATGCCGATTGGGGCGAATGACTTTGCGCTGGGGCCTTACTCGTATGACGAGACCAAGGGCGACTTTGAACTGAAGCATTTTTCGATTGAGAACGACAAGCAAACGCTGGTGCCGTTTATTCGTGCGGCGCAGCGATATCAAGCGAAGCTGCGGCTGTGGGCCTCACCGTGGTCGCCGCCGAGCTGGATGAAGAGGAATGGATTTTATGCGGAGGCTCCGGGACGTGCGGGGATGAAGGAAAACGGGATTCGTCCGGACCAGGTAGGGCACGAGGGCGAGGACATGTTCATCCTGGAGGAGCCGTATCTGGCGGCGTACGCGAAGTACTTTGGGCGATTCATCGATGCATATAAGGCTGAGGGAATCTCGGTGAGCATGGTGATGCCGCAGAACGAGTTCAACTCGGCGCAGAACTTTCCGAGCTGCACGTGGACTCCGCAGGGGCTGGCGAAGTTCGTTCGGCACCTGGGACCGGAGATGTCGGCTCGCGATGTGAAGGTGTTCTTCGGGACCCTGGAGAGGGGCGATCCGAAGATGCTGCAGACGGTGATGGAGGATGCGGAGGCCGGCAGGTACATCAGCGGAGTTGGAGTGCAGTGGGCAGGAAAGAATGCGCTGCCTGCAGTGCACAGGGAGTATCCGAAGCTGACGGTGTATCAGTCGGAACAGGAGTGCGGGGATGGATCGAACAGCTGGGAGTACACGACGTACTGCTGGCAGTTGATGAAGCACTATCTGCGGTCAGGCGCGAGTGCGTATCTCTACTGGAATATTTCGGTGGATCAGAACGGGATGAGTACCTGGGGCTGGCGGCAAAATGGCCTGGTGACGGTGGACGATGCGACGAAGACCTTCCGGTATAACCCGGACTACTACCTCATGAAGCATCTGAGCCACTTCGTCGATGTCGGGGCCAAGAGACTAGAGACTTCGGGGACATGCGATGATGCGCTTGCGTTCGTGAATCCGGATGGGAGGCTAGTGCTCTTGCTGCGGAATGCAGCTCCAGGTGGGCGGTTTGTGGAGATTCGCGCGGGTGGAAGAACGGCGATTGCGCAGTTGGCCGCGGATTCGATCAGTACGGTGACAATGAGGGTCGGGTAGAGATTGCTGCTTCTGAGGGCTAGAGGCTTCAGGCGAAGTTAAGATTGGGCAAAGATAATTAATCATCGCTATGATTTGCCATTGCTTGTTCCGATCTCTGACCTTGCTCGCCTGTTTATTTGGGATCGCCGAATTGTGTTTGGGCCAGACGGCGGCGCGTCCGCTGTCGATTTCGGGTGGGGTGCAAGACCCAAGCGGCGCGGCAATCGTGGGAGCCCAGGTCGGTCTCGACCGACCGGACGGAAGCAGTGTGGCGCATACGAGTACGAATGGGAGCGGCGGGTTTCAATTCAGGAATCTGACTTCTGGTTCCTATGTCATTGATGTCAAGCAGACGGGCTTTCGAGAGACGAAAGTTTCTGCCGTTGCAGGCAATGAAACACGCTCTCCGCTGCGGATCGTGATGGCAGTTGCCGCGCAGGAAGAACAGATTACGGTCGGCTCGGACGATGCAGCGCAGATCAGTACAGACATCGGACTGAACCAGAACGGCAGCACTGTCGATCGCAATGCGCTCGATCGCCTGCCGGTCTTTGACCAGGATTACATTACGACGATGTCCCGGTTTCTGGATCCGGATGCGACGGGAACAAACGGTGTGACCCTCGTTGTGAATGGCGTCGAGGCAAATGGGCCTGGAGTAACTCCATCGGCTGTTTCAACCGTCAAGATTAATCAGAATCCGTACTCTTCGCTCTATTCCCGTCCGGGACGAGCGCGGGTTGAGATTACGACAGCAGGCGGCACGCCGAAGTTTCACGGATCGGCGAACTTCCTCTATCGCGATGCGATCTTTGATGCGCGCAATCCGTTTGCGGTGACGAAACCAGCCGAGCGGCGCACCTACTACGAGGGGTCGTTGACCGGTCCGCTGAGCCACAGCAAAAAGACGACATTTCTGCTGGCTCTGGATCGGGACAGCGATCATCAACAGGCGGTTGTGGTTGCGGCGGGACCAGATGGCCTGATCAACGCCAATGTTCCCAACCCGACGGATCACTACTTTCTTTCGGGCCGCGTCTTTCACGATTTCAGCCAAGGGAACCAGTTGTGGATTGGATATTCGTATGAGCACCGGACGGTCGCCAATTTTGGAGTTGGCGGAACGGTACTGCCGGAAGCGGGAACGAACACGCTGTTTTTTGAGCACGAGGTCAATGTCGGGCATACCTATGTGTTCTCGCCGCGGCTTCTGAACCAGTTGCGATTTCTACTTGGCCATTTCGACAATCAGACGCGCAGTCTGAATGAGAATCCACAGGTAATCGTGTCAGGCGCGTTTACCGGTGGAGGCGCGCAGGCGGATGCGAGGCGGACGGAGTACCACTTTGACGGAACCGATATCGTGACCTACACGAAAGGCAAACATGAGATTAAGTTTGGAGTGGATATTCCGGACATCAGCCGTCGCGCGTTCGATGATTTCACCAATCGGGCGGGCACGTATTCCTTTGCCAACCTGAACGCCTACACAGCAGCGCGGCCGTTCAGCTACGTGGTGCAGCGCGGTCAAGGGCATGTGACATTTCTTGAGACGACCGTAGCGGGCATTTTTGAAGACCATGTACGGGTGAAACCGAATCTCTCGGTTGCTTTCGGTGTCCGCTACTACTGGCAAAACTATTTCCACGATATTCCGTACAACTTCGGGCCGCGGTTCAGCTTTGCATATGCTCCGAAGGCGCAGGGAAGGATCGTGATACGAGGCGGAGCAGGGATGTTCTTCGATCGCACGGGGCCATCGCCGATCTCTGATCTGCTGCACTTCAATGGTGTCGTGCTCAAGCGGTTTATTGTGCAGAATTCCAGCTACCCTGCGACAGAGGCACAGATTGCGGCCGTGCCGACGAGTGTTGTTGCTCTCGATCCGCGCGCGCATATCCCTTATACGATTCAGTTCGGCATAGGGGTGGAGCGGCAGGTGACGGCGACCAGCTCGTTGGCGGCGAACTATGTAGGCATACGCGGGATCAATATGTTTCGCTCGATCGATGCCAATGCTCCACTGCCGCCAAACTATGCCGCGCGGCCGAATCCAGGTGTAGGGCAACTGCGGCAGATTCAATCAGAAGGATATCTGAAGAGCAACTCGTTGGAGCTGAGCTTTCGCGGGCGGCCCACAAAATTTCTGACAGGGCAGGCGCAGTATACGCTAGGGAAGACCTACAACAATACGAGCGGAATTACGTATTTTCCGGCGAGCAGTTATCTGCCCAATGCGGACTGGTCGCGTTCGGACAACGACCGGCGAAACCGGTTCGATTTGCTGGGGACGATCAGCGCAGGCAAGTGGTTTGACTTTGGGACGGCTCTATCGCTTTATTCGGGTAAGCCTGTGAATATTACGACGGGGAGCGATAACAATCGCGATGGCCTTCCGCTGGATCGTCCTGTCGGGGTCCCGCGAAATTCGCTTCACGGGCCGGGATACATCAGTCTGGATTTCAATGCCGCTCACGATTTTCTGCTGACGAAGGACGGGAAGAAGGGTCCTGTAGCCACGGTGGGTATCAACTCATTCAATGTGCTGAACCATAAGAATGACACGACGTTTGTGGGAGTTGTGACCTCGCCATTCTTTGGACAGGCGGTGGCGGCTCAACCTGCGCGGCGAATGCAATTGAATTTGCAGTTCAAGTTTTAGGTCGCCAGCTTGCTGGTCGTAGGGGTTTAGGTTATGGAGCACGTATTATTTCCTTTGCAGGGCTCTGTCGCTCGCCAGTTTGCTGAGGAGTGGGCGGAGGCCTGGAACAGTCACGATCTGGAGAGGATTCTGGCCCACTATGATGATGAGGTGGTGCTGATCTCGCCTGTCGCTCTGAAGCTGCTGAACAACGGCGATGGCGTTGTGCAGGGGAAATCCTCGTTGAGGAGGTATTTTCTCCGTGGTCTTGAAACATACTCCGGTCTTCGCTTTGACCTGATCGATGTGTTCGCGGGTGTCGAGACGATTGTCGTTTGTTATGCCAACAATGTTCGCGGCGGCAAGGCGGCCGAGGTTATGCAACTAAATGCTGCGGGCAAGATTCGACGTGTGTGGGCTAACTACGATCAATAGGGCAAATCGGTACGCAGGTCACAGGGAGTTGAGGAAAATGATGAGCGCCTTTCGCTCGTCCGGGCTGAGTTCATCGAAGCGGTGTTCGGCGTCGCGAGCTTCGCCGCTATGCCGTTCAATGGCACTTTCAACAGAGAGCGACTTGAGATCATGCATGAACCGCGGCCTGGTGCGCAGACCCCAGAGCGGAGCGGTGCGAAGCTTATTTGCCGTTTCCTGAAGGCCCGTAGTTTGAACAATTCCGTCGCCTGTTCCGATGTCGTGGAGAAGGAAGTCGCTGAATGGATGAATGATCTTGTTGCCCAAAGCGTCCGGCACAACGAACATACCCCCATCGACCACTGTTCCGGAAGGAGCGGTTGTGATGGATTGGACATGGCAGGTGCTGCAGCCGATACGCGTGAACACGGATTGACCCTGCTCGGCTGCCGGAGTGGCAGCCAAAGTGGCATCGCGCGGCGGAGTCATCGTGCCGCGTAGGAACTGGGCGAAGTGGTCAATGTCTGCCAGGCCCAGATTGTCTGGCTGATCTTCAGGATCGGTTGTCGTTTTGCAGACGCTGGTCACGTCCTTGGGCCGCAGACGGCTGGTGACTCCCATCTCATTCACATATGCGTCTGCAATAAATGAGAGCAAACTCCCGTGCTGATCCTTCCATCCAAATCGGCCAATACGGGTTTGCCCTGGAGCTTCAAAAAGCGGTACCTGTATCGCCTCTCCGTGGATTCTGCCTTCACTTTGGTCAGGCTGGCGCTGGGCAATCGCTATCAATGTGTTGTCGTCAATCGCTTCAACAAACCCGTCTCCCAGCGTATTCAGGGCAGCGCGCAGCGTGCGAATGTTTTCAGTCACAGGCACGCGTTCCTGAGCTTGCGGACAAATGGCGCGGTCATTCACAATCGAGCGTCCGGTAATGGTGTCGATTCCGTCATTGATAAAGATGGTTGGGTTGACGAAATTGCCGTTGGCATCATTGTGGCCGATGCGGAGCTCCGTGATCTGGCTTGCGCCGCCGCTGTTTGGATTCTCATGGCAACTGACACAGGCGGTCGCGTTGTATACCGGACCGAGATCTTCCCGCGCAGAGTGATTTTTTTCATAGATTTGCTGATCGAGGGCGAAGGTATCGCCCGGCGGCTCGGAGATGCCGTTACTGACGCTGTGATCGCCATCGAAGCTGGGAGTGCTGAAGCCTGAGGGTGCTTCTGTAGCAGATTGGGTGGGCTGCTGGCCGATTCCAGTGACTCCAACCGCTAGCCGTATCGCGAGTGCCAGAAGGCACCCACCGAGGAGATCTTTGCCAAAGGACATGGAGGTTCCTCCTGGTCGTCGGTCCACCGCTGGGGCTACCCCGGTGAACGCTAATGGCCCTGTACTCTCGCTAACTGTCGATCTCGAGAAATATTCCTGCTGAATGAAATTTTTCTCAGCCTTCCCACGCATGGGAATGAATCCTTGCCGTGGCAGTTTCCCACGCCGGACATTTGCTTGTGCATTCAGGGGATGGACTGCGCATTCGCGCGATTGCCCCATATCTGGCGATGAAACCGCCTGACATGGGGACCCCAGCAGTCGTTTTGAAAATCGAACGCGCTGGGGCCAACCCATTTTGAGACTGGTGCATCTTCAAAACAAAAGGAATTGGGCCACGGGTAGATGTTGTGAGGAGGAGACCATCATGTCCTTCCGTTCTACAGCCCTGTGCATTGCTGGCCTGATACTGCTATCCGAACCAGGCATCGCGGATACGATAGCCGCTGTTCCGGCAATGAATTGCAACGTCACGGTCTGTGACATTCCTGAGAACATTCTTCTTCAGTTACCGTTTTTCGCGATTGCTGGTGATGTCGTCCTCACGGACCCCAGCAGCAGCGCAGTGAGCGATGTTTTTCGCATCTTTAACAATCTCGTCAATACGGGCAAAGGGACGGGCCTTGGGAACATGGTTTTTCTGTATAGCTCTGACGAGACATCCCTGCCGAATCCGTCAACTTACAGCGCGAATGTCGTATTCATCACGGAGAACCCTTCGGGAGTTACTTCTTTCGTGGGGAACGGGACGAACTACCTGCTTGCCGTCCCGGAGCCTCCGACCTTTGAATTGTTTGCCTTGGCCGCCGCGATGGTGGTCCTGACCCGCAGGTGCTCCAGGCCCCGTTTGAAGGAGACCTTCGATGCGATCGCCACAGCTAAGAGTTATCACCGCTATTGCCGTGTTGTGCGGCAGCACAGCGTTTTGCCAAGTAGTGGATGTAGATCAGCCGGTGGCGAACCTGATCGATGGACCGGTGAACGTTTCTACGAAATTCAATGTGGACATTGGAATTGGTCCCGCGCAGGACGAGGCCGACATAGCGGCGTTGGACCCGAGTCTGGCTTTCTA
>Ga0126381_100006227_pt1 | contig 13191 bp, 12 predicted proteins | sample PanSoiMetPlot_28_FD_96465 | JGI IMG/M metagenome (GOLD analysis project Ga0126381, IMG submission 96465) | Tropical forest soil microbial communities from Panama - MetaG Plot_28 | ecosystem: Environmental > Terrestrial > Soil > Tropical forest > Bulk soil | place: Panama | collected 2016-02-17
CACGTAGATATTCGAATTCATCGTGCTTCAGAACTTGTGAGGTCCATTTTGCCGAGGCCTGCGCGCTTGGGTTGTAGAGTTCCAGAGCATCAAGGCCGCAGCAGAGCTTATCGTGATTGCCGCGGATGACTGCTTGCGGAGTCGTTTTGGCCCAGTGAATCGTGTACGACGGATCCGCACCGTAACCGACCAAGTCGCCGAGGCAGAGAACCGCCTTGAAGCCTTCCGGGCAGGCTCTTTGCGCATCTTCCAGAACGGCGTCCAGGGCTTCGCGGTTGCCATGCAGGTCGCTCAGGATCAGGTACGCCACAGAGTTAGGAGCGCATAGCGCGAGAAGCGCCGGCGGATGAAGTTAAATCATTGCGCCCGGCTGCGGTGTGTGCGGTCAAGGTAAGAAGGGCAACTTCAGGGGGAGCGCCTAGCCGCGCGGGAACACCGATGGTTCCTATGCCTCGCGATACGAAAATAGAAGACCCATTCTCCTGGTATAGACCATCGACGTAGGGCGTGAAAAATCGCGCGGCATTCAGGTCCTGCTGCAGAATCTCTATTCGAACCTGACCTCCATGGGTGTGTCCAGCAATCGTCAACGGAAATCCTTTGCGAGCCGCGATTGAAAACACATCAGGGTTATGCGAGAGTAACACGTTAAAAGCGGCGGGGTCCACGAGCTTCTCGGTCCCTACCAGGTATGGTTTGGAGGATCGCTGGTAGTCGACGCCAGCCAAGCTCAACGAAGCACCCCTGAAATCCAGCTTTACTCTCGAGTTGCGAAGGAATCGGACCCCAAGTTTCGCACCTTGCGACTCCGTGTAATCCTCCGTCTCGGCATACCGTTCATGGTTGCCCATGCAGCCGTAAATCCCGAGATCCGCGCGCAACCCGGCCACGTGTCTCAAACATTCGTCGAGCGGGTCATGCCTGGCGCTGATCAGGTCGCCGGTGACCAATGCCAAGTGGGCCTTGGTTTCATTCGCCAATCCGATCGCCTGCGCCAGTTCTTTCTCGCTCAGGAAAGGGCTCAGGTGGATGTCGGTCACCTGCACCATCTTGAACCCCTCCAACTCTTGGGGAAGGTTAGGAACCGAGATCTTCTGTTCGCGCAGTGTCAACCGGAATCGCTGGATGAAGACTCCGTATCCTGCCGCTATGGCAGGCGCCCCAAACAGAACTGTCCTCGCGGCCACAAGGAATCGCCTGCGGCCTGGACTCGGAGCGGTCGGGAGAAGTTTGGTCAGTTTGTACAAGACAATCCAAAAGAGACTCAGGACGCCCCAGATCAAGACGATGGCGCGCGCCCACCCTGTCAAAAATCGGGGAAGCCAGTTCTCCGCGCCCCAGATCGCCACATGACACAAGATCAACAGAGCCAGATACGTTCCCGCGCCGAATTTCAGCAGTTGGCGTATCCGAGGGGAGGCAGAACGAGTGGGCCCATCCAGCACCATGCGCAGGCCAAGAATCTGCACGATCCCAATCGCGAGGGTTAGCGCCAGGTCAGGAAGTTGGTGAGGCATGAAAGTCGATGTAATCCAGCGCCTAACTTCTATCTTAACGGCTGTTTGCGGGCTACAATGTAACAATGTCTCTAGTCGTCGTTGGGTCCGTAGCCTATGATGGGGTCGAAACTCCCCACGGCAAAGTGGACCGTATGCTGGGTGGCGCCGCCACCTATATCTCCTTAAGCGCCAGTTACTTCGAGAAGGTTCGCATTGTTGCGGTCGTGGGCGATGATTTCGCCCAGGAAGACACAGACCTGCTTGCAAACCGTGGGATCGATATCGAAGGCTTGGAACGCGTCCCCGGGAAAACGTTCTTCTGGAAAGGGAAATACTCCCCGGACATGAACGATCGCGAAACGCTGGTCACCGACCTGAACGTCTTCGCGGACTTCAATCCCAAGCTTCCGGCTAGCTACCTAAACGAACAGTATCTGCTGCTCGGCAATATTCAGCCGGGGCTACAAAAGGCAGTCCGTTCGCAGATGAAGGGCGTAAAGTTCGCAGGCGGCGATACGATGAATTTCTGGATCGCAGACTTCCGCGACCAACTTCTAGCGACCATTCGCGATTGGGATTTTCTTCTGATCAACGACGGCGAAGCCCGTATGCTCAGCGGAGAGAACAACCTCAAAAGGGCCGCCGACAAGATCATGGCCATGGGGCCGAATACGCTCGTTATCAAGCGCGGCGAATACGGCGCCATGCTGTTCCGCAAGAACGATTACTTCATCGTCCCGGGCTACCTTTTAGAAACTGTGTTCGATCCGACCGGCGCGGGCGATTGCTTCGCGGGCGGATTCATGGGATACCTCGCGCAGCAGGGCTTCGATCCCAAGAGCCCCAATATCGAGCGCACAGTGCTCAGCCGGGCTGTAATTTATGGCTCCGTAATGGGCAGCTTCTGCTGCGAACAATTTGGCGTGGAGCGGTTCCGGACGCTGACAAGGGCGGAGATTGATGCGCGCTTCGAAGAGTTCCGGAAGTTCACCCACTTCTGATCTTTTTGTTCTCGCGGCGGTAGTCGTACTGCTTGCCGCGATCAGTTTCAGCGCGGCAACCTGGGTGCACGGGCGCGGCTACACGCTGTACTACGGTGACGCCGAGGCGCACCTAAACATCGCCCGGCGTGTGGTCGACTCCCGCACGCCCGGTCCGGAGCAGCTAGGCACTGTCTGGCTTCCTTTGCCACACATAGCGATGCTGCCGTTTATTGTTAATGACAGCGACTGGCGGAGCGGCCTTGCAGGAGTTTATCCCTCGGCAATCGCGTTTGTGATTGCGGGGACAACATTGTTCTTCGCCGCCCGACGGGCCTTTCAGTCGCTCCTGGCGGCTTCGGCGTCGCTTGTTGTTTTCGCTCTGAATCCGAATCTGCTTTATCTGCAGTCAACGCCCATGACGGAGGCAATGTTTTTCGCGGGACTCTGCGGCCTCTTGTGGGCGACCTTATGGTTCCGGGAGTCGCAATCTCTGCTCGCGCTGCTCTTTGGGGGCGCATTCGCGAACGTCGCCTCGCTCACGAGATACGAAGGATGGTTTCTGTTGCCTTTCGTATTTCTTTACGTGCTTCTCGCTGCCGAACGCAAATGGCTGGCGCTCTTGTTCGGCGCGATCGCCGCAATCGGCCCACTTTCCTGGCTCGCGCACAACCAGTATTACTACTCAAATGCGCTTGAGTTTTATAACGGACCCTATTCTGCAGTAGCGATCTATCACCGTCAGCTCGCGGGAGGGATGCAGCCTTATCCCGGCGATCATAATTGGATCGCGGCATTTCACTATTACGCTGAAGCTTCTCATCTGGTTGCCGGGTTGCCTGTGATGATTCTAGGCGGGTTGGGAGCGCTGGCTGCTTTTGCTCGAAAAGTCCTGTGGCCGATCCTGCTGCTTGCGCTCGCACCTCTGTTCTACCTATGGAGCCTGCATTCTTCCGGCACGCCGATCTTCGTCCCCACGCTTTGGCCTTTTAGCTGGTACAACACGCGTTATGCGGTGGCAATCATCCCGCTGCTCGCGTTCGCTACAGGAGCTTTGTTAACGTTCCTCTCCAAGCGTTGGCAAGTGCTCACGCCGCTGGCGATAGCACTCGGACTGATAGGTTTCTACATTTCGCGCGATCCGGTTTCGATATGCTGGAAAGAATCGGAGGTGAATTCGGAAACGCGCCGAAGTTGGACCCGGTCTGCCGCGGAGTATTTGAAGGCTAATTACCGCCCCGCGTCCGGCGTAGCAATTTCATTTGGCGACTTGACCGGTATTCTCCGTGAGGCAGGGATTCCCTTAAAGCAGTCTTTACATGAAGGAAACCATCCGGCGTGGGATGCGGCGATGGCTAGCCCTGAACGGTTCCTTCGAGAAGAATGGGCAGTAGCGTTTGCGGGCGACGATCTCGCGTCCGCGATTGTAAAAGCCGATAGAACGAATGGAGTACATTTCGAGTTGCGCGAGCGAATCAGCATGAAGGACGCCCCGGCAGTGGAGATCTACCACCGCGAAACCGGCTTGGATCAGGAACCCGGCTTGGATCACAAACGGTGACGATTCCATTCGTCAAAGCGCACGGCGCGCGGAACGACTTCCTGCTGACTTGGCGATCGCAGATCGCGGCTATATCGGACAGTGAAGCCCGGGAGATCGCCATCGCGATTTGCCAGCGCCATACGGGAATCGGGGCCGATGGTTGGATCCTAATGGACCCTGCCGAGGGAGCCGAGGCCGCGATCGAATTGTGGAATTCCGACGGCAGCCGCAGCGAAATCTCGGGTAACGGAACGCGCTGCGCCGCCGCTCATCTGGTGGACACGCACAAGGCATCCGAGCACGTTCGTATCGTGACTGGGGCTGGCCTGAAACGGTTGCGGCTGATGGGCCGCGAAGGGCTGAAATTTTCTTTGGAAATGAATATGGGTCCTGCCCGGATTGACGAGCTCGAATCGTCCATCGTGCCCGGACGTGAATCGGTCGTCCTCAACGTTGGGAATCCTCAATGCGCGGTCTTCGTGGAAGATTTCAATTTCGACTGGCGATCGCTCGGCGCCGCGCTGGAACGCCATCCCAGGTTTCCAGATCGCACGAACGTCTCGTTCATCAAGGTTCTCGACAACAAGACATTGGATGTACGATTCTTCGAGCGCGGCGCGGGCGAAACCATGAGCTCAGGAACAGGATCCACGGGCGCCGCGGCGGCAGCCGTGAGCCGCGGATGGGCGCAGTATCCGATAACGGTAGAAACCCCCGCGGGACCGTTATCACTCCGCTCAGAACAACACGACATTTATCTTGCCGGACCCGCGGAAATTGTCGCGGATGGGCAATACTTTTTCGAGAAATAGGGAACAGCAGACCAAATGACGCAAGCAGAACAGTTACGACAAAAGATTGAAAACCGGCAAGCCCGGGTCGGAGTGGTTGGGTTGGGTTACGTCGGCCTGCCTCTGGTAGTGGAGATGGCGCACGCTGGATTCAACGTGGTCGGCATCGACGTGCTACCGCACAAAGTTGCGATGATCAATAAAGGCGAGTCCTATATTCAGGACGTACCCACAGAAGTGCTGGCGCCGCTGGTAAAGGCCGGTAAGATCAAAGCCACCACGGATTTCGCTGCTGTCCGCGAGCTCGACACCATCAATATCTGCGTTCCCACGCCTCTGCGCAAAACCAAGGACCCGGACATGAGCTACATCGTCAAGTCCTGCGAAGAGATCGCCAAGCATTTTCATCCCGGCCTGCTGCTGATCCTCGAATCGACAACATACCCCGGAACCACGGATGAATTGATGTTGCCCATGTTCGAAGCGGGCGGCCTCAAGGTCGGCCACGATTTTTTCCTTTGCTTCTCGCCGGAACGTGTCGATCCCGGCAATCCGAAATTCCAAACCAAAAACATCCCCAAGGTGGTCGGCGGAATTACGCCCGAATGCACCAAGACGGGAGCGCTGTTCTACAAGCAGGCTCTTGATACGGTCGTCCCGGTTGGCTCGACGCGCGTCGCCGAAATGGTGAAGCTGCTTGAAAACACTTTCCGCATGATTAACATTGGCCTCGTCAATGAAATTGCGATCATGTGTGATCGGATGGATATCAACGTTTGGGAAGTCATAGAAGCCGCAGCCACCAAGCCTTTCGGCTTTATGCCGTTCTTCCCCGGACCTGGCCTCGGCGGACATTGCATTCCAATCGATCCGTTCTATCTTTCGTGGAAGACCAAACAGTCCGGCATCGAAGCCCGATTTATCGAGCTCGCAGGGTACATCAACGGCCAGATGCCGCACTATGTCGTCGACAAAGTGCAGAACGCGCTGAATGAGCATTCGAAGCCGCTCAAGGGATCAAAGGTGCACGTCATGGGCGTGGCCTATAAACGCGACATCGACGATGTTCGCGAGTCTCCGGCGCTCGATATTATTCACCTGCTCACCAAGCGCGGCGCTAAGGTGTCCTATAGCGATCCATTTGTGCAGCATATCCGGCCGGACCACGAGCACGGCATTGGGTTCGATCTTCGATCGGTGGATCCGGCGGAGGCGCGCGGCGCCGACTGCGTTGTAATTGTGACAGACCACAAGAGTTTCGACTATCCCGCGCTCGTCCGGAATGCGAAGCTGATCGTAGATACTCGGAATGCGCTGAAGGGACTAGAGTCGGAAAAGATTTTTCGACTTTAGGCCATCGGCGAGGCGAGTCTCGGGTTAGCGCTGCATGCAGCCGCCGGGACGGTATAAACTAGTCCCTGGTTGTAGTTGCAGGAGGTTGAATCCACTAATGAAAATCCGTCTTCTCGTTCTTTCGTCCCTACTCGGGATTACCTCGGTATGGGGCCATCATTCGCTCGCCGCCGAGTATGACACCAGCAAACCGGTCACCATTAAAGGCACCATCAGCAGCATCGACTGGCGCAACCCGCATGCGTGGGTCTACCTTGATGTGAAAAATGAGTCAGGAGCCGTCGAGAAGTGGCAGGTCGAGCTTGGTTCTCCCAACGCCATGCAGCGCATGGGATGGCACCAAAAGGACGCGAAGGTTGGTGATGAGCTCGTTGTCGAAGGCGTGATGGCGCGCGACGGGTCCAAGACTTGCAGCTCCCGCAATATCAAGTTTCCGGACGGCCGCATTGTCTATAGCCAGTCCCAGCAGAAGTATTAATCAGGTGAGAATTAACCAAGGAGCTCTCTAGTGAAACGCGTACTCCTCGTTCTGAGCGCTGTAGCGTCCATCGCGCTAGCCCAGCCTCCCGCGGCAGGTCCTGGCCGGGGTGGCCCGGGCCGCGGCGGCAATCGTCCTCCTGCGTACCAACCACCCGAAGGGCCGGCGCCCAAGACCGCGAATGGCAAACCCGACTTCAGCGGCATCTGGCAGCGGCCTTACGTGCCCGACGTCACGCGCGACAAGAACGTCGGCGGCGAGCTTCCCTATACCACTTGGGGTAAAGCCCAGTGGGACAACTACCATCCCGAAAAGGACGGCGACTACACGGGCTCCTGCCTGCCGTTCGGACACATGCGAGCAATGGGTTCGCCTGACCCGATCGAGATTGTTCAAACCAACACGCGATTTGCGATTCTGTACGAGCAGAACTCCTGGTTCAAGGTATTTCCCATTGGCGGCAAGCATGACCCGGACAAGGTTCCGACTTGGTTCGGCGACTCCATCAGCTACTGGGATGGCGATACTCTCGTGGTTGATACGACCAATTTCAACGGCCTCACTCGCCTTGATACGAACGGCCATCCGCACAGCGATCAGCTTCACCTGATTGAACGCTACACGCGTCCTGACCTGGGCCACATCAATTACGAAGTGACCGTGGACGATCCGAAGACTTACACCAAGCCTTGGAAGAATGTCCGCACCTTTACGCTCCGCACGGATTGGGACATCCAGGAATATTCCTGCGAAGAGAACAACAAGGGCCTAGTAGAAGGCAGAATCAAAGTTCCAAACTACGAAGGCGGCAAGAAGTAAAGGAAAACACAGACTCTCCAGTACCCAGCGCACAACGGACGCGGCGGCAGGGTTACTGGTACTCGTTTGGACGCCGCCGCGTCCTGTGCGCTGAAGTCTGTGCCACAGGTCAGGTCTGAAAATATTGTTTCGCCTAGAGCCCGCTAAAGTTTAGGGTTTCCGCGCGATTCCGATTATCGAGGTCGGCCGCCAAGGCAGCATCGGGTCGATTTTGCGCCACAACCAAACCATGCGGTCATAGAGACGCATTTGATTGACATCCAGCGCCGTGCGCTTAATGATTCGGCCGCTGACGAACCAAGCCGGTCGCGAAACCCGATTAAATCGCACTATCTGTTCGACCTTGAAACCGGTTTTCTCCATCTTCGTCTTCAGTTCATCTTCCGAATAGCGCCGGAAGTGCCCCAAGGCTGTATCGATCGTGCCGAAGACGCTCATCCCTTCCGGTACGAGCACAATCGCGCGGCCACCATGATCGAGAATTGAATAGATATTCTGGAGTCCCATAGCGTCGTCGTCCACGTGTTCCAGCACGTTTAGGCAAATGACCGTATCCATCGAATTCTGGAACGGCGTAAAATCGCCCGGATTTGTGAGATCGCAATAATGAACTTCCAGGTTGGGCCGCTGCGGGAAGCGCGATTTCAATCGCGCCATGTGTTCCGGATTGATGTCGGTCGCGACATAACGAGGACGCCCCCGTACCAAAGCCCGCGTCAAATTCCCGATGCCGCTGCCAATTTCGAGCACGCGGTCGCCGACAAATGGACGAATTGTATCGGCCATCCACCGGTTGAAGCGCGGAGCAGCAGACAAAGCATGCAAGGTCTGAGCTCCAGGATCTTTGTAGAGATCTCCCGTAAACGCGTACCGCAAAATTGCAAGCACGATCGTGAACGCATCCCAGGCCCGAATCTTTTTGCCCTCTTCGTACGTTCGCCCGTGATAGCTCACAGGCACTTCGTAAATTCGAGCTCTGCGGCGAGCCAATTTGATCGTGAGCTCCGCTTCGAATGAGAAACCGTTTGAACGGATGGGAGTCTCCTGAAGCACAGCCGTACGAAACGCCTTGTACCCGGTGCCCATGTCTGTGAGATTCAGGTCGGCGACCAGATTGCAGAATCCGGTTATGAAGTGATTCGCAACCGCGTGCCAATAATAAATCACGCGCCTCTCCGCCACGATCATGAAACGCGAGCCATAAACCGCATCAGCATTTCCTTCAAGCAGAGGTTTTAAAAGCCTGGGATATTCGCGCGGGTCGTATTCAAGGTCGGCGTCCTGGATCAGGCAAAACTCTCCACGCGCCTGTGCCGCCGCCGTGCGTATCGCCGCCCCTTTCCCACGATTCTCACCGTGTCGGATCAATTGCACACGATCCGGATAGCGCTGTACAAACTCGTCCACGACCTTATCGGAGCCATCGTTCGACCCATCGTCTACAACGATGATTTCGCGATCCAGGCTGTCAGGAAGGGGCGCCGCGAGGACGCGCTCCACGAGCGTGCCAATGAATTCCTCCTCGTTATATAGAGGAATCAGTACAGAAAGAGTATGTTTTGCCACGGTCGGAGCAGTTACCCGCTAGTATAGCGGAGGGGTTGTCTCATTCCGAAAAATGCGCCTTAACGTGCAGACGATTATTTTTCTGTCGATCATGATGCTCGTCTCTATCGGCATGTCACTTCTCTTTGCAGCTCGCCTGGGGATTGAAGCGGACGAAGCAATGATCGCCAACGGTATGTATCCCCACGGCGACCCCTGGTATTCCTGGAGCATCGGCGGCAACGAAGTCCCCGTGATGCTCATCACCTACCTCGGTGCTCTCAAAGTATGGCTGGCGCATCCCTGGCTCGATTTTTGGCGGCCAGGGCGAACGTCTTTACGGTTTCCAGCCATGGTCTACTCGGCTCTTTCGCTCTGGCTCTTCTATGTGCTTCTGGAGCGAATCACCAATCGCACGGCGGCGTGGATCGGCGTGCTTCTCCTGGTCAGTGATCCAAGCTTCATCCTTATCGTATCCATCGACTGGGGCTATGTGTCTTTACAGCTTCTTTTCAAACTTGCCGCAATCCTGCTGCTGGTTCGATTTCAGCAGGAATGCAAAACCTGGCTGCTTGCCACCGCATTTTTTCTATTCGGGCTTGCGCTGTGGGATAAGGCGGTTTTTCTATGGGTTCTGTTTGGTCTGGGAGCAGCCGCGCTCGTCGTTTTCCCAAAAGAGATTTTCCGCCAACTTTCACTGCGGAATATTGGAATCGCGGTCGGCAGCGCCGCGGTGGGCGCATTCCCCCTTTTGGTTTACAACATTGCGCGCCCGCTCGAAACGTTGCGCGCTAGCGGGAAGGTCTCTCATGAGCCCGTGTTCGGGAAAGCCATGATCCTTTGGCGAGCCTTGGACGGCTACGTAATGTTCGGGTTCCTGACATCTTCCTCACCGGCGAATATTTCGGGCCTCGCGCACCACTGGTATCAATCGCTCTCTCTCAAGCTCAGCGATTGGAGCGGGCGCCCGACGCAGGATTTGATGCTCATCGCCGTGGCTTTGGCAGTTCTGTCGATCGCCTTCCTTTGGCGGACTAATGCTCGGCGCCCCATGGTCTTTGCGCTCGTCGCCTCGATCGCGACCTGGTTTGCAATGGCGTTCACGCAAGGTGCGGGAGCGGCCGCCCATCACGTGATTCTCCTGTGGCCGTTCCCGTGCATGATCGTGGCGATTGCTTTGAGCCGGCTGCCCAAGCCTGCTGCCATTGCTACTGCCGCGATACTGTGCCTGTCGAACGCGATCGTTTTGAATAATTACTACGCGGAACTCATTCGCAACGGTCCCGGTCTTCGCTGGACCGACGCGCTCGACCCACTCGAACACTATCTGCTCCAGCGTCATCCTGAAAACATTTATATTGCCGATTGGGGAATGAAGGAGGGGCTGAATCTACTGAGCGAAGGCTCGCTGCCGATCTCTTCCGCAGAAGACCGGAACGAAGCGGCGCTCGATAATATCTTCGCCGCGCCTAACTCGGTGTTCGTTGCGCATAGTCCCGGCTTGGCATTTGATCCGCAAGAACTGACATTCCTTGAATCCGCGGCCGCCCGCCTCGGCTGGACGCGAGAGCCGCTCGAAACCATTTACGATCAAAATGGGAGACCAACGTTTGACGTGTTCCGATTCCGAAAAATTCATCTGTAATGTCTGTGGCGCCGAATGTGAGCGCCCATCGGAACAAATACCGCGCGAAGGGGCCAGCTGCGCCTCTTGCGGGTCCTCCATGCGTGTTCGCGCTCTGGTGGCGCTGCTTTCACGCGAGATTTTCGGAATAGAGATGACGCTTCCGGAAATGCCCGCGATGAAGGGCGTTCGGGGCATCGGCATGAGCGACTCTTCGGAACTAGCGGCGCGCTTGGCCGAAAAGTTCAACTATGCGAATACCTTTTACCACCAGCCGCCGTTCTTCGACGTAACCAAGCCGGACCCGCGGGACGAGGAACGCTATGACTTTATTTTTTCCAGTGAGGTGATGGAGCATATTCCGCCGCCGGTTGAACGGGGATTTGAGACCATCGCGCGGTTGCTGCAACCGAATGGCGTGCTCCTGCTCACAACTCCGTACACCGTGGATGGCGAGACCCGCGAGCATTTTCCAGATCTGCATGAATACACGCTCGCCGCCCCCGGCGGTCGTCCCGTACTCATAAACCGACGTAAGGACGGCACTCTCGAGACATTCGATAACCTGATGTTCCACGGCGGCCAAGGCGCGACGCTTGAAATCCGGGTGTTCAGCGAAGCTTCCCTGCGCGAGGTTTTGCTCGGAGCGGGCTTTCGCGACGTCTACATCTCTGCCGATAACTCGCCGGGCTTCGGGATCGAGCACGCCGAAACGTGGTCGCTCCCGATCGCGGCCCGCAAGGGAAGGTTTGTCCTGCCGCCGGCCGCGCTTGCCTCCGCTTACCGTGATGCGGCCCACCGCATCACGCTTCTGGAGAGGAATGCTGCTCAGCTTCAGGCGGACTATGATCGTCATGTGGCGCACCACAGGGCGTCGCACGAGGAATTGAACAATGATTTGGCGGCCCGTACGGAATGGGCTGAAAGGATGGAAAAGGACCTCGAAGAGCGAACCGCGTGGGCCTTATCCCTGGAGCGGGACAATAAGGAGGCGCACCAGTCGCTAGGACAGTCGAAAGAATCCGAAGAGAAAGCCTGGGAATCCGCTCGCGCTCTCGAAGCGGAGCTGATCGCAGCGCGAGAGGCTCGCAATCATCTGGAGCGGAGATTGTGGTCGCGTGTTGGCAGGAAACTCGGCGTCCTGTAGGTAAACAAAGTGAACAGGATTTGTTTTAATAGATTAAGGAGCGTCGATCCATGCCTAAAAACGAAGACGGCGAGTTTGAGCTGATTCTGGGGAATCGCCAGCTCCTTAGCGTATTTTTTATCGTTGTGGCTTTACTCAGCGTGTTCTTCACGATGGGATACATCGTGGGCCGAAACTCCACGCCAGTCACCGCGTCGGATCCGAACCGGAAAGGCGATGCCAAGCCTCTTGTAGTCGATTCGAAGATTCCATCCGACTCGTCCGCTGAGACAGCATCCGCCCCGAAGGAAACCGCCGCTCAGCAGCCCGAATCTACCAGGTCCGAGCCCGCGCCTGTGACGGAAACGCCCAAGGAAACTGCGAAGGATGTCAACAAAGCCGAACCCACAGACGAGCCAAAGTCCGAAGCCACTAAATCCAAAGCCGAACTGAAAGCAGAAGCCCGAGAAAAGGCCAAGAAGGAGAAGGCTGAAGCGGCTCGTACGGACGCGAAACAAGAAAAAGCGAAGCCCGCCCTTGGACAGCCCTCGGGTTCTTATCTTCAACTGGCCGCGACAACGCCCCACGAAGCAGCGGCCGTGGTTGAAGTCCTCCGCAAAAAGGACTTCAAGGCAATCTCCGCAGAAGTCCCCGAGAAACCCGGTCTCTTCCGAGTCCTCGTAGGGCCTATCCCGGACGGCGCGCTAAACAAGACCCGAGCCGAACTGACCGCCGCAGGCTTCCCCGGCGACAAAGCTATCCGCCGCAACTTCTAAGGGTTGGCTGGCGCACGCCGCGGCCGCAATGGAGTGGTTGCATAGCTCTCCAGTAACCCAGCGCACAACGGACGCGGCGGCAGGGTCTCTGGTATTCGTTTGGATGCCGCAGCGTCCTGTGCGCTCCCATCTAAACTAAGGGTGTGCTGGTACAGCTTGAGGTTCGCTCCCCCCGGCTCCCCCAGTGGCTCCGTAAAAGCCACACTCACTTCGAAGCTGTCCACGATCTGAAATCCGAACTCCGCCGTCTTGACCTCCACACGGTCTGCGAATCCGCCCGCTGTCCCAACATGCACGAATGCTTCTCCCGCGGCACGGCTACGTTCATGATCCTCGGCAATCTCTGCACCCGAGGCTGCGGCTTTTGCTCCGTACCCAAGTCCCGCCATCCCGGCGCCCTTGATCCGGCTGAGCCATCGAACGTAGCAAGAATGGCGCGTCAACTCAATTTGCGACACGTTGTGATCACCAGCGTGAACCGTGATGACCTGGAAGACGGAGGTTCGCGTCACTTCGCGCAAACGGTGCGCGAGGTACTAAGGGCGCTTCCCGAAGCCCGAGTCGAAGTTCTTACGCCCGACTTTTGCGGGTCCCTCGAGGCCGTGGCCCGAGTGCTCGATGCTGGACCGCACATCTTCAACCACAATATGGAGACAA
>Ga0126381_100006228_pt1 | contig 13191 bp, 10 predicted proteins | sample PanSoiMetPlot_28_FD_96465 | JGI IMG/M metagenome (GOLD analysis project Ga0126381, IMG submission 96465) | Tropical forest soil microbial communities from Panama - MetaG Plot_28 | ecosystem: Environmental > Terrestrial > Soil > Tropical forest > Bulk soil | place: Panama | collected 2016-02-17
GTCTACGCCATCGGCCAAACAGCAGCGCTCGCGGACCTGCGCGATGAACTCGAACGTGGACCGCACGGCGCATTCGTCTCGCGTGTTGAAGAGGAAGAAGCTCCTTATGAATCTAAGTTTTCTGAATCATTCTCAATCGAATACGATGCTTGAAGCAGCGAAAGGAACGGAATGAACGAACTCAAGAAGCTGATCCGCGAAATCCCCGACTATCCTAAGCCGGGAATTCTCTTTTACGATGTGACCACGTTGCTTAAGGATCCCAAAGGCTTTCATGAGCTGGTTGACAAGCTCTGCGAGCATTACGAAGGCCGCAAAGTCGATGTGGTCGCCGGCATCGAGGCGCGAGGATTCATTTTCGCGCCTGCGCTTGCATATCGTCTCAGGGCCGGCTTTGTTCCCGTGCGAAAGCCGAAAAAGCTACCGTGGAAAACTACGGGCATCACGTATCAGCTCGAATACGGCACCGACACTCTCGAGATTCACGAGGACGGTGTCACTCCCGGCCAGCATGCGCTGATCTGTGACGACCTGCTGGCCACCGGTGGGACCGCCTCAGCGGCAGTCGAATTGGTTCGCAAACTGGGAGGCAAGGTCGTCGGCGCTGCCTTCGCCGTCGAGTTGAGCTTCCTCGGCGGCCGCAACAAACTCGACGGCGTCGATACTTTTTCCCTGATCAAATATGACAAGTAGCGGTTCTCGCCTCATTCCGAGCGGGTTGAGGAATCGCTCTTTCAAGGTGCTTCTTATTTTTCCTCCTCTCGCCTCTGCCGGACGGCTTCAAACAAAACAATTCCCGCGGCCACCGAAACATTCAGCGATCGCACCGGGCCCGTCGTCGGCAGCGAAACGAGAAAATCACAGCGCTTGCGGGTCAGCTCATGCAGCCCTTCCCCTTCGCGCCCCAGAACAATTCCGATCGGCCCCATCAAATCGACTTCCGTGTAGTTCTTCTCCGCACGCTCATCTAGCCCCACGAGCCAGTATCCCGCTCCCTTCATTTCCTCCATCGCTCGCACGAGATTCTTCACGCGGGCAACCGGCAAATATGTCAGCGCTCCGGCCGAGGCGCGCTCGACGGTATCGCTCAACCCCGCGGCGCGCCGCTCCGGGATTACCACACCCTGCGCGCCCGCGGCGAGCGAAGTCCGCACAATTGCGCCTAAATTGTGCGGATCCTCAACGCCATCAAGGAGGACCAACAAACCGCGCCTATCTTTCGACCGTAGCAAGTCCTCCAGCGCGAAGGCAGGCTGTGCCGCGGACAGCGCGGCAATACCCTGGTGTTCGCGCGTTCCCGCAAGACGGTCGACCTGCGCTCGATCCTCAAAGCGCACAGGCACATGGCGCGATTTTGCAAGCTGCGCCACCCTTTCGACGCGCTCGCCGTGCCGACCCCGGGCGATCACGATCCGATCGAGCGGACGCCCGGCAGTCAGCGCCTCTTCCACTGCATGAAATCCAGCCAGCCAGTTCATTCTTGTTGCCCAGGCTGCACTTTCGATTGGCTATTAACGCAAACTCGTCATTGTGAGCGACGTGAGGGGGCGATTTTTCTCGTCCCGACCGCCTTCGCCGGGACGTCCGGCCACGCAGTCGAACAATCTCTCTTGGCCTAAGACATTGGGACCTAGTTAGTCCAGCGCTGTGCAGAATTCGAGCATACGTTCCCGTGTTCCCTTCACCTGCACCGCAAATGGCAGCTTCGCCGCAGAATCGAGCAGCAGAATCACGCGATCAAGTTCGCCTTGGCCCACGCGCCCAGCAAGTGCGAGCCGCACGGGGTGAAACAATTCGCGGCTTCGCTGTGGCAGGGCCGCTTTGATGCCATCGATAATTTCCTTAAAAACATCGGAATCAACATCGCCGGCATCGAGCACCCGGTTGGCGAGCTCGCGAATCACGTCGCGCGCTCCTTCCCGCGTGAGCACGTCCTGGCTTTCCGCCTCACGCCATAGGGCCGCCGCATCATAACTGAAGATGAGCGCAAGCAAGTCGGCAAGTGACGCGCGATCTCCGGCGTGAGGGCCAAGAAGCTCGGCCGTTCGCTTCAACCAGGACGCCAGTGCGTTATGCGATCCCCAATCCTGGCTCTCTGCCAACCAGCCGCGTGCGACGAGAATCTCGGCAATGTCTGTGCCTGAAAAGAGCGTGGTGGAAGCAGATGTCCCCGGTGAGGCATCAGGTACCATTTCCGTCATTCTATCGCAGGGCCCCCTTGTCATCGCGGACCGCCGCCGCGCCTCTTGCCGATCACAGCAGGGACCTGCTTTTCGTTCCCTGCTCGGTCGTCAGTGGATGCTTAGCGTCGCTACTGCTTGAGCCGCGATCGCTTCTCCGCGACCGATCGCATCCATTCCCTCGTTAGTTTTCGCCTTCAGATTGATCTCTTCGGACGTGATGCCGAGCGTGTTCGCCAGCGCAGTACGCATCGCAGCAAAGTGGGGGCCGAGTCTAGGCCGCTCGCAAATAACCACGGCATCAATATTGACGATGCGAAAGCGGCGATCGGCAAGAAGCCCGCGGACGTGCTCGAGAAAAATCAGGCTCGATGCGCCTTTCCATTTCGGGTCCGTGTCAGGGAAATGCGTGCCGATGTCGCCGAGTCCCGCCGCGCCGAGCAGCGCGTCGCAAATCGCGTGGCACAGCACATCGCCATCCGAGTGTCCATACGAGCCTTTCTCGTACGCGACTTCGATACCGCCGATCGTGAGCTTGCGCCCTTCGACGAGACGATGCAGGTCGTACCCGATCCCAGAGTAGCTCATGGCTGGCTAATCTCATTCTGATCGACGTTGTTCATGAAGTCCGAGTAGCTCATGGTGCCAGCCGACTCCTGGCTATCTCCGCTCTCAGCAGGCATCCGCCAAGCACCACTGCGAGAATCGTCATCAAGAGCCAAAAGAAAATCGCTCGAACGAAGTCCCAACGACTCGAGCGGCGCGTCTGCTGCGGCAAAAGAATTACGGATTCGCCTCTCGCCGTTCCTGATCGAGATAGAATCGGGCAAGCTCCATGTCCGCGGGGCGCGTGATCTTCAGATTGCGCTCCGACCCTTGCACGACGTACACGTCGCGACCCATCCGTTCGACCAGCGCTGCCTCATCTGAAGCGGTTACGCCATCCTGTTCGGCCTTTTGAAACGCTTCGCGCAACAACACGTATAAAAACGCTTGCGGCGTCTGCGCGAGGACGATTCTCTCGCGCGGAATCGTCGCCGAAATCAACGCCACATCTTCGGGAAGGCTCGCGCGCTTTACTTCTTTCACGGTATCTATCGCAGGAATGCCGAGAATCGCTGCACCGCGCGCCCGGGCTTCCGCGATTACACGCTCCGTTTGTTTCTGGGTCACGAATGGCCGCACGGCATCATGTACCAACACCATCTCGGTTTCCGGCTCGACCTGCGCCAGCGCATTGCCTACTGATTGCTGACGCGTGTCGCCGCCGTGAATCACGCGCGCGGGACGGCCGAGCGCTGCTTTTGCCACTTTATCTTGCAAAGAGACAATGTCATCGGTACGCGCGGCGATCAGAAACTCCGTGATCGCGGTGCACGCCCCCAAGCGCCGCAGCGTGAAAATGATCAGCGGCCAGCCATCCAGGTCAAGAAACTGCTTCGGCTGGTCCCCGCCCATGCGCGTGCCAAGGCCCGCAGCAGGAACAATGGCGACAATTCGGCTCATACGAGAGCTAGGAGTCTATCCCAACCAAGGCGAATGGCGCGATAGCAACGCCAGACAGCGTGTTGGTTTGGAAATGTCGCGTTAGGATCGGCCCGATTCGGGGTAGAGCGGGCGCGGACGCTCGCCTCCTGCCTCCGCAATGCGGCCGTGTGGCTGCGCTTCCCCGGCGGGAACAGGCCGTGGCGTTTGCTCGGCGCGCTCATCGTAGCGGCCGAAGATCATTTTGCCCGCAGTCGTTTGGTGGACGGATGTAACGCTGATGTCGATCGTCTTGTTGATCAATTTGCGCGCACCATCGACGACCACCATCGTTCCGTCATCGAGGTACGCCACGCCCTGGTTGTACTCCTTGCCTTCACGCAAAACGAAAACGCGCATCGTCTCGCCGGGAAGCACCACAGGCTTCAGCGCATTGGCCAGCAGGTTCACGTTCATAACCTCGATTCCCTGCAGCGTAGCGACTTTGTTTAGGTTGAAATCGTTCGTCACGACTTTCGCGTCGTAGCGCTTGGCGAGTTCGATCAGCTTCATATCCACGTCGGCGATTTGCGCGAAATCGTCTTCTGCGATTTGTACGTCGAGATGCGTCATCTTCTGGATGCGTTGCAGGACTTCCAGACCGCGACGCCCGCGCTGTCGCTTCAACGGATCAGCCGAATCGGCCACCAGTTGCAGTTCCCGCAGCACGAATTGCGGAATGATGACGGTGCCGTCAAGAAATTGCGCTTCGGCGATGTCCGCTACGCGCCCGTCGATGATCACGCTCGTATCAAGAAGCTTTACCGACTGCCTCGCACTTCGCTCGCTACCGAATACGCCGCCGAAAGCCTGCAAGTTCAGCATGTCGCCTTTATTCGCGCCGAGGACTAGGCCGATATAGGTCATCACCAGAAAAATGCCCAGACTGAAAAAGGATCGCGTACTGACCGGAATGGTCGTGTGCGTGAAAATCAATGAAATCAGATACGCGCCAAGAATTCCGAGAATCGATCCGACCGCCGCGCCAATCAGACGTCGCAGGCTGGCTTTCCGAAGCCGCAACTCGAAAAGAATCACGGCAATTGCGAACGCAAGCCCCGCGATCGCACCTTCGATCGATGAGAGGCCGAATGGCTGGAAATGGAAGCCCGCCCCCGTGCAAACAACGACGAAAATCAGGCGGAACGCCAGAATGTCCAAGAACGTACCTGCACCATCTTGAGCTACCTTCGGAAAAGCCGGGGGCTTTGCGGGCGAGACTACCGGAGTCGCGCTAGCCGGCATCCGGCTTGGCGCGTTAGAAGGCCTTGACATAGCTGCACCCTATGAAGTGTATGACCAATAGGACTCTCGTTCGACCCATCGCGTTCGTCTCCACTAACTTTTCGTCCCGGCGCTCTGAATAGAGACTGCCACTGCCGGGTCAAGTGGAAACAACCAATTGAGCCGAACCTACAATTCGTCTGAGTATAGCACCGGATTTCTATGTGGAGTTAACAAGCTGCTTGGATATCGCTCTTCGCGGCGGCCGACGGAGTGGACATGGAGCAGCTGCCGTTTCTACGCGGCAAGCGCCCCAACTCTGGAATGGCGTAGCAACAACCCCCGAACGTGTGGCGCCCTCGTGCTTGCAATTGAGCCTCAGTCCACGCCTGTTACGGGACGGGCATGCAACGGTTTTAGCTAATGTCGGGTGAATCTTTGCGAAGTAAACCAAGCGGAAATCACGGCAGCGGTCAGATGTAATAGCGGGGGACGCGGCGGCCGAGAGCGCACAACAGATCGGAAGTGACCGTGCCGATTTCGTGGGCCACGTCGGAGACTCTAATCTCGGCGTTCCCGTCCCTACCGTAGATGGTGACAATATCGCCGAGCGCCACGTCGGGCACATCCGTGACGTCAAGCGTAGTCAGGTCCATCGAAATCGCGCCCACCAGAGGCACTCGACGCCCCCGCACCAGCGCACAACCATGATTCGTCCGCTGCCGCATGATGCCGTCGGCGTAGCCCGCGTTGATCACGGCGATGCGCGAAGGCCGCTGCGTCGTAAATCGTGCGCTATATCCCACCGGCTGCCCCGGCGGAAGATCGCGAAGGGTGATGATCCGCGCGCGCATTGAGAGACTGGGCTCGAGTGGCAACCGATCCCGCACCTCCTGTCCTTTGTGCGGCGGATCAAATGACTGGTAATAGCCATACAGAATTGCGCCGGGGCGAATCATATCCGCCCACGTGCTTGGCCGCGCGCAGATCGCTCCGCTATTGGCCATGTGCACAATTCCGGGAGAAATTCCTAGCGAGTGCATGCGTTCCAGGCATTCGCGAAAAAGGTGCTCCTGGTCATCCGTTTGCCGCGCGCTGAAATCTTCGGCTGATGCGAAGTGCGTGAAGGTGCCTTCAAGCTCGAGATGCAGGCAATCGCCAAACGCGCTCGCAAATGCCGGCAGTTCGGACGGCAGAATCCCGAGCCGGTTCATGCCTGTGTTGATTTTGAGATGAAAGCGCAGCTTCGATTTCTTGCGCGCCGATTTTGCGGCGCGCTCGAGCAGACGCATGTCGTCGACGCGGGTCACCGTCGGTGTCAGCCGATTCTCGATGAAGCGCTTCTCTTCCCCTGGCCAGAATCCGGTGAGGACCAGAATCGGTCTGCGAACGCCCGCTTTGCGCAGCTCGATGCCCTCATTCGAACACGTAACGCCGAAGCGATTCGCGCCAGCTTTTTCTAGTGCTTTCGTTACCGGCACAGCGCCAAGTCCGTAGGCGTTCGATTTGACGACCGCCAGAACTTCCGGCCTCGGTCCGATAAGGCGGCGCACAGTGCGCAGATTTTGTGCGATAGCCTTGAGCGAAACTTCCACCCACACCGGGCGCCCTGACAGATGAATGCTTTTCGTCATCGACTCTTCTGGATCAAGTTTTCCGGGCAAGCTTCAAGGATGCCAGACTCTAACGCGATAAAGCGAACTAAAACGAGATCAAGACCTAGCGCGCTGCGTTTAGGTTAACACTCAGTTGGATGAGAGCAGGCGGGGGGCCGTCCTGTTTTGGTTGGAGGCAGAGCCCGAAATCTAGAAGCGAGCGGAGAATGCGGCACTTACGACCCTCACAACTGACACGCGGAACACTCAATCAGGCATGGCTGGAGAAGGGCGTGGTCATGCTGACATGAACTGTGTGAGCACAGACATTTTCGCCTATGACTCCTGTGCGTGTGCAACTGGTTTCGGCCAATAAGTGGAAGAGGCTCCTTCTTTGGTGCGATTTTCTCTCAAGGATGGGCTCAAACGCGACTCAAAGTTGCGGAAAACTGGCTTGTGGTCCCGTCTCGCGCCATTGGGGAGCGAAGTGCCGTCTTGCCGTGCGAGGGCCAGGGCCAGCCCGCCGTTCGGCGTAGCTCGCGACAAGAAAAAGCAGCCGCTACGCCCGTTTTTCCGCAACCCCAAAAGCTTACTCGTCGCCGATGGTGCTCCACTCGTCGGGGGCAGCCTCCTCGAAGCGAGTATGGCGGCTCAGGAAGACGAAATTCAGGCTGCCAGTCGGGCCGTTGCGCTGCTTGGCGATGATCACCTGGGCTTTGGCGCGCTCTTCGTCGGGAATGTCGGTCTTGTAGAAATTCGGGCGGTTGATGAAGAGGACCACGTCCGCGTCCTGCTCAATGGCGCCTGATTCGCGCAGGTCGGCGAGCTGCGGCTTGCGCTCTTCGCGCTCCGGCGCGCGAGTCAATTGGCTGAGCACGAGCACCGGCACCTTCAATTCCTTCGCCAGCGCTTTCAGCGCGCGCGAGATGCTTGAAACTTCTTCCTGGCGGTTGGCCGAGCGGCGATTGACCGTCGGCATGACTAGCTGAATGTAATCGATGATCACCAGCGAAAGACCGCGATCGCGTTTCAGACGCCGGGCCTTCGCGCCCATTTCAAGAACGCTTGACGAGGCCGAATCATCGATCCAGATCGGCGCCTCGCCGAGCTCGCCAAGAGAGGTGGTCACCTTGGCCCAATCGTCGCGATTCAGATGGCCGGTGCGGAATTTGTGTGCATCGACGCGTGCGTGCGAGGAAAGCAAGCGAAGGAGCAGGGATTCCTTAGACATTTCCAGGCTGAAGATTGCGACCGGCTCGCGCTGGCGAAACGCAACGTTTTCGGCCATGTTAAGAGCGAGCGCCGTCTTCCCCATCGAAGGGCGCGCAGCGAGAATGATCAGCTCGGACGGCTGGAGGCCGGCAGTTTCGTTGTCGAGATTCGCGTAGCCGGTGGCGAGACCCGTGATGCGGCGGCCTTCGCTGAAGATTTTCTCGAGGCGTTCGAAACCGTCTTTAACGAGGTCCTTCACGCCAATCAGGCCCGCTTTTACGCGATCTTCTGCAAGCTGGAAGATCCGCGATTCGGCACGATCGAGTATCACGTCCGCATCATCGCCCGCAGCAAGAGCCTGTTCCTGAATCGCTGATGCCGAGTGGATCAGATTGCGCAGAACGGCTTTTTCTTTGACGATGCGCGCGTAGTGGTCGACGTTGGTGACCCGCGGCAGGCCGTCGGCAAGCTGCGAAAGGTACGGGACGCCGCCAGCGGCTTCCAGTTCTCCGACCCGCGCCAAATCCTCCATCAAAGTGATGGTGTCAATCGCCAGCTGCTTCTCGGCAAGTTGGACCATGCGTTCAAAAATGCGGCGGTGCTGCGGGAGGAAGAAATCGTCTGTGCGCAGGCGCTCGACAGCGGCATTCAGCGCGTGATTATCGAGTAGGACGGCGCCGAGGATGCTGCGTTCCGCTTCGAGATTGTGAGGAAGAGGCCGTTCCAGTGTGGTGTCGCCAGCCATTTCGCTTTATTTTCGCCCAGTCTTTCTCGTGGCGCAAGAGGCTATTTTCTGATGCCTCATTTGCACACTCATTTCGCACATCCACAGGCGCTTCGCCCCTTCCGTGCCCGCTCGCACAGGATGCGCTCGACAAGTTTTCTTACGGTGCGGGAGTCCGATTCAGGACTGACGAGCCGTTGTGATTCCTGTTGAAGGAAGTGTGCACAGGCAAACTGCAAACGTCAATAAGTAGGGTCTGTGGACTTTTTTTGAAAAGTGGAAAAACGGCGCTCCAATGAGAGACCTCCTCCTCTGCGATTTGCTAGCGGCTAACGCAGTGACAGATCGCCGCGGCCCCCCCCACGCACGTTTACAGACCCAAAACGTGCGGCACGCGAGTGTCTCACGAGAGCCGTGGCGTACCTAGTGTGCCGACCACGCAGTGGTGTGTGCCGATCGGCACGAAGACGCTATTCCCTCGTCGACTAGCACGTGATTATCTGAATTCCGTCCCGTACTTCCGGGCAATCCCATCGACCTGCTCTCTCTTACAGCTGAACACCCCAGATGTTCGTCGCCATATCCAATAAATGAACGCCCGCTTCCCCCGACTGGGGCCCTGCATCGCCCACCCAAATTACGCGGAATCGCGCTTTCTTCCAGCCTCGCTTTACCTCGATCACTTCGCCTGGCCAGGTCAGGTAGCCGATGCCGTCCAGCTTCGCGCCATTCCTGCTAATGTCCACCGCCACCGCGCTCTGCGAGAATTTTCGTCCGGTTCGATCCTGGCCGGACACCCAAACACGTACTGGCTTTGAGATTCGCACTTCGCGCCGCTCGATTTTCCAGAAACTCGGCGTCTGCCGTTTGAACGCGAAGCCGACGCGCGGCTTTCCCTCAAACTCCGGACCGACATACGCGACGCGGCACTCCTGCTCCGCTTGCGTCGATTGATTCACTACGAAAATCGTATCGCCAACGTTCACCTTCGCCTCAAGGGTGATCAATCCGCCGCTTGCGTTTACCAGAAGCGTGACTGTGTTTTCGTGAAAGGAAATTTCCTGGCGTGACCATCCATATGCCATTACGGGGATACGAACCGAGATGCGTGGGCTCGAACGCGGCCTAGGCTGCTCGGGAAGCGGCTGCGGGCCGGCAGCCGTCACTGAGCTCACCCGTGAACGCGACCTGCCATCGTGTGCTTTTTCCGTTCCGGAGAGTGGAATTTCTCTCTGGACCCCGTGCACCGGGCATTCGAAGTCCCAGGGAGTATCGAGAATCCTTGTCAACTCTTCATCCCGATTCCGCAGCAGGACCATGCGATCATCGTCGCCGTAAGGGCAACGCAACCGAACGAGGAAATCCTTGGACACGACGAGCCTCTGAGCAGCCTTCCCCAGGTTACACGTACGGCTCGATGCCAGCACAGGCGCACGCGAAGTCTGTCTCGTGAAAGTAATCGTGGTCGGAAGTAACGATCGAAGGGGTTCTAGTTCGGACTATTGCTATTACCACGTCTCTTGTGTAGGCTTTTTTTCCACAACGGACGACCCTGGACTTACGTGCACGCAGTCCGTTTGCCGCGTTCATTTTTGGGCGAAGTGATTTTTCGCCCCGGTCAGTTAACCAAGCGCGAAACTTCGGACCGGCAACATCTCCGAAGCGAGAACCGTTCTGACGTTTTTCGCCCGCCCCCAGCCTCGAGGCGAGCACGTCACGTGTCGCTTCGTTGGCCAATCTTCCTGACCAGCTTCTATTGCTGGCACGAACTTCAGCTGGGGGCACCCAATGGCTCTGCCGACAATGAAGCCCGACCGGCGCCGGACTCCGCGTACAAGTCTCGCTGGTCTTGAGTACATTAATTTTGAGCCCGACAACGGCGGAATCGTCCTCAACATTTCCGAAGAGGGCCTTTGTTTTCACGCCGTTGCTCCTGTTCCACGCGGCGCGACGCTCCCTTTCGCGCTTTCAGTCAAGGGCAACTGCGTCGAGGCTGTCGGCCTCCTCGCCTGGACCGATGAACATCGAAAAACCGGCGGCCTGCAATTCAAAGGACTCGCCTCGGAGGCTCGGCGGCAGATCCGAACTTTGATCGCCCAATCCTCGAGGCCGTTCGCCGCGCCTGTGGCGGCTCGGCAAGGTCCATTCAAGCGCCTCCCCAACTCCGCATCAGCGGCCGGTTCTGTTGCCAGGACCCTTTTGCAGCGGGTCCGTGCGCCATTGCGCTGGGGCGACTTTTCTCGCGGCCTGGCTGCCGGCCTCCTCATCGCGCTTTTCGTGGCTATGGGATTCTCGCTCGATGTTCGTCGCCGGCAAATCGGCGGCTTCTTGATCCGGCTCGGCGAACATCTTGCAGCCACGCCCCAGCATGAGGCGGCACCAAATGTCGCAAGCACGGCAGCACCTTCGGCTCCAAGTTCTCCTGCCGCCGCAACAGCTCTGCTTCGCGTCGCCTCGGTCGCGGCGAGGCCAACAGTACCCGCAGCGCCACCTTCCACACCCTCCACATCGAGCCAGCGCGCCGAGCATCCTGCGCCGCAGCCCACCATAACGACTCAGCCCCACGCTAGCTCGAAGCTCGCAGCACCAACGCCGGCCTCTGCCGTTGCGCTGCCTTCAGCCACCTCTTTGCCCTTGTACTCCGCCACTCCTCCTTCGGCGCTGCCTCCGCCCGCTGCCAGCGACGCGGTGCAGCCTGACTCGAGCGCTCCCCAGCCTGCTTCTCCTGCATCCCGGGCTGCTGCGAGCAATGCATCGAGCGTGGTTGCCAAGGCCGCCGATCAGCCCGGGGAGAACGCAAATGCCGAGGAGGTTGTGGAGGTCAACTCCGGCATCCCGCTGGGAAAGTACTTCGACGTCGGCCAGTCTAAAGACGAATTCGCCGCGAACCAGATCGAGCGCAATTTGACCGATCTTGGCTTTCGCACCATCGTCCATCCCCAGTCTTTGCTGTGGATGAAGTCCTTCCAAGTGCTTGTAGGCCCATATCGCAATGGGCACGACGCGGAAGACGCACGCCGAAGTCTCGAGTCACAAGGGTACAAGCCGCGCTCCCTCGCCAAGCGGTCGCGCCAACTCACACTGGTTGCGTCTCGGAAGAATCCACACAACGTTTCCGAGTGGGATACCGACGATTTCATTGTCACTTGGGAGGCCTACAGCGCGCAGGCGACGGTGAGATTCCTAAAAAAGGGCGAGACCAGCGGCACAGCAGTAGGGGAGTGGGTTAGGTTGCCTAGTCCCAGCGAGTACAGTGCGGTCACCTATACCACCGGCCAAGCGGGCAAACGAACTCTCCTTTCGATTCAATTTCACGGCATGAAGCAGGCAGTCATGCTATCCAACTCCGCTGATCGCGGCATCGTCTTCTAGCTCTTTTGGCAAATGCAACCTCCGCGGCGCGTCGATGCTCGCGCGGCCTCTGAACTACATCCGTTGACACTTGGCCCTCCCACATCATCACGGGTGGCACCACGCAACTCGCGTAGCGCCCTTCGTCAATGGCAACGAGGCTCGAATCGTCTCGAAGATGGTCACAACGGAAGGCCAGCCCGCGCTACAATACTTTGGATCAAATCATGGCGACCCTCGACTCGGCCCCCCTATTTACACCCTTTGCGATAAAGGGCGTGAGGTTGCCAAATCGCTTTGTGATGCCCGGTATGCAGCGGCAGTGGTGCGACCATGGCGTGCCGCAGCCACGCCTTGCCGAATACTACCGCCAGCGAGTAGAGGGGGGCGTGGGGCTGATCATTACCGAATCGTGCGCGGTCGATCATCCTTCCTCCACGCAGACGCCTATGTTCTGCCGGATCAACCAAGCGACCATGAGCGCCTGGGAGCGGTGCTTCGAAGCGGTGAACCGCGCTGGCGGGCGCATGCTACTGCAACTGTGGCATGAAGGCGCGATGCGAAAGGAAGGCGGCGACGGCTACTATTCCCAGTTCCCCACGTTGAGCCCATCCGCATTGGTTCACGCGGGCAAGCCCAACGGACGGGCCGCCACGCTCGAGGATCTCGATGCGATTCGCGACGCGTTCGTGCGGGGCGCACTTGCCGCAAGAGAGGTCGGTGCTGCTGGCGTGGAGGTACATGCCTGTCACGGCTACCTGCTCGACCAGTTTCTGTGGGCCGAAACCAACCGGCGCACCGATGGTTACGGCGGCGACGACATTCGGGCGCGCGTGCGGTTTCCGGCGGAAATCGTAGCTGCGATTCGCCAGGCCGTGGGTGAAGAGTTCCCCATTTCGTTCCGATTTTCACAATGGAAAGAGGTCAACTATTACGCCCGCATCGCGCCGAACCCCGAAGATCTGCGAACGATGCTGACCATGGTGCGAGCCGCGGGCGTGGATGTCTTCCACGCTTCGGCGCGCTGCTTTTGGGTGCCCGAATGGCCGGACTCGGATTGGGGCCTCGCCGGTTGGACGAAGTCCATGACTGATGCGCCCGTCATCGCGGTTGGAAGCGTCGGTCTGGATACGGATGTGATGGACAATTTCTTCGGCAAAGAGGCGCAATCAACGGGCGAAGCAGGCTTGCAGGAGCTGTTACGCCGGTTCAACAATCACGAGTTCGACCTGATTTCGGTCGGACGCAGTCTAATCGGCGACCCGGAATGGGTGAACAAGGTGCGCGACGGTCGATTGTCTCAAATCCGCATGTTTACGAAGAAAGACGTGATTGGCGATCTGGAAGTCGAAGGTTTTGTCGCCGAAGCACAAGCCCCCGA
>Ga0126381_100006229_pt1 | contig 13189 bp, 4 predicted proteins | sample PanSoiMetPlot_28_FD_96465 | JGI IMG/M metagenome (GOLD analysis project Ga0126381, IMG submission 96465) | Tropical forest soil microbial communities from Panama - MetaG Plot_28 | ecosystem: Environmental > Terrestrial > Soil > Tropical forest > Bulk soil | place: Panama | collected 2016-02-17
AGATCCAGTTACCTGCAATTGGTAGTCGTAGGACTCTTGTTTGTTAGGGCCAAGCATTACCGGCCTGCCGTTGTTTTGGATCACCCACTGCCAGTCGGTCATCGTGATGTGCTTGGCATGAGAGATAAACCGGAAAGCCGCCCAAGGTCCGGATGGCACTGTGTCGACCGGAACACCACTCTTTTCGACAGAAATCGTTTCCGGCGCTCCACTCCAAACGAATGTCTCCTGGTTCCCTGTGCCGGTGAGTTTTTTGTCCCCTATCTTCAACTCGACTCCTTCCAAGTTACTGGGGAGCACTTTCAGTGTGTAAGACATGTGCGGCGGACTCGAGCCGGTCGAATACAAAGTGTCATTCAAGCGTGAGAAAGTAGTCAGGGACTGCAAGAATGCCGCTGAGGGCTTGACTGGCGCCGTCGGATTTGCAACGTATATGCTCCCACTCTTCAGGGCAAACTGCTTCTCGCTGTCAGCAAACGTCTTGAATCCATCGCCAAAGATCGCGTTCAGCTGATCGATCGAAATCTCCTGCGGCGCACTGGAGTCGAACGGGAATTTCTTTTGCGTGGCTGACCAGAACTGGCCGCAGAAAGTGCTGGCTCCTTTGTTGGCGGCTGCGACTGGCCCTAATTTGATCAAGGCATCGATGCCCATGATCGGCTCCTGCAGAATGCGGCTTACCTGCTGCTCGTTTCCCGGCGTCTGGGAGTGGTCGAGTGTCAGAGACGCTCCAATGGTTCTGGCGGCTTCTAACGCCTTCGCTGTCGCATCCGAAGCCGCAGGGAGAAGGGCCTGATCGCCTGAGCTTTCGGCCAGCGCATGAACGGCCACATTGAGAGCGACCAACGCATCGATGTACTTCTTCGTGGCGTCCCCCAAATATCGATCGGGAGGCGTATCGCTGTCGGTTGGCGCGGGATCTTCCACTTGTTGCACCGCTGCAAAAGGCTTCTTCAAATCCGGCGGAGCCGCGTTCACGTTATGCGAAATGAAATACAGCAACTCCATCTGCGGAGAGCCCGAATCCGTGAGTCTCTGCAGTTTTGCGTCGGCGTCGAGCCAGTCTCCCTTGTATGGCCGAAATTTCGAAGTCTTCAGAACTGTATTCCACTCCCGCACAAACTCGTCGTTGTACATCTGGGTTAACTTCTGACGAACAGCGATCGGATCCACTCCCTGGGCGCCGACCGGTCCCAAGACGCACTCGTCACCTCCTATGCTTGAGGGATGCAGCAGGGCGTTCTGCACCGCCTGGTATCCCTGGCGCGTGAAAGCGCCTCGAACTTTGTACTCGCTGTCGATGATCTCCGCTGACTTCTCGTAACGATCGTTGAAGCTCCGAGGGGCGGGATCCGGGACGTTACCTTTCAATCGTGCGTATAGCTGATTGATGCCTGCAAACCCATTCAGGTACGTCCGCGTATGCGAAACCAGACTCGGGGAGTTGCCAGTCCCAAGCCAATTCTTCCTCGTCAGTTCGGCGGCGTAAAAATCGAACTGCTTGGCAGCGAGACTTTGCCGCTCCTTATCAAGCCCACGATCAGCGGACCAGTGGTTTGCGAGCACCTGGGTTAGGAATGGCGCTTTGCTTTTGTCGTAACACTGGTTGGGGGCAGCTGCTGTGGTGATCAGATAGGCCTTCAATTCGTTGTAGGTCTTTGCGTAGAAATCGTTCGATTGAGGATCGTTGAGTAAATTCACTGGAGGGCTATCAGGAAGCGTCAACATGCTATCGGTGACCGCCTTCTGTGCGTCGGCAAACAGCAAGCGATTGAAACGGTCGAAATAAAACGGCATCGCGTCGTCGTATACTTCGTGGCCCGAGTAAAGCCCCCAACGCATGCTCCACGGAGCGCCGTTCACTTCCCAGTCAGAAAGATCAACCAGCTCTCCCCGCAGGCTGTCGAGCTTTCGCAGATCGTCGACCGTCGCTGGCTGACCCGGAGTAAACTGCAGCGTTTTCAACGCGGCCACATCCTCATGTACCCGCGTCTCGAGCGCGCGATTCTGGAAAAACGAAATGGCGAAGCCCGTAAGGAAAATGAGGACAACGAAGAGGACAGCGGCCAACGCAATCCGGCGCAGCAGGCTTACGTGCGAACTCGATCCACTGGCGGCAAGCGCCACCCGGTCTTTCACCAGGACGTCGTTAAAGAGGCTTGTGAGGAAGACCCACTGCGGCAGGCGCCGCGGTCCCACGGCACGCGCAGCAGCAGGTGGCGCCGCTTGCGAGACCACGCTGCGGAAGATCTGTGTCGCGCCGCCGCTGCCGCCCACTTCCTGCTCCTGCTCTTCAATTGCGGCCACCGGCGCCGCCACTACATCGTCAACCACGATCGGACGCACGCCCGTAAAGTAGAACCCCCGAAGAAATGGATTCGTCCCTAGATGGCTTGGACGCGCCAGGTCCACGAGAAATTGAACCAGCAACGTGCGCAGTTTCTTCATCTCCCGCGGAAATTCGTAAATGGCCGGCAGCTTGTCCGCGTCGTTCTCGCGCGGAAGCAACACGATCCGCCGTTCGGCCAATGAGTAGAAGATTTCGTCGAACGCCTTAGTGAGCCGCCTCGTTTCCTCGTCTGCGTATACTCCAGCGCTCAGCGAGCGCAACGGAAGAGTAGCCCCAAGCACCTCCGTTACTTCGTCTTTGCTCATACCGCGCACGAATTCTGTGAAGAACGAAATCCGGTCCATCCTCGTAAACAGAACGTAAACGGGAAAACTGATGCCGAGAACTTGCGATACCTCCTGCAGACGCGTCGACAGCCTGCGCGCAGCGGACACCGCCACCTCGCTTGCGCCAGGCTGCAAGAATGTTTCGCAGTCAAAGCACACGATCGCCGCCCGCGGGGCTTGCGTCTTCTTGCCGAACGCCGCCGAAACACGCGCCGGCTGCAACAACTTCACCAATCGCTTCCAGCGAGACGCATCCACCATCATCGAACCCGCAGGATCTACAAAGATCGCCTGACGCGTATACCAGAGGTTGGCGGAGGAAGTCGGCAGCACATCATTGTCGCGATACACCTGCCCCGCGAGCAATTCCGGATCAAGAGCGGAATGAATCAGGACGGTCGTCTTCGTAGCGCCGGAATCACCCAACACGAGTACAAGCGGCAGGCTGGCCAGATTGGAGCCGCGCCCAAGAGTGGATTGCCTCAGCCGGCGAATCGCCTCGCGAACCAGTCCATCCAGATCGTCGGTGGAACCGCCCTGCGCTTCGTCTGCTCCGGCAGCCTCTTTCGCCTTGTTGATCTTGTGCTGATACCACAGGGCGACGCACGCCCCGATTAGGCCGAGAAGCGCCAGCACCCCGCGGAGAATCCACACGTCGGAACCGTGCAACGGCAGGAATCTGCCGAGCCCATAGATCAGCACCAGGTAGATCACCAGAATGACAAGGGTCACCCAGTACATCCCAACCCCCCTATTTCAGCAGCGCAGCCGACAAGGCTGAGAGTGATGACGCTCCCGACATCAACACAAACTTGAACAGAATGAAGAGAAGAACCGTGAGACCCGCGCTGACAATCGCGACCCGGGCAAGCACCCGGCTCACCCGATCCGACTGCGTGATGCGCACGGCATCCGCCGGAATCGCGCCACGCGGAGATAACGCCCCCAGCGGGCCACGAATCCGACGGATCTTCTCCTGCGTCGCCGCCATGATCGACCGCAAGTCCCCACCGGCGGCATATCGCCCTTTGAAACCAAGCAGCAGGCACAGGTAATACACTTCCAGCAGGTCGGCCGTTTCTTGCGAATCGTTGCGGGTCAGGGTCTTCTGCAGCTCCTGGAAGAAAATTTCGCCAGCCAACTGATGCCCAAAAAGTTCAGCCTGCAACGGCAGCCGTGGCCAGTTCACAAATGCCGGATTTCGCGAAGTCAGCACCGACTCATCAAGAAATGCCACCACAGCAAAGATGACTTGCTTGACGTCTTCGGCGCTGCAACCCCGGCTACGCGCTTCCTGCTCGGAAACGCGCAAGGCCTGCCGCATTTGTGCGCGGAACGTTTCGGCATCCAGAACCGCCTGGCGGTTGTACCGGAGCCGCACTACCGCCGTGAACACTTCCTGAAATCCAAGAGCGAGGTTCCATCCCCGTCGGTCGAGCGCGGGACTTGATCCGCGATAACTGCCGAGTGGCGTAACTGGTGTTGATCCCATATCAGCTCTCGAGCAAAACGATCAGCTCAACCTGTGGCGAGGGCAGTTCTCCGGGCACATACACCCCTACGTTACGCGTCTTCATGATGTGCTCCCAGCATGGACCCGCGCGGTTGATCACGAAGTACTGGCTGTCGACTTTCGCCGCAATCGCAGCCGGAGGAACCTGGCGATGCGCTAGTGCAAGACCAGGCAGCGCCCGCTTCACCAATTCCGGAACAAATTGCGCCGAGCAGACTTTCACCAACTGCAGCGTCTTCGCAATGAGGTCGCCTTCGCCAACCGGTGATCGAATTCCAAGCATCCAGCGCGAAGGGCCCAGGCAGCGCTGATCCCGAACCTCGCCTTCATAAAAATACCGCGCGGCTGCTTTCAGCGGAATCACCACCGCCTGCGACGGAACGATAATCTCGAGATGACGAAGAATATGTTCCTCGAGAGCGGTGAATCCCGGCCCAGGATCATGATGGGCATACGCCGGCAGCGTGCGCGGGTTCGAGTCGAGACTGAACGTGCACAACGCTCCCGCCAGCCGTGACATTTCCCGAAACAGCTCTTCGGGATGACGATGCTTCGCCATCAGGATGTGCCGCAGCGGAGTCAGGCTCGAATTAATGGCATGCAGGAACCAGAACTGCGCCACCTGCCGAGCCGACATGCCAGTCTGAAATTTCTCCCCCGTGCGCTGCTCTTGCGTAACAACCGCACTCTTCTCCTCGAGAATTTCAACCAACTTCTGCAGCATGCTGGCAAGCCGTTCGCTGGCGCTGATACGCAGACAGGTCGGCACGAATGTCCGATCGTAAACAAAGTGCCCGGACTGATCGCGCATGACACGGGCGATCGGCAGCGTCAACAGGTTCTCATCTTTGAACGGCTGCACGACAAGCCGGATATTCTTGCGCCCCATCTGCACCGGCTTCGGTTCGAGGCCGGTGTTCTCGTCGTGGACCATTTCGGTCGTGCTGAGATAGCGGGCATTGCCCGCCGGTAGTGGATCCAGGTCACAGTTTTGTTGGCCCTCTGCCCAGCGCGGAATGGCCAAGGCCACGGTCAAGCTGTCGGTTGCAGGCAGGAATTGCTCGGCGATATTGCGTGGATCGGGCCGCGGATCGCACTCCGGAATATCAAACGGCAGCCCATCCTGAAACATCCCCCGTGCGTGCAGCAGGCTTACCGTGCCGTTGCGCAGCGCGTCCGCATCGAGTTGGCAGGCTGCCAGCCCATGCGCATCCTTCCATAAGCTCGACGTAGCAAAGTGGACGGCTTCCTCAAAGTAGCGGTTCTGCGCCTGGAAATGTTGTGGCGCTAGATACATCCCTTCCGCCCACACTACTCTCGACAGCAACTTCATGCTGCTTCACCTGGTATAAGGGGGATCTTTTTGAATTGCGCTTCACTGCCCGACAGGAGATTCGTCGCAGCCCAGTTTCGCGTCTGGCCTGCGATGCTAGGCGGACAGTCTCTGATTGTCAAGGTTGGCGAGGCCGCGGGTAACCTCAAGGTGCGCCGGTGCATACCTGGCCAACAAAAGCAGCGCGCCGGCTAGCCATAGCGATTGCAGGCACTGCCCTACCTGCCATGCGCTCTGATAGCAAAGGGTCGGCTCCCGCTTTTTGGGCGAAAGCCAACCCATACCCACCACTCTCGTCTGCAATTCGCAGTCGTCCTTACATTCAGTCGCGTTTGAAGGCCTTCAGAACGTATAACCGATGCCTGCCAAAGGCGCAGGCTTTGAGTGCAAACCACCGTTGTCCAGTCTGACTAGAACGTTGGCGGTGAGCACCAGCTTCGAAACCTTCGGGAATGGACGAATCTTCACTCCCATCGAGGCATTCGTAATGCTGTAGGACGCATCACTGTTGGGCGCGAGGCTCGGAGAAGAAACCGTGCTGGGGTTCGGTTCTGTCAGGCAACCCGCAGAACAGGGAGCAGGAAATGGCTGAGACGTAACGGCTTCTGTTCCTCCGCGAAGAATTCTCGCGCCGACAACGTCGAAGTCTCCTGTCAGCCACTTCGTAATCCAAGCGTCGAATCCGGCAGAATAGACGAAGTCACTCGGCATATAGCCTTTCTGGCCTGTGAGTAACCCAATCGAGGCCTGCGCCCCCCCCGCGGGGGATGGTACCTCCCTGATTCTGCTGCTCAGGATGGAGTTGCTGTTCCATTCGTATCCGACCATCGCGTGCGGAGAAACCCTGGCCCGATAAGACAATACAGCGAAGGGCTTTACACCGTAGGATCCCGACCCCAGGTAGTTCAGGGCATCTCCGGTCGGGAAACGTACGTCCAGGCCGCTGGCAAACTTTAATCGCTCCCCCGACCAGGCATTCCATTTGACTCGAGTAACAAGGTCACCAATCCCAGAAGTGGAGTTAACGGAGTTGCTGCCAGAGCCGGTCCAGTTTGGATCTGGGAATGTGTGATTCAGACACTGGGGAGCGAGACCTGTCGCACCCGCAGCTGGGCTGGTGTTTGGGCAATCTTTGAAGAGGTGGAAAAAGTAGGGTGCGCCATTCGTGCCCGTTACGTTTTGGTTATCAATCTGGGAATCGGGGCTGCAGTTTGCGACACCGACGCAGGCGGTGCCACCAACAGGAGTGAAAGATCCATCCGAGCCCAACACGATTGTGCTCTGAGAGTACAGCGACATGCGAACACTCTCAAAAGGAATCACCATCGATACATCAACGTGGCGGCTCAATCCGAAGGTAATGTATCCGGTGTATTGGTTGATTTTCAGATCAATCGAGTTCTGGGAATAGAAGGCGTCTCGTACGAAGGCACAGCCGCTCAGATCAGACCCGTTTGAGCTAATCGAACATAGATTGGTTACCCCGGGAGATGAATTGTCCCGGTTGTCGCCTTGGTGCGTGAGCACAGCGGGAATGTGGCGCAGACTCACGCCGTCAATTTTGTCGAAATCGAAAAACTGCGAACTGAAACCGATAAACAATTTGTGACGTCCGACAGTCTCCCCGCGCTCCCCAAGAATCGGTCCCAGACTGCCTGTGTTGACGACAAACGTCTTGAGAGACTCGTCGTAGCTCAGCACTACTCCGGATGATGGAGATGCCAGTGGCAGCAGGTTGGCCTGCCGGCCAATGGCGCTGGTCAAAGGCCCCAATTGTGTTCCGAACTCGGATGCGTAGTGAAGGAAGTGAAAATTCCTTCCGCTCGGATTCGGCGCTTCGTACAAAACCTGTCCAAAATTGAATGTTTCCGGCAACGGCTGGCCAGCCGCAGGCGTATTGACTCCGTACTCTTGCGGAATCACGCACGCCAGCTTAGAACTCTGTGATGAGCAAGGCCCTTGGGCGAAAGCACACCCACCGACAAGCAGAAGTACACAGAGTCCGACCAACAGAAATTGCATCCTCATAACTGAATCTCCTGAGATGTCCCGGTGGGGAGCCAAGACTTGAAATGTCCCGGTGGGGGGGGCCAAGACTGCGGAGAAAGTTTTACTCGACTCAGCTATTTTGTCAAGGCAAGCGGCGTGGTAGTGTCCCAACCCTGGCAATTGAACACTACCGGTTGGCCTGATCCGTCAGCACATTCAGCAAGGGCTGCCAACATTGCCCGCAAACCTGAGTCACGTCTCATCGCACCCCGCTGATGACCCAGATCCCGTTTGCCTTCCTTAAATCAAAAACAGCTTTGTCGCGCTGCGGCTTCGGCTGAGTGGCATCACCTTTGGGGATGAATGTCGACGACTGAACTCCACTCGCAGTCGCGGTCTCGCCGTTTGGGCTGATGCTTATGGTTTCAATTTGCACGTTCACCTGGTAAGACTTTGCGACGGCGAAAGTATTGCGATAGGTGTTGAATCTTTTGGTCTCCATGCCCGGCCAGATCGCCAACAAGGCATTCGCATCTCTCATTTCGAACGCCTGCTCATACCGGCGGATCAGACTCCGAATATCGGTCTCATCCAGCTCTCGTCGATGGTCCGCTTCCATCGAACCTGCTCTTTTTCTCGCCGCCTCACCGGCCGGAGTGTTAGGAAATCTCTCATAAAACGCTTTCAGTTCCTTCTCCGACTGATTGCTTGCAATCAACTTGTCCAGCTTTGATTGCGCTTGCGGTGCATACTTTCCTTTGGGAAAGCTGTTGAGGAATCCCTGCAGGGCAGACAGGTCACTGCCGTTTTCGACCTTGGCCCATTCCGATCCTTCCGTATCCACTACCCGGTCGAGCGTTCCGTCCAGGGAGAGTTGTCCGGCGGAAAAGTTTCTCTGAATCCGGCGGGAATGATAACCTTCGGCGCTGATGTCCAGCGTGTGATCGCCCGGCGAGACATCGAAGTGCGCGCTTCCGGTTTGATCCGTTCCGTACGTGGCTCCATCCACTTTGACCGTCGCCGCAGAGGGAAGATGAGTCACCTCCACGGTGGCCAGCGGCTGCGCGATATTGAATGACTTCCCTTCGAAATCCGTTCGCTGGCCAGCGACAAACCCCTTGCGCATCGCGTTGGAGCGCCGTCCGCTCTGTTCGAGCACAATCTCGTGGTTGCCGGGTTCGATTGATTGTGAGAACGAACCGTTGCTATCGGTGCGGCCGACGTCACGTCCGTCGGCCAACACCAGCGCGTTGGGAATCGCTCCCGTGATGACCAGTTCCGCGACGGTCGGCAATGGTAGAAGCGTGAACTCGATCGCCGACTCCTGTCCCTTGTGTATCTGAACTCTCGCAGACTTTGGGCTCGTGTATCCCTTTTTCTCGACTTCGACCGAATACATCCCCGGATCGAGCGGCAGCCGCAGCGTTCCACCCGCTGCGGTTTGCGAGCGCTTGTTGCCATTGACCAACACGTCGGCGCCTTCCAAACCTGCTTTGATAGTGAGGTATCCGGCGGTTTCGACGGGCGGGGGTGCCACGAGGACCAACTCGACTTTAGGGATTGGGTTCTGCGGATCAACATTCACCGATTGCGACAACGTTTCGTATCCCGGCAGTTGGGCTCTGAGCTTGTGCTCGCCTGCGAGAAGCTTCAATTGGCAATTCGGAGTGACGCACGTCTGATTCTCAATTTGAACTGTCGCTCCCGAAGGCTGACTCTCAACGCGGACAACATAAGTGATTGGGCCGGTGGGGTTCGGCGGGCGCAAGACCTGCAAGACCTTAAGTCCGACTGCAGCCGCAAGCAGACTCGCCGCCCCAATGATCGTCCATTTGTTGAGCAGCCTCCCCTGCAGGTTCTTTGCCGGAGGCGGCGCTTCAACCGGAGCCGAAGCCGGTGCCGCAGCCTCAACGCCCCGAGTCGTAAAGAACTTCGTCGCGAAGCGAGTCTCGGAAGGTTGTGGTTGGGCGGGTTCTGGGATTGCGGGCTGCAATGCGGACTTGACGGCGACCAAGGCCTGCTCGAATTCGCGGTCGTTGGGATAACGAGCGGCGATCTCCTCTGCCTGGCGCAGCAACTTGTCCAGAGCCGGCCGCTTGGCCGTGCTCGATGCGGACGCGGCCAGCTTGTTTAGTTCAGCAAGGTCGCGGGCCCGCCGCTGCTTTTGCTCTTGCGCCTGCTGGACTTCGGCGGCGCGCTTCTTTTCCTCCGCCTTTTTGGCCTTCACTCCTGCCTTGGCGGTGTCTAGCATTTGCTGCAGCTGCGCTTCGTTCCCCAGCGTGCGCAAGGCTGCTTCGGTCACTTCGACTGCTTTCTCGTACGATCCGCCGTCCAGCAGAGCCTGGATTCTTGCCCGCTCTGCCTGAAGCTGGGCTTGCCGCCTCTCGGCTCTTTCTTTCTCGGCTAGCTCGCGGGCTTGCTGTTCTCTTCGCTGCAGTTCGGCGGCGCGCTTCTTCTCCTCCGCCTTCTTCGTCTTCACCGCTGCCTTGGCGGTGTCTAGCATTTGCTGCAGCTGCGCTTCGTTTCCCAGCGTGCGCAAGGCAGCTTCGGTGGCTTCGACTGCTTTCTCGGGTGCTCCACCATCCAGCAGAATCTGGATTTTTGCCCGCTCTGCCAGAAGCTGCGCTTGCCGTCTCTCGGCTCTTTCTTTCTCGGCGAGCTCGCGGGCTTGTTGTTCTCTTCGCTGCAGTTCGGCGGCGCGCTTCTTTTCCTCCGCCTTCTTCGTCTTCACCGCTGCCTTGGCGGTGTCTAGCATTTGCTGCAGCTGCGCTTCGTTTCCCAGCGTGCGCAATGCCGTTTCGGTGGCTTCGACTGCTTTCTCGGGTGCTCCACCATCCAGCAGAGTCTGGATTTTTGCCCGCTCTGCCAAAAGCTGCGCTTGCCGCTTTTCGGCTTTTTCCTTCTCGGCAAGCTCGCGGGCTTGTTGTTCTCTTCCAATCGCGAGTTGCGCCCGCAATTCTTCACTTTCGGGATAGCGTCCCAGTGCGGCGTCTAAAGCCGCCAAAGCTTTTGCGGTCTGATTCGTTCTCAAAAGCTGTTTCGCGCTCTCGATTTCGGCTGCGATTTTCTGTCGGCGCTCCTGCGCTTCCCGCTCGGCTTTCTCCTGCGCCGCACGCTCCTGCGCCAGAGTCGACAGCGCCGCCGCAAGTAGCGACTTCAGTTCCTCGCTTTCGGGATAATTCCGGGCGGCGAGTTCAAGAGCGGAGACCGCTTGCAATGTCTGCCTGGAATCCAACAATCGGCGAGCGTTGACGGACGCATTCGCGATCTCAGCCAGGCGGCGCTTCCTTTCCTGCTCGGCTTTCTGCCGCGCTGCCTCCTCCGTGGCGGCGCGATCTTGAGCGCGCTTGAGCTGAGCCTTTAGCTCTTCGCTGTCCGGGATCCGCCGGATCGCCGCCTCCAGACTCTCGATTGCCTGCGACAGCTGCCCGGCATCCAGCAGACGCGTGGCCGACGTGAGCTCTTTCTTGAGTTCTTCCTGCTTGCGCCGATTCTCCTCCTCGACCCGCCGTCGTTCTGCCTCTTCCGCTGCCAACCTTTGCCGTGTCGCCGCCAGATGCGTCTTGAGCTCGCTACTGTCCGGATAGCGCTGAAACGCGAGTTCGAGGGCGGTGACGGCGCGGCTGGTTTGCTCCGACTCGAGGAATTGCCGTGCCGACAACAGTGCCCGCTCGATCTCCGCTTGCCGGCGCCGAGCGTCTTCGGCAATTCTCTGTTTTTCCGCCGCTTCCTCTGCGAAACGGGTCTTCGCCAGGTCAAGCTGCGCTCGTATTTCCTGGCTCTCTGGAAACCGCACGAACGCCTTCTCCAGCGTAGCGACTGCCTCCGACGTTTTTCGGCTATCCAGAAGCTCCACGGAATCACGAACCGCCTGGTTAATCTCTTCCCTTCGCCGGCGCGCCTCCTGCTCCTTCTTTTCTTTTTCGGCCTGCTCCTGGGCCGCTAGGCGCCTGGCAAAATCGAGCTCCGCCTTTAGCTTTTCGTTTTCCGGATACTGGTGCAACGCCTGTTCAAGTTTTGTCACCGCGCGCTCGGCCTGTTTGTCGGTCACCCATTGCCGCGTGACGGTGATTTCGGCATCAATCCAGGCTCGCCGGCGCCGCTCTTCTTCCTCTGCTTTCTTGCGAGCGGCTTCCTCAGCCGCAAGTCGCTGCAGCGCGTAGGTCAAGAGCTGCTTAAGCTCTTCGCTTCCCGGGTGCCGGCCGATCGCACCCTGCAGGCGGGCCACCGACTCGCTGGTTCGCTTGGCGTCAAGCAGCTCTCGGGCTGCGGAAATCTCGCTCTCGATTTCCGCGCGTCTCTGCCGCGCCTCTCGTTCGGCCAGCTCTCGGGCGGCGCGCTCGGCGGTCTGCCGGCGGTACGCCGTCTGTAACAAAGACTTCAATTCCTGGCTGTCGGGATAGTGACTGAGGGTGTTCTCCAGCGCGGCTACCGCCTGATCAACCTGGCGTGAATCGATGAGGTGCTGTGCCGCCGCGACTTCCCTTTGAATTTCAGCAGCCTTCCGTCGTGCCTCCTGTTCGGCGCGTTCGCGCTCGGCTTTCGCGACGGCCAGACGCCGCTGCGCAAATTCGAGCTGCGATTTCAGATCTGCGCTGTCCGGATGCCGCCGCACCGCTTCATCCAGCATGGCTACTGCCTGGCCAGTCTGCTTGGTCGACAAAAGCTGCCAGGACTCGGCGATCGTCCTTTCGATCTCCTCCTTCTTCCGCCGCGCCGCTTCTTCGGCGCGTTTACGCTCAGCCTCTTCCCTAGCCAAGGCTTCTTCGAGAACAGAGGCCCGTTGCTTGAGTTCCTCGCTATCGGCATAGCGCGCCAGCCCTTCACGGATCTTCTTTAGCGCCTCGGCAGTCCCCCGGTTTTTTTGCAGCTCTGCCGAAGCATCCAGCTGCCCCTGGATGTAGCGTTTCTTCTCATTCGCCAGACGCTCGGCTTCGCGACGCTGCGCCTCCTTTAGCGCGATCGCATCGCTGACAATCCCCAGCAGCGAGATCGCACCCGCATCATCGGGATAACGCTCAAGGGCTTCGTTCAGAATTTTCTGCGCCCTCAGAAGCTCTCCGGAATCGGCTAACTGGCGCGCCGAAGCGACCTGCGCTTCTATGAATTGACGCCGGTTCCAAGCCTCTCTCTGCTTTTCCGCAAAACCTTTCAGCTTGAGCAGTCCGAGATCCTGCGGGAAGCGCACCAGCGCCTCATCCGCTTTCTCGCATGCCGCCGCATATTCGTCACGGTTGAGCAGATCTTCAATCTCGCTGCAAGCTTTTTCGAGAGCTACGCGGCGTTTTTCATGTTCCAAACCTGCGCTTGCGCTTCGAATCAGCTGCTGGACTTCGGTCACCGAGGGGTCGATCGCTTCGGCGGCGCGCAGCATCTCCAGCGCAGAGGAAAAACGCCGCAGCCCGATTTCCTTGCGCGAATCCGCCATCAGGTTGTCGATCTTTTTTCGCTTGGCGCGTTCACTGATCTGCTTCGCAAGAATCGCGTTCAGCGCTTTTGCCGTCGTGTCGTAAGGGTCGACGCTCAACGCTTCTTCCACTGCGCTCTTGGCGCTATCCAGATCCCCAGCATTGTGTGCCGACTCAGCCCGCCGCAGTGCATCGGTCAGCAGGGCACTCGATCGGGATACGGAGTCTCTGAACCGGATTAATTCCGAGTTCGTGCCGTCGATCTTGATC
>Ga0126381_100006230_pt1 | contig 13188 bp, 10 predicted proteins | sample PanSoiMetPlot_28_FD_96465 | JGI IMG/M metagenome (GOLD analysis project Ga0126381, IMG submission 96465) | Tropical forest soil microbial communities from Panama - MetaG Plot_28 | ecosystem: Environmental > Terrestrial > Soil > Tropical forest > Bulk soil | place: Panama | collected 2016-02-17
AGTGGAGATTATGGAAGTGGCGGCGATATCGGGGAAGGAAATACTCCGATCACGCCCGGCCGATCGAGTAGACCAAGCAGCACACGCACGTAACGATTCATGGCGCCGAAGGGGGGATTCGCCCCGAGCCTCCTTCGGCATTTCTTGCCAGCCCCCGGATTTTCTTTGATTCCTCCCGACACGTCAAGCACTTGCCCGCTTTAGGTTGTTGGCACTGAGTAGCACGGGATGAGCTGGTTTGAGACTTGCTGTACTCCCGATTTACTCCCCACCCGCTTCCCTCGTCATGACGAGGGACGTCCCGACCCCCGGAGAAGCGAGGGTGAAGGACGTGACCGCCGTACCGACTCACCGAAGCCCCGGAAGAGGGAATCATCTGCAAAAGGGCTCAGCCACATGAAGCTTCCGCCCGTGCTGTTGAGGGCTCCCGAGTCGTGTCTCTCGGGAACGCGACCGCCCAAAAAAAGAATGAACGTGATCCCCGGGATACAGAACTTGTGGCGCCGCTCGCCATCGACTCTACCCGTACAGGGCCCAATCGTCGTGAACCCGATCGCGGCATCGCTGCTGATCGTGTCGCTCCAAATGTGGACGAAGAGTCGCCCATTCCGTGGGAAGTCGACTCGGTCCAAGAGGTAAAGGCGGAATTGCTCGCCGTACGCGCTACCCAAAGAGAATCGTTCGCGCGATCCATCTTCACGCCATGCTCGGGCTGACGCTCGCCAGAACACGCTCGCAGCGAAGTAGAGATATTCGTTCGCATGCGCACCCAACAACGAGCCGGCGTCGTACATACGAACCTTGGGGAGTTCACCGAGGGGGATGGCCTGTTCGAGGAGCTGACGCACCTTGAATTCTCCGGTGGGCCTCGCGCACTGGCTCAGGACGTAGCGTTCGCCACGATCGGAAAACCGCTGCTCACATTCCATACAGAGCCAGCGCTCAGCGACTTGGCGGGAAGTCGCAGCAGCCCGTCCGTCCGCGAGCACTACGGGATTCGAATTCTTGCGCGACGGGTCGCGGGCCATCTTGTAAAGCGCTGCAGGCAGGAGGTGACTCTTGCGGAGCTCCTGTGTTTCCTCGCATAAGCCGCACGGCCCTACTACATCGCCAGTCGATCCAGTCTCGTCGTGCCGCCGCATACCCCGCGCGATAGCCCCAATTATACGGAGTGCGGCATGGCGGAAATGCTCCGACCCTCCACGGGAGAACCGGGCTGATTCAGGCGGTCGATTTTGGTGGTTGCGGGGGCCCGCAACCACTTGCCGGCCAATTGGCCGCTCCGGTTCAGCTTCGAACTAGTGTTCTGATGTCAGCAATGAGGGCCGACAGTTGCCACCCTTCTTATGGGCGGCCGCGGTCCGAGCTTCGACCTATGGAGGCCGGCTGCCGTGCCAATGAGCGAGCAGGTGGTGAGGACGACAGCGTGCTCGCAGCGCGGAGGATGGCCCTTCCCCCGGCGAAGTCAAGGCGCCCCGGGTCACATCGCGCGCACCGGAACGCTGAAATGGTCGCTCGTGCCCCTCGCGAGCCTCGCCGTCGAATCGGTCCGCGCCACCGACATCGGCACGTGCCAGGCCGACTCGTCCGTGACGGGGCCGCCGGCACGGAGGCAAATGCCCGCCGGCTCCCAGTTGACGGCGAAGCACGACGCCACCACGTGAAGGCGGCGCCTGCCGTCCTCCGTCATCCACCGGGCCGTCGGCAGCGGCGCGTACTGCTGGTACACCATCGGCTGGCCTGCGTAGCTGGTGCTGGCCGCCTGGCCGCTCGCCGGCTGGCGCCCGCGGACGATGCGCACGGTGTCCCCTCCTCGGCCGCACGCGGGCTTCACGACGTGGGGAGCGTCGCCGAAGACCGGATCGAGGTAGCTTGGCAGCACGTGCTGCTCGACGAGGGCGTGCTCGGCCGGATCGAAGAACTGCCCCGACCGGTGAAGATTCCAGATGACAGCTTGCACCGCTTTGCTGTTCAAGAGTCCGGCGGAGGGAGGGTTGATGAGGACAAGCCGCCGCCGCTCGACCAGGTCGAGGAGGTGAATCCACGTCGATCCACAGGCGCCGCCCGCGCCGCGCAGCCGCTTGAACGGAAAGGCCAGCAGCGGGCAGAGCCGAAACAGCACATCGATGCGCGCGCCGTCGCTGGCATACAGGCCGTCGCCGTCCGCCTGCAGATCCTCGATCGCGCACACACCCGTGTCGACCTCCACCGCGGCTGCTCCTGGCGGCACCTGGGCGCCGGCGTCCGACGGCAAATGGGCAAGGCCGGCGAGATATCGCGCCAGGTCGAGATCGCGCAAGGAGCCCTGAGCCGCCGCGAACGCCACCCGCGGCCGCCGCGCGTTGGAGCCGAGTCCGAGGTGGTCGAGCGCGAAGGCGATCGCGGACTCGAGGCCGTGGGCCAGCTGGGATTCGCACCCGTGATTGGCGTCCGGCATTCTGGCGTCCATACAGACGATCCGATTGACGTCGAACGCCTCCACGAAGAGCCCGGGAACGTCGGTATTGAACTCGAGCAGCGCATACCCCCGCGGCGTCCGCACCAGATCCAGCCGGCCGAGGACCGTCTCGGCCAGACCTGGAATCCTCGCCCGCACCGACGCGTGGAGCGCCTCCGGCAGCCCCATCGCCCGATATGTGTCGCCCGGGCATCTCGCCAGGAGCGGCGCCACGCGCGCATAGATCCGGCAGATCGCTGCGGCCGCCTCCGTGATGGCTCTGATCTCCGCCGCATCGATCGCGTGGAGCCCCAGGAGCTCGTACGGATCGGGAATGGTGCCGGGCCATCGCGGACCGAGCCGGACGAAGAGGCGCTCGCGCTCCCGCCGGTAGCTTTCAATCCGAGAGAGCCGGCCGCCGGCGGTCAGGACTGGTATCCCCTCTGCGACCAGTACCGGTAAGGCGACGCCGGGGTTCCGTCACCGATTCGATGGATGACGTCCTCGGCCATCAGCCCATCAATGGCTTGCTCCGCGATGTCGCGAGGAGTCCCCGGCAGCCTGGCCAGCAGTTCGTCGAGGGTCTTCGCGGAATCCGACGGCGTCCGCGCGAGCAGGAGTGAGATTCGATCCCCGACTTCTTCCACGTCGGAAGCGCCGGTCCGATCCGGCGCTGGCGCGGCCTTTCCGTCAGCGCCGCTCGATTGCCCGGTCTGCGAGATGGACGGGCCCGGAGAGGCCAGGAGCATGGCCGCCGTCACCCCTGCCATCAATGCGCTGGTCTTGTCCATGTCGGCCTCCCGTGTGGGACGAGCCGCGCGCGGCGGGAATCGCCCCTCTGAAACGTTGGGGATCAGCGGCCCGCCGAGAGCGGTTGGCCTCATCGGCACACGCGGAGCGGGTGAGCGTCATCGGGCCACGTCGCGGGCGCAGCGAAACCCGAGGTAGTCGTAGCGGTCGGACGTCGTGTTGTAGTCGCGATGCGAGACCCTGAGGTGCGTGGGACCGAAGTCCCACGATCCCCCGCGGACCACCCGCGCCTCCTGCGGAGACGCGTCTTCCCGGCCGTCGTCGCGATACGGGTAGTCGCGGTCCGCCGTGGACGTCCACTCCCAGACATTGCCGATCATGTCGAACAGGCCGTATCCGTTGGGGGGAAACGAACCGACGGGCGCGCTCTGCTTCCATGTGTCGCGGCCGCCAACCCCCCGGCCGTTCGCCCGGTCGGGCGAATAGTTGTTGCCCCATGGATAGACCGTGTCCGGGCTGCCACCCCGAGCAGCGTATTCCCATTCAGCCTCCGTGGGCAGCCGCGCACGCAGGAACCGGCAGAACGCCACGCTGTCGAACCAGGACACCCTGACCACCGGGTGGTCGCCGGCGCTCCATTCCGGCTGCCTCGGAGCTACCTCGTCGCCTCGTGCGAGGAGTCGTCCGACGAGCGTCGACCGGGCCTCGGCCAGGAAGCGCGAGTACTGCGTCACCGTCACCTCGTGCGGCATTATCTCGAAGCCCCGCGTGAGCCGGGCGGCGTGCCGAGGCCGCTCGTGGTCCGTGCACCACGTGTCAGCGGGGACGCACCCCATCATGAACTCGCCCCCGGCCGGCACGGGAATCCGGGCCCAGCCGACGTCGCGAGCGAGAGCCGAGCGCTGCGACTCGCGCCAGGCCCAGCTCGTTCCGAGGGGGCCGACGACACCGAGCACGAGGAGGATCGCGACGCCGACCATCGCGCTTCGGATCGCCCGTTCGCGGCGCCGTCGTGCTTCCAGGAGGGGCTCGACGAGGGTGTCGTGACTCAGCTCGTAGTACACGCTGCCCACCCGGGTGTCGGCGCGGAGCAGTCGCAACTCGACGAGCTTCGTGAGCACCGGTCCATCGACCCGGTACCCGCGGCGAATCTCGCCCTCCTCGAGGCTCAGGCGCCGGCCGTCGACATTAATCAAGGCATATTCGCACAGGCGGCGCACGGCCCGGCGCGAACGCGCGGAGGGCAGCGCCGCGATCTGCCGGTCGCAGAACGTCGCCAGCGTCGCGCGGAGGCCCGCCTCCCGCCCGAGCGCGTCCCAGGTGACGGTCACCGCGTCCGCCGCCCCGCCGGCGCGCTGCGCCTCAAGGGCGATCTCCTCGGCCCGCTGGCATACGAGCTGGAGCTGGAACGGCTCGACGTACGGGCGGCTCGCGACGCGCTGCCCCGGCACGCCCCGGCTCAGATACGACCAGATCCCGTCCAGCGCCTCCGGCGAATACTCGAACGGACGTGTTTCGAGCCGGGAATCCTCGACGCGGGCCGGCTCTTGCACGGCCTCGCGAGCCTCGTGCTCGAGTAGCGGGCCGAGGCGAAACCGCGTATCGAGGATGGCGGGCACCGCGTCGGAGAGCTCCTCGAGCTGTCCGAGGAAGTCCTCGCGGAGCGACAGCATCACCTTGACATTCGGAGCCGACGGACTGAGGCGGACGCCTCCCTCGTCGCCGGTGAGCCTCGGCCGGAGCCCGCGGATCACATCCGCCAGCTCGCGGATGAACAGCGCCCGGCGCTCGGCCGTCTGCAGCGTGAAGAGCTCCTCGAACTGATCGAGGATCAAGAGCGGTGTGAGCAGCACGTCGCCGCGCCAGAATTCGGCGGTCTTGAAGAAGTGCCAGAGCGTGAGACTGGTTCCCGGCGTGTACTCGACACCCAGATCCTTGACCGCCTGCTCGATGCCAGCGTAGACCGTCGCGAAGGGGCCGCTCTCCGGATCGTTCAGCCGCACGGACAGCGGCAGCACGCCCGCCGCCCACAGGAGCTCCTTCAACCCGGCGTTGATCAGCGAGCTCTTGCCCATGCCGGACTTGGCGTACACGACGACGAGTCGCTGTGCCATGGCGAGGTCGCACAGCTGCCGCGCCTCGCGGCCTCGGCCGAAGAAGAGGCGCCGCGACAGGTCGTCGTCCCCGAAGGGGGGAGCCCCGGGATAACGCCGGCGGAGTCGCTCCGAGGATGTCATCCCACGCGCTCGCGCTGGCGCTTCTGATAGTCGCGCTTGATGAGGCTGACGAGTTTCTGCACGTCGTCGCTATAACGCTCCGGCGTCAACGTCTCGGCCTGATAGGACGCGAGGTCCGGACGGCGCTCACACGGTTCGATCTCGAGAGGAATGAGGCACTTGAAGGGGTCGCTCACTCGGAGCGCCCGCTGCCGGGCGAGCGCGATCTCCTTATTGACGTAGCTATCCACCTTCGCGGCGAGGGCCCGGCTCTGCAGGATGAGCACGTAGTCGCTCCGATCGATCTCCTGCTCGATCATCGCGTCCCAGCGGGTTCCTCCCTCGAGGCGGACCTTGTCGAGCCACGTGTCGAAGCCCGACTCGCCGAGGGCCTCGTAGAGGCGCTTGGCCTGCTGCGCGTCCTCGCTCGCGTAGCTGATGAAGACGCGGGGTCGCACGGCCGGGAGCCCGGGGGCGGGCTCCGCCAACGCGCCCCCCACGGCCTGGAATCGCCGTGCGAGCTCCGCAGCGAACTCCGCGACCTCGGCGTCGCGGAGCGAAATCTTTCCTCGCTCGTAGAAAAGCACGGCGTCGTCGGGCTGATCCGGCGCGGACGCCAGCTGCTCCACCGCCAGCGATCGATCCCCGTCGTTGACGCGAAGTCCATGGAGGAGCATGCGCAAGTATGGATGGCGCAGGCCGAACCCGACGAAGAGGAACGTCGTGTCCCGCTTCTGGAGGTGCCCACAGACCGCGTCGGGCAGGCCCGGCCGGCGCGCGACGACATTCTCCAGGAATTCGAGCACGTCCCGCTCGGTGAGCACCAGCGAGGTCGGGTCGTCGATGGTCCCATGGAGGTAGTAGAGCAGCGGGGAGGCTGGTGCGTTCGCGAACGCCACGGGCTGATTCGCTCCGCGGAAATGGTATCGGCCAACCTCGACGCGCCGGCCCGTCGCTCGGAGCGCGGCCTCGAGCCGAGCATCGAGGCGAGAGGTGACGCACAGCGAAAAGGGTAGTGAGGCGAGCGTCCGGTCGATCTCCGCGTCGGGCGTCGACGAGGCGGATGTCGCGTAGAAACGCGCCACCTCGCGCTCCAGGTCGCTGCGGCCGAACTGCGGGTCGTCCTCGAACTGCTGGGCGACGGCGGCGAGGCTCCGTCCCGTGACGATCCGGCCCTCGTCGCGCAGCAGGTCGCCGAGGTGGTGAGCCAGCGCGGCGGTCGACGTCTGCTCACTGGGTCCGATCTGGGGGCCCACGAACAGCACGGATCGCCCGCGGCGGACATTCCAGACCAGATTCTCCCAGTCGCGGTCCCTCACGGTGGCGGTCATTCTAGCTCACCCCGCCTTGGCACTGACACGCGCCACGGTTGACAAGACGCCGCGCCACACTGGGCAGTCGAGCCGGTCAGGAGATGCCCCGTCCCGGAGGCGCACTCCGATCGGCTCAGGGGAACCCGCGGAGGTCTGCCAGTTCGGAGCATAGGGCATAGACAGCATAAATAGTCATGGGCGAGTCGCCCACTCTGCAGCATGAAAATACGCTATGCCCTGCGCCCGCCGCGCGCTCGGCCACGTCGCACGGCTTCGGTCCCTCGAGGCGGCACATAAATTGACGTGGGAGCTTCCGGCACCTCGCATTGGTGCCTCTGAGCCCGCCGAGCAAAGTCGCGCGACACGGATGCGCTGCGGGCGTGCGGCGCACTCTCAACGCGGAGGTGCGTCATGGAGCGCTCGAGCGGTGCTGCGGGTTGGACGTGCATAAGAAGACGGTGACGGCCTGTGTGCGGCTGCCCGGTACGAACGGGGCGCGCGAGCAACACGTGCGCACGTTCGGCATCCACCGCGGCCGAACTGCTGAGCCTGCGCGATTGGCTCGAAGCTCACGGCGTCACCCAGGTGGAGATGCAGAGTACCGGCGTGTACTGGAAACCGGTCTTCTACGTGCTCGAGGAGGCCCTCACCGATATCCTGGCCAACGCCGCACAGATCGCCCAGGTCCCCGGCCGGAAGACCGATGTGAAGGACTGCGTGTGGATGGCCCAGCTGCTCGAGCACGGCCTCATCCGGGCGAGCTTCGTGCTGCCGGCACCGATCCGGGAGCTGCGGGATCTCACGCGCTACCGCAAGGCGCTCATTCAGGAGCGCACCCGAGAGGCCAACCGGCTCCATAAGGTGCTCGAGGATGCGGGCATCAAGCTCGCCTCGGGCTAGTTTCCTCCGGTCATCATTGCGTTTACGCGTTTCGTGTTGGCCGAAGCGCTGCGAGCTCCGCGTCCAACTCGCGCACCTTGGCTCGAGCCCGCGGATCGTGTCCACCCATCCCTGGCCGGTAGAACTTATTGAACATCGTCTTGTGGAACCGTTCTTTTCCCTTGGTGATGCCTAGTCACTGTAACATCTCCTGCCTGAGCTCGACTTCCCTGTGATGTTTGTAGTCCAACTTTTGTCCAGATTGACTCGAATCTGCCGGAACCCCTTCTTCTGACAGCGGTTCGTATTGCTCAACTTATACGGGGACTCGCCAACGCAAAATTCATGATCCCCATCGATCAAGAATCCATCAAGACCGTGTGCTCGAAAAAACACGTTATTGGGATCCGAGGTCTGAGTCCTTTGCAAGACAGTCACACAGCCGCCGCACGCTCTGAGTCTCCAGGACCCTTCAGACAAGAATCCACCGCTCGGATCGATGTAGGCGATTGATACCACCATGTCCTCCGCCACCTGGTTGCAGATAATCCAGGCCGCTTGCGCGGTATTCACAACGCCGAACAGCGTGACAAACATCACCGCCATCATGAAAAATCTACGATCACGCAACATTTCGAGATCCTCCGAGGAAAGGTGAATCGATCTTGCTAATTGCAAGCGTTGCGCGAAGCCGTCGTGAGAACGGGTTCGTGTCGACAACGCTCCCCGCGAATGCATGGGCGTCCCGGTTCAAGGAACGGCAACTCCGCTTCCCCGCCCTCTGTGCTGGCGCCGGACGAAGCCATCGAAACACGGCGCGAAAGTCACTCGCGACATGTCCGCTAACCTGAACCAGGCACGGGTGACAGGCGGCCATTTTCGAGCATTACAGTGACTTCATCGCCAGAGTTGTCGAACCTAAAGAAAGATGGCCGGTCCTCGACGACACAATTGATGATGTTCGGATCATTTTGTCCACCGCACGTTGGGCGTTCGGGGTCGACGATTGACACCTGATAAATGTTTCCACTAATACACGCGACGCCTCCACCTTCTCCTTTTCTCGTCAGGATCGCTACTGAATCAGCCGGATTCCCGTTGTCATCAAAAGGACACTGCCCTGCTTCATTGAATTAAGTCGGAATCCTTTGGATCGGCTTCCAGGGACCATTGCCGGTTGCGTCACGTACCCAGACAAACACCGTGTGTCGCTCACCTTGGCAGTTGAACATAGAGAGCTTAGATATGCCGACCAAGCCTGGCGGCGGGGACGGTGGTGGGGGCTGAGGGACTGGGGAGGAAGTGACAGAGAAGGTAGAGGAAGACTTCGGCCCTTTTCCGGCCTTGTTTATTGCCCGTACCGTGAGAGTAACCTCGCCTGGCGGCAGCGGGAAAAACCATTTGATCCCGAAAGGTGGCAATGGATTAGACGTAGTTGCGAGGTCCGTCAAGCGCTTAGTGGGATCGACTAGGACATTGTTTTGGGTAACGCTGAACTCGAACTGTGCAGCCGCCGCTGGTGTGCCTGCCCCCGAGTCGCGAAAGAATAAGCTAGGATCGTTTCGGATCCCGCGCGCGCCATTTTGCGGCTGCAGGTCTACCGGGGCAAAAGGCAAGATTATCCGTCCGGCCAAGTCTATCAAATTGCGAACGGAGATCGGAGGAGGGGGTGGCTTTAGTCCCACTCTCTCAGCCATTCCGATTACGGTATTTGATCCGAGGAGTCTGGCATATTGGAGAAGGCTTATATCGGTCATCGATGCCCTCCATCGAGCCGAGACAGTCGGTGTCGTTGCGTCCTCTCGGGAGAGAAATTGAATGACCTAGCTCTCACACGCAACCGTCTCCTGAGGATCGGATGCACCAAACAGGACGCCAACGCAATAGTGGCCTTGTTACACGAGTGACACTCTTTCTCTGAGCACAGTCCCCCTACTGTAAGGCAACCAAGATAGGGATGACACCCCGACCCTCGGCAAGCATGCCAAGGGCTTTGCCAATGACGGCGCCGAAGGCCTTGAAATGATCGCCTACTCTCATGGCGTGGCCGGAGGTGGGAGAGGTAGTGAGTAGATCGCCAATCGCTATGGCCCCATACCCGGCATCCACTTTGCAGCAGACCTTGCCCATCAAGGCCAATGGCTTTCTGTTGTCGGATGGCGTGCGCTTGTCCAAAATGATCGCCGGCTTGTAGTCACCCGAGCCGGAAATGACGCCGGCCACTCTTCTGTCGTACTCGGTTTCGCTCACCTTTAGAACACCGGTGTCGTCGATGACCATCACTGTGCCGGCCTCTACCTCCTCAGAATCGAGCACGTTGAACTCCTCTGCGCAGTCACCATTGAGCAGCTTCACGTCACCGCCATGCAATAGATTCAAGTCACCGTCGATCTCAACGTTCCCGGTGAACCGGCCTGCGACACCACCCCGCGCGCTCCTGCCCCAAATTCCAACGGCTGAGTGAGCGTCGCCAATACGGCCAGCGCCGGCATCACCCATCACACCAACGCCGTTGCCACCGATACTCCCGCCGTACACGCCGATACCGTCAGGCGCCAGGGCATTCGTAAGGCCGGCAACGCCGACATTCGCACTTCTGCCGTAGACGCCTAAGACTTGGTTGGGAACAAATGGGTTCTTCCCCGCAATAAAGCCCTGTGCCATAGGGCCCAAATGATGGCCTTGCACCCCCGGCAGGTCCGACGGAGCAGATATACCGATGAGCGCTTGCTTGTCCGAATTGGCTTGGCCGAAGGTCTGTACGAAGTCACCCGGCGGAACGTTGATTGACATGACCGCCTCCTGGCGTGCGAAGTTTCATATGTGTCCGAGCCGTAAGCCGACGTTCCCAAGATGGACCTATTCACTGCGAGCCTTAGCAGTTCAGTGCACTTTCTCGTATTCGTTCGGCTCGCCGTGGGTTCCGAACGAATCGAGCTTCTGTAGGGCCCCGCCGCCGCAGCCGCGTGTTCTGTCATCGTGGCCCGGCCGAAGGATGGATCCGCTATCGCTTCCAGCGGTCCACTCCACGTCGTCACGAACACATACGCTCTCTCTTGACGCCGATTCTTCACCAAGACTTGCTCACCGAGTAAAGCATCTGTCTTCCTCGTCAAAGGCCATCGAAAGCCTGCTGGAACGCGGGGAATAGTTCTCCAACCACAAACTTCTCGAACTCCTGGGCGTCTGCTTCCGGCATCAGTCTGATTGATCGTGTCTTAACATGTTCCCCTCCTTTCTCCATGCTGAGGTTAACCAAGCCGTCATCACACATCGGATGCTGGTGTCGTTCACATAAATAGCGCTCGGCTCGTTTTCCGTTTCTCAGAGGGGATGTTAGACGTAGGGTCAGCGCCCCGCCACGGAGGTTCCGCATACGGCGCTGGTGGAACTCGTTAGCCGTACTGGCATGCTGCCAGGGATGGGAATGCCGTGCTGGCATAGCCGAGAGATTGCTGTCTTGCGCCGAAGCATTCTCGCAACCTGCTGATCTGTGACAGTCACCCGCATTTCCCTCACCAAGATGAAGCGTCGTCTGCTCACTGCTCCGCGTGCGGCAGCTACGGCAAGGCGGCGACCCAGAGCGATCGACCGAACGTGCTGAGGTAGATCACGTCGCCCGAGGGCGTCGTGCCGATGCGCATATCGGAACACGACGGGTTCCGCGGCAGGCCGGCCGACGCGGCGGCCCAACTCTGTCCTTGGTCTCGGCTGAGGAACACCCCGTCATCGGTTCCCGTGAAAATCATGCTGGGATCTTTGCCCGCGAGGGCGTAGCAGGCTTTGCCGGAGAGGCCGTTGTCCGCACGCACCCACGACTGCCCGGCGAAACGAACGATGGAGCCGAAACCATTACGGTTGTAGTTCGCGAACGCGAGGCTCGACGACAAGGTGAGAATGCGGGTCATGTGGCCCGCGGGCACATTCGGGGCCACCGTGACCGCCATGGCGTTGACCGGCCCGTTGCGGCTTGCCGTCACCTGCAACGCCCGCCCGGAGTCGGTGCCGATCAGAACCGAGGTGCCATCAAATGATCCGAGCGCGGACACCGAGTCGGGCTTCGGCCCGGCGGGTACACTGCCGATCAGTTCGGCGTGCAGGTCGCTACCGTCGGACTTCGCGAACACGCCATAGACATCGAGAGTGCCGGACGGGCTGGCGACGGCGTACATCAGCTCGCCGTCGCCGTTCTTGAAGGCGGGCGTGGTGACGGCCTCGAGGGTGGGCGAGAGCAAGGCGGTTGTTCCTTCCCGGCCGCGCACGGCGACCTGGGCACCTGCGTCGATGTCGTACAGCGACCGCCCGTGCAGCGCCCTCGCCCACAGATTGGTCCCGCTTCCACTGCAGACCAGATCGGCGAGCACCTGCCCCGTCGCGATAAAGGTCACGGCCCCGCCATCGCAGCCGCCGTCCATCGGCGCCCACGGGGTAAGGTCTCCGGCCGGGGTGCGCTGGTAAACCACATTGCTGTTGTCTTGTGTGCCGGTCGCAATGAGCTCGCCTTGGGTCGACAAGGTTCCATAGAACTCGCGCGGATACGTGCTGTAGAGCTCCAAATTTGCCAGCACACGGTTTGCAGATGAATCAAAGGAGGTACCGCCGTCGCGGGTGACGGCGACACCGCCATCGCTGGCGATGTACAAGGTTTGCCCGCTGGGGTCGGTCGGGTCAAACGTCAGGCCGTGCACGTCCGAGTGCAGGTTCGGATTGCTGAGCTTGCGGAACGTGCCGCCACCATCGCGCGAGACGAATGTACCGGTCTGCCAACCGATTACGACGGTCGATGAGTCATTTGGCGCCACTGCGATGCAGTTGTTGTAGTCACCCTGCCAGCCGGCAGCCTGACTGAGCGTGCCGCCATTGGTGGTCGGGCTGAGCAAGGTCCAGCTCCTGCCCCCATCTCCGGAACGGAGCACCGGTCCCAAAATCTTCTTCCTCTTAGGGTCGCTGGTGCTCACTTGGATGTCGTCGGTGGAGCTCACGGCATAGAGCACGTTGGGATCGCTGGTGCACACCGCGAGCGAGGTGCGGAACATACTCTGCTCTACGGTGGTGAAGTCGGTCGGGCCGGGCGGCGGCATCTCAGCGCGTGTCATGGTCAATTCCCCGCTCGACCAGTCGCCGTGGAACACCCCATGAAACGAGATCCGATTGAGGGGATCATCCATGCCGAAGGCCGCCACCACGACCCTCGAGCTGCTGATCGCCAAGCCGGAATAGCGGCCAACGGGAAAGTTTCCGCCGTCGGTCAGCTTGGTTACTGGCTGCCAGTTGTAGACGTTGCCAGCTATGCGCGGTATCTCCGCCCAGAGCACGCCGACCCCCGTTACGGCCACGATGCGATTGGGTGTTCCCCGCACGATTCCCATGGCGAAAACGTCATCGAAGCTTTTGGCGGAGACAGGCCGCCAGACGCGAATGGATGCGTCGTGCAGCGGATTGGTCTCCCAAACCCACCCGGATGCCCCGGCGTAGAAATGGTCGGGTCCGAGCGGGCCTTGCACGAGGCTGAGGACGTTCGGACCGCTCTCCCAGGCGTCGCTCACGGGTTCGGCCGAAGCGGGCGTGTCGGAAGTTGCGGTGCGCACGATCC
>Ga0126381_100006232_pt1 | contig 13188 bp, 17 predicted proteins | sample PanSoiMetPlot_28_FD_96465 | JGI IMG/M metagenome (GOLD analysis project Ga0126381, IMG submission 96465) | Tropical forest soil microbial communities from Panama - MetaG Plot_28 | ecosystem: Environmental > Terrestrial > Soil > Tropical forest > Bulk soil | place: Panama | collected 2016-02-17
AGACTATCCAGTTGCTCATATAAATGTTCAGCTCGAATCCGCACTCCCGGTTCCACCAGCTGGGCTAGCCACTGGGCACGATGACGGCGAGAGTAGACACTGGTGCCCGCACAGGGAATGGCCCAACTTCGGTAGACCGACTTAATGCGATTCATCACCCGGGTGCTGTCCTTGGTGAGCGTCAAGTAGCTCCGCCCTAACTCCTTCATGGCGCGGGTTCCATGGTTTCCGTGATACACCGGCTTGACCTGGTTGGTGCGTAGTAGCTCCGCCAGGTTGCGTGCATCCACTCGATCGTTCTGGTTGCCATCCCTCACCAGCGCGTTCTTGCGCGGATCGCACACCACCAGCCGATTGACATGAGGCTTCAGCAGATCGTGTAACCAGGTAGCCAGGGTTCCTTCTTCGAAGGTCAACGCCAGCGTTCCCCGCAGTCCTTGAATGAACTCCAGAATCGTGGCTGCCTTGGTTTCCAGCACGCATTCCATCAGCAGCTTGCCCTCAGCATTCTTCACAGCAGCGGAGATGGTGGCGGCATGCACGTCCATGCCGATATACTTGTCTTGACTCATAAAGGCGCTCCTTTTCGGTAGGTGTGGTGTTTTGACGACTCACAACTTACCGTAAAAGTGGGCGCCTTTTGATATTGCGTGCTATAGAGATGTTACGCCAAGTGACGATCGGAATCGTAGCTGTCCGAGTAGCCGACCACTCCCCCGAAAATGCCAGCTGGCCACGCCCTGATTGTAGAAAGCCTGCTCTAGCGCGGTGCCTGCGCTAGTTCAATTCACCTTCTTGAAGATGATTCCGGGGGATGCTTGCGTGGACAGGCTGAACGCGGAGACAAGATGGCGCGTGTCAGCATGGAAGACAAGATCTCCGAGAGCAGCGGAGTAAAACTCGTCGCCGCAGCGTAAGTTCGGCGGATATCGGACCTTCGGTCCCCTTGCCGGACCTTCAAGAATCAAGGCCAGTGTGTGAGCTACGTCGAGCATCATTAACAGCGATGACGAAAGAGGGCTACCGAGCTTTGGTTGCCTGCACCAGCGATTCCACAGAAGGCGCTACCACAAGGAGCAGCACCGCCTGTGGCTTGGCGGCGGATTTCAGGAAATCAATATTTCGCTGTCGCACTTCTGAGTTAACGACACGATTCTCGTGCAGATCATCCAAAGCCTGCAGGCCGATCTTCGCAACTTCGGATAGATTACGCGATACGGGGGTCAAGTCTTGAGTTAGGAAGGATTGCGCGAGCAGTGGTTCGAGCTTTGCATCGTTGTCCCGCCACAGTAACAACCATTGTCGGGCTTGCTGCCATTGTTGAGGCGTTGCCGTTCCCGAGGCTATTCGCTTGGCGATTTCTTGAAATTCACGCGCCAGATCGCTTTCCGGTGGTACTGCATCGTCAAGGCGATTGATCGGTGTAAAGTCTCTGAAAGCGCGTAGGTCCTGCCGTTCGTACATCCTCGGAGGCTGGACAACGGCCGCGAGTATCCTTAAAGGTTCAGGATTGGCTTCGCCCGTCATACGCTCTAACATGTCCTCGGTGATAAGACGATGACGCAGACCGTAGTATCCGAGTTTCTGCGACACGACCGCGAGCCGGGAATACATTGAGCCAACATCCCGCAGCTGTTCAGGGGACCAGAGGCGCTCCGCAATGGCGGCGGTGCGCGGCCAAATCCGGTTATCCATGTTCTCGTGAGAGACGATATCGGTCCACATGGCGGCTTCACCCCCGAGAATGCGGGCCTTCTTGTCTGTCGTAAGCGTGGCCGCAGCTTCTCCCAACGGGTCAACCAAATAATGTTCTGCCGCCGACTGGTTCAGGTCGAGGTAATAGCCTGACGAGAGTACGCCCCGGTTACCGTTCTTTGCAGCTTCCACTAGTGAGCCAGGTCCCCGCCAAGAGTGAATGACAACTTCTTTGGGAGTGTCGGGACGAAGTACTTCATCCCATCCCATCATGATCTTTTTGTGCTCCGCTACAATCTTCTGGATCCTGGCCGTAAAAACAGCCTGTAGGGCGGCACCGTCAGCAATCGAATGCGAACGCATGAACTCGTGGATCCGCGGGTTGTCTTCCCACTCCTTGACGTCACACTCATCTCCGCCGGTGTGAAAGTAGGCATCGGGAAAAAGAGTTGCCATTTCACCTATGAATCCTGCTAGGAATTTATATGTGCTTTCGCGTGAAGGGTCTATGGCCGAACTGTTTTTGGGATCTTTGCCACTGGAAAGCTCAGGGTAGCCCAAGAACCATGAGGTGGTATGGCAAGGCATATCAAACTCAGGAACTACACGGATACCACGGTCACGTGCGTACGCAATGACTTCACGCACCTCGTCCTGAGAGTAATAAAATCCGCCCGACCCCTTCTCTTGCAGCCGCGGGAATTTCTTACTTTCGATATGAAAGCCCAGGTTATCGGCAAAGCGCCAATGGAAAACATTTAGTTTTACAGCCTCCATTCCTTCCAAATTTCGTTTCACGTCCGCAAGCGGCACGAAACGATGCCCTGAGTCGATCAGAAGTCCGCGCCAAGGGAAGCGCGGCTTATCGTCGATAACAACTACGGGAACGCTGAAGCCTTTAGGTGTGACCCTGACAAGTTGAAGAAACGTCTGCAGCCCCCGAAGCACACCCAAGGGATTGGGTGCGGTTAACTGAACGTTCGTCCCAGAGATCTCGAGGCGGTAGGTTTCATCTTCGCCGAGTTCCTGAACCGCTGCACTTGGTCCGGTGGTTCGAATCATGAAGCGCGCTTCGTTCACCGCAGCTTGTCGCCAGAGAGGAATCCCGGTTTCGCGCGAAAGTGTATCGAGAAAACGCTGCCGTGCTCGTTCCAGTCGCGGTTCTTTATGGCCCATCAGAACGACTCCAAAACTTCCGTCGATGGGGAACTCTCCTTGACCGTACTCAACATGAGCAGGCAGCGGCATGATCGGTAGCGTCGATTCTGGCTGCCCCCTACCATCACTCGGAAAACTGAATTGGGTCAATACGAGCAACAGAAGGTAAATCGTTCCTGCCAAAGGTGCGTGTGCCAAGATTGTGTCTCCAAGAAGGAAAATGTGCGAGATTCTGCTGCGCCGGTCTCTACTTGATCTGAACATTTGATAAACTCGCGCAACACGCTGCGCAAGTGGTAATCGCGAGTGAGGATGGGAGGCGGAAGTACGGTTGATGAGCTTCCGCTATTGAGTCCTTCGGAATTTCTGGAGCTTTACTCTACTGGTCCCAGCCGGTAAGTTCGCCGCAATTTGCACGCCGAGCCCTGGACTCGGTCCGTCATGGCGCTGTCAGAATTCCGCAGCGCGTCGATTCATAAGTTTTGTATCACTGCAGAGCCTGGTTCCATTTCTGTTCCTTATACTCCAACAGTCACTTTCAACCCGAAGACTACAATGAGAGCAAATATGCGATGATGTTTACGCGCGCCCTCTCGAGTTGAAACGTGACCGCTCCCTTAGAGAATCCATTCTCGAACTTCTCGACATCTTGGTGGAAAAGGGATCTTTGGCAGCGTTTCGCATGCGTGACGACTTTGTGACTCCACTGGCACAGTGACCCGGTTGAGAAAAGTCTATCTTCCTCTCGGGGCACTGGTTGGTGATTAGCCGCTTCGAGTTCAATAACGTGGCTTGGTAAATGTGTGTGCACGAGGTCAGGGTTCCTCGCAAAGCTGGTCGGGCCGCAGCGCCCGAGGACTGCTGACTGTCGGTCAGCCGCGATCAAGAAAGAGCCATGCGCCTAGTGCGACCACTTTGCGCCAACTGTCTGCCTTTGTGTAGCGAAAACGATCATTAGCTGCTATCGGGTCTCATTCAGGAAGGAACCTGCCGCCACCCAGCAGCGGTCTTAATTATTGCGCGATGGGCATTGAGGTCCATTCTCACGTAGGGTTTCGGATCAACGAATCACGCCATGAGGGTGCGATTTGGGTGCTCAACCAAGCCATTCGGTACTTCTGCACCGAGTCGCCGGTCCCGGAATGCCCTCCTATGCGCGGCCGGATATCCTAATCATTATGCTCTCATCTACTGAATTCGAACCTGGGCCGGTTCGTGAACGACGATCTCAGGGATGCCACGGTAGGAACTAATCGGCCCACTGACGCAGATGCGCTTGCCATCATAGGTAGACTCAGGGCTAACGAACTTTGCCCGGTCGCTGCCCCAAATGAGTGCAGTGAAGATCTGCCCCGGATAGGGCTTGTCCAGGTTGATGAAGGTCGGGTTACCAGCAATGCGAGCTGCGTAATGAGCGCTGGCCACCATTCCGCACACGGTTGCTTGCTCGCCAACGTGGTTTCTGGCTTCAGCAGGACTCATCCGATTCTTTGCGGAGCACATTCCCGTGCTGAGCAAGATCGCCCCGAAGAGTGGAAACAACTTGGGCCGATAGGTCATATCGAAGGCTCCTGGCTAGGTTTAGGAGTGCTTGATCTGGCCTAGGATGTTTCGTTATCTACGCGAGGGCAAGTGCCGATGGGACTACGACCTAAGGCGTGATAGGAGAGCGGCAGCATGGCATCAACGGCGCACCTTCGTGATTAAGGTCTTGGCCAATGAACCCGCAGGTTCGGGAATTCGCTCGAAGGCATACTCTCGCTGGGTCTCCCATCGAATCACATCCTTATCCACGACGTAAGTGATCTTCAAAGAATTGGTTCGAGATACTACTATCAGCTTCGTGTCTGTGTCGTCATCAGACGTGACAACAATCACTTCTCCGCTGATGTAGAAGATTTCCTCAGCTTCTCTCTGCAGCTCCAGCTTTAGATTCCTCCAGGCATTCATAGCGACATGTAGGCGGATTTCTTTTCGAGATGGATGTCTGTTTTGGCCGTTGACTGTTTGTTGCGAGCTGAAAACCGCAAGAGCTGACGGCTTCGGACCGACGCTTTTCGACTAATTGCCGGCAACGATTTTTCTCTCCAATCCTTCGTATACATCTTCCGCCCGCCGCAGAGCTTCTTGCACATTATCGCAAATGTTATCGCGGCCCACGACGTCTTCGAACTCAGCCTGGTGAATCAGTTTGGCAGGTTGCTCCCGAGCACCACATAGAATGAGAGTTCGCTTCGTCGCATGCAGCTGTTTCACCACTTCCTCCAATGCGAACAAACCTGTTGCATCCAGTGCGGTCATGTTCCGCAGACGCAGGATCACGACTGGAGGCAGTTTGTGAAGACTCTCGGTGACAACAGAAATCTTGTCGGTTGCACCAAACAGGAAGGGGCCATGGATCCGAAAAATAGTGGCGTAATACGGAATATCTTTGTCCTGCAGAATGTGAACTCGTCCATCCTCGACGTACTCGTCGGTGACCTGTGAGACGGTGGTGGTTGCGGCCACTCGACTGATAAATAGAAGCGCCGCCAGGATCATCCCCGCTTCTACAGCGACGGTGAGATCTGCAAAGACCGTCAGAGCGAATGTGACCAGCCAAACACTGATATCCGTTTTGGTTAGCTTGAGCAGTTGAGGAATCTCGCGCCATTCGCCCATGTTGTAGGCGACCACCATCAGTATCCCAGCCAGCATCGCCATGGGGACGTAGCGGACTAACGGCGCTGCAAATAGGACAACACACAACAAGGTTGCGGCATGGATCATCCCAGCGACCGGCGATTGCGCCCCTGACCGGATGTTGGTGGCGGTCCGCGCGATCGCGCCGGTAGCGGGCAATCCTCCGAACATCGGCGAAAACACATTCGCAACGCCTTGGCCGATCAATTCCACGTTCGGGTTATGCCGATCATTGCTCATGCGGTCGGAGACCACTGCCGACATCAGGGACTCGATTGCGCCAAGCATGGCCACGGTTAGAGCCGGGCCGAGTAGTCCGTGAATGAGATCGCTCCGGAACTGGGGGATCGCAAGATGAGGCAACCCGCTCGGAATTCCGCCAAAGCGCGTGCCAATGGTCTCCACCGGAAGCCTGAACACATAGACCGCGAGCGTACCCAAAATCAGAGCGACAATCGGCCCCGGTATACGCGCTGAGATGCCTCGGCAGATGACGAGTACCAGCACGGTCAACACCGCGAGTATGGTCACCTCATAGGAGAGCGTGTGAAAGTTGTCGGCCAACGCCTCCATCCGCGTCCAGAACACGCCGGGAACTTTGTCGATCCGCAGACCGAAGAAGTCTTTTACCTGCGTGCTGGCGATCAGGACAGCGATGCCGTTCGTAAACCCGATGACAACTGGCCGTGGGATGAATTTCACGGCAGTGCCCAGACCGGTCGCCCCCATCACAATAAGCAGAAAACCAGCCATGACGGTGCACATGAACAGTCCGTCAACGCCGTGTGCAGCCACAATGCCGGCAACCACGACCACGAAGGCTCCAGTTGGACCGCCAATCTGGGTTTTTGAGCCTCCGAGCAGTGAAATGAGAAATCCGGTGACGATGGCGCAGTAGATACCCGCTTGTGGTGTAAGACCCGATGCAATGGAAAATGCCATTGCGAGCGGAAGAGCGACCAGACCAACCGTAATTCCGGCGATGAAATCAAGAAGGAATTTGTGTCGGTTGTAATCGCGCAGACAGATGATGGACTTCGGGAGCCAGCGGTCGCTCGGGAAAGCAATTTCCATTTTTACATTATGGCAGCGCCAGATGAAATCACGAAGCCAGTCGCACAGAAGGCATCGAAGCTAATCAACCGTATATCCTTTTAGAAGGATGCTGCCGTCACCCAGCAGCATTCTTGTCTCAAGACGGCGGGCATTGAGATCCACTCTCAATTGTTTTGCGGAACAACGGATCATGCCCTGTGGCTGTGACTTGGGTGCTGCAGAGCACTCTTCAGTTTGTGTCTAGCCAGGATTAACGGATCTCGTTAGAAAACCCTTCTAAAACTGTCTCTTCAAAACGCCGAAAACACTCGCCTCTTCCCGCCGACAAGAGGCACGTTGGAAAGGTGTAGTTTTCTAAATGGCGCTGTTGGTGCTTCTTCCCAGCGGTCGATCTCTCATTTAACGACGGCCGGAGTTTGGAGGTTCAGCTATAATGCGGCGGGTTAAATTCCAGTGACAGATAAGGTGGGTGATCTGGATACTCAATAGCAAAATGAGGCACGCCTGCATATTCGAATGCAGAAGGAACAGTTTGCCAAGACATCCGGACGTTTTGCACTTCGCGTATAAATAGTAATGTGCCACACGCGTCACTTAATTTCCTTTTGCTCGTGGCGTGTTCTAGGTTTTTCTTAACCGCGTGCGCACTGCGGATGTGCTCCGCAAAGGCGCGGCTCAAAGACGGCCGCGCATCCGCTCCAAATTCCTGCCCGTATTCGGCGCAACGCTTCACATCCCCATTGGAAACGAAATGTGGAGGAAGTCTTTTTGTCGCCATAAAAAGGTATAAACGCATGCACGACTCGCCATCACGTTTGGCGCAACTTGATTGGGAGCCGCACTAGTCGTTTTTCTCCACCAACCTCGTTCAAAATTTTAGCGATGTACGACTCGGGCATAGAAAAATTGGCCCGATGAACTTCTGCGTTATCGCGTGCAATGCGAACACCGCTAGAATGCAATCTGCCCTAACCAGTGACCTGGCTCTTTTAGGCGTTTTGCTCGGCCTAATTCCAGGTCGTTTTTTGTTGCCCGGCCCGAATGACCCCAGAACAATTGGCTTACATTAAAGAACTTCCCGAATTGATTGCGCAGGAGAAAAACGTCGACAAATTAGTTGCTCTCGCTGCAGAGCTTATCGAATTGCTTGATCTGGAATTGCAGGAACGACGACAGGACAGGCACAAATAAAGGCCAGTGTGTTCAAACCTCAAGACAGCGCAGCAATTCTGCAACTCACGACATCTTGACGCTCTTGCTCCCTCATTGTTAAATGCGCAATAACTCAACCTAGTGACACCCCCCTGCTCTTGTGAAATTAGCGAACACGAGGGCAGGGGAACTCGCCGCCCCCCGCAGTCCCTGATGTTGATACTCGTTCTCGCCGCGCTGGTGATACTCGCGTTTTGGGCGCTGTGTCAGCATTTGCCTCCTGCCGATTGATTCCCACGGAGTTTACCTGACTACTACGTGATATAGTTGCCAACCACTCCCCTTATCCCTCCCCGCCGGGCCCTGAACGTTCATCGAAGACGTTTAGTACAGCAGTCGCGGGCGTGCACATTGATTCTGAAGTGGCCAAGGCATGTCACCATCCGTGTGACTGAAGCTGAACTAGAACCACGCATACGCGAGGTCATACGGCTCATCGCGTCAGAGGCAGACCCAAAGAAGCGAAAGGTACTGGCGGAAGAGCTGGAGCGCCTTTTGAAGCTGGAGCCCAGAGTGGGGTGAAGAGGTGACGACTGTTACCTACAGACTCGGCTACAGCCCTCGATCAACGGGCAGCCAAGGTCGCGGATAGTCCAACTCGAATATTGCCCCCGAATATTTAGTTCGGATATTTTCTTTCACGCCGGGACGTTGACACTACACGATCCGCAGGTAGGCCCCATGGGTGAGAGTGAAAGTCGGAACGACGCGGCTCGAGACTTCTTCTATGACGTTGAAGTCTACCGTTTCGAAATACTGGCCCCTACGCTGCAATCGCGGTCTCGCTGCTGGGACTTGCCTACGTCGCTCTGAAGAAATAGCGGGATCGTTCTGTCGTCTAGAGGAAAATCCTGATGTCCTTAAATCATGGCGATTATTCGCCGGAAGCCATGCCATAATCCTCACCATTTTCAGTAGAGGTGGGCCCAATGAGCATTCGTCGCATGATTCCGTGGACTTTGGCTATGGCGTACTGTGGTTTTCTGATCGCTGGCAGAGGAAGCCGGGCATTTGACAACATCACAATTTCGAAAACAATCATTGGAGCGATACTCGGACTTCTACTCGGCTCCCTCTTCACTCTCCGCGCCAGACGCAAGCACATCTGAGGCAGAGCATTCGACGATATCCTGCTTCCGGTTATTGTGCGCCTCATGGTTTCGATAACAAGTCAGGGTGTCTCTGAAGCTTGCCTTCGTACACCTGCTCCTCGTACCAAAGTGCGAGCTTCAACCGATTTTCAATTCTGATTTTGGCGTAGATTTTGTGCAGATGATTCTTAACCACCTGTTCGGTAGTACCAAGGTTCTCGGCGATTTCGCGATTCTTTAATCCCAGGGCCACCATTTCGATTACCCGCAGCTGGCGAGGGCTTGGCTTCTGCAGAGGGGCGTACGCTGTCAACAAATGCCGAAGCTCGGCTTTCAGTTCCAGCAGTGTTACTGGATCCGACACCTCACCGAGGCGTTGGAACAACTCGCGAATGCGTTGTTGTTCGGGGTCCGGGGCCAAGGGGAAGAGAATTACTCGCGGGGAATATTCACACTTCCGACGACCCGGCTGCCAGTCCACAGGGCGAAGACGATCAGCGCAATGAGGAGCACACCGGTCATATGGTGAGGTTAGCCATCACAAAAACATCTGTCCAACTCACAAGGGCATTTCTCCTCCGGGCTCCGACGCGGCATAAATTCGTTCAGATTTTTTGGCGGCTACATCCTGTGCCGATCGCGCTTAGACTGCCGCTTTTGTGGCCGAAAGCCCTACCCCAAAACTGTCAGTCGCGCACAGAGACAGCGGTTGGCAGGTCAGTCGTGGCAACGGCCGCACATCTCCTCCGGTAAACACCGTAGAGACTTCCCCTGTCACTAATTGTAGTTTTTCCGACACTCACGAGCTTTTCATTTTTGGCCGCGCTTGGCCTTTCTCAGATTGGGCTCTCTCAACCAGGCGCGGCTTTTTGGCTGTATGATTTCTGCGCTTGGGGGTGGCTTACGATGCCGTCGGACAATCCTTGGGGAGATCCCAGCTACTTCTGGGTCGTCATTTGTAGAAACACAAAGGTACACAAGAGCGAAAACCTGATGTTTGGCCACAGGATTCCGCTCGCTGAAACGGATGCCTTTGAGTCCCTTCCCGTCACCGGACCTCTTCTCGTCACCTGCGATGCATGTGGTGAAGACTACACCTACGAGCCTTCGGAAGTGCTGAGGCTGGAAATGGAAGCGCCGGAGCACTTCAACACGCATGCACGGTTTGTTTGACAAACTGCGTTTGGTCTCTCGACTTCAGTGAATATCCGTCCAGAAGTATTTGCCTCCGAGGCTCGCATTTTTGTGCTGTTCGTCATCTGGCGGGCCCGCAATAAGGAAGCGTTGAACGGAGCGCGATCCAGTGATGGGCTGCCGATTTAACACTGCCTAGCGCCCCGGGCCCACCTGCTTTTGCTAATCACTAGGAGCATAATTGTTCGCTGAAGTTGCGGCATGATGGCAAACGTTGGAGTAGCAAATGGGGGTCAGCGATCCAGACTTTCGAAAAAAGGTCTTTGGACCCAGATGGCAGCATGAAATAGAAAAACACAAAGTGGCCACTCTGGAAAAGACTCATCCATCGCCTGCAACGCTGCCCGATTTGCAGACCCAATGGAAGGCAACAATGAGTGTACTCGCCTGATTTCGCCAATTGACGGCTGACTTCCGGCTTGCTCATCCGCTCTGGGTGCCCCAGTCTAGATTTCGCGCGCATCATTCGGTATTGGATGAAGTTGCAGGAAGGCCGCGGCGGCATTGCGGGCACGTGCCGATATTTCGCGGGAGGTCGGTCGTTGGATGACGCCGAGCAGCAGGCTGACCATTAAATCGCGCCAAAGCAGTCCAGCGAACTGCTCGGCAAGTTCGGCAGGACGGCCCGTGAGCAGTCCGGCCCCTTGGGCTCGGGTCATGATCTTACGCACGGCTGCACGGCTTGTCTCGCGTCCGATAGAGTCGAGTGCATGCGCCACTTCGGGGGCTTGGATCACCTCGGCGATCGCCAGTCGAAATACCGCAATAACCGTAGGATCGCTTATCTCACGGACGAGCTTCGTCCCGAGGGAGACTAGCACCTGCGCCAGGGTTTTGCGATCGCGCAGCACGGGCAGGTTAGCGGTCACGTCCAATCGCTTGGCGCGCTCGCTGATGCAGGCGATCAGCATTTTCTGTTTGTTGCCAACTAGCGCGTAAAGCTCTCTCTTCGAAACCTGCGCGCGCGTCGCGATGTCGAGCGTGCTGGTCGTTGCGTAACCGCTCTTCATGAACTCTGCAAAGGCCGCATCAAGGATGCGCTCGCGCACCGCCTTTTCATCGCCACCTTGCTGGCGCCGTTTTGACATCGTTGCCCGCCGGGCCATGTCCTCTCCCTGCTGATGGTACCTTATAGTACCAGCGCGATCGAGACTCCGGAGCCAGCCCAGAATTTCTTTGTAACCATCGATGCGCTGCTACATCTAAGCTAGCACGTGGTACTTGGTGGTACCAACGAAAGAATACGAGTTGTACCCCTTAAAGAGAATGGAGCGAACCAGACCGAATCGAAAGGAGAAACCGATGAAAATGATGATCCCTTTTCTTATGGCAGCGCTTCCCTTGGCTTCCGTAGTAGCGCAATCACAGCCCGAGGCTGCCTCAGGCGTGCCCAGCGTGGCTATACCTAAAACCACCGAAGTATTGGTCATTCTGACTCCCAGGCAAGGCGTAACGCCTCAACAGATCATGGCCGTCATTCCGGAAGAGATTCAGGCAACTGTGAAGCTCTACCTCGACGGGAAAATCCGCCAGTGGTATTCGCGGGGCGACGGCAAAGGCGTCGTCTTTCTGGTCGACGCGAAGAGCGAAGACGAGGCACGAACCCTTATGGAGACACTCCCGCTCGCGAAGAAACAGTTAATGGATCACCAATACATTCCTGTGGGACCCTTGATGCCACTGAAGGCACTGAACCCGGGAGCGCTGCAGTGACCAACACATGGTGAGTTCCCTATAGGGCGGGTCTCCGGAATCGGAGATTCGCCCGGACGCAACCTAGTCGGATGGAGGCCCAAATGTTGCCAGAAACCATCTTCCGATTGCATCTCGTTTTGGGTCATGTTGGGTGGTTGCTTTGCTTCCGCGCCTACCTCCTGGCCAAACTCAAATCGATGAACCAAGTCGAAGCGCATCGCGCCGTCGCGACACTCGACAGCTTCCGCTTCTTCGGACTTGTCTTTATCCTGCCAGCCGTCGTCGGCCAGAATCTGCCCGCGAGCTTCGCCCCGTTCGCCGCCTACTGGGACTTTGCCACCGGGTGCTGGCCATCCTGGCACTCCTCACGGTAAGGATACGTCCACTCTTTTGGCTGCTCGTCGCCTTACACATTGTGCCTCAGTATGAATGCCTTTCGCTTGTGCGTCGGTCGCCAATCCGTCCACCTTTCCGATGGTCCCACACTTGATCGCGACGCGGCTGCTTACCGCCGATGCTCCGCCGGGCACGTCGTCCAAAGAACCCTGTCCAGCCCTCTAAAAGTTTGCCATCCTCTGACACTTAACCGAACTGCACACTGCCACGCTAAGAACGCAATGGAACCACGCACGCGATGAAAGCATCGAGAAAGGAACAATCACAGGCACCTCTCCTCCCTGATTCTGGCTGTAGGTGTTGTGACACACCATGTGTCGAATGGCCTAGAATTATCTGAGGAAATTCTGTTAGCTGCGTCCAAACACAGTACTCATCTTGAACTTAGTCCAGCAATTTGCAGTGGCCTTCCGTTTGCACTGAGAGACTCTTTCCTAGGGCCTCGGGGACGCCAACCATGACCACATAAAATCTTGAACGGTCACCCTCTTCGTTAGTCGATCCTTCCGAGCCTCTCCCAGCCTACTTGTAGTCTCTCGTGCCTCAACGTTTGTGAGTTGTCAGTCAAACTTCCGAGTACCCTCTGCAATCTTGTAGAGTACGGCGACTCACGATCCTTCTTTTTGTAGAAGTGTCGACACCTGAACCGAGAAAGCAGTTTGGTGATACACATCGGCGAGCACCCGGTGCGTCGGCCATCCCTCTATGCGAGAAAGACACCCCACATTCAGGTCGTTCGTAACAAACACCTCTAGATCCTACGTTTCCTTACTGGAATGGTGACTTGAATGTACCTCTGGCGATGGTCTGGTTTCGATTGTTAAGGCGCACACCTTCTAATGTTGCGCTCACGCGAACTGCAGAAGTAAAGGAGGCAGAGATGTATTCCAAACAAAACTCGCGCAACGGAATCCTGCTGATCAGCAGCGCGTTGTTTGCCTTGATGCTGCTGCAAAGCACATTCAGCTTTTCACAGGCAACGATCTCTACCGGGAGTATCGCCGGGACG